>Ga0207684_10001845_pt1 | contig 22079 bp, 22 predicted proteins | sample KBSK5501metaG_FD_184342 | JGI IMG/M metagenome (GOLD analysis project Ga0207684, IMG submission 184342) | Corn, switchgrass and miscanthus rhizosphere microbial communities from Kellogg Biological Station, Michigan, USA - KBS K5-50-1 metaG... | ecosystem: Host-associated > Plants > Roots >...
GTAATGCCCCATCAGCGCCGAGGTGAACATCCAGCGCAGCTGCGCCCAGCCCAGCCCCCGGTAGAAGGGATTGCCGAGGAAGTTGACCGAATCGTCCCAGTTGAGAAATTGCCCGTCGAGGGCCGGGAGGAAAGGCAGCAGGGCGAGGACGAAAACGGCGGCCGGGAGGCCGCCGCGGAGCCATGGTTGGATCGAGTCGGGCCGGGCCGCGCGGGAGCTCACCGGCGCCAGAAGCCGATCTGCGGCCGCCTAGCGGCGGCCCATCAGCCGCTGGAGTTCCTTCTCGTCGAAGGCGTGCTCGATCGCGTCCTCGTAGCTGATGAGCCCTTTGTCCAAGAGCGCCTTCAGGGATGCTTCCATGGTCAGCATGCCCGAAGACGAGCCGGTTTGGATGACGGACTGGATCTGGTAGGTCTTCCCTTCACGAATCAGATTGCGGATAGCCGGGTTGGTCAGCAGCATCTCGGCCGCGAGCACGATACCCTGGCTGTCCTTGCGGATGAGCAGCTGCTGGGTCACGACGGCGTGCAGCACATTGGCGAGCTGGACGCGCGCCTGCTGCTGCTGGTGGGGCGGAAAGACGTCCACGATGCGGTCGATGCTCTGGGCCGGCGTTTTGGTATGAAGCGTCGCGAACACCAGGTGGCCCGTCTCGGCCGCCGTCAGCGCCGCCTCGATGGTCTGGAAGTCGCGCATCTCGCCCACCAGAATGACGTCCGGATCCTCGCGCAGGCAGGCCCGCAATCCGGCCGAGAAGCTGATGGTGTCGATGCCGATCTCCCGCTGGACCACGATGCTCTGCTTGTGCTGGAAGAGGTACTCGACCGGGTCCTCGAGGGTGACGATGTGCATGGCCCGTTCCTGATTGATCCTGTCCAGCAGCGACGCCAGCGTGGTCGACTTGCCCTGCCCCGTCGCGCCCGTCAGCAGCACGAAGCCGCGCTTGAGCTTGGTGAGGTCGATGATGCTGGAGGGCAAGCCGAGCCAATCCACGGTCGGAATCTCGTAGGGAATGCGGCGAAAGGCGGCGGCCACCGAGTCACGTTGGCGGAACGCGTTGATCCGGAAGCGCGCCAGGCCCGGAATGCCGAACGAGAAGTCGAATTCGAGTCGCTCGTGGAAGACCTTCTTCTGGTGCTCCGCCATCAGTGACAGCACCAGCCGCTCCGTTTGTTCGGCGTTCAATCGGTCGCCGTCGAGCGGAACCAGCTTGGTCTGCACGCGGAGGACGGGTGGAAGGCCGACCTGGATGTGGATGTCCGTGGCGTTCCTCTGGATCGCGACGCGGAGAATTTCTTCGATCTCGCGCACTCCCACTCCTCCTCGTGTCGGATTCCGCGGAACGGCGGTGGGTCGGGCCGCCTGCCGGTCCGGGCGGCGGGCGCGCCGGGGCGCGCCTCATGCAGGGCACGCTATCAGGGGAACGCCACTCGCGTCAACTTCCAGGGTGCCGGACGGATCGCGCTCAGACGACTCCCTGTCGCTGCACCTCGAGGAGCGCGTCGAGCGGGATGGCCAGGAACGTGGCGACCACCGCCGGGTCGAAGTGACTCCCGGCCGACCGCTTCACCTCCGCGCGGGCCGTCTCCAAGGAGACGGCGCGATGATACGGGCGGTCGAAGGTCATCGCATCGAACGCGTCGGCGACCGCGAAGATGCGCGCCCCGAGCGGGATCTGCTGCCCCCGGAGCCCGAGCGGGTAGCCGGTGCCGTCCCAGCGTTCGTGATGGTGGTAGACGATGGGCAGCGCGCCTCGCAGGAACGGGATCCCCTGGACGACGCCCCGCCCGATCTCAGGATGCATCCGCATGATCTTCCATTCGTCCGGCGTGAGCGGTCCGGGCTTGCGCAGGATCGCGTCCGGAATCCCGATCTTTCCGATGTCGTGCAGCAGCACGCCGTACTCGATGTCGCGAATGTCACGCTCCGCCACGCCGTGAGCGCGAGCCAGCGCGCCCGAGTACGCGTGGACGCGCCGCGAGTGGGCGTGGGTCGCCGGGTCGCGCGCGGCGATGGCCGCGGTGAGTGCGTCGAGCGTCGCCTGGCACGTGCGCTCGACGGTGATCATCAGCTCTGACGCGGGCTCGGGCGCCGGCTCCGCGGTGAAGTCGTCCGCCTCAACGGGGGCGAAGCGAGGCCGCCGCTCGGTCGCCGCCAGCTCGTCCCACACATCGCGGCCGCGCCCGAGGGAGATCTCGAGGCCGTCGAGCTCCCCGCTGAAGGCATCGGTCTCGGCTTCTCTCCCGCCGCATGCCGACACCCGGTTCCTGCCCGACCGCTTGGCGGCATAGAGCGCCCCGTCGACGGCGCGCACGAGCTCGTCGGCGGCCGGAGCCACGTCTTCCGGAATCGCGGCGACCCCGAGGCTGACGGTCACCGGCCGCCCGTGACTGAACCGGTGAGCCTCGATGATCCGGCGGATGCGCTCGGCGTAGTTCCGCGCGCCCGCCTTGGACGTCTCGACCAGCAACACCGCGAACTCGTCGCCTCCGTAGCGGCAGATCACGTTGATCCCCCGCGAGTACCGGAGCAAGAGCTCGCCCACTTCGCGCAGCGTTTCGTCCCCCGCGCTGTGGCCCAGCTCGTCATTGATCGCTTTGAATCCGTCGAGGTCGAGCAAGGCCACGGAGACGGGCCGGTTGAACCGGCGGTGGCGAGACACCTCCTCCTCGAGCCGAATCGAGAAGAACCGCCGGTTATAGAGCCGTGTGACTTCGTCCCGGAACGAGAATTCCTTGAGCCGCGCGTTGGTGGACTCCAGCTCCTTGTAGGCGCTGTCCAGCCGCTGGGCGAAGAGATTGATCTCCTCCGCCTGCTGCTCGACCGTGGCCAGCATGCGGGTGAAAGAGCTCATCAGCGTGCTCGCGGCTCCCGACTGCTCGGCCAACGCCTCCCTCATCCCCTTTGGCCCGCCCACGTGCTCGGCGACGCGTCCGACGGAGGTCGCGATGTCCCAGATGACGAATCCGCCGCATGCCGTGAGGAGGCCGGCGAACACGAGCAGGGCTTGACTGCCGAGTAGGTGGCGCGCCTGCCGACTCGGGTCCAGCATCGCCATGATGTAGCCGCCCAGCGAATAGGCCAGGATCAGCAGCGGCACGAAGGAGGTCAGCGTCAGCGCCAGGAGTGCCTTGCGCTTGACCTTCTGGCCCGCGTGGGCCAGCGTCGGCATCGAGTCGTTGCGCATAGTATTGGTCGACGGGCCCGTGGCTCTCGAGCCGGGCTCGGCCCCGCGACAGCCCATCGCAACATCCATGCCACGCCGATCTGCCCGAAAAGATTGATCCTCGCCTGAGCGCGGCGACAGGCTGGCGACAATCGCTGACGTCGGAACGACGAAAATCGCCAAGAAACGCGACGTGCGGCGGTGAAGCCCGGAGAGGATCGGGGACAGCCGCCCTACAGCTTCTTCCAGACAGAGTATTCCCCCGCGACCCACGCTTTCTCATAGGCGGACCGGATGTAATCGTCCAGCACGGTCACGCCGCTGCTGCGCCCGCTTTCGTTCGGCTCGAAAAAAGGCTGCCTCGGCGCGAAGAGCACAATGATCCGCACGTGGTGTCGCTGGAGCTCCTGCACGATCTCCCTCTGAACCGGCGCGGTGGTCGCGACGCCCGGCTCCAATGAAAAATAGCGCGTCGCGCTGTCGCGACCAGCAATGAAGTAGAAGAGCATGTCGGTGATGAAGATACGATCGTGCTGACCGTGGCCCACGAAGATGCGCTCGCCCGGCGGGACCAGGCTCTGGACCAACTGGGCGATCGCCGCCTCGTCCGCGCGCAGCGGCATGCAGCGCGCGCGCGCGATGGGCCGGGAGCAGTCGGGCGGCCATCCGCGGTAGGTCCGCTCGATCGTGTCCACGGCCGGCGTCCAAAAGATCGAGATCGACAACAGCGGCAGGCTCGCGCACATCGCCGCGAGCATCGGGGCGCGGCCGAAGGCGCGCCAGCCCCACGAGGTCACCGCCGTCAGCAAGACGATGGCCGCGAGCGAGGTCGGCATCAGGTGGATCGCGTCGGCCCGGCTCAAGGCCTGGAGGTAGAGGAGCCCGCCGAACAGCGTGAGCCACAGCATGCCCCACCCGCTGAGACCTGGATCGCGGCCTCGCGCCGCCCGCACCAGCAGCGCGGCGCTCACCGCGCCGCCGAGGGCATACGCGATGAGGGGGAAGTAGACGGGAATCCATCCATCGAGCACCAGCATCAGGTACTCCCGGAGCGATTCGCTGCCCTGGAGCGCCGTGAGCGGATTGATCCACAGCGGCGGCAGCGGCAGGGAGCGCAGGGAACGCGCCAGGCGAGCCGGGTAGACGAACAGGTGCTCCCAGAGCACGCCGGCCGGCACCGCGCTCAGCAGGATCGCCGCGGCCGGCAGCGCGATCGCCGCCGCGCCGCCCGCGAAAGGCGCGAGCGCGCGAATCACGGCGCCGGCGCCGCGCCGGCCGACCAGCGTCCGGGCCACGAGCGTCGCACCACCGGCGGCCGCGGCGTAGAAGGCCACGTCGTGGCGGTAGAGGGCGGTCAGGCCGACGCAGAGTCCGGCTCCCACGAGCCATCTGACGCGCGGATCGCGCGCATGGGCCAGCAGGAGGAGCCCGCTCAGCATGCTCAGCAGCAGCGCCGGAAACATCATGTACGCATAGAACGGAGTCGCGCCGAGGTACACGAACATCACGACACCCGGCACGAGGGCGACCCGAGGCGACGTCAGCCGGCACGCGAACGCATACAGCGTGAACAGGAACGCGGCGCGGACCAGCGCGTCCCAGATCCGCTCGGCGAGAAGCGAAGAACCGAAGAGCTTGAACACGGCGGCCAGTGTGTACCACTGGCCGGGCGGGTGGACGGTCCAGAAATCTCGGTACGGCACCTCGCCCTCCAGCACTCGGACGGCCGCATAGACGGCGAAGCCTTCATCGTGGAAGTTGATGGAGCGGGTCAGCCCGGTCACGACGTAGACCGCAGCGATCGCGCCGCCGAGAAGCACGACAGAGACGACGCGAAGGACAATGCGGCGTGAAGGCATTGCGAGTGTGGCCATCGTAGCGGATCGACGGGGTCGGACAAAGCGATTTTCCCTCGCGGGCCGCGGCCCCGCCGGAGTATGGTGGTAGCCGGCACGGGCCCATGGACGCGTTGAGAAATCTCGAGCTCCTCATCACCTCGCGTTACCCGATCATCGTCATCGAGACGTATGAGGAGGAGCGCGTCGAGCAGGTTCTCGGCCGGGCGGCGGCGCGGCTCGGCCTGCCCCTCTTCGTCTGGACAGTGTCCCACGGCCTGCGCCGGGTCGGGGCGCTGGAAGGCATCTACGACACCCGCGATCCGCTCAAGGCGCTGGGTAACCTGGCGGCCATGCCGAGCGAAGGCATCTTCCTGTTCGAGGATCTGCACCGCTCGCTCGGGGATCCCGCGGTGGTCCGAAAGCTCCAGGACCTGGCGCGCAGCTTCGCCCGCGAGCGGCGTGCCATCGTGCTCGCCGCCCCGCGCGTCGAGCTGCCTCCGGAGCTCTCAACTCTCGCCACGGTGTTCCGGCTCGACCTCCCCGCCGAGGAGGACCTCAAGGCACTGGTCCAGGACGTGGTTCGGCGGCTCTCGGCCACCCAGAAGATCACCCTGGACCTCTCGCCCGAGGATCTCGATCGGCTCGGCGAGGCGCTCAAGGGACTGACGCTGTTCGAAGCCGAGCGCGCCCTGACACGCGCCGCGCTCGACGACATGACCCTCGACCGGAAGGATGTGGACGAGATCATCACGGTCAAGAAGGAGCTCCTCGCCAAGGAAGGGCTGCTCGAATTCGTGCCCGCGGAAGAAGGGCTGGGCGACGTGGGCGGCCTTGCGCACCTCAAGGCGTGGCTCGACAAGCGCGCCCGGGCTTTCACGGCGGAGGCCAAGCAGTTCGGAGTGCCGCCGCCCAAGGGCATCCTGCTCTTGGGCGTCCAGGGATGCGGCAAAACCTTTGGCGGCGAAAGCCGTGGCGAAGGCCTGGGGGCTTCCGCTGCTCAAGCTCGAGGCCGGCCGGCTCTACAACAAGTTCGTGGGGGAATCGGAGAAGAGCCTCGATCGCGCGCTGGAAACCGCCGAGCGGATGGCGCCCTGCGTGCTGATGCTGGACGAGATCGAAAAAGCCCTCGGCTCGGGCACGAGCTCGGACGCGGATGCCGGCCTGTCCGGCCGCATCTTCGGCCGGCTGTTGGGGTGGCTCCAGGACCACAAGGCACCCGTCTTCGTGGTCGCCACCTGCAATCGGATCGCGTCGCTGCCGCCGGAGCTCACGCGCAAGGGCCGCTTCGACGAGATCTTCTTTATCGATCTCCCGACGCGCGAGGAGCGGCGCGAGATCTTCTCCGTCCACCTGCGCCGCCGCCAGCGGGAACCAGCCGCCTTCGACCTCGAGGCGCTGGCGGCGGCCTCGGAGGGATTCAGCGGCGCCGAGATCGAGCAGGCCGTGGTGTCGGCGCTCTACACCGCATTCTCCCGCGGGGTCACGCTCGGCACCGAGCACATCCTGGACGAGCTCAAGGAGACCAAGCCGTTGTCGGTGACGCGCGCGGAAGAAGTAACCGACCTCCGCGAGTGGGCACAGGGCCGTACCGTTCCCGCCGGTTGAGATTCTCGGCGCGCCCTACTCGCCGATCTTGTTCTTGATCGGCGGGACGGTCATGAGATAGCTGGCGATGGCCAATCGGTCGGCCTTCGTCAAGTCTTTGAAGCCCGCGGACGTTCCCTTGATAGCGCGCTCCATCAGCCCGCCGGCCGTGTCGCCGTCGGGCTTGTTGCCGGTCCCCAGAAACTCCACGATCTGCGCCTCGGTCCATTTCCCGATGCCCGTCTCCTTGTCCGGCGTGATATTGGGCACCTCGGCACCCTCGGGTCCCTTCCCCTTTGGATTGCCGGCGAGGAAGCGGGAGTTGTCCATCGCTTGGGACATTCCGCGCGGCGTGTGGCATTCGCCGCAGTGACCCACCGCGCGCACCAGGTACTCCCCGCGCGCCACCCCCGAGGTCGGCGCTTTCGCGGGCGGCGTCTCGAGCTGCATGAAGGCGCCGATCCAGGCGGGCAGCAAGAGGCTCTCGAACATGGGCACGCTGATCTTGTTTGGCGTATTGGCCCGCTTCACGGGAGGGACCGTCCGCAGATAGGCGACGAGGGCCCGCAGATCGTCAGCCGCCATCCCATTGAACGACGCCCAAGGGTGGATCGGGATCAGGCGCTCGCCATTGGGCCGGCGGCCGGAGCGGATCGCCGTGATGAGCTGCGCGTCGTTCCAGGTCCCGATACCGGTCTCCCGGTCGGGCGTGATATTGGGCGTGTAAACCGTGCCAAACGACATCTCGAACTTATAGCCGCCAGCGTTGAGCGCCCCATCCTTCGGTGTGTGGCAGGCGCAGCCCGTCGTGGCGCCGAAGATGTACTTGCCGCGCGCGACCTCGTCGGCCCGGGTCGTCTGCGCATGGGCGATCGAGGCCAGCATCAGGACAGCCCCTATGGCGGCCGCAGCCAGCGCCGCGCCCGGAGCGGAGGCTCTCTTCCGGAGCGTCATGGGTTGAGAAGGTACCACAGCCGATCGAGGGCGTACGGCCGCCTTAGGCGCCCGGCGCGGACATGCCGTGGCGCGGGTCCCGCACGCGCCCAAGGAGCACGGCGAGCCCCGCCACGCCGCCGAGCGCGGCAGCGAGGAAGACCGCCGGGAAGCCGATGGCGTCCGCGAAAAGCCCCGCCACGAGCGGGGCCGCGAAGGCCACCGGCGCCGTCAGCGTATTCCCCAGGCCGACGTAGGTCGGCCGCTCCGCGACGGCCGGGGCAAATTCGAGCAGGATATTGAGTCCGGAGACGTGCAGCGCCGCCATCTGCAGCCCCTGGAGCGCGAAGACCACCCGGAACATCTCGAGGGAGGGCGCCGCGATCGCGAGGAGATTCCCGGCCAGCATCGCGACCATGCCGATGATCACGACTCGCCGGTGACCCGCCCGGTCTCCGAGCCAGCCGAGGACGATGGTGCCGAGGATCTCGCCCACGAGCAGCACCGTGGTGAAGACCCCGACCTGCCAGTCTTGCGCGCGAAGAGATCGCAGCGCATAGACCGTGTAGAAGCCGCCCGCCGCCATCCCCACGGATCCGCACCCGCGAGCCAGCAGGAACCACGCCAGGTTCTGGTCCCGTCGGAGCACGCCCGCGGCGCGCCACAGGTACGCGGTGAGCGGAACGGCCGGCGTCGTCGTCGCGGCCGGCGGCTCGCGCGTCAGCGCGAGGGCCACGTAGGACAGCCCCATGAAGAGCGTGGCCGCCAGGAAGCAGTACCCGTAGCTGGCCGGCGCCGCCACCGCCGCGAGGATCCAGGCCGAGGCGAAGCTGCCAAGCACGCCGCCGGTATTGCCGAGCACCGTCGCGAAGGCGAAAAAGCGGCCTCGCCCTTCGACGGGCACGGCGCGGCCGATGATGTCCATCCATGCCGGCATGAGCGCGCCCCCCGCCGCGGTGATCACGACCAGCATCAGCAGGAGCACGGCGAGAGTCAGCGCCGGCGCGGGCACGGCGAGGAAGAATGCGGCGCCGGCCAGGCCCAGGAAAGGCAGCCGCTCCCAGATCGTGTAGCGCAGGACGAACGGCAGCTTGCGCCTCAGGGTCTCGGTATGCCCCGCCGCAAAGAGCGAGGGAAGCAGCCAGCCGGTGGACATTAAGGCCGGAATCGCGCCGATCACCACATTGGGGGCGCCCAGGTGCTCGGCGAAGGCCGGCAGGATGGTGAACTGCGAGGCGAACGACATCCCCATGAAGAAGAGCGCGTAATCGGCGCCCAGTGCCAGCACGTTGTGCCGGACGTGGCGCCGCGCGAAGGCTTCGGCGGCGGCGGAGGGCTCGGGGGCGGCGGCCCGGTCGATGGTCACAGCCGAGGATACCCGGGGGCGGCGCAACGACACAAGGCGCGCCGCCCGTGTTACGGTACGGTGACAGGGAGAGGACGATCGTGGAAACCATCCTCGTCGTGGACGATGATCCCTGGGTGCTGGGCCTGGCGCGCGACGTGCTGGCCGGCGAGGGCTACCGCGTGCTGGAGGCGCCGAGCGCCGAAGCGGCCCTGCGGCTCGCCGAGGGCCATGCCGCCCCGATCGACCTCCTGCTGACCGACGTGATCATGCTCGAGATGAGCGGCCGCGAGCTGGCGGACCGGCTGCGTCCCGTGCGCCCGGGGCTCAAGGTCGTCTACATGTCGGCGTATACCGCCGAGGTCATGGGCCAGCACGGCGTCATCGAGGCCGACGTCCCCTTCATCGCCAAGCCGTTCACGCCTCAGTATCTCCTCAATAAAGTCAGCGAGGTTCTGCACCCCCGCGCTTCCTACCGCCGCCCCGAGCCGCGGTAGCGCGCTTCCCCCGACCCAAGCGTCGGGTGTTCCCCCCGGTTGGGGCCCTGGGATCATCCCGATTGTTCGGCCCGCCCGCCGCCTTTACCCTCGCGTAGTGAAGAGTCTTGGGCCTCACCAAGGCCAATCCGTGACCTGGCCCCGCTCGTCGATGCTTTGGAAGGGATATTCCCGACATTGACAAGAGAGAGGTGGTAGGATGCTTGCAGAAGGGCCCCGACCCCCTTGGTCGGTGTTTCAGTTCCCAATCCCCGGGAAGCCTTCCCATCTCCCCGGATCGCGCGCGGATCTAGTCCAGTCCCGCCCCTCTGAGACTTGTGGGTCCTCCCTCCCACACGCCGGCTAGTGCCTTGGCCAGTTGTGCCGCGCTCGTCCCTGAGCGAATCGGTGAAGGTGGATCTTCATGCTCGAGGCACTTCGATCTATTGCGCTCGCCGTGGGCACATCCCACGACGTGACCGGGATCGCCCGCGCGGCGGTGACGGCAGTCCGCCCGGCGTTTCGGGCGGATGCGGTCGCGCTATTCCTCAGCGACGGCCCCGACAACGGTGAGCGATTCCAGATGTTGGAAGGGTTCTCGGCATCTGTGGTCGATCGGCTGAGGAGCGCCCGTGCTGGTAAGCGGCACCCCGACGCGGAGATCCGAGCGCTCCTCGAGAAGGACGGATTCACCTCCGTGGCCGAGGCGCCCCTGCTCTCGCGTGGGGTCACGATCGGGCTCTTGAGCCTGGCCCGCCGGGATTCGGCGCCCTTCTCGGAGGCGCAACTGCAAATGCTGGCGGTCGCGGCCACGATCACGGGCGTGGCGATCGACGCTGCCCAAGTTTCCGACGAGGCGGTGCGGCAGCGCGATCAGCTGAGGACCCTCGCCGCTGAGAACGTGAACGCGCGCGAGGAGGAAGCCCGCCGCATCGCCCAGGAGCTTCACGACGAGGCGGGCCAGCTGCTCGCCGGCGTGCACATCGCCCTCGAGGGCATCGCACGCGAGCTTCCGGCCTCCGAGTATCCACGCGTGCTCGAGACACGCGCGCTCCTGGACCGCATCGAGGCTCAGCTGAGGGGCATCTCCCACCAGCTCCGGCCGCCGGTGCTCGACACGCTCGGCCTCAAGCCCGCGCTCGAGTTCCTCGCCGGGACTGTGAGCGCGCGGACCGGAGCCGCCGTGAGCGTGAGCGGCTCGACAGGTGGGCGCCTGCCGAACATCATCGAGACCACGCTCTACCGAATCGCCCAGGAAGCGCTCAACAATGTCGCCAAGCATGCTCGGGCGACCCGCGCGAGCGTCGAGCTGGCGAGGATTGACGGCAGGATCGAGTGCACGATTCGGGACGACGGCGCTGGGTTCCACCCGAAGACCGCTGACGGCGGGCAGGGGCAGAACGGGCTCGGGCTCATTGGCATTCGGGAGCGCCTGGACGCCGTCAGCGGCTCGCTGCGCATCACCTCGGCGCCAAGCGGGGGGACCGAGTTGTTTATCACAATGCCGGTAATCGACCCCTCGGCAAAGGAACTAAGCCGAGCTGACAGATGATGCCATCCGTGCTGATCGTTGACGACAATCAGGAGTTCCGGGGCGTCATGAAGCATCTGCTTGCCGAGGATCCAAGCGTGAGGATCCTCGGCGAAGCCGAGGACGGCGACGAGGCGGTGGAGCTCGCTAGCCGCGCCCCAGTGGACGTGGTGCTCATGGACATCACCATGCCTCGACTCAATGGAATCGAGGCCGCCCGCCGGATCAAAGCCGAGCGGCCGAACGCGAAGATCATTCTGGTGACGATCCACGCCGAAGAGGCGTACGAGCAGGCCGCCGAAGAGATCGGCGCCGACGCGCTTCTGGCCAAGAAGGACCTCACCGCTTCCCTGCTTCCCACCATCCGCTGGGTCGTGACCGAGGAGGGGCGAACGCAATGAGCATGATGAGATCGAGACGCCTGAAGCCGCGGAGCAACCCTGCCACCTTAACCGTCGTCGCGACGTCCTCGAAGCGGCCCGCGAAGTCGCCCATCCGCATCCTCCTGGCGGACGATCATGCCATCGTCCGCGACGGCCTCCGGAGCCTGTTGAGCTCCGACGGCCTGCAAGTCGTCGCGCAGGCGACGGACGGCCGCGAGGCCGTGCGACTCGCCCGGGAGCACCAGCCCGATCTCGCCATCCTCGACGTCAGCATGCCGATGCTCAATGGCATCGACGCCGCCCGCGAGATCGGATCGGCATCGCCCAAGACCCAGGCCATCCTCCTGACCGTGCACAGCGAGGACCAGTACGTGATGGAAGCGGTACGCGCGGGGATCCGGGGCTATGTCTTGAAGACCCAGGTCACTGAGGACCTCATGCGCGCCATCCGCGAGGTCGCGGGGGGCGCGCTCTACCTGAGCCCAAGCGTCTCCGAAACGGTTCTTCGCGCGCTGCGGGCCAAGTCGCACGCCTCGGCCGATCCGCTCACCCCGCGCGAGCGCGAGGTGCTGCGCCTGATCGCCGACGGGAAGACCACGAAGCAGGTGGCGCAGCTGCTCGGTGTCAGCGCGAAGACGGCCGATGCGCACCGCACCCGGCTGATGGCCAAGCTCGACATCCACGAGACCGCGACCCTGGTGCGTTACGCGATCCGCCGAGGCCTCATCGAGGCTTAGGCTTCAGCGCGGCGGCTGCCGCTGTCTGGATCGAGGCAGGATTTACGGCGATGGTAGAGCCACGGCTGGCGACGCCTCGATGAAAAAGAAGGCCGGCCCGTCAGCGTCGGTTCGCCACACGATGGCCTGGACGTCCAGGGGCGCTCTCTGCGGCGGCTCGAGGTGCAGCGTGGCGAGCGTGCTTTCCGTCAGCGGCTCGTCGAGCCGCACCTTGGCGCCGAAGGCGCTCACGTTCACCGTCTCGGCACGGAGCCGTCGGCTGCCTGCCTCCACCATCGCGGGCCAGGAAACCTGGGCTCGGGGATACCGTCGCAGCTCCCGCCTTTGGGGTTCACTGGTCATACGGGGCCCCGCCCATGGGAGATGAATCACAGCAAGACCGATGCCGGGGCCGCGGGACGGGCAAGCCCGCCGGAAAATCAGTTACTTATCGCCACGCCCGATGCTCCCCGGGCCCCTCATCCTGCAGGTCGACGGCATTTCCAACACTTTTGAGGGTTGCGCCGGTGGCTCTTCGCGCGCCCGTCCAGGACTGGAGCGCTTCCGAACCCGTGTCAGCAGCGGGAGTCAGAGACGCCGAGACCGCTACGCGGCGATGCGTGGCTGCCTCGACGTCATCGCGTCGTGGCGGATCGGGCCGGCCATCGCGCTGGTCACAGGCGCCGCGGAACGACGGTCCGCCTCGACGCGCGCCTCCGGCTGCTTGGGCGAACTGTCCATGTGCTTGATCCCCTCCACCACCAGCCAGAGGGGCAATGCCAGCGCCACCAGATATCCGATCGCCGTCTCGAGCGCCATATCGTGATCCTCCTCGTCCCCCCCAGTTTCGACTCGGAGTTCCTACCCGCCACCGCCCCACTTGGAGCAGGAGCCGTGCCAGCTGGATCGGCCCACAGAATCAATGATTTCTGCCGCCACGGCGGCCCGCCAATCGGGAGGCTTGCCCGAATCCATAAGGCGCTCCGGGCATTCTACCCGGTCGCGTTTGAGGGAGAGCGAATGCGGGAGCGGTGGAAGAAGACTGGAGCCGGGGGCGGGAGTTGAACCCGCGACCTACTGATTACGAATCAGTTGCTCTGCCACTGAGCTACCCCGGCGTGGTCGGCCCTTCACGCTAGCACGGCGGTCGGGGACCGGCAACGCGGCGCCCCGCATCCGGGCCCGGGCCGCCGCGCGGAACGGATCAGACGCGCTAGTGCGCGCGCCCGCGAGCGGGCTCGGCTGCCAGCGCGGTTTCGACGCGAATGCGCATCGCGTAGAATGACCGCCACACGAAGACAACGGACAGCGCGAAGAACACCGCGGCCAGCACGTAGGTCAGCCCGGTGCCGCGGTCGGCCGCCAGCGAGACGGCCAGCTCCACGGCCAGCAGGCCAAAGAGCGTCGTGAACTTGATGATCGGGTTCATGGCAACCGACGAGGTGTCCTTGAACGGATCGCCCACCGTGTCGCCCACGACCGTGGCCGCGTGCAGCGCCGTGCCTTTTTCCTTCAGGTCGACCTCGACGATCTTCTTGGCATTGTCCCAGGCGCCGCCGGCATTGGCCATGAAGATGGCCTGGTAGAGGCCGAACAGGGCGATCGAGATCAGGTAGCCGATGAAGAAGTAGGGCTCGAGGAACGCGAAGGCCAGCGTGGCGAAGAAGACGGCCAGGAAGATGTTGAACATGCCCTTCTGCGCGTACTGGGTGCAGATCTCGACAACCTTCTTACTGTCGGTCACCGACGCCTTGGTCACGCCCTCGAGACGGATATTGGCCTTGATGAATTCCACGGCGCGGTAGGCGCCGGTCGTGACCGCCTGGATGGAGGCGCCGGTGAACCAGTAGATCATGGAGCCGCCGGTGATGAGGCCGAGCAGGAACGGCGCGTGGAGGAGCGAGAGCTTGTCCACGTTCTGGGTGAGGCCGGCGGTCAGCACCACGATGATCGAGAAGATCATGGTCGTGGCGCCCACCACCGCCGTGCCGATGAGCACGGGCTTGGCCGTGGCCTTGAACGTGTTGCCGGCGCCGTCGTTCTCCTCGAGCATGTGCTTGGCCGATTCGAAGTTGACATCGAAGCCGTGGTCTTTCTTGAGCTGCCCCTTGATGCCGGGGAGGGTCTCGATGACCGAGAGCTCGAACACCGACTGCGCGTTGTCGGTCACGGGGCCGTAGGAGTCGACCGCGATGGTCACGGGACCCATGCCGAGGAAGCCGAAGGCCACCAGGCCGAAGGCGAATACCGCCGGCGCCACCATGAGCGCGCCCAGTCCCGTCGTGCTCACCAGATACGCCACGCCCATGAGGATCACGACGGTGATGCCGAGCCAGTAGGCGCCGAAGTTGCCGGCCACGAGGCCCGAGAGAATGTCGAGGGACGCGCCACCCTCGCGCGCCGAGATCACCACCTCGCGGACATGGGCCGAGTCGGTGGACGTGAACACCTTGACCAGCTCGGGGATGATGGCGCCGGCGAGGGTGCCGCAGGTGATCACCGTCGCCAGCTTCCACCACAGCGTGCCGTCACCGAGACCCGGGATGAGAAACCACGAGACCAGGTAGGTCAGCCCCACCGACACGATCGAGGTGATCCATACCAGGCTGGTCAGGGGCGCCTCAAAGTTCATCTTTGGGACGGTGGCGTAGCGGCCGCGCGCGACGGCGTCGTTGATGAAGTAGGAGATGCCACTGGCGACGATCATCATGACGCGCATCACGAAGATCCAGACCAAGAGCTGAACCTGAACGATCTCCTTGGGCACCGCCAGGAGGATGAACGAGATCAGTGCCACGCCCGTGACGCCGTAGGTCTCGAAGCCGTCGGCGCTGGGCCCGACCGAGTCGCCCGCATTGTCGCCCGTGCAATCGGCGATGACGCCCGGGTTGCGCGCGTCGTCTTCCTTGATCTTGAAGACGATCTTCATCAGATCGGAGCCGATGTCGGCGATCTTGGTGAAAATGCCGCCGGCGATGCGGAGGGCCGCCGCGCCCAGCGATTCGCCGATGGCGAATCCGATGAAGCAGGGGCCCGCGTAGTCGCGCGGGACGTAAAGCAGGATGAAGAGCATGATCAGCAGCTCGACGCTGATCAGCAGCATGCCCACGCTCATGCCCGCCTGGAGCGGGATGGCGTACACGGGGAACGCCAGCCCTCTCAGGCTCGCGAAGGCCGTGCGGGAGTTGGCGAAGGTGTTGATGCGCATGCCGAACCAGGCCACGCCGTAGCTGCCCCCGATCCCGACCAGGCTGAAGAAGAGGATGATCGCGACCTGCTGGCCCGTGAAGTGCTGGAGGAATCCGAAGTAGAACACCACGATCACCGCGATGAACGCCCACAGGATGAGCAGGAACTTGCCCTGCGTGACGAGGTACGTCTTGCACGTCTCGTAGATCAGCTCCGAGATCTCGCGCATGCTCTGGTGCACCGGCAGGCTCTTGAGCTGGCGGAAGATCACCATCCCGAACGCCAGGCCGAAGAGGCACACGAGCATGCCCCACTGCAGCAGCGCGCGGCCGGTCATGCCGCCGAAGCTCACCTGGGAGAGATCGGGGATCTTGAGGTTCGCCTCGCCGCCTGGATGCGACGCCTGCGGCGCCGCCGCGACCCCGGTGGCGCTCTGGGCCGGAGCCGCCGGCGGCATGGCGAAGGCGAGGAAGCCCAGGACGATGAGCGCCGGGACGAGCACGAAGAGCACGCGCCGGGCCGTCTTGCCAAGTCGATTCATGTGACTCTCCTCAACCGTTGAGAATGGATGGACAGGGCGGAACGGCTGTGCGGCCGCGGGCCCGACGGGTGTTTATACCCCAGGCGGGGCGCGCGAGTCAACGCGCCGCGTTGAGCTCCAGCGCCGGCGCCTCTCAGTCGCGCAGGAGCCCTTCGATCTCGTCGCGGTGCACGCCGAAGCCCACGAAGGTGCGCTCGTCGATCACGATCGTGGGGACGCCGAGGCGGCCCATGCGCGTGAACAGCTCCTGGCTCGCGTCGGGATCCTTCCCCACGTCGCGCACGTCCACCGCCAGGCCGCGCGCCTGGAAGAACGCGAGCGCGGCTTCGCCGTCGGCATTGCCTTCCAGGGTGAAGAGGCGCACTCGCTTCATGTGAGCGTCCACCTTACCACGGACTCTTGACGGTCCAACGGCCGCTCTGCTAGCATCCGCGAGCCATCCCATGCTGCAGAGGAGACCCCCGCGATGACCAGATCCGACCTCGTGGCCGCGATGGCGGAATCGAGCGGGTGGACCAAGGCCGCCTCAGACCGCGCGCTTCGCGCCCTGCTCGCATCGATCCGCGCGTCCCTCAAGCGCGGCCAGCCGGTGACGCTCGTCGGCTTCGGGACGTTCTCGGTGGCCCGACGCAAGGCGCGCAAGGGCAAGAACCCGCGTACGGGCCAGCCCATGAACGTCACCGGCGGGCGCACACCTCGCTTCAAGCCGTCGAAAGAATTCAAGCGCGCCCTCGGATAGGTTTTTTCCTGATTCGCCGGCTTCGGCCACCGAGTAGAATGGGTGGCAGTGCGCTTAATCTCCGTCCTCGGCCTCATGCTGTGGCTGTTGGCGACACCGTCCTGGGCTCAGAACATCCGGCCCTCGGTCAACGCGGAAGCCATCCTGCTGCTCGATCCGCAGGGCAAGGTCCTCTACGCCAAGAACGCCACCGAGGATCACGCTCCCGCCAGCCTCGTCAAGCTCATGACGCTCTACCTCGCCTGCGAGGCGCTGGACCAGGGCCGGGCGCAGTGGGAGGAGTCGGTGATCGTCAGCCAGCGCGCCGCGCAGGTGGCGCGCTACCGGATGGGTCTGCGCGCCGGCGAGTCGGTTCCGTTGCGCACCCTGCTGGAAGGCGTGGCCATCGCATCGGCCAATGACGCCGCCACCGCGGTTGCGGAGCACCTCGGCGGCACCGAAGAGGCGTTCGTCGCGCTGATGAACGCCAAGGCGCAGGAGCTCGGCCTGAACGCGACGCACTTCGTCAACGCGCACGGGCTGCCGGATCCGGCCCAGCGAAGCACGGCCGAGGACTTGGCCCGGCTGACGGGCCGCCTGCTCCAGGACTATCCGGCGTCTCGACCCCTCCTCGGCGGCGCAAGCTTCGTCTTCCGCGCCAGGGTGTACAGCCGGCGCATTCCGCTCTTTCACGATCCGGGCGGCGTGCAGGCGCTGAAGACCGGGTTCACGCGCGAGGCCGGCTACAATTTGGCCGTCGCGGCGTGGCGGGCCGGCCAGCGCTTTCTGCTGATTGTGCTGGGCGCGCAGACGCGCAGCCTGTCCTTCCGCGATGCCAAAGTCGTCCTCCAATACGGCTTTCAGGAATTCGGGCTCGAGCCGCCGGACGAGCCGAGGCGCCCCGCCCCGCCACGGCGGCATCCAGACCGGCGGCCTCGCGCCGCGCTGCCCGGCTCCACCTAGGCCCCGCCGGCGCCGTCACGAGAGGTTCAACACATGGCCCCACCCAAGGCATTCGTCTTCGACGCCTACGGCACGCTCTTCGACGTTCATTCGGTGATCGAGGCGGGCCGCGCGGTCACGGCCGACCCGCAGGCGCTCTCCACCCTCTGGCGCCAGAAGCAGCTCGAATACACCTGGCTCCGCTCTCTCATGGGACGCTACGAGGATTTCTGGGCCGTGACGGAGGCGGCGCTTCGCTTCGCGCTTCGACGGCTCGGCATCGCCGCCGCCGAGGCGCAGGTGCAGGCCCTTATGGACGCCTACCTGTCGCTGGCGTGCTTCCCGGAGGTCAAGGCCGCGCTCGCCTCCCTCAAGGGCGCCCGCCTCGGCATCCTGTCGAATGGCTCGCCTCGGATGCTGGAGGCGGCTGTCCGCTCGAGCGGCCTCACGGCCTCGCTCGAGCACGTGCTCTCGGTGGATGCGGTCAAGACCTATAAGCCCTCTCCGAAGGTGTACGACCTCGGGCCGCGCGCCTTCGAGTTGGCGGCGGACGAAATGCTGTTCGTCTCTTCCAATGCCTGGGACATCGCCGGGGCCAAGGCCTTTGGCTTCCTGACGTGCTGGTGCAATCGGGCGAACGCGCCGATGGAAGAACTGGGGCTGACGGCGGACTATGAGGTGACGCGGCTGGACGAGCTTCCCATCAAGCTCGGTCTCTAGCCGGCGCGACGAGGCGGCAACGACCGAAAGCGCGGGTCGCGCCTACAGGAAGATGTTGGGTTTTTCGAACACGCCCAGCACGATGCAGCCGTCGGGCGACCAGGCCTCGTGCTCCGATCCGGCGCGCCGCCAGACGTAATTCCCCGCCGAGCAGGCGCCGTCCTCGTCCACCAGGGTCCCCTCGAGGACATAGCTCTGCTCGATGCCCACGTGCCGGTGCCGCGGAAGCCGCGCGCCCGGCGCCATCTTGGTGAGCGTGGTCATCCGTCCCGTCGAGTCCTCGTAGAGGGGCTTGGTCCACACGCCGGGGAACTTCGTGGGCTCCCAGTCGATCTTGGAGACGTCGAGATAGGTGGACCGCTCAGTGGCCTTGATGATCATCGCGCCTCTCCCTCTGTGGCTGGCTTGACGTCCAGTGCCTCACGGTAGAGCTCTTCGGTGTAGCCGCGCACGAGCAGATCGCCCCAGACCAGGACCGGGATGCGCATGAGCCCATCGTCGTGCACGAGGTAGCGCAGCGCCTCCGCCTCACTCACGGGATGACGGGCGGCATCGAAGCGCACCGTCTCCTGCCCCGCCTTGATCAGCAGGTGCCGCGCCGCGCGGGCCAGCGCCAGCGCGCCGGCCCGGTCCACCGGGTGAGACTCGGCCGGGCGCCGCTCGAAGACGATACCCCGGCGCGAGAGAGACTCCCTCGCCTTGGCCGAGGTGGGTCAATCGTTCTTGTCGTACAGGACGACCGGCATGGGCTCAGTGTGGGCGGGACTCTTGCGGCAAGTCAAGCGCCTCGTCGGGATTCATCCTCGGCGGAGACACCGACGGCTCACTCGAGGAATTCTCCTCTCGCCGAGCGAGCCGCCAGTTTCCTGCCATCGGGGCCGAACGATCCTGGAGGCGCCGGGCAGGCCCAGGACGATCCGGCCAGGGTCCAGCGGGCCGCCTACCGCCGTGCGAGCCTCTTCCTCTTCACGTACGCCCAGATCTTCTTCGTCATCACCGAAGGGCCGATGGGTGTACTGCCCATGATCTTCTCGATCGAATCCTTGCAGCCCTTGAAATTGATCGCGTATCCGCCGAACGCCAGCTTTCCCCTCTTCCCCTTGCGCTTCTTCCGCTTCTTCGCCATTCGTTTTCTCCTCCTTACGAATAGTGTGTGGGGGCCTCTGCCCGGCGCCTCCCGATCCGGCCGAGGGTATTATGACCGTTCTCCGAGGGAGAGAAAAGCGAAAAATACAATCCGTAGGGGTCCTCCACGAGGGGGGAACTACGGGGTGGGGGTATACCCCCCCGGGCTACCTACCGCGCCGGAGGGCCGGCATGACGTCGCGGGCGAACCAGGCGAGCTGCTCCTTGAATTCGCGAGGGGGAATGCCCTCGGCCCAGTGGATCATCATCTGGTCGAGGCCGGGGTACTTGGCCTCGGTCTCGCGGATCGTCTCGATCACCTCGGCCGGACGCCCGCACAGCCATGCTTTCTGCGCGACGCCGTCGCGGAGCGTTGGAACCCGCGCGGGCGCGCCGGGCGTCCCCCAGGGGCGGCCCTGCTCGTCGGCGTAGCGGACGAAGCCGAAGGGCGCAAACCACTTGTAGCGCTCGTCGTGAGAGGGCTCAAGCCGCTGTATCGCCTCCTCCCTCGAGGCGGCGAGATAGAGACCCACGCCCCAGATCAGATCCTCGCCGAGCGCCTTGGCGCGGCCGTGGCGGGCGCAGGCGTCGCGGTACGCGACAGCCACCTGCTCGAGGATCTTCTCGCCGTTGAGGGTCACCATGGCCTTGAGCCCCTGCTGCGCCATGTAGTCGATGGTCTTGCCGCTCGCGATGGGCATCCAGATCTCGACGGGCCGGCGCAGGGGCCGGGGCACCACCGTGATCTCCCGCAGCCGGTAGCCACGGTAGTCCACGTCGGGCGGAATGACGTAGTGCTTGCCCCGGTGGCTCCAGGACTCCTCGTTGAAGCACTTGAGGAGCACCTCCATCTGCTCCTCGAAGAGCTCGCGATTGGCCGCCGCATCGAGCAGGGGCGCCCCGAACGACTCGACTTCGCGGGTATGGTAGCCCCGACCCACGCCCATGATGACCCGTCCGCCCGTCACGATGTCGGCCACCGCGTAGTCCTCGGCCAGCCGCACCGGATGCCACATCGGCAGAATATTGAACGCGCAGCCGAACTTGAGCCTCCGTGTCTGGCTGGCGAGCCACGTGGAGAGCAGGATGAGGTTGGGAAACACCTCGTAGCCTTCCCGCTGGAAGTGGTGCTCCGCCGTCCACAGGGCGTGATAGCCGAGCTCGTCCATCTGCTGGGCGATCTCTTTGGCCGTCTGGAAGGCCTCGGCGAGGCGCTCGTTGGGATAGCGCCGCTCGTCGGACGGAGTCCCGGCGCGCCCGATATTGTCCAGTTCGATCTGCCCGACGTAGAGCACCGAGAACTTGGTGATCATTTGGCCCTCCAGCCTCCGTCCACGACCAGACTGTGCCCGGTAATGTATCGCGCCTCGTCCGAGGCCAGGTAGCACACGGCCGAGGCGATATCCTCGACGGTGCCCCGCCGCCCCGCCGGCACAACCGCCCGAACCTGTTCCTCGCTCACCGCGATGCCGCGGCCACTCATGTCGGGCACGCCCGGGCCGAGGATCTGCTGCGAATGCGCGCGCAGGTTGGTCAGGATGGGCCCCGGGCACACCGCGTTGATGGTCACGCCGCGCGCCGAGTAGACGACGGCCATTTGACGCGTGAGTCCCACCACGCCGTGCTTGGCGGCAATATAGGCGGCGCCCCCACCCGTGCCGTTCAGCCCCGCCACCGACGCCATGTTGATGATGCGCCCCTGACCGCGGGGCAGCATCTCCTGAAGCGCGCGCTTGCAGCCGAGGAAGACGCCGGTAAGGTCGATGTCGATCACGCGACGCCAGACCGCTTCGTCCATCTCGTCCACGTCGAAATAGCCGTCGAGGATCCCGGCATTGTTGACCATGATGTCGAGCGGCCCGAGCTCGTCCACCGCCATCGTGACGGCCGCGTTGACGTCGGCCGCGCGGCTCGTATCGGCCTCGAGCGCCACGCTCGAGACATCGCCCGTCGCCGCCTGGGCGATCTGGACGAGGGTCTCGTTGGCCGTGCTCTTGTCGATGTCCACCACGGCCACGCTCACGCCTTGGGCGGCCATGGCGAGCGCAATCGCCCGGCCGATGCCCGAGCCGGCTCCCGTGACGACGGCGACCTTGCCCTCGAGGCTCATATCGCCAGCGCGTAGCCGTCGCGCCGAGGGTCGGCGCCGGCCATGAGGGCGCCGGATTCGGGGTCGCGCCCAATCCCCTGCCCGCCGCCCACGATCCAGGACCAGTCATCGATCGCATTGACCGCGTGCCCGCGGCGCGCGAGCGCTTCTCGCGTCTCGACCGGGATGCGCGCTTCGGCGTCGACGAGCCGGTCGCGGTACACGCGCACTCGCGGCGCCTCGATGGCCTCCTGAACGTTGAGCCCGAACTCCAGCATGTTCAGCAGCATCTGGGGCTGGGTCTGGAGAATGCCGTAGGAGCCGGGCGTGCCGATGCTGAGGGCGAAAGCGCCGTCGCGGAAGACCTGGGTGGGCGACATCATGGTCCCGGCCTTGCGCCCCGGCCGCAGCACATTGGGCGAGGCCGGATCGCGGTCCATCCACTTGAGGATATTGTTGAGCACGAGTCCGGTGCCCGGAACGGCGAACCCGGAGCCGAAGGGCACCCCGAGGGTCTGCGTCACCGACACCACCGTTCCGTCGGCGTCGGCGCAGGCGAAGTGGGTCGTCTGCTCGTTCACGAAGTCCGCCGGATGTCCCTCGCCGATCTGGCCGGGCAGCGGGCTCGGGTTGAAGCGCTCCCCCTGGCTCACCGCCGCGCGTCCCGGATCGATGCGCGCCCGCTGCGAGGCGGCATAGGCCTTGGACACGAGGCCGCGGACGGGGACGTCGGGCGAGTAGGCGTAGGCGAGGCGGTCCGCCGACCCGAGCTTCACGGCCTCG
>Ga0207684_10001846_pt1 | contig 22058 bp, 23 predicted proteins | sample KBSK5501metaG_FD_184342 | JGI IMG/M metagenome (GOLD analysis project Ga0207684, IMG submission 184342) | Corn, switchgrass and miscanthus rhizosphere microbial communities from Kellogg Biological Station, Michigan, USA - KBS K5-50-1 metaG... | ecosystem: Host-associated > Plants > Roots >...
CTGGAATCGGCGCCCAACGCCCTTTCTCTGGAATCGTCCCCCCAAACCCACGCGCCTGCTCAAGCGAAGATATGTCTACTGCATCTGAGGAACGACGCAGTTAGGATTTGACAACAAATATGTCGCTTGTGATGCGACACATGCATGAACTGCGCGGTGCCCTGAATGACGCTAGCTCAACTGATTCTGGCGCGTGTTTCGGTAGATGAGCCAGTACAGTCGGACGATCAGGTCATCGACGCGCTGGACAAACGATCTTTCGTCATCCCCGTAGACCAGCACTACATCACTGTTGGCCGCATAAAAGGGCACTGGTGGTTGCTCTCCTTCTAGGATTGCAAAGAGGACACGATTAGGATGGCGACTTCCCAAATGGGCTTCAGCTGCAACGAATAACGACTTTACCGCACTGGACGACCACAGAGCAACGACATATCCCCCAGCCTCAATGGCCTCTTCTATCCCACGCCGTATTGATGACTCCCAATCAGGAGTTCCTGGAAGTAGTTTAAATTGCGCAGACCACACATCTATGAATCGCTGTTGCATTGTCTCGACAATTCGGCCAGCCAGCTCCCACTGACTAGGGGCGTGGCTTACAAATACACGCAGTTCCATGGCAGAAGACAAGTCTCGGGAGAGAACCCCTGTTAGGGGGTCGAAGGCAAATACTGGCTTGCCAACTCTAAGAGCGTAATCACGCTCCAGCGCTACCCAAAACGACTCGGCCGATGCGCCACCCTGTATGTAGATCAGCCCGTCGCAGGCATGTATGGCGTCGAGTAATCGATCACTGATCATTTGCTCGGGTGGCACTGTGATCGGCGGAAAGACGAACGGCTCACTGTCTCGTTGAAGCTGCTCAAAGAGCCGCTGGCAGGCCCCTGCGTCCTTGTAAGAGTGCGAGATAAAGTACTTCTTGGGCAACGCAAGCTTCTCAACACCTGAGCGCTTCCGCCACGGCCACATGCAGCACCGCCTCTCCCGATGCTTCAACAAAGTAGACGCATCATATCACGACCGCCAATCAGCACTCGCACAGCCAAGTCCTGTCATTTCCCCTCTGGACTGAGCACTAGGCACTTGGCGCACCTATGAGACCCTCACTGTAGCGACTCCCTTGCCAGGCGACAGCTCCCCGCCTATACTCCAGCCACTGACCCGACAGAAGGGGGTGTGCCTCATGGGTGAGGACCAGCAGCCGCAGAACAAGTGGGGCGATCCCATCAGCGCAGAGCGGCAGGCGGAGTTGCAGGGATATCTAGATGGCTGGGCGGCGGAGACGGACCACAAAGGGCGCGCGGGGCCGTTTCACGACGCGCGACTGACTGGGGCTGATGTATTTTGGCTTGCGGAGCGGGTACGCAATGCAAATGGCTGGGTGCCAGATCTGCACCTGGAGAGAGCGGACCTCATCGGAGCCCATCTGGAGGGGGCGTCCCTAGGCAGGGCCCACCTGGAGGGTGCGAACCTCCGCGCGGCCTACCTGGATGAGAACACATCCCTCGCTTATGTCACCTTAGGGCCAGGTTTCCTTGGTCGCTGGCTGGATCGTCTCCGTTTCCGGAATCGCTACACAGCCCTTGGTGACATTAAGTGGCATGGTGTAGACCTCACTGCCGTACCATGGGAGCGAGTTGATCGCCTCGGCGATGAGCGTGCGGTGGGCGTGTTTGGCGAAACCGACTTCCCAGAATTCTTCATCCCAGACCGCCATCGTGACGCCGTGCGCGCCTACCGTCAGGTGGCGACGAAGCTGCGTGAGCAAGGCATGGCGGAAGCAGCTGACCGCTTTGCCTACCGTGCCCAGATCCGTCAGCGCAGTGTGCTCCTGCGCACCTTCCGATTACCGCAATACCTTTTCTCGTGGATCCTAGCCATCATCGCGGGCTATGGTTATCGTCCAGGTCGCACCCTCTTCTGGTATCTGGCAACGATCGCCACCTTCACGTTCTTGTACATGCAGGCGACCACGGGCTGGATCCCCTTCGGCTTACCGGCACCGTCCCAGTTTGCGCCGCTCCCCTGGTATGAGGCGCTAATCCTGAGCGTCAGCAGTTTCCATGGACGTGGCTTCTTCCAGCCCGTGCAGAGCCTCGGAGATCCCGTCGCAGCGCTTGCCGCGCTCGAGGCCGTGATTGGTCTCTTCATCGAAATCAGCTTCATCGCCACCTTCACCCAGCGCTACTTCGGCGCTAGGTGAGCGAGAGCCATGCGGTCCCTCACAGTAGTGCTGTGCTGGCACGTCGGCGAGTAGTCGGTGGGTGCATCAAGTCCATAGTCACCTTTGCGTTATTGCTGAAGCTAAAACAAAGGGAAATTTTGATGTTTTTTCCCCACATTCCGCACGAGTGGTTGGTGGGATATTCGTATTTTTGTGTGAATGCAGAAATGGCCTAGTCATATACACAAGAAATGCAGAATCCGCCACCCGAACATCGAGCTACGTCGCTTCGAAACGCCAAGCGCGTTGCGAGAGAGGCGTGGCGCCCAAATAGGTGTGAGGTCGCACCAGGTAATGGCGCCCGCTCCCCCTTCCCTGCTGCCTTCGCTACTGCGCGTGACCACGACCTATTCCCATCCCGCCTCGCCAACACACTGCAGCTACCTAGCGACTGGCTTCGCCAACTCCAGCTGGTCAGTTGGGCTGTGGAGATCCACGGGAAGCTCTGGCGGCCGGGCTGGTAGACCGAACAGGTCAGGGGCAAGCTATCCGTTATGAGGCGCCAGGGCGACGCGGATCCAACCGAATCAGAGGAGCGGTCACACATAGCTGTCGGTCCCTCCGCATCAACATCCTCGCAAAAATCCACTCAGCAAGAAGAAATCTGCTACGGATGTTTGGAGCCATCTGGCAGAGTGGCGCCTTGAAGCGATCGAGCCTGAGCAAGTTGCTGGCTCGACACTATAGCACCAGTCAGGTCAGCGCCAGTCAGGTCAGCATCAGTCAGATTCGCACCAGTCAGGTCAGCGCCAGTCAGGTCAGCGCGAGTTAGGTTAGTACCAACCAGGAAAGCACGAGTCAGGCGAGCATGAGTCAGGACAGCGCCAGTCAGATTAGCAGCACCTATCTGGACAGCCTGGAGAGCACCAGTCTGGTCTCTACGATACTCGACAGCAAGACCCAGGCCAGCATAGGACAGGTCAGCACCAGACAGGTCAGCGCCAGACAGGACAGCACCAGACAGGACAGCACCAGTCACGTTAGTACCACCAATCTGGACAGTCTGGACAACACCCGTCAGATCAGCGCCAGTCAGGGAAGCTTCCTCCAGATCGGCGCCGTCTAAGTCAACAATTGGGTTATCAGCCCCGCCAGCTTTGAGCAGTTGTGCTTCGTAGAGAAACTGAAGTAAATACCCCTTTCGAATCGGATTTAGGCGCCGAAGCGCAGTCAAGGTTCGTACCCGTGCTACGTCGCGCACTGCGTCGCCCGATTTCGATGAGCGGAGATTGTCCCTAAGCAGGAGATCAGAGATGTCGCTTTCAAAGGTCACTAATGCAGATTCTTGTTGCTGATCTGCCGCGATTTGGAGATCCGTATAGTGTAGCTCCGCACTGGCTCGAAGGCTGAGCTCTGTCTGAGTCAGGTTAAACCAGGCGGCGAAACCAGCAATCACTACTGGGATGATGAGTAATTGCAACCAATCCCAGAGCTTCTTGTTTGCGAATCCTGTCCAGCCGCCACGACCTCCGCGCCACAGCAACAGGCTCAGCCCGACGGCGAGGAGGAGGACGCCGATCCCGACAACGCTATCCGCAGTGAGGTGCTGGCTAGCATCCCTGACGCCGTTGAGGACGACCAAACCACCCCGTCGGGAGGTGCCCAGTGCTCCGATGACGATGCCAAGGACCAGCAAAATGATGCCAATGACACGCGTCTTCATGCTGAGCCTCCTTGATGCGGTGATGCTGCGGCTCTTAGAGGATGAGCAGATGCTTGACGGCGAGGAAACTGAGGGGGGCGGTGGGCATGGCCTCCCTAGCGCGTTGCCCGGCGCGGCGGGCGCTCTCCGGCAGGCACGAGGCCCTGCGGACCCCGGGGTCGTTCGGCTTCTGCTACTGTATCACCAGCCGGGCGTGTGCGGGGCGACCTGTCTGGACGTGTCCAGGAGATCGTCAACCGAGTGCGACGAGCACTGCCAAACTCGTCTTCCACTTCTTCGGCGCCAAGGCTCTAAGCCGCCCATGCCAGAGGACTCCGCAGTGGGCAGTCCCGTGCCAAGATCCTGATAACCTCAGGCGGGCATCCGCCGATAGCATAGGCGACAGACGCTTGCTCAAGCGCATCAGCCCAGGCTCTTCCCGGCTTTCTCCTGTCAGTAGACGGGAACCACCCAGCGGCCAACTCTCCTCGCGTAGCACACGCATGCGGCACACGCATGAGCCGCGCGAAGAAGCGCAGGTGGGGCTCCGCGCGAGTACGCGCTGTGGCGTGCCTGCTGCTGGAATTCGTCGTACCATTGGTTACAGCGCGGGCGCGTGAGCACTGTCCTTCTCACGGTGGCCAATTTGGCAAACATCTAGACACATCCAGGATGTCGGGCAGTCAGGCTGGAGCGCTTCGACGCGACCTACCCAACACAAATATCCAAAACCAGCAAGAGGCCTTGCGGAATGTGAGTTTTTTGCGTGTTCGCTAAAGATCATCGGGCATTCGAGCTGTATTGAGACACCGCAGATGCGGGTGTGTAGATCCTAGGTGTCGTTGATAATTGAGTGCGAGGCATCTCACGTTATCTGAGAATTCAATGAGTTGAATAGGCAATAACACGGGTATCATCAGTTAGTCTAGCAATGGGAAATGGTTAGATAGGGGAACAGGCATTGCCGTGAGACCCTATCTGCCATTTTCGAAACCGTCTTGTCGTCTTCCAGGAAGAGATTTACAATGGCCAAGAATTTCCCACCCGATCCAATCGACATCACCACAAAGCAACGCACGCGACATGAGCGACATTGGCAACAGGGACAAACACGGATATCGCAGCGTAAAGCATCCTCCTGCTCCGAAGCAGTGGTTGCAGTCGGCAATGTCGAGGCGTCAGGGCCGGCATCGAAGCTTCTCGTCTCGCCACAAGAGGCGGCAGAGATGCTCAGTGTTGACCGCTCGACTCTGTATCCACTGCTCATGAGCGGTGAGATCCCATCAATTAAGATTGGTCGCTCACGTCGCATCCCAGTATCGGCGCTGGAACAATGGATTGAGAACGAGCTAAATCAACAACTTGCAGCTTAGCGCGAAGCCCCTTGTAGTGCGATCTGCGAGGGGCTTCTTCCACCACAACGCGTACCACAACCCAGGCCGACATTAGACGACAACCAGCAACACCGTGATTCCGTGACGGCAGAATAATTCTGACATCAGCAACACCGAACGACAATCATAGACGCACGTCGGGGGGTTCGACTCTCCCCCATCTCCACCAAATTGATAGTTCAGTCAAGTTCACGTAGTGTCGCAGAGTCCTGAATTTCAGGGTTCTGCGACATTCGTTTTGTCGCCGTCTGTCGTCTTAGTTCACTGAATGTCGTCGGTGTGGGGGGCAGAAATAGGGGGCAGCATGACAAGGCGGGCAGCCGTTCCACAAACTAGAGTGAGAGGCGGTGATCTGCTACAGTTAAGAAGGACTATGCATCACGAATCACCGGAAGAAATCGGCTTTTATCCGCGATGCCAATGGACCTTCCGCACCAACGAAGCCATGGTCATCCTCTATGCCGATGTATCGAACGGCGATCCGCAGGGCGAGCAGCAAGTGCAGATGATTTACGCCTGCACTGTCCACTATGGCGTCTGGGCGCATGTCAGCATGGCTGCTGGTACTGCTCCCGTTGGGGTCAAATGGGGTCAAAGCACGCAAAATGGGCTACAGGCCATGTGGCTGCAATTCCCATGAATTCAGGGCTTACGGGCAGGTGGGACAGGAATCGAACCTGCACCCTGCGGTTTTGGAGACCCAATCCGGCGTTTCGGGTGCTATCTGGCGGTGTCGCTGGATGCCATTCTGCCCCAGTATTTTTGTCGTCCTGTGCCGCTGAATGTCGCTCTATGTCGTTGATCAATGGGGCAATTACTGGGGCAACTGGGACAGAGGAAGCTTCTCATTCTGCATCCGTTCCCCTTCAACAGCTCCAGCAATGGCCACACCGCCTAAGCGCCCAGCCCTCCAAATACGATCAGCTGCCGCTAGAACTTGCCGTGCAGCTTGTTCAGGTGGTTTCTCGCCGCGTAACCAATGGTGCAAATAACCGCGACTGTAGCGTGCCGTTTGTTCATCCATAGCCCCGCTAGCCCATACTGCTCCCTAACCTCACACGAGAATAAACAGGGAGCACGTTATGCACAAGCTATTGGTGTTCATAGTGGCTTGGCTTTGGATTAGCCCGACAGAGCTGCTGACGCCAGAAGATCTAAGATAGTACCGCTCGGACGCTATGAGACGCGTCGCATCGCCATGCCGTTATACAGGTAATTGGCCCTCTATCTGCGAGCGCGGAGCATGCCCTATGGAGAACTTGAAGGAAGAACCCTTCGACTACCGTCCCAGTGTCCGAGACTTCATCGTTTGCGCGTCAGGCTCAGCAAGGATCACCTCTCTGCCATCAGTGGCGTCACGCTCGACGGACGGCTCTTCTTGCAAGTGCGCGCGCACAGCTTTGACAGCTACGCCGTGGTAGGCTTTCTGCGTGTCCGCCTGCGAAAACTACATGGCAAGATCCTCCTCATCTGGGATGGCTCGCCGATCCATCGCGGACAACCCGTCAAGGACTTTCTCCGGCGCGGAGCCGCCAAACGCCTCCGCCTCGAGCAATTGCCGAGCTATGCGCCCGATCTCAATCCCGCTGAAGGCGTGTGGAACTATTTGAAGCGCGTCGAGTTGGCTAATGTGTGCTGCCACGATCTGCACGAGTTGCACGGGCAGGTACTCCATGCCGCGAACGCTTGCGTCATCAGCGCGACATTCTTCGCGCGTGTTCGCGTGCCTGCGGATACTCGATGTAGTCCTTCATGACGAGATCAGGACACGCGGCGAGAGTCGGCGACCCAGCGCCGGGACTCGGCGGGAACAGATCGTGTCATGCGCGCGTGTCGGCGCCTAGCCGACTAGATATCGATTCCTGGCAGCCCATAGCCACCGAGGGTTAAGGAAAGCTCGCCTCCGTGGTGAATCTCGTGTTCGAGCACATGCCAGACGATCCACTCTCGGGTGCGGGGCGATTCCTCTGGTAACCCTTGATTTCGGAGCCAGGCCTGATGAGCGGCCGGTGGCTCAAAAACCTGCGCCAAATCGGCGGCGGTCCAGCGGCCCAGGGCAGGAGAGATCACGCCCCAGGTTATCTCAAACGCGCTCACCAGTGACGCCGCCCTGCGCATGTCCTCGTCTGTGCCCCATTCAACCAGCGCGGCAGGTTCTTCTTCACCTATCCAGAGGTGGAACCAGTTGAAGCGCGCACCGATCATATGACCGAGCAGATCTCCGATTGTCGCGTGGGATGCGACGGGGAAGGCTAATTGCTCTGATGACAGCGGCGTGATCGTAGCAAGAAGGCGTTGCTGGTAGTCCTCCCAATACGTACGGAGGGTGATGAGCGAGAAAGCCTGGTCCGCCAAGGGTGTCTTCTCCTTGCTCCACTGGTGTCCGTCCGCGACGTTGCGCTGCAACCACTCTAGTCGCACGGGGATCCAAAAGCATCTTCGATCTTGCGCTTTATGCCACGCAGCGCCACCGCCGCGCAGCCCTAAACATGGTCGTACACAGAAGCCGAACTGAGCCGACGGCGACTGCCTGGACGCTGCCTAGTCGACGTTGGCCGCGAGGTCCTGATAGGGCGGGACGAGCTCCACCCAGCGCGCCTCGGTGTCGCCGCGCTCACGTCCGGCAAGGTAGGCGGCGAGATTCTCGGCGTGGATCTGCCACCCAGCCCCGTAGAAGGCGAGCTTGTCGAGAGGCATGCCCTGGACCTCGATGACCAAGAGAGTCTGGTCGCCGTCAGCGGTCAACGTGGCCTCGATGGTCTGGTCGAACGGTGGTGCCCCTTGCCCCTTGCGATAGGACTCGTCCGTTTCCCTGGTCGTCACCAGCAGCCGCCGTGGCGGCTCGCACGCTTCCACGCGCCCGGTGCTCTCGATGTCGTCGGCTTCGAGGTAGACGCGAAACCCTCCGCCGGGGCGGAGGTCGCCCTCTACCTGTCCGTACCAACGAGCCAGGCGGGCGGGATCGGTGATGGCTGCCCACAGGTCGTCGATAGCAGTGTCGTAGCGATCTTCGATGCGCACGACGCCCACGCCGTCCGCTGCTCGCAGGCTGCCCAGGAGGCGGCCGCCTCCAGGCGCATTGCTACTCATCAAGCCCTCCGTTACTCCTGCGTTCGCGTTTGCCACGAGCTACCTCGGTGTGCAGGGCATCCAGCCGCTGCTGCCACAAGGCTCGGTACCGCCCCAGCCATGCATCGACCTCAGCGAGCGGCTCTGGGCGCAGACTATAGACCCGCCGCTGCGCCTGCTGGCGGACCTCAACCAACCCTGCCTCCCGCAGCACCCGCAGGTGCCGTGAGACGCCTGGGCGCGCAATCGGCAGCAGCGCCGCCAGCTCACCCGCGGTGGCGGGACCGCCGCTCAAGATCTCCAGCACCGTGCGCCGGCTCTCGTCCGCCAGTGCCCGTAGAACAGTTTCCATGCCGCGAATGTACCACAGTCGTTACGTAACTGTCAAGGTACATACGCGAGCAGAAGCGCGCCATGCCCAACCAACGAACCGACTGCAGGCGCTCCACCGCAGGAGGCCACCCGAATCGCGGCGACCGTACGACTGATCTCGTTCTTCAAAAACTGAGCGGCGCATCTGGCAACTGTAGTTCTCTCTGCCGACCTCAGTAATCGCCATTCGTACCGGCACGAGACGCCCAGCCTTGACAAGCGGTCGTTTGCCCGTCTATTGTAGTAGAACATAGTTTCTATTTTGCGGTGCCCTGAGCCCATTGTTTGAGACGGGAAAGGAAGAGCAGTATGACCAAAAGTTTCTCTCCAGTTGGGATGGGTGGCTCTTGGTCGCAGCCTCATATTGGCGACGATGTGCGCCTGCGGATCCTGCGCACCGTCGAGGATGGCTGGCGAACCGATGGCCGCTCGCCTACCTATCGCGAGATTCGCGCGACAACCGGCTTGCGTGCGCTGAGTCATGTCAAGTACCACGTCGATGCGTTAGTCGCGGAGGGACTGCTGCGTCGTCTGCCTGGGAGTCGTGGGCTGCTCCCCGTGCGACCTGCTGGACTGCGGATCCTCGGCACGATTGCCGCTGGCGATCCGCTCGACCTCTTCGAAGAGGGGGAGTTTGAGGTGCTGCGCCTCCCCGACCAGCCCAGTGTGTCCACTGGGCACGAGCTATCCCACCAACGCGACACCTATGCCTTGCGCGTGCGCGGGGACTCGATGGTGGAGGACGGGATCCTGGATGGCGACTATGTGCTGATTGCTCCCAGCCCCGTGGTGCAGGGGACGATCGCCGTCGCGGTGCATCATAGCGCGAACGGAGGACGCGGTGAGGCAACGCTCAAGTGGGTGTATGTCTACGAGGATGAAGTCCATCTGCGCCCGGCGAATCCCGCCTATGCGACTCGTGTGATCGCACGCGAGGATTGGGATCGCGAGTGGAGCGTGCAAGGCAAGCTCGTTGGGGTGTATCGCCAGTACGAGGCGTAGCGCAATCATCCAATGCCGATCCAGAGACGACCTGTACAGCGCTGCTCAAGCCCGCGAGAAGGGAGGATACGATGTGGTGCTTTCTGTGTGATCGGCCTGCCAAAGCGCGCATCCCGCTCTATGTGAGGGACAAATACGGCTTCCTCAAAGCCAGTACAGAGGAGTCTCTCCATGTCTGTGACGACTGCTACCGGCGCGTGCAGCAGACCGAGTATGACGCCGAACGCAAGGTCCATGTTGTGACGTTGCGCAGTCTGACATAAGGAGACTGAGTGCGCCTATCTCATGTGGCTGAGGTTTACTCAGCATATTGAGCGCAACACAGTGGCTGCGATGGCCTGCTGTTTACGAAACAGCTTCAATAAGTATGCCTGAATACGCCAGAGTACACGAGAGGCCAAATCTTCGGGCTCTTTAGGCCACAGCAGTTCATCAGAGTTCGCACACGTTCGCATCGGTTGGGGTCAGCGTTCCTCCGAAAATCCCCGTAGGAACGTCTGCTCAAGCGACCTCTGCAGGGGCGAGTGTCACCGCATAGCCGAGCTGCTCCAAACGGCGGACATAGTGCCGTCGCAAACGCTGAGTATCCAGCCGATCGAAGTAGTCTGCTCCCAAATCCTGGTACGGACGCCCCTCCTGTAGCATGTGGTAGATCACGACCAGTACGGTGTGAGACACCGCCACGATTGCCTTGCGCTTGCCGCAGCGACGAGCGAGGCGATGGTAGTGGGCGGCCAGGTAGGTGTTCGAGGTATGGGCAATAGACCAGGCGACCTCGCCTAGGATGGCGCGCAGCCAGGTGTCGCCATGCCGCGTCTTCCCGCCTAAGCGCTTGCCAGCGCTTTGCCGATTCCCGGGGCATACCCCGGCCCAGGAGGCCAAGTGACGCGCCGAGAGAAAGCGCTGCATGTCGATCCCGATCTCGGCGATAATGCCCGTTGCCGTGGTGTGGCCGACGCAGGGAATCGTCTCGAGGAGCGCTACCGCCGCCTGAAACGGGGCGATGGTCTCCTCGATCTCGGGGATGAGTTGGTTCAGTTGCTGCTCGAGGAAATCGATGTGGGCAAGCACATGACGAATCAAGATGCGGTGCTGTGTCTGCACGCGCCCGTCGAGCGCCTGCCGTAGGAGCGGAAGCTTCGCGCGTAACCGTCCGCGCGCCAACTCGGCAAGCGTGCTGGCCTCGCCTCTCCCTGCCAGGATAGCCTCGAGCATGTCTCTTCCGCTTTTGCCCAGGATGTCGGTGGCGACCGCACCCAACTTGATGTTGGCCCCTTCCAACACCTTATGCAGACGGTTGACCTCTTGGGTGCGTGCGTGCAGCAGCTCTTGGCGATACCGGGTCAGCTCTCGCAGTTCCCGGATCGGCTGCGGCGGGATGAAGCTGGCGTGTAACAAGCTATGACGCAGGAGATCAGCGAGCCACTCACTGTCTTTCACATCCGTCTTGCGCCTAGGGACCGCTTTGATGTGCTGCGCATTGACCAGGATGATCTCGTGATCCGCTTCCAGCAGATTGAAGACCGGTCGCCAGTAGACGCCCGTCGATTCCATGGCCACCTGCGCGATGCCGAGCCCATTGAGCCAGTAATTGAGCGCTAACAGGTCCCCCGTCATGGCCCCAAACGTGCGCACCTCACGACGAGTGCAGCCATCCTCTCCCGTGAGCAGCGCACACGCGACCACCGAGCGTTGATGGACATCCAACCCAGCGCAACGAGCATGAACGACTTGCATGGCTGTCCCCCTTCGCCTCCCGCTAGAGCTGGCTGTAGCTGAGGGAACCGGGGAGGGGCATGGACGACGACAAGTTTCCTCCGCGTGCTCTCTACCCACCAGGGGCAGGGCAACAGTCATCTCCGCTGGACACGCCCGGATCAGCTTGGGGACGGGCTCACGCTCCGCGCCACCTTGACAGCGACCTTGCTCCCACGGCTCCCAGGCCAGTATCTCCCATTTTCAGCCGTATCTGCGGCAGGCACGGCCACCAGGCTTGGGGTCAGTGCAAAGCAACTGATCACTCTCATTCTCCTTGGGTCTTATGTGGGTTGAAGGTCACCATGACGCCAGGTCTTGCGAGACCAAGTCGCGCCATATATGAACATCACCCGAAGAAGATGCGACTGAACATGGCGGCGCCGCGCTGGAACGGACGCCTATGCGCGTAGGGTCGTGAAGCCTCGTTCGAGATCGGCGAGAAGGTCGTCAACGGCTTCGAGACCAATATTGAACCGCACGAGGCGACTCCCATATGGGCGATAGCGTCGCGGGAGTTCGAAGTGCGGCATCGCCAGGCTCGTCACCCCGCCCCAACTGTAGCCAATCTTGAAGAGTGTGAGACCATCGACCAAGCGAACAGTGGCCGCGGGGCTGATCTGCTCAGCGAAGACCACGGAGAAGACACTAGCTGATCCGGTGAAGTCACGCTCCCATACATCGTGTCCTGGGCAACTGGGTAGCGCCGGATGGAGGACTACCTCGACCTCTGGCTGCTCAGCGCACCAGCGCGCTACCGCCAGCGCGCTCTCTTCCAGCTGCTGCAATCGTACCCCTAAGGTCTGCAAGCCACGCAGCGCCAGACTGCAGTCGTCGGGTGACACCCCCATCCCGAGCAATTGATGCGCGTCGCCGAGCGCAGCATAGTGCGTGTCGTCCCGTACGGTGACCGAGCCTAGGAGCAGATCGCTGTGGCCACCAACGTACTTCGTCAACGCTTGCATGGTGACGTCGACGCCATGGGCGAAGGCGTCGAAGAGGACGCCCGCCGCATACGTGTTGTCGAGTGCGGTGGGAACGCCGGCGCGTCGGGCGGCTGCGGCGATAGCTGGGACATCCTGTACTTCCATGGTCACCGAGCCGGGACTCTCGCACCAGATCAACTGGGTGGTGTCCCTGATGAGCGCTTCAATTGCCCCGCCGATCAGCGGATCGTAGTACTCGCTCTCGATGCCGAGCCGCGTGAGCAGTCTGTCCGCAATGTCGCGGTTCGGTCCGTACACACTTTCTGGCAAGAGCACATGTCCACCAGCACGCAGGACGGCGAGGTCAATCAACGCAATCGCCGCCTGCCCGCCTGGCGTGATGAAGCAGTGTGCGCCTCCTTCCAAGTCGGCAATGCGGGCGGCGAGTTCGAACGTCGTTGGGGTGCCATACATACCATAGCTGTAGCGCACATGCGTCTGGTCCCAGTCGTCGGTGACGTCGGTCGCACTGGCAAAGAGCGTTGTCGACCCGCGATAGACCGGGGTGACCAATGAGTGGAAGCCCTCAGGCGCGCTGACTTGCGGATGGATGAGTTTCGTCCGCCAATCGAGGGGCATGTCTGTCCTCCTGGGTGCTGTTGTACCGGCCAAGCGATGGCAGGGTTGTGACGAGGTCTGTTCACTCATCCATCGTACGTCGTGGCCATTCCTGCGCGCAGCGAGACAAAGCGAAGCGCAAGGGAGGCGAGGACTGAAGCCACGATGGGCGCTGACAAGACTACACCGTACACCTGACGACATCTGAGCTAGCACTGCCGCCTTGAAGATGACAGCATGGGTGGTGAGTTCCCTTGCCCTCCCATTCGGCGGCAGCGGATATTAGGGTTGCTGCGGGCTGTGCAGGAAGGCTCATAGAAGTCTCCACTGGTCGCATTCATGCGCTTGTCCGCTATTCCGTCGTGCAGCGCAGTACACATGGGTTCATCGGACTAGGGTCAAGCATGGGCTCACGTTGACCTTCTCCCTGCTCATCACCACAGGAGATATGCGAGAATCTGCTGGACGATGTGCATTACGCTGCCTTCATCTGTCTCGTGCTCCCCAAACTGCTCAGGTTGATCGGTGGTTCATAACACCCTCGCAGATTGGACAGGTGGTCATGCTGCAACGAAGTATCGACATGGACCGCTATCTCTCAGCACACACAGCACATGCGGACAGTCGATTCTTCCCGCCGAAAACCCCGTGGGGGCAACGAGTTGGCAACAAACTGGGGATTCCGTATCAAGCTCTAACAGCCTTCTTCATGGGCAACGCCACACGGCAAGCCGACGGGATTCTTCGGAGTCCAGCGAAAATCGCAGAGGCGGTCAATAGAGCCATCGACGCAGCGCTTACCCCTCCCCAACCGCATAGATATCGCATCAGGCTGGGCCTGCGGTGGGGGGTCCGACGCGTGGCGAGACCAGTAGCGATTACCCTTGGCTTGATTCCTGGTGTCGAGGCCCTGGTTTGGGACGTACCGCGTGCCATCGGCAGCGCCGCACGAGGAAGATGGCGAGAAGCGGTCATGACGGTCAGTATTGCTGCTCTCGATCTTTCGCCTGCAGTGGTGGCATTCCTCACGGGCATCCTCACCGTTGGCACGAGCCTCGTTCCTGTTGTCGCCGCTGGTATTGCCATCGGGTGGCTGACCGAGTGGCGCTACTTCCATCCGTATGTGAGACAGCACTACAGCGAACGAGACGAGCGCGTCATGCACACAATCTTAGAGGCGCTGACTGACGAGACCTTTGTGCGACGCAGGGCCTTCATCCCGGCGAACCAATGGGAGCGCACATTCCCGGATCAAGCCCGCTATGCCCTGGCGATCGCACGCCATGCAGAGAAGAACCATGTCGCTGGCGCACTCAGGCAAAGTAAGCTCAAAACCGCGCATGCAGAACTGGCCAGGCAATTCGCACAACGTCAGCAGGAGTATCAGGACCAACGAGCAAGAACGACTGCCATGCTCGCTGCAACAGGTGGCAAGCGACCATCACGGTGGCATCCGATCAAGCGCCATCGATTCCATGACGCCTACGGTGCGATGCTCGATGCCTACGAGTCCATGGAGCAGTTTAGGCGCATCAACACCATGCATCGGTTGCTCTTCAATGCTTACGCGACACGCGACGCCATGTATCAAGACCTCGTGCGAATTGAGGCGATCCGGCGTAGTTCATGAATGGCTGCCAAGGCGTGGCATTTTAATGGCTATTTCCTGACCGGATAGGATGATAACACTGTGCGAGGTCCCGTACAGTTACTCCAGGCATTGTGTTTCCCGGTTTCTCTGATTGTTTGCCATTCATCGGGGCTCCGGCGTAAGGATCAACCAACGGTTTACAAATCTGCTGCCGTCTGTTCGTCAGCGCTCGTGGTCAATCGAATTCACCATATTTTCTGGGCTGAGAGTGGGCTTTCGTTCGTCCTTGTCCGTCACTGGTTGTCGGTGGTGGGGTCAAATGTGGGGTCAAGATCCGATAACCTAGCTCTCTTATTTCCTTTGGATACGCTAAGGGGAGCCGGTCATCTCCATACGCTGCTGCTCGCTACAGGTCTCGGCCAGCGAACGCCCAGACAGCAAGCCCGAGGAAAGTGATGACGAAGAAACCAGAGTAGACGACCATTGCGCCACTTGGGACCGCTCCAAGACTGAAGGGGGAGATATTAATGGTATTGAGCAGTGGAGGCTGCATGAGATAGGCCGCCAAGCGCCACAAAGCCTCGACCGGCAGCACCAGGCTCGAGACAATCCCCACTTGTGCAGCTGCGGGAGAGTCAAGCAGAGTGCCGATCTGCTCAACCCAGGATCCGATGAACGCGAGGCCGTAGAGCATGAACAGGATCACACCATTCGTCAGCGTGGAAAAATAGACGCCGCAGAAAAGGGAGAGCGAGACGAGGACCAGCACTTGCAAGACGATCAAAGCCACTCCCATGAGCGCATTGGGTGGACTGTAGCCAACAATGAGTCTGCTTTCGAGCAGGATGCCGACGCTCAAGAGGCTGGTGTAGAGAGCGAGCATCGCCGCATAGCCGATCCACTTCCCCACGATTATCCGCCAGCGTGCGACGGGTCTTGTCACTAGAGTCTGAACGGTATGAGAACCGATCTCTCCTGAGACCGCGTCCACTGTCGCCACAATCGCCAGCATGATTGCCAGGAAATGCACGACATACAGTCCGGCGAGTGTCAATAAATTGTATCCTGCGAGAATGTTCGCCGGAGATGCGTTCTGCGTAGCGCGGCTCTGGGTAATGAGGGTAAGCCCCACGCCAAAGATCAGGAGGAACAGGAGGCCAAGCGCCAGCGCGACCAGCACCATACTGCGGCGACGCGCCTCTTGAAAGGTGAGCCAGGCCAGTATCCAGACAGCGTTCATTGGCCGCTATCCTCCCTGCCGACAATATCGAGGAAGAGCTGTTCAAGCGATGGACGCTGCGGGGTGAATTCATAGAGTCGAGCGCCTACGGCTACGATCTCATGCGCGATGTCTGGCAACTGGGCTTCACTCGTGACAAGTTCAATTCGTGTGGGCCAGCCTACCTCATCGTGTGAACCGTCAGTCTCCGTCATTGACGTACCATCCTCACGGTTCTCGAGAAAGCGCCATTCTGAACTCAGGGTGGCGAGTCGTTCGAGGAGGATTGGCGTCACCTGGTCGACGCGCACCACAAGATGCAGTTGCGTCTGCGAGAGTTCATGAAGCCCAAGCGTATGTAAAACGGTACCGTCTTTGATGAAAGCTACCCGGTCGCACGTAACTTCTACCTCGCTGAGCAAATGCGAGTTAAGAAAGACGGTGGCGCCTTGCGCCTTCACTTGCTGCAGGATCGTGCGCACTAGTCGACGACCAAACGGATCGAGCGCAGACGTTGGCTCATCAAAGAATACAAGGTCAGGTGTGTGGAGTAGCGCTTGGGCGATGCCAATGCGTTGGAGCATGCCTTTAGAGAAGCCAGACAACTGGCGATTCGCATGCTCGGTGAGTCCGACCATCTCGAGCACTTCCGGTATATGCGTGCGGCATGACGCAGTATCCATCCGTGCGAGGCGGCCATGCAGCGAGAGAAACTCACTGGCGGTGAGCCACTCGTGAAAACGGAAGTGCTCCGGCAAGAAACCAATATGAGCGAGCGTTGGGATATGCCCTGGTGGATGTCCAAGGACGAGCGCAGAACCAGCAGTCGGGTGGACGAGCCCAAGTAACATCTTGACGCAGGTGCTCTTGCCAGCGCCATTAGGCCCAAGAAAACCGAAGATCTCGCCACGTGGCACCGCAAGTGTCAGATCTGCGACAGCGACCTTGGCTCCATACTCTTTGCGAAGTTTGTTTGTCTCGATCGCCAAGTTGGCCAAGCACGCACTCCTACCAAAAACCACCCTGAGGCGTCAACCCGTAACAGGATACCCTCGAGCTGCTGCGAAACGTTGGCACCTGGGTGCAGGCTGTCGCCACCATACGTGCTCGCTTACCTGATCACGGTCACCTGCGCGAGCCTGGATCTCTATCGCAAGAAAGCAAAGAACAAGACCAGGCGAGCCTGAAGGTGGCCTACCTGGTCTTGTGCTGAGTTCTTGCTGTCTGCTCGCTATCTGACGGAACTGGCGGCGCTGAGGGCATCAGCTACGCCCAGGCCGCTTCCCATCGCTTCCAAGATGTAGAAGTGCGAGCCATGCTGCCAATAAATCAGGTAATCACGCGCGCCATTCTTTGTGGCTCTGAAGAGTATACCCTGCGCGTCGCCAACGGCTACTTGTTGGATCGTGCTCATGCCGGCAGGGAATGGGAAGACGAGGGTTGATCTCCAGTCAATCTGCCGACTCAACGCGCTTGCCTCGTCGGGAGGCATCCCATAGACCTCGAGTGCGGCTCTGCCGAGGTCGCTGAGGTTCACACCATCCGGAAGCGTGACCGTTGGGCTCATGCCCTGAACGAGCGTGATGGTGTAGTTTTTCCCCTCGTATTGTGCACGGACAACTGGTGGCAGTTGTATAGTGATCGGCTGTGCGCCGAGCGCGTCGGGAATGGTCACGTCAGTGACGCCAAGCGTCGCCAACGCCTCGCGCAGGGTCTTCACGTTGACCTGCAACTGATAGGCGCTTTGCCCCTCTACCATGTAGGCCGTCGTCTCGGGCGTGCTTGGGAAGGAGGTTGGCGCCTCCGCCCCAATACCAGCGAGGGCGCTCGCTTGTGTGAGCGAGTCCGCCGCCTGCTGCGTCGGCGCTGGCCCTATGCGCGACGGCTTCGAGAGGAAAAGTGTGTTGGGATCCACCGGTAATTGCTGTAATTGCTGAACGCGTGTGGGCGAGACTGAGATGTAGATCACCGACTGGGCGCGAAAGATCTGCAAGAGCTGTGCAGCGGCGGCCCCAGCGCCTGGTACTAGGCCAACCACGAGACCAAGTGTAAGGAGGACTGCGGCGGCGACGCCAAACCCAGTCGCGCGTCGGCGCCGAGCGAAGACACCAGACAGCGTGGATCGGCGCTTGCTGGGGAAGGCAGGAGTGGCTACCAGTTGTGGCTGCAGCCGCGCAAATGCTGCCTCGACTGACGGCTGAGTGTTCAGCGCACCCTGCTGGTGGGAAAGGTATCCTGATACGACTTGAGTGAGCGCTGACAGCTCGTCGAGCCGCGTCTGGCACACATCGCAGTCCTCGAGATGCGCAGCGATCTCCGCCCGCTGGTTCAGAGGCACCTGCTCATCTTGATAGCTGCGGAGTATTCCGTCGTCGTAATGATGGGTCATGGTTGTAGCTCTCCCTTCGGTGGCGATGTCTTCGACTCCAGCTGATTCCAGGCGAGTTGAAAAGCGCGCTCAGCTCGAACGAGTAATGTGCCGACTGAGCCAGGCGCGATCTCGAGTATTTCGGCGATCTCGGTATACTTCACATCTTCCTGCCGCAACAGGAGCAGCTTCGCTTGTCGCTCCGGCAGCGTCGCCAGGACAGCGCGCACCTGGACCCGGTTTTCGGCGCGGAGAGCTTCTAATTCGGGATCGACCGCTTCCTCCGCAGCGTAGACAGATTCATACACCGCTGGCAGTCGGGCCTGTGCGCGCCGTTTTGAACGGAGCGCATTGTAACCACGATTCAGCGCGACGCGATACAGCCACGCCCGAATCTCCTCACCATCTGTGTGCAGCTGTGGGGGATGGGTATAGAGCGTCAAGAAGGTTTCTTGTGCCACATCGCTGGCGGTGTCGTCATCGCCAAGCATGCGATAGACGACGCGATACACCGAATGATAGTAGCGGCGGAAGAGTCGTTCAAAAGCAGCGGCGTCGCGAAGACGTGTCCTCGCAAGCAGGTGCCGATCCGAATCACTTGGTGACGAGGTCGTCTGTACCTGTTGATCCTCTCGCATTCGACCTCCTATCGGAAGTGTAAGAGGGTATCACTGTTCCAACACCACGGACGCTCGATTTGTGACACCCAAGAGCAATCCAAGAGCCTAACCCAGGTTACTGGACATACTCACGGTGAGCATTCTGCCATAGGCCGCCGTGGCTCTTGGAAAAATAATCGTGCCTGCTGTCAATCCATGACGTGATCGTGTGTCGATCACTGTCTGCCACCGTCCGTCCGTGCCGAAAATTTGGTCGTTGCAGTTCACGATTTGTGAGGCAAAGAGGGGACAGGAATCGAATCTGCACCCTGCGGTTGTGGAGACCCAATCCGGAGTATCGGGTGGTGTCGGACGCCATCGCCACATGCCGATCTGCCCCACTCTCTCTGTCGTCTTCTGCCGCCGACTGTCGCCGTGTGTCGGCGGTCACTGGGGCACATACTGGGGCAGCCTCTGCTTCCGCGGGCGCTATGCTCCCTGCTCTGAGTGTCCGATCCGCGGCCGTAAATACCTGACGTATTTCCTGATCCGGCGGCTGTTCCTCGCCGAGCCAGTGCGTTCAGTGCGTCCCATGGACCCGCGAATTCTCAGGTGTAAGCGCCTCCGACCGTCCCGTTCTGTTCCGATTAGTTCACCCGTTTGCTGGCGGTTTTGCTGGCAGACCACCCATAGTCGACTGCTTCCTCTGTCTCACCCGACGCCTCCGATAACCGCTTTCGAAATGTGGTAGACAATTGTGCGCAAAGTTCGCATATTTTCGATATTTCTGCCTTTCATCTGTTCGCCAGTGTTCGCTCAGATTCATGTGGGATTATGTCAGGGCTGGTGTCATCTGGCAGTCACAAGGCTCCCTCGCTGAGCGCACCCGCCCAGAAGGGAGAGTGCATGTGGCATTGGCGTCAGATGGCCAGCAACAGCAAACAAAGTTGCTCGCTGCTGTAGAGGGGCGTAGGGGACAAAGATGGAGCATACCAGCGCATCTCTCTGATACGCCCCATCGGCACGCGGAACTGGTCTTGATGCTATTCGTTCCCACTCGAGGAGTCTGGCGGGGTCTCCGTTGGCGCGCTTGCCTCAGTGGCCGCAGCCGCCGAACTCAACGCTTGCTCAGCCTGCGCCACTGCCTCGGGAGCTACCTCGCTCGCCTGCGCTCTTCCCCCCAGACGCGTCAGTTCCGCCGTCGTATCCGCCACTTCCTCCTCATCCGCCATCGCCAGGAGCGCCGCATGGCCCGCGTCGAGCTCGCTGCTCATGCGGTCGAGATCCTCCTGGCTCAATCCGATCCCCTGTTTGTTGAGCGCGCCAACTCCTCCACCCAGGATGCCGCCCAACAGGGCGCCGCCGACCACGGTCAACCCACCCGAGAGCAGTCCAGCGGCGGCGCCGGCGATGACGCCAATCGCCGCGCCTTTCCCAGTGTTGCGCGGACCAAGGTCGGTGTTCTCGACTTTGCCGTTCTCATTCTTGCTCACGACGGCCATCGCGCCCAGCTTGATGTCGTCGTTGGCCTTGTCCCAGGTCTTCAGTGATTCCGCAGCCTGCTCCGCCTGCGCTTTGCTGTCGAAGTACGCCACCACCAGATGGTCGTTCTTGTTGTCTGCCACGTGTCTACCCTTTCTCACGACTTGCGCTGGCCGACTTACTACCCATGCATTGTGGGTCGACGGCGCCAGCGTCTGCAGTATATACATTGCCACTGCTCGTCTGCGCGAGAGGCGCGCACGGGGAGGCTGTACCCATACTCAGCTTGGCAAAGTCCGCGTTCGTTTGATCGTGCGTCGTTGCACCCTAGTCTCGTTGGATGTTTGAATACCATGCTGCTTGGTTACCGCGGCATTGGATCGGCTGCCAGCCGCAGCGGATTTTAAGTTTGAGCGCATTCGGTTGCCACTGAATGTTGGTAGCAGTAATCATGAACATCTGCTCACTGGGCGGAATGAAAATGGGGTACGGTGGCGCAGGGGGAGGGGCGCAGAGGTCGATCTGACCTGGGTGTTACGAGCCTGAGTAGCAGTATGACCGCGACGCCCGCAGGAAGGGGGAAGCTGCTGCCAGCGTCCTGAACGGGATCAAGAGCGCGTGGGTGAGATGCTGAGCAGGGCGGCGTCACTGCCCCTCTCCTCCTCTGTTGTCGAACGAGCGGCGACAGGGACCTCCCGAAGAGGGGAGACAGCGATGGACGTGATGCTTGAGCGCTGCGCGGGGATTGATACCGCGTTGCACCGTACCCTCCTGAAAATCGTCAGGAGGTCGTCGTGAGAGCCGCGAGGGTGACGGCATAGCCGAGGCGCTCGAGACGATGGACCAGGCGGCGCTGCAGCTGGTCACGCTGGCGGTCGTCGAAGTAGTCCGCTCCCAAGTCGCGGTAGGGCTCGTGCCGTGTGAGCATGTGGTAGAGGGCGACGAGCACGGCATGGCCGACGGCGAGCACCGCCCGGCCTTTGTCGCGGCGCGCAGCAATGCGGCGAAATTGGGCCGCCAGGTAGGTCCCTTTCGTTCGGCTGGCGACGTTGGCGACCTCAGCCAGCGTGCGCCGCACCCAGGCGTTGCCGCGACGTGTCCGTCCGCTGAGGCGTCGACCTCCACTTTCCGCATTGCCAGGGCACATCCCCGCCCAGGAGGCGAGGTGCTCGGCCGAGGGGAAGCGCGAGAGGTCGGCGCCGATCGCGGCGACGAGCACTTCGGCGGTGCGCCGGGCGACGCCGGGGATGGTCTGCAGGAGCGCGATGGCCTCGTGCTCAGCGGCCAGGCGCGCTTCGAGCTCGGCATCCAGACGCACAATAGCAGCATCCAGGTACTCAAGGTGGGCGAGCTGCTCACGCAACAGGAAGACATGGTGAGCCTGCAGTCGGCCAACGACCGCCTGGGCGAGCGCGTCCCGCTTGGCACGCAGCTTCCCACGCGCCAGCTCGGCGAGCGCCCGCGCGTCGGTCTCGCCGTCGAGCAGTCGCTGCAGGATCTCCCGCGCTCCAGAGCCCGCGTATGTCCGTCACGACGGAAGCGAGCTTGCTGTTGGCATCCTCCAACACCGCCTGCAACCGGTTGATGCGCCGCGCGCGCTCGTCAAAGAGGTGGATGCGATAGCGCGTGAGCTCGCGCAGGTCGCGCAGGTGACGCTGAGTGGGGGAGGGAATAAAGCTGGCGCGCACGAGCCCATGACGCAGTAAATCGGCCAACCACTCCGCCTCTTTCACGTCGGTCTTGCGGCCCGGCGCCGCCTTGACGTGGTAGGCGTTGACCACGAGTACCGCGCACTGC
>Ga0207684_10001849_pt1 | contig 22034 bp, 15 predicted proteins | sample KBSK5501metaG_FD_184342 | JGI IMG/M metagenome (GOLD analysis project Ga0207684, IMG submission 184342) | Corn, switchgrass and miscanthus rhizosphere microbial communities from Kellogg Biological Station, Michigan, USA - KBS K5-50-1 metaG... | ecosystem: Host-associated > Plants > Roots >...
GGAGCCGATCTCCTGCAGCAGCCGGAGGACGGCTTCGTTGGCTCCTCCGTGAAGCGGCCCTTTCAGCGTGCCGATCGCCGAAGTGATCGCCGAGTGCATGTCCGCGAGGGTCGCCGCAGTCACGCGGGCCGCGAAGGTCGAGGCGTTGAGCTCGTGGTCCGCGTGGAGAACGAGCGCGATGTCCAGGGCGCGCACGGCGGCGGCGCGAGCCGTCTCGCCGTTCAACATGCGCAGGAAGTCGTCCGCATGGGTCCTGCCCGGGTCGGGGGGGACGACGGCCTTGCCGGAACGCAGGCGATGGAAGGCCGCCACGATCGTTGCCAGCTGGCCGGTCAGGCGCCGAGCCTTGCGCCGGTTGGCCGCCACCGACATGTCGCGGCCGTCCGGATCGGAGTCCACGAGCGCCGAGACCATGGTCCGAAGCGCATCCATCGGAATCGACGTTCGCGCGAGAGTCGCGAGCAGGCTCAAGAGCTCGCGGGGGATGGCCCTTTCCCTCGCGATCGAGGCGCGCGTTTCCTCGAGCTCGTCGCGGCGCGGAAGCCGCCCTTCCCAGAGGAGAAAGCAGACCTCTTCGAAGCTCGATTTCTGGGCAAGCTCATGGATGTCGATGCCGCGGTAGGAGAGGATTCCGCGCTCGCCGTCGATGTAGCAGATCGAAGAGTCAACCGCGACGACGTCTTCGAGGCCCCCGACCTCCACCATGGCGGAGCGAGATCAGCCTTCCACGGCGTCGGGAATCGCCGGATCGAGACCCGGGAACTGGGCCAACCACGCCTGCCGCTCGGCTCGGAGCTTCTCGACTAGGCGCTCGTACTCTTCGTCGGAGTAGTAAGAGTCGGCCGTGTACTTTTCGAGGTTGATCCCCGGAACGTTCGTCGGGACTTCGTAGCCCCAATCCGGATCGGTCTGCCACTCGATGCCTTCCTTGGCGATCTGCTTCATGATCTCCGTCGAGACCTTGATGGAGATCTTTTCTCCAGGTACCCCGTCCTTCGCGCCGATCGAGCCGGTGTTCAAGATGTAGGCCTGCATGTCCGGATTCTCGCGGAGGATGGAAAGCAACCGATTGCCTTCGTCCGATTCCGAGCCCACGATGAAGGGATTGGTTCCCACTTCGCGTTTGGCCTGCCCGGCCTTCGTCGGATCGCCGGCCGAAGTCTCGATCGATTCTCCCAGCATGAAATAGGCCGCCGCCTGCTCGGGCGTCAAGCGCGCGCAGACGGGCACGATGTCGTTGCGGCGCGTGATGAAAACGATCTTGTTCGCCTTCGGAAGATCGATCCCCTCCCCGCTGCCCCGGATGAAACGCCGCAGCACGACGCCCCGTCCGTTGGAAGTCAGAGAGGTGTCGAGAAAATCGACCTTCCCCGAGTCCTCCACCTTGATGTTTTCGTATGTCGCCGTCGGATGGGTCGCCGCTCCCCAGAGAACCGTCTGGGACGGCTCGAGCCCCTCGGTCTTGATGTAGAAGCCGTCCTCTGTTCCGAACGCGCGGCCATCCCGCGTCAGGAGCACGACGTCGTCCTGCTTGATGATCGCCTGCTCCGGCGGCTGCAACCCGTGGTCGTGCAGCGTCAGGGTAGTCTTGCCCGTCCCGGAGAGGCCGAAGAGAAGAAATCCGACGTCGCGCAGCTGCCCGTCCGGTCCCGTCACGCGAAGGATCTTCGAGCCCGCATGGAGGCCCAGTCCGCCGCGGCGTTTGATCCAGTACATCGCCTGCCGCAGCATCGATTTCTTGGCCTCGCCGGGATAGTCCGTCCCCAGGATGTACGTGTAGCCCTGATTGACGTCGCAGAAGATGAGCCGTTCCGGCCAGTCGGGAACGTAGACCGAAACGAAGTCCGGCTCGTGGGAGGAGTCCGACGGGAAGAGCATGTTGTGCCACATGAAGGCGATTCGCGCGTAATCCTTCGGCACGAAGAGGCGGCACCGCAGCGTCGCCTCGGGGTTCTCGCCCATCCGGCGGTCGACCTGAATCAGATCCATTCCCGCCAGCGTCTCCTGGACCTGCCGAATGATGTCCTGGGCCTTCTTCGGATCGATCGGCTGCTGCATGACGCCGACCTTCACGCTGTCCGCCACGATGTAGGTGTTCTTGGCGGAGCGGTTTTTCACCCGCGTGGAGTAGACGGGCGAGCCGTACTCGGTCGTCTTTTCGCCCGCTCGGGCGAGCTCCCGCAGCGTCTCCCCGGAGAGATCCTTGGCGATCGATCGGGCCCGGATCGATCGCGGAGAAAGGGTCTCGACGGTGCTCATGAAAGTCCTTTCTGGAAAAAGACCGCCCCGATCTCGGAAACAATCCTTTATACCAGCGCCGGGAAGGGCCTTTCGGGGGCCTCGGTCGCGAAATTGCACAAATAAGTGTGCATTTATGCAAAATTTAGGGGGCTTTAAGGCGGAAAAAGATTGAAAAGTTGCAGAGTGCTCATAGAATCCTGTCAAAAGTGCAAAAAACGGAGGTCAAGATGGCGAAGGCCAAGATCCTGAAGTTCGACGCGGCGGGGCCGGGGCTGTCCAAGCCCGAAATCCTGAAGGTGTGCGAAGCCGAGAATGTCCGCTTCATGCGGCTGCAGTTCACCGACATCTTCGGGATCATCAAGAACGTGGAGATTCCCAGTTCCCAGTTCGCCAAGGCGCTGGACGGAGAGATTCAGTTCGACGGCTCGTCGATCGAGGGGTTCACCCGAATCGAGGAGTCCGACATGAACCTCGTGCCCGATCTGAACTCCTTCGCGATCTATCCGTGGGCTCACAGCCAGATGAGGGCGCATCCGGGGCGGGACGGGGGGGACAAAGTCGCTCGCCTGATCTGCGATGTCTACAACCCGGACGGAACGCCGTTTCAGGGCTGCCCGCGCATGACGCTGAAGAAGCAGATGGATAAGGCCTCGGCGCTGGGATACGTGCTCGTCACGGGCCCGGAGGCGGAGTTCTTTCTCTTCCGGCGCGACGCCAACGGCGATCCGATCGTGGACACCCACGACGAGGGGGCTTACTTCGATCTGACCCCGGTCGACCGGGGAGAAGAGGCCCGGCGGGACATCGTCCTCGCGCTCGAACAGATGGGCTTCGAGGTCGAGGCGGCGCACCACGAGGTCGCTCCCGGACAGCACGAGATCGATTTCAAGTACGCCGACGCCATCACGACGGCCGACCGCGTCTCGACCTTCCGCTTTATCGTCAAGAAAGTCGCGATGGATCACGGCCTGCACGCGACCTTCATGCCCAAGCCGATCTTCGGCGTCAACGGCTCCGGCATGCATACGCATCAGTCCTTCCTCGACAAGAAGGGGAACAACGTCTTCTACGACCCGAAGGCGAAGTACGAGCTGTCCAAGACCGCGCTCTACTACACGGCGGGAATCCTGCGGCACGCGCGAGCTTTCGTCGCGGTGACCAATCCTCTGGTCAACTCCTACAAACGGCTCGTGCCGGGCTACGAGGCGCCGGTCAACGTGGCGTGGTCGATGCGCAACCGGTCGCCGCTTGTGCGGGTGCCCGCGCGCCGCGGAATGGGGACTCGCATCGAGGTGCGCATGCCGGATCCGTCCTGCAATCCATACCTGGCGTTCGGCGTGATGCTGGCGTCGGGGTTGGACGGCGTCAAGAACAAGATGGACCCCGGCGAGCCCGTGGATCGCAACGTCTTCAAGATGAGCGAGCGCGAGAAGCGGCGGCTGCGAATCGACCAGCTGCCGGCCAACCTTTCGGAAGCCCTCGACAATCTGGAGAAGGACGATGTCGTCACCGGGGCGCTCGGCGAGCACATCCTGAACCACTTCCTGGAGGCCAAGCGCGGCGAATGGGCGGAGTACATTTCCCGCGTGCAGCCGTGGGAAGTTGAAAAATATTTGGAAGCGTATTGAGGTAGAGTCTTCTCCGGGGAAGGAAGGTTGAGAGATCGAGTCTGATTCCCCGGGGGCGAAAGGAGGGGGATATTCGAAAGAGTTTCTTCCCTCCCTTATAATGTTAGGCCGAAGGTTACTTCGGCCTTATTTTTTTAGTTATTCGTGTTTGACGACGAATCATCTCGCGAGAGGCGAGCGTCTTCCGGCGTCGGCCTGCGGGACCGGCTGACTTCGGGCCGGCCTCTGCTGCTCGATGCGGCGATGGGGACGGAGCTCGAAAAGAGAGGAGTGGCCTCCGGTCTTCCACTCTGGAGCAGCCGGTCCCTCCTGTCCGCTCCCGCACAGGTGCTCGCGATCCATCGTGAAAACGTGGAGGCGGGAACGGACGTTCTGACCGCGAATACATTTCGGACCAATCGCCGGACACTCGAGAAGGAGAGCCTCGGCGAGCGCGCGGTCGAGCTCACGCGTCGAGCCGTGGATCTCGCGCGGGAAGCCGCCGGCGGCGCGCGGCGTCCGGTCTTCGTGCTGGGATGTCTCTCGCCGGTCGAGGACTGCTATCGGCCCGATCTCGCGCCCTCGCCCGCTGCGCTCGATTCGGAGCATCGCGAGCAGGCTCACACGCTGGCGGCGGCCGGCGTCGACGGCATTCTCGTGGAGACCCAGAACTCGGTGGTCGAGCTCCTTGCGGCCGTCCGTGCCGCCAAAGACACCGGCCTTCCTGTCATCGCCTCCGTCGTGACGGACGGAGCGGGTCTTCTGCTGTCCGGAGACCCGTTGCGCGCCGCCGCGACGGCGCTGCGAGAGCTCGGGGCGGACGCCATTGGAGTCAATTGCGTTCCGGCCCGCAGAGTCGCAGGGGAGCTCCGCCGGTTCGCCGACGCGGCGCCGGACACGCCGCTCGTCGCCTACGGCAACCTCGGCCCGCCGAGCGATCCGGACGGACTGCATTTCACGCAGGAGGTCGCTCCCGCCGACTACGCGGCCCTCGCGAAGGATTGGGTCGCCCTCGGCGCCCGTCTCATTGGCGGCTGCTGCGGCACGACCGCGGCCCACACGGCCGCGCTCCGCAGGATGATCGACTCGGCCGAAGAGTAACGGCGGAATCCCGGGAACGCCCGCGAACGCCTGAATGTGCGAAGCAAACTACGAAGTGTGAACTAAAATGCTCGTTCGCTCGCTCCTTCTCGGCGTTCGTACTTCACTTACCGGCGTTCACGCGCGTTCCCGGCGTTCTCGTGGCGTTTCTGACTCGAGCGGCAACCGCGGCTGAGAGGTCTACCAGGCATACTTTTCCGCGATCTCGCTCAGAACCCCGTCCCTACTTCTTCACGATGTTCTTGTGGAGGAGCTTGCCCGTTTCCTGGGAGCCGGCGTCGACATCCGTGTACTCGTAAGACACGGCTCCTTCGCTTTCGCGTGTCGTGCGATGAAGCGAGTCCCCGACTTTTTCGTCTTTGCCTGTCGCCTGCGAGACTTCGGTGAGGAAGGACACCGCCGCCTGTTTCGGGGGGGCGGGCGCCGCCGAGGCACCTGCCTGCTTCCGGGCAAGGAGCGCCTCCAGAGCGTACGACTCCACCAGCTTGCGCGCGAGCTTCCGAAAGAGAGCCGAGGACGCGTAGACATCGGCCGCGGTCAGCTCGCCGTTGATGGCCACGACGATTCCGACTGCATCGCTTCTCTTCTCGAGCTGGGGAAGAAGAGCGTTGACGTAGTCGGCCCGCTCGCCGCGGATCTCTGAGTTCTGCACGATCGCGTTGTAGGTGCCTGTCGTGGAAAACGCCGCTTGGGCGGAGATGTTCGGATTCGCGTCGAGGGATTCGCGAGCCTTGACTTCCTGCGCGGCGACCTCAGCCCAGACGGCAGACTGGTTCTTCTCTCCCTGAATGCTCTTCTTCATTTTGTTGCTGCCGAGTAAGGCGGTGTTGCTCTCAAACGCCATGCCGCCGCTTTTGGGAGTCCACCGCCCGTGCTCGACGCAGAAGGCGCTGATCGGTTGGGGCTTCGAGTGGGGCGGAATGGCCACATCGGTTCCGATCGTCCGGTCCTGTTTGCCCCCCTGGATCACATCGCCCGCCTGGATGTAGAGCCACTGGTCGGACTTGTTCTGGATCTCGAGCTCGTTGACCTGGGACCGATCCTGGCCGGAGCCCGCCCCCTGCTCCCGAAGGACAACGGTCTTCTCGCGCATGGCCTCGTTCAGAGTGATGTATTTGCGGCTATCCGTGGCTTTTCCTCGGACGACGTAGATCGCCAGATTCTGATTGACGATCGGTCCCTCCACTCGGACCTCGCTGGCGGCTCCCTGCTTCGCGCTCTGACCGATGACAGATTGAAATCCAAAGAGAAGACCGACCAACACGAGGGCAACCGAGGCTTGGACCCGATTTCTGCGCAATCTCATAGATCCTCCATTCGGATCTCCAGACACCGCAGAGTTGCGCAGGTTCCCGAAGTGGCGGAGCTCCTCCGGCAAGACCGGCCAGGTCTGACTCGGTCATCCCGAGGAGCGAAGCGACGAGGGATCTACTCCGGAGCAGCGAGAGCGGATCCCTCGCTGCGCTCGGGATGACAAAGGGAGTGTGACGGCTCGAAATGACGCAAGGGGCTCTAGCACCGAACACCGTCCCGAGGATCCTCTGAGGCCGACCTAGACGATGAGCATCGCGTCGCCGTAGCTGTAGAAGAGGTAGTCGGCGGCGATGGCGGCCTCATAGGCGGCCAGCACGTTCTCGCGTCCGGCGAAGGCGGACACGAGCATGAGAAGGGTCGAGCGGGGAAGGTGGAAGTTCGTCAGAAGGAGGTCGATCGCACGAAACTCGAAGCCGGGAGTGATGAAGAGGTCGGTCGAGAAGCGAAGGTCCTGCTCCGACTCGAGGCCGCCCGGCAGCCGAGCGGCGGCTTCGAGCGCCCGTGTGACCGTGGTGCCGACGGCGACGACTCGTCCTCCTTCGCGGCGCGTCGCTCGGAAGAGGGCGAGTGTCTCCGCGGGCAGGAAGGCCTCCTCGGCATCGAGGGAATGTCCGGAAGTGTCCCCTGCCATCACCGGCCGGAAGGTCCCCGCTCCAACGGCGAGCGTCAGATCCGCGATCGCGATTCCGCGCCGGCGGATCTGCTCCAGAATCTCTTTCGTGAAGTGAAGTCCCGCTGTGGGAGCCGCCACGGCGAGAGGTTTTCTGGCGAACACGGTCTGGTAGGCGAGGCGATCCTCCGGCCGGTCGGGCGCGGCCGGATCGCGGTGGATGTAGGGCGGCAGCGGAACGTGGCCGATCCGCTGGAGCAGGTTCTCGTCGACGGAACGATCAAACCGCACTTCGCGCTTTCCGTCCTTTCGGACCTCTTCCACGACCGCGGCGATCCCTCCCTCGAGACCGATCGACCAACCCTGCTTCGCCCGGCGCCCCGGTCTCGCGAGGGCAAGCCACCGCTGGCGTCCCGAGTCGAGACTCTCGAGAAGAAAAATCTCGACGAGACGACCCTGCGCGTCCCGACCATAGAGCCTCGCGTGACGCACGCGCACGTCGTTGCGCACGAGCAAATCGCCGGGGCGGAGGAGCTCGGCGAGCTCGGCGAATTGGCGATGCGTCGCGTCGCCGCTCGCACGATCCAGTACGAGGAGAGGTCCCGTCCCGCGAGGCCGCGGCTCCTGCGCGATTCGATGGGCGGGAAGAAAGTAATCGAAGAGATCGACGCGCACGGAGAGGTCTAAGGTCTAAGGTCTAACGTCTAACGTCTAAGGTCTCAGGTTTCGACGTGCTCATTACTTTAGACCTTAGACATTAGACTTTAGACAGATGTCTTCCGATTATCCCGAAGGCCGCGGGCGGGTGCGGGTCGAGGCCGCGGGGATCGAGATCGAAGGGGTCTCGATCGCCGGACACGAGTCTTTCTACAAGGTGCCGGCCCTGCGCGCGCTGCTCGAGTTCGGCCGCGCGCCCGAGGACACCGTCGGCTACAGCACGATCTATCTCTCCCATGCCCATCTCGATCACGCCGCGGGGCTCGCGCACCACGCCTCACGCCGAAAGCTCGGCGGCCTGCCGCCGGCGCGAGTCTTTGCACCGAAAGAAAGCGCGAGTGATCTGGAGGCTTGGGTCGCCGCCTGCGAAAGGCTGGAGAACGTCCGATACGGCCTCGAGATCCATCCCGCGGTCGTCGGCGAGTCCGTTCGTATCCGAAACGATCTGGAGGTCCGGTTTCTCGCCGGGCGCCACAACGTGCCGGCCGTGGCGTATCTTTTCTCGGAGGTCCGGCAGAAATTGAGGGACGAGTTCGCCCAGCTCTCCGGACCCGAGATCGCCGCCCTCCGCTCCGGCGGGACCCAGGTCACGCGGCGGGAGGAAATACCGGTCTTTGCCTACAGCGGAGACTGCGGCGCCGAGATCTTCCGAGCGGCACCCGAGCTCTTCCGAGCCCGGGTTCTCCTGATCGAATGCTCTTTCCTGCTCGAAGAGGACCTGCCGCGCGCCCGCGCCTACCAGCACCTCCATCTGCAGGATTTCGTGGAGAACGCTGACCGGTTCGAGAACGAAGTGATCGTGATGACTCACTTCTCGCTGCGATACAAGAACGAGGAAGTCCGCGCGGCGCTTGAGGCCCTGCCAGAACCCCTGGCGAAGCGGACGATTCTTTTCCTTCCAAACAGGGAATCCGGCTAGGCCCCGGCGATCTCGCAGAAGGAAGCGTTGGACAACGCCTGAGGCGCGCCGCGGAACGCGATTACTTGTGCGCGAGGCGGGCGCCTGCCAGACCGAGCAGTAGGGCGAGGGCGACCATCATCCAGGGACTGAGCACCGGGATGTTGGAAGCGGGGGCCGCCCCGATTATGACGGTCGCCGTGTTGGACGGCGTTCCCGTCAGTGGGAAGGGTCCGCTTGCCGTCACGGCCGAGGTGGTGTTGTTCTGCGTCCCGGCCGAGGCTCCGGTCACCGTCACGGTGATCGTGCAGCCCGCGCCAGCCGCCAATGTTCCGCCCGAGAACGTCAGCAGGTTCCCGCCCGTAATCACCAGGCTGCCGCCGCACGTGGCCGTCGTCCCGTTGGGGGCGGTCAGGCCCGCGGGCAGCGTGTCCGTGAAGGCGATTCCAGTGAGGGCGACCGTCGGGTTCGGATTCGACAATGTCAGATCCAGATTCGTCGTCCCGCCGACGGGGATCGACGCGGCCCCGAACGACTTCGCAATCGTCGGAGGCGCGAGCACGGTGATCGTCGCAGTGTTCGAGGGACCACCGATGCCCGTCTCGTTGGAGGTGATCGGGCCGGTCGTGTTGTTCTGCACACCCGCCGTCACTCCAGTCACGGTCACGGTAATCGTGCAGTTGGCTCCGCCGGCCAGCGTCCCGCCGGTGAATGTCAATGTATTGCCGCCCGTAATCGAGAGACTTCCTCCGCAGGTCGCGGTCGTCCCGTTCGGCGCGGTCAGTCCCGCCGGCAGAGTGTCGGTGAAAGCCAAACCGGTCAATGCCGTGCCGCCTGGGTTCGTGATGACAAAGCTCATGCTGGCGCTACCGCCGATCGCCACGTTCGGGGCACCAAACGATTTCGAGATCGTCGGAGCGCCCTGCGCCGTGACGATCAAGGTCGCCGTGTTCGATACCGCCCCGATGCCGGACTCGTTGGAGCTGATCGGGCCGGTCGTGTTGTTTTTGACTCCGGTCGTCGTTCCCGTCACGGTCACCGTGATCGCGCAGTTGGCTCCGCCGGCCAAAATCCCACTCGTGAAGGTTAATGTGTTGGTTCCCGTGATCGAGAGGCTTCCTCCGCAGGTCGCCGTGATTCCGTTGGACGCCGTCAATCCCGCGGGCAGCGTGTCGGTGAAGGCGACGCCGCTCAAAGCGACAGTCGCGTTCGGGTTCGTCAGCATCAGACTGAGGCTCGTCGTTCCGTTGACCACGATCGATGCGGCTCCGAACGATTTCGTGATCGTCGGCGGCGCGACGACCGTCACCGCCGCCGTATTCGAGGGATTCCCTGCTGCGGATTCGTTCGAGCTGATCGGGCCCGTGGTGTTGTTCTTCACTCCGGTGGTCGTTCCCGTCACGGTTACCGTGATCGTGCAGTTCGCGCCGCCGGCGAGCGTCCCGCCCGTAAACGTCAGCAGGTTGCTTCCCGTGATGACCAGGCTCCCTCCGCAGGTCGCCGTCGTTCCATTCGGAGCCGTCAGTCCAACGGGCAGCGTGTCGGTGAAGGCCAGGCCGGTCAGACTCGAGCCGCCCGGATTGGTGATGACGAAGCTCATGCTGACGCTGCCGTTGAGCGGCACCGTCGGGCTCGCGAACGACTTCGCGATCGTCGGAGCGCCTGGGGCGTTCACGGTCACCGTCGACGTGTTCGACGTGGACCCGGCGCCGGATTCCGTCGAGCTGATCGGGCCCGTTGTGTTGTTCTTGACCCCGGTGGTCGTTCCCGTCACGGTCACGGTGATCGTGCAGTTGGCGCCTCCGGCGAGCGTACCACCCGTGAAGGTCAGTGTGTTGCTGCCCGTGATCGAGAGGCTTCCTCCGCATGCTGGCGTTGGTCCGTTGGGCGCCGTCAATCCCGCGGGCAGCATGTCGGTGAAGGCGACGCCGCTCAAAGCGACCGTGGCGTTCGGGTTCGTCAGCATCAGACTGAGGCTCGTCGTTCCGTTCAGAATGATCGACGCGGCGCCGAACGACTTCGCGATCGTCGGCGGGAGCAACAGCAGCACGGTCTTGCTGACCGTCGGTGTATTGACGCCGGCCACCGTGCCGAAAGCGTCGTTCGTGACGAACTTCGCGGACACATCCGTCGCCGTCACCGTGTAGGTCGCCGTGCACGTGATCGCCTCGCTGGGATCGAGGAAATTGTCGAGATCTCCGACGGTCGAGACCGCGGGACACGTCACGGTCGCCCTGGTGTCCGAGACTGTCACGGGTCCTTGCAGGGGCGCGAAGCCGGTGTTCGTCACGAGGTAGCTGTAATGCAGCAGGTTTCCTGCGGCCATGAAGGTGGACTCGGCGACGCTCTTGACGATCGAGAGGCCGGTCGTCGCGTACGAGGCCGAGGCCTGGTGCGTCACCGTGCTCCCGCCGCCCGTCCCGGAAGCGGTCTCCGTGTTCGGGTGCAGGCCGCTCGCGGCCACGACCGGCCCCACAATGCACGTCGCGATGTGGTTGTCGTTGCCCGCCACGGCGACCGGCAGGACGGGCAGCCAAACGCAGCCCGCCAGGTTCACGTTCGGGTCCGTGGCGCCTACCGCGGTCAATGGCACGTCGCCGTCGTTCTCGATCGTGATCTTGTAGAAGACATTCGTCCCGGCCGTCACGGCGAGAAATGAGGTCCACGTCCCCAGGGGGTTGTTCGTGAGACCGACCTGCTTCAGGGTGCCGATGGCGGGATGCGGCGGGTTGACCGTAAGCGAGGCGCTCGCCGTGTTTCCATTCACGGTCGAGCCATTGATGACGTGCGAGACGTTGCCGCTGGTGTTGTTGTAAGTGCCGGCCACGGGCGCCGTGACGTTGACGGTGACCGTGCACGTGCCGCCGCCGGTGATCGTCCCGCCGGAGAACGTCACCGAGCCCGCGCCCGCCGCCGGGGAGAACGTCGGCGCGCCGCATCCGGAAGTGGAGGCGCCCGGCGCCGCGGCGACGACCATGGCCCCGGGCGAGGTCGGAAAGGTGTCCGAGAACGCGACGGAGGAGAGTGTGTCGTTCTGGTTGGGATTCGTGATGACGAACGTAAGGGTCGAGACTCCCAAAGCGAGAATCGGGTTCGGCGCGAACTGCTTGGCGATGGCCGGAGGGAGGACGGCCGTCAAGGACGCCGAGGCGGTTCCGGAAGCCCCCGTGTTGGTCCCGCCTTCGGTCGAGGAGATAAATCCACTCACGTTCACGTGCGGTCCGGCCGTCGTCGCCGTGACTGTCACCGGGATCGAGCAGGATGCCCCGGCGGCGAGCGTCCCGCCCGTGAACGTCAGGGTGTTTCCGCCCGTGATCACGAGGCTTCCGCCGCACGGCGCCGTCGTCCCGTTGGGCGCCGTCAGACCAGCCGGCAGCGTGTCGGTGAACGCGACTCCGCTTGCCGGGATCCCCCCGTTCGGATTCGTGACCGTGAACGTAAGGGTCGAGGTGGCGCCGACAGCCACGGGATTCGGCGCGAAGGCCTTGGTGATCGTGGGCGGGAGCGCCTGGGTGCACCCCGTGAACACCATGTCGTCGTAATTGAGGGAAGCTCCGCTCGCGTCGTTGTTCGCGCCGGTCGCTGTGAGCCGGAAGACCGTATTGCCGGTCGTGTTCGTGAGGCCGGTGAGGTTGGCGGTGAAGTTCGTGAATGCGATGACAGGATTGTTGATCGTGAGGACGGGGGCGCCGAAGCCCGTGCCGTTGTTGACCGTGAGAGTGATCGAGGTCGGGCCGTTCGCCGGGCTCGGGTTGGCGACCCAGAAGCTCATCTGGACTGCCGTGTACTTGCTCGTGTCGATCGTGAAGTCGAGGAACTGGCCAGCATTCTTGTAGCCGAAGGTTCGCCAGGACGTCGTGTCTCCGTGGCCGCTCGTCGCCAGGATGTTCGCGTCCGCCGGTACACTTGCCGCGAGCGTCGCCGTGGCCACGTTGGCCGCCTTGATTGTGGGGACGCCGCCAGCGAGGTCGGGCGGGTTGGCGACCGTCCCGTTCGGCACGCTCCAATTCGCCAGTGTGACGCCGCAGGAGGGCGGAGGAGGGGGAGGCGTGGAGTTGACCGTCAGCGTGTCGCTCGCCGAGCTCCCGGTGTCCACGGCGCCGATGAGGAGGTGGCCAGAAGTGTTCGAGTAGGTACCGGCCACGGGGACCGTGACGTTGACTCGGACGGTGCAACTGCTGTTCGCCGCGACGGTGCCGTTCGAGAAGGAGATCGAGGCGGCGGCTGCGACCGGCGCGAATGTCGGCGCGCCGCATCCCGTCGTCGTCGCGGCGGGGGGCGTCGCGACGACCATGGCCCCCGGCGAGGTCGGGAAGGCGTCCGTGAAGTTGAGGCTGCTCACGGACCCCGCATTCGGGTTCGAGAGCGTGAACGTGAGAGTCGATACGCCTCCGACATTGGTCGGATTCGGGGCGAAACGCTTGGTGATCGTGACGAGAGACGGGTCGATGATCGTCGCGATGCGCGCGCCGGTTGAGAAGTCGCTGTTGTAATGGAAACTCGAGCCGGAAAAATCGTAGATCAAGCTGCTGAGCGTCTGGGACGTGCCTCCACCGCTGATGATCTTGACCGTGTAGGTCGTAATGACGGTGCCACCCGCCTTGCCGTCGACGCCGGCGCACGAGCGGTAGGTCGGGCTGTTCGGATCGTTATCCCAGAGACACGCGTCCGCGTAGAGCTTGTCGTTCGGGGACGTCACATAGATGGAGGTGTTCGCGGAATACGTCGTCGAGACCGACAGGATCTGGAAAATGGTGTTCGAGAAGTTGATGAACTCCTCGAGCTGCTCGTAACCCTGCGTCGCGGTCGCTCCGTCGAGCTCGATCGTGTAAGTGTTCCCGACGATGAGGTTCATGGACCCGCCGGCGGGGATCGAAACGCCGTTCAGCTTCACGCCCGTCGTCGAGTTGCGGTTTTGCGAGATGAGGTGCTCGACGTAGACCTCGCGCGGCGTCGGCGAGGACACGGGGCCCGAGAAGTCCGTCGCGGTGATGTGGTAGCGGCGCGTCGTGTCGTAAGCCGCGGGCACCTGCGTGACCTCGACTTCGAAGTAGGCGTCCGCGCAGGAGCCCGCCGCGATCGATGGGATCGTGATCGTGCTGAGCGATCCGGGGCGGAGGTTGATGTTCGCGTTCGCGGAATCCCACGACCACACGACCGAAACGCCGGCCGTCGCGACGTTGCTGCAGATCCGTGCCCCGACCGGGAAATGGTTCGGGCCCGCGGTCGGACTGTTGCTGTCGAGCCCGACCACGTTCCAGGTGATCGGCCCGACCGTCAGGGTCGCAGTGGCCGGCGCGGCGGCAAGGAGCATGAAACCCAAGACCGCCGCAGCCGCGGAAAGGATCTTCGGCGGTTTTTGGACCAAAATGGCCAAGCTTCTCGCCCTTCTGCGGTCGGATCGTCTTGTTGAGTGAGCGGTGGAGACCCGCCATTATAACCGCAATGTCCTCGATCCGAACAAGATACGCACGAGACCTCTCGTTATGGCGCGGCGCGCCCGCCCCCGGGCTCGACTATCGTGTGTGTCTCGGAAGCGGCATGCGCGTCGGAATCCGAGTCGCCGAACCGAGTCGGTCCTCCTCGTCTCGATCGCCTCAGTCCCCTACAGGTTTTCGGGGCCGCTCACTTGTCTGCCAGGAGCCGGTCGATCCGGATGGCCTCCCCGACAGACCAGGCCTGAAAGGGACAACCGCGCGGCGTGTGGGGCGGGTCTCCGTCGGCGATCTCGCTGATGTGGCCCATGCCCGCTTCCTTCAGATGCGCCAGCAGCGGCTCCAGAAAGCGGGTCCGCGCCTCCCGCCGCACTGCCGGCGTGACCTCCCGCACACGCAGCCAGGCTTCGACGAAGGGACCCGCCAGAAAGGGCCAGACCGTTCCCTGGTGGTAGGCGCCGTCTCTCTCCACAACGCCCCCCGTGTAGCGTCCGACATAGGCCGCGTCGTCGGGGGAGAGGGAGCGCAGACCGATCGGAGTCAGGAGCTTTTCCTCGACGGCGTCGACGACGCGGCGCGCGCGCGCACCTTCTAGGAGCGGGAACGGAAGGCCGCCGACTGCGAAGATCTGGTTCGGGCGGAAAGTCTGATCGGCCGTGCCGGGGACGTGATCGCAGTCGACCACGTCGAAGAGGCAGCCCCTTTCCGCGTTCCAGAAACGGGCGTCGAAAGAGTCACTCGCTTGCTGAGCGAGATCGTCCCAGCGGAAGGAAAAGGAGGAGGCGAGGCGCAACGCGTTGATCCAGAGAGCCTGGATCTCCACGGGCTTACCGATGCGCGGTGTGACGACCCAGTCGCCCACTTTCGCGTCCATCCAGGTGAGCTGGACCCCCGGGACGCCGGCCGCCAGCAGGCCATCGGAGTCCGCGCGGATCCCGTAGCGGGTCCCTCGCGAATAGCCTTCGAGGATTGCGTCGACGGCGCCCGTCAACGCGCGGCGGTCCGAGACCGCCACCCGGCGTCCGACGCGATCGCAGGCCGCCAGATACTCGAGAGCGGCGACGATGTACCAGAGCGACGCGTCGACCGAGTTGTATTCCGGAGTCTGCCCCTGGTCCGGGAACCGGTTGGGCAGCATCCCTTCGGAGACTTCGCCGGACCACTCCAGGAGGATGTCTCTGGCGTCGACGAGCCGCCCCGTCGTCAGGCAAAGCCCGCGAAGCGAGATGAACGTGTCGCGCCCCCAGTCGACGAACCATGGATATCCCGCGACGACGGTTTTGCCGCGTCCGCGCCGGACGACGTAGTCATCGGCCGCGCGATGGAGCCGGTTCGGAAAAAGCCGCCGCCGTCTTCGTTCGGCGCCGCGCAGGCGGCGGCCCAGGGCGAGCGGATCCTCCTCCGGAGCGAGCGGCCGGCAGGAGAGCAGGAGCACGGCTTCGCTCTGCGAGAGGTCGAACTGAAGGACGCCGGGGGAGGCGAGATCTTCCAGGAAGTCGAGGCCGCGGGCCCGCTCCTCTTCGTAGAGGAATTGGCGGTACCAGATCGGATCGTGATCGTACGTGGCGTTGGAAGCCACCAAGATTTCGGGGATGTCCGGGTACGGATTCCAGGTCAGCAGGCTCGCCGTCCGCTTGGGCTCGAAGCGAAAGGAAGGATTTTCATGATGAAGCGAGTGGTAGTCGCGCCCCGAAAAGAGAAGTCTGACCGAGAGCTTCGCCTTGCAGGGACCGTCGGCGCCACGCCACGACACGACCGTCGCGCCGGTCACCCGCGAGACGAAGATCTCCTGCTCGATCGAGAGCTCTTCACCGATCCGAAAGGTCCAGCGAGGCAACGGATGCGGGTCGAACGACTCGACGCGGGAGGCGCCGTCGGGGAAGATGACGTCCGGCGAGTATCTTTGAGACGAGATCGGATAGCGCCCGACAGCCGTTTCGATCCACGCTTCGAACCCGTTGACGAGAAGAACGCGTCCGGCGGGAGGATTCGTGGCCGTCAGCAGCAGGGCGTGATAACGGCGCGTCCGCGGCAGGCCGACGGTTCCGGAGGCGAAGCCGCCGGCGCCGTCTGTCTCCAGCCACTCGGAGTCAGGGGGGTAGGGTCGCATCGCCCGCCGCCGCGACTGGACGATGTCGTCCGAAATCTCGTCGCTCAATCCGTCCCTCGCTGCGAGACGATCACCTCGCCAGTGAGAATACGATGAGCGGCGACGCGGCGACCCCGATCAAATGCGCGACCCGCCAGGAGGCGGAGGCAAAAGTGCGGGCTCGCCGGCTCCACAGGATGCGGCGGACAAGGCTTTCGGGTATGTCTGGCGGGTCGGCCGGCTCCGCCTCCCGCGAGCCCTCCCGAGCCAGGGCCACGGTCGTCCGGTAGGTCTGGAGGTAGCGGGCGCAGGAGATGCAGCGGGCCAGATGTCGGCTCGCGGCGGGGTCCCAGCCGGCGTCGCCGTCGACGAGACTGCCCAGACGCTCGATGACACCGCTACAAGTCACCATGCGGGCGCGCGGCGGAATTGCGGCTCGAGCAGGGTGCGCAGCGCCTGGCGAGCTCGGTGAAGCCGAATCTTGACGGCGTTCTCGGTGATCCCGACGAGGCGGGCGGCTTCCTCGGTGGAAAGCTCCTCGATGTCCCGAAGAAGAAGGACGGCACGGTAACTGTCGGGCAGGCGATCGATCGCTTCGCGCACCATCTCGCGCGTTTCGCGGCGCGCGAGCAGCTCTTCTGCCGATCCCTCCCACTCGGGCGTGGGATGCGCGACCTGATGGCCGTCCTCGGCAAACCGCGGGAGGAGCTCCTCGATCGATTCCTCGGGCTTTCGTTGGCGGCTGCGCAGCCGCATCAGGCAGGTGTTGACGACGATTCGGTGGAGCCAGGTCGAGATCTGAGATCCCCCCTGGAAGGTCCCAATCGACCGATAGGCGGAAAGAAAACCCTCCTGCACGGCGTCCCGCGCGTCTTCTTCGTCGCGCAGAAACCGGCGCGCCACGGAGAGGAGCCGGGGACCGAAGCTCCGAACCATACCTTCGAACGCTTTCTCGTCGCCGCGTCTTAGGGCGCTGAGCTGGCTGGCTTCGGAATCCGTGCCCCACTGGGAGCTTGCGGATCTTACCTCGGCCATGCTTCGCGACTTCTGAACGTTCATAGCTGCCCGTCTCGGTGTGTTCGGCCTTCCTCCTCGCGACGAGCTTTGGATGCCTCCGCCGACGCCGAGGTTTCCCCGCCGTGCCGGCCTCTCACGCTCTGCTCCGACGCGCCGCGAGGATCGCGGTGACGAGCTCTTCCGGAACGTCTTCTCCGACGGGGGCTTCCGGGTCGGTCCAGGCGTTGCGGCCGAGCGCGCTCGCGGTCTTGTACGTCTCAATGTAATGGACGCACGAGTCGCACACAGCGAGGTGGCGATCGAACTCGGCGCGGCGGTCGGGCGGCAGCTCCTGGTCGAGATAGAGATGCAGGAACTCGATCAGTTCACGGCAAGTGATGTACGGTCGGGTGGACATTCGATCCTTTCACCTGAAGAACGAATTAAGAGCCATCCGTACCTTGGATGCCGCCGCCGGAGAAACGTTACGTCAGGGGTTGGTCAGAGATTCGAGGGCTTCCCCACGCGCAGGATGTTTCCCTCGATCACGTATCCGCAGCCGTTGGTCCGGAGAATGAGGTCCAGCGCCTGATCCCAGGGAACATCGTGTAACCGAACCGTTACGGATCCGTGGACGTCGGGATCGATGACCATGTTGAGGCCGGTCAGCTGCGAGAAGGTGTGAAGGATGTCCCGCAGATCGGCATCCTTCACGTCGAGGGAGATCGGCTCCCCGGCCCACCGCGATTCCGCGGCGCGGGAGGCGTCGTACCGAAGGGTTGGTCTCGGCGTCGGCGTCGATTTGCGCGCCCGCCCGGAGCGGCCGCTGGAGCGGGTCTGCGCCGCGGCGGCCCCAGCCGACAACAGGAGCACCAGAGTGAGCGTAGCGACGGTTCTCACGACGATCATGTTAGCGCCGTTCCCTTAGCCTCAGCCTCGTCCCGGGCTGACCCGATCCGCGTCGGCCTGGCGCTCTCTTGCTGCCCAAAGGCCGAGATGGCTGCGCCAGGCGGAGACGGAGGTCCGCGACAGCACGAATTCGAGCTCGTCGCCGGCCGACCGCGTGACGCGCAGCACTTCCAGGCGAACGAGCTTGCGGCCGCTCGCCATCCTGCGGCCCGTCGCGATCTTCTGGATCCGCGACGTGGCGACGACTTCGCGCTCTCCGAAAATTCCCTCGAACACGAGCGCGTCCTCCGTCAGGCCGAGGATCCCGGGCAGACGGCGGTATCTCGAGACGACCAGGTCGGCGCGCGTCAGAAGCTTCCACTCGGGCCCGCCGGCTTCCAGCCGGGACTGGGCGAGACGATCCTGCGCTCGCGTGAGCGCCCGGCGCGGCAAGACAAGCAGCGCCGTGAGCAGCAGAACAGCGGCGGCGGCGACCGCCCAGAGAATCAATGCAGGAACTTCTTGCGGTTTCGGATGTAGTCGGTGAAGAGGAACTCCGCCAGGTTGTACGGAGAGGCGTAGTAGGCGCGGCCGCGGTTGATCTTCGTCAGCTTTTCGACGAAGTCAACCAGGTAGCTGTCGGTTGCGATCATGAAGGTCGTGATCGTGATTCCGTCGCGGCGGCACGCGTCCGCCTCTTCGAGCGTGCGGTTGACGATCTTCAAGTCCAATCCGAAGGGATTCTTGTAGAGATGCCCACGGTCCCAGATGGCCGAGGGCTTGCCGTCGGTGATCAGGAAGATCTGTTTGTTGGGATTCTTCTTGTGCTGAAGGATCTTGCGCGCGAGGCCGAGGCCGGCACGGGTGTTCGTGTGGAAGGGTCCGACCTGGGTCTTCGAGATCTCGGAGATGGGGACGCGCTTCGCGTCGTCGCCGAAGAGGAGGACCTCGATCGAGTCCTTCGGATACTTGGACTGGATGAGCTCCACCATCGCCAGCGCGACTTTCTTGGCCGGAGTGAATCGATCCTCGCCGTAGAGGATCATGGAATGGGAGATGTCGATCGCGAGAACGGTCGCGCAGGAGGTCAGGTGCTCCTCCTCGTGGACCTCGAAGTCCTCGGGGCGCAGCGCGATTTCCTCCGCATCGCGGCGAACGGCGTTGCCGATCGTGCGAGGCCCGTCGATGGCAGTCGGGTTGTCGCCGAACTCATAGGCGCGCGTCTCGGGAAGAAGCTCGCCCCCCGCACCGGCCCGGGGAACGGCGTGGTAACCCGCCCCTGCCTTCGACAGGGATGTGAAGATTTCCTCCAGGGCGGCGCGGCGGATATGCCGTTCTCCCGCGGCAGAGAGGGCGAGAGCCCCGTTGCGTTCCTCCACGATCTCGTTCTTCTGCAGCTCCTTTCGGAATTGCTCGAGGTCGATGCCGGGATCGATGATTCCGCGCTCCTGGAGATACTTCAGCCACTTCAGCGCCTCTTCGACATCGCCGCCCGTCTGGAGAACGAGCTGCAGGAAGAGCTTGACCAGCTCCTGATAAGTCAGGAGCGCCCGGAGAAGATCGACGGGATAGTCGGAGTAGCGGTATCTCACGACGAGATCATTCTAGTCGGGAGACGGCAGACGGTAGACGGTAGACGTCGGGAGGGATCGCGATTTTCGTCTTCCGTCTCTCGTCTCCCGTCTACCGGCCGAGGGCGGCCCGCCACGCGCGTGCCGACTCCAGAAAGAGCGCTCGGTCGCTCGTCGTAAAGAAGGTGTATCCGATCTCTCGAAGCCCGGGGATCTGGTCGGCGCGGCCGAGCATGATGCCGGCGGCTTTGCGGGAAGCCTGCGCCTGGCGGGCGATCTTCTCGAAGGCCTGCTTGTACCGCGGATCTGCGTACTGGCCGGGGACGCCGAGAGCTTGCGTGAGATCGTTGGGCCCCACAAAAAGGACGTCCAGGCCGGGCTCGGATGCGATCTGGTCGACTTCCGCCAGCGCGCTGCCCGTCTCGATCTGGGCGACCATGACGGTCCGCTCGTTGGCCTCTCGCACGAACTGATCGAGCGGAATCGAGCCGTAACGGTTGGCCCGAACGCCTCCGAGGCCCCGTTTTCCAGCCGGAGGAAACTTTGCGGACTCGATCGCCGCGCGGACCATCGCGGCGCCTTCCCCTCTCGGAAAGAGGATCCCGGCGGCGCCGGCGTCGAGGCTTCGCCCGACCTCCGCCGCGAAACAGGAAGGCACGCGCACGATCGAGGGAATCCCGGCCCCGTCCGCCGCCATGACCATGCGCTCGACTGACTCGATCGAAAAAAAGCCGTGCTCCGTGTCCAGAACGAGGAAGTCGAATTGGGCGAGAGCGAGAAGCTCCGCCACGCCCGCGGTGGGCCAGGTGAGGAAACAGCCGAGGAGGGGCTCTCGCTCCAGAACTCGCTGGCGAAAGTCAGAAGTTTTCAGTTTTCAGTTCTCAGTTTTCAGTTTCCGAATCAAGGCGGTGGTCATTCTCTTGACCTCACCGACCAGGCCGGAGAGGCGCTCATGGACTTGCTCGGACAGTAACTTCAAGTCTCGAGCGAGGAGAAGTTCATATTCAAGCTCACTTGCAGAGCCCTGCGCCACTCGAAGATAGCGCCGCAGTTCGACTTGGCTGGTCCGACCGCATCCCTCGGCGATGTTGATACCGATGGAAGCCGAGGCCCGTCGCATTTGACCACGAAGGCCAAATGTTTCTTCGGCCGGGAATCCTTTCGTTGCGGAATAGATGCCGAGCGTTAACTCGTGCGCTCTCTTCCACACGATGAGCTTCTTGAAGTCTTGCATTGAAACTGAAAACTGAGAACTGACAACTAAAACTAGTTCGTTCTCGATCGAACGAGGTTGAACTTCAGCATTTCTGCATAAGACACTTTCGAGTCCAGATCCTGCCGCGCGATCTTCAGATGCTGCGTCAGCCCTTCCAGGACGAGCTCCATGCCGACGGCGCGCTCTTCCTGCGTGGCGGGAGCGAAGTGCTCCTCGACCGCCTTGCAGAGGCCGGGGACCCCATTGAGCGACGCGAAATGTTCTCCAAAGGGCGAGTCGTCGGAAATCGTGATCTTGTTTCCAGCCGCGAACCACTCGACGATCGGCTCGTAGAGCGGGTGAATTTTTTCCGGCGGCGTCTGAGAACGCATCCGGCGGGCGCCCGGCATCTCTTCCATCCCGTCTTCGACCTCTTCACGGCGCCGCTGGGTCGGGCGTCCGGAATCCGGAGCCGGAAACTTCGCGTCGAACAACTTTTTGACGGCCGTGCCGATCAGCTTCTTGGCCACGACCTCGGCGCCCTGCTGCTCTCCCTCGTAGACCATCTCCACTTTTCCCGTGATGGCGGGAAGCGTCGCCGGCAGGTCGCAGAGGCGCGGAAGGACCCGTTTCTCGCGGTGCTTCAGGCCGCGGCGCTCCAGATTCGAGGCGAGGATCTCGATGGCGGATATCGGCATGCGAGCGGAGACGCCGGAGGACTGATCGACGAACTCGCTCTGCCGGGCCGCGAATGCGATCTCCTCGATCAGCTCGCGGAAGAAATCGGGGATCTCGATCTGGGGTTGATCGTCCCGATCGACCCACGCCTCCTGGGCGGTGATCTTTGCCGCCACCTTTACGTCATCGGGGTAGTGCGTCAGGATCTGGGACGAGATGCGGTCCTTCAACGGCGTGATGATGTTGCCGCGGTTGGTGTAGTCCTCCGGGTTCGCCGAGAAGACGAGCAGGATGTCCAGCGGAATCCGCACCGGGAAGCCGCGGATCTGCAGGTCCCGTTCTTCCAGGATGTTCAGGAGGCCGACCTGGATGCGCGGCTGCAAGTCCGGCAGCTCGTTGATCGCGAAGATTCCTCGGTTGGTCCGCGGGACGATGCCGTAGTGGATGACTTCTTCGTCTGAGTAGGAGCGGCGCTCGGTCGCCGCCTTGATCGGATCGATATCGCCGATCAGGTCCGCGATCGTCACGTCCGGCGTGGCGAGCTTCTCCCGGTAGCGCTCGGAGCGGTCGATCCAGACGATCGGTGCCGCGTCTCCCTTCTCGGCGAGAGTCCGGCGGCCGTACTTCGTGATCGGCAGGAAGGGGTCCTCGTTGAGCTCGCTTCCGGCGATCGCCGGGATCTCCGAGTCGAGCA
>Ga0207684_10001850_pt1 | contig 22029 bp, 16 predicted proteins | sample KBSK5501metaG_FD_184342 | JGI IMG/M metagenome (GOLD analysis project Ga0207684, IMG submission 184342) | Corn, switchgrass and miscanthus rhizosphere microbial communities from Kellogg Biological Station, Michigan, USA - KBS K5-50-1 metaG... | ecosystem: Host-associated > Plants > Roots >...
CTCGTGAGCGGCCGCATCGGCCAGCACCTCGAGGTCCACGCTCACTCCCTTCGCGTACGTCACGCGCGTCGCGGGCCCGACGGCGGCCTTGATCCCCGCCAACACGGTCACGACGTCGTCCGCGCGGCCGTCCCCGGTCCAGTTGCCCATCATGTCGGGGCGGTCGTCGGCGAGAGCGCCGACGACGGCCAGGCGGGCGATCGAGGGCGACAGCGGCAGCACGCCGCGCTCGTTCTTGAGCAGGACCATCGAGCGGGCGGCGATCTCGCGGGCCGCGGCCCGGGACTCCGGCGTCAACAGCGTCGCGCGCTCGCGATCCGCATTCGCGTACGGCGCGTCGAAGAGGCCGGCCCGGAGCTTGACCCGCAGCACGCGGCGCACCGCCTCGTCCACGACCGCCATGGGCAGTCTTCCTTCCTGCACGAGCCGCGGCACGTGCGTTGCGTACGACCGGCTGACCATCTCCATGTCGACGCCGGCCGAGAGCGCTTGCCGGGCGGCGTCGGCCTCGTCGGCCGCGATCCCGTGGTTGATCAGCTCGACGACCGAGGTGTAGTCGCTCACGACCATGCCGTCGAAGCCCCATTCCTTCCGAAGCACTTGCGTGAGCGTAAAGGGATTGGCGGATGCGGGGGCCCCGTCGAGATCGTTGAAGGCGCTCATCACCGAGCCGATCCCCGCTTCGACCGCGGCGTGGAAGGGCGGGAAGTAGACCTTGCGCAGCATGCGCTCCGAGAGATCGGTCGTGTTGTAGTCGCGGCCCCCCTCGGCCGCGCCGTAGCCGACCCAGTGCTTGGCGCAGGCGACGATCTTGTCGGGGCGGCTGTAGTCACGGCCCTGGAAGCCGCGGACGCGGGCTCGCGCCATGGCGCTTCCCAGGTAGGGATCTTCGCCGGCACCTTCGGCGATCCGTCCCCAGCGCGGGTCCCGGGCGATGTCGACCATCGGCGCGAAGGTCCACTGCACGCCGGCGGCGCGCGCCTCGGCGGCGGCGATCGAAGCGGCCCGCTCGACGGCGGCCGGGTCCCAGCTCGCGGCTTCGCCGAGCGGGATCGGGAAGACGGTGCGGTAGCCGTGGATGACGTCGAAGCCGAAGATGAGCGGGATCCGGAGGCGCGACTCCTCGAAGGCGGCGCGCTGCAGCTCGTTCACGTGGACGGCCCCGCGGACGTTGAGCGTCGAGCCCAGCCGCCCCTGGCGTGCCAGGGCCAGGTGCTCGGGCCGGTACGACCCTTGCGCTTCGCCGTCGAGCTGCTGGAGCTGGCCGAGCTTCTCCTCGAGCGTCATCCGCGCGAGGAGACCGTCGATCGTGCGCTCGACGTCCGGGCCGGCGGCGAGGGCCGGCCGCCCGGCGCACACCGTGACGAACGCTCCGAGGGCGAAGGCCCCGGAGAAGACCCACCGGCAAGGCGGGAAGGACGGGCGGGTCAGAACGTGTAACGCAAGCCGAACTGGAGACGGCGCGAGCTGTTGTCGACGACGCAGCTCGCCTTGCCGAACCTCGGATTCGTCGACGGCAGCGTCGGGACGAACCCCTCGAAGCAGGCGTCGTTCGTGTAGTTGAAGACGTTGAACGCCTCCGCCGCCGCCGACACCCGCTGGGTCTTGGCGAACTTGAAGACCTTCTCGAGCCTCAGGTCCACGCTCCGGAAAGCCACATGGTGGTCGGGCCGCCCCGCGAAGGGGATGATGCGGAACTGGCCAAACGCGCCGCCCTGCGAGAAGTCGAAGATCGTGAAGCCGAGCCCGGAGCCGACGGTGAGCATCCCGCTGAAGAAGAAGTCGGCGGGCAGGCCCCAGATCGTCGTCGCCACCAGGCGGTTCCGCTCGTCGCTGGCCGTCGGGTGGCGCGGGTAGTCCGCCGGCGTGCGGTAGTCGAGGCTGAAGAGATCGCCCCCGATGGCCTCGGCCTTGCCGAGCGTGTAGGCGAGCTGCGCGCCCCACTTGCCGTCGAAGGGATGCTCGGCGGTGAAGTAGAGCGCGTCGAACCAGTTCTTCTTGGTGTCGGTAGAGAGCAGGAGGTTGCTGAACGGCGGGATCTGCCGGCAGCAGTTCCCGTTGGGCTGGCGGTTGCCGAAGATGAACGTGAAGCCGTTGCGCGCACGGATGCCGGCGTAGCTCGCGGTGACGAAGATCGATTTGCCGAGCGCCGCGCGCACGCCGGCGTTGAACTGGTCCGACGCCGGGGGCCGGGTCTGGTTGTCGATCAGGAACACCTCGGGCGTCGGCGCCACGCCGGACGCGATCAGGCCGTCGAGGCCCGCCTTGCTCAGGTACTCCGGCTTCCACGCGATCGTCGGATTGCCGTTCTCGTTCGGCCGGCCGTCGGCCGAGAAACGGAAGGTCCGGACGGCGTACTGCAGCCGGAACTTCTCGTCGAGGCCGGCGTTGTAGAAGATCCGGTCGTAGTACCGGCCGTAGCCGCCGAAGACGACGTACTTGCCCTGGCCGGTCGTGTCGTACGAGAAGCCGACGCGTGGTTGCCACGCGCCGTAGAACGGCGGCCGCTGGCTGCCGTCGGTGAAGTATCGGTTGGGATCGACGCCGAGCTGCGATGCCCATGCCCGCACCGCGGGCGGCGTGACGTAGTCGTTGTTGAGCATGTCCGTCTCGTAGTCCCACCGCAGGCCGAGGTTGAGGGTGAGCCTCGGCGTGGCCGACCAGTCGTCCTGGACGAAGAAGCCCACCTCCTTGTTGCTGGTGCTGAGGTCGGGATTTCCCGTGCCGTAGCCGGCCTCGAACGGAAACGAGAAGCTCTCGATCGAGCGGAACCGGAAGACGGGATTGCCGTTGAACTCCTTCCTGACCTTGTAGTCGAGGAAGCTCACCACGGCGCCGCCCTTCAGGGCATGGTTACCGTGCCCGCTCGCCATCCGCGTGTAGTCGTTCCGCAGCGAGAAGCGGGTCTGGGTGAAGAGCTGGGTGGTGTCGCGGCCCCCGGCCCGGATCACGCCCTGGTAGTCGAGGCCGACCAGCGTCGGGTTGAGCGGCTGCGGGTTCCACCGCGATCGCTGCCACGTCGCCGTGAACTCGTTGAGCCAGCCGTGCCCCGGCACCTGCCAGCGGCCGAGCACGGAGTCGACCCGGTTTTCGACGTTCTCCGCGGCCTCGAAGCTCGTCTGCTGGCCGAAGCTCCGGACGTCCGTCTCCGTCCGCAAGCTGTAGCTGACGTCCACGGTCTGGCCGGCCTTCGGTTGGTAGGTCCCCTTCCCGAAGAGCAGCTTCTCCCGGAACTCGGACGGGAACGTGCCCTCGTACCGCTTCAAGTTGAGGCTCGCCGGAGCCGGCGTACCTCCCAGAAAGACCTGCGCGTCGCGGTTCTGGCGGTTCTCCTCATAGGCGCCGAACACGAGGAACTTGTCCTTGATGACGGGACCGCCCACCGAAAGCCCGGGCTGGAAGCGGTCGTACGACGGCTTCGGCAGGTTGCGGGCCTTCGAATACTTGTCCAGGCTCACCAGTCCCTTGTTCTGGTAGAGCAGGAACAAGTCTCCCGCCCACAGGTTGGTGCCGCTCTTCGTGAGCGCGGTGATGACGGCGCTCGACGCCTTCTCGTGCTCCGCTTTGTAGTTTTGCGTCAGCACCTGGAACTCCTGCACCGCGTTCTGCGGGAACGGTGAGCCGCGGCTGGAGTCCTGGCCCACGACGCCGCCGTCGAGGACGTCGTTCTTGTAGCTCACGCCATCGATGAACACGTTGATCTGGGTGGCGTCGAGACCGCCGGCGGTGACCTGCTTCCTGGTCTCGTCCTGGGAGACTTTCGCCCCGGGGGCGAGGTTGGCGAAGTTGAGGAAGTTGCGCTGGTTCTGCGGCAGGTAGCGCACCTGCTCGCTGGTGACGTTGGTCGCGATCTCCGCGCTCTTCATCTCCATGATCCGGCCGGTGCCGGCCACCACTTCCACCTGTTCCGTGTAGACGAGGTCGGGCGTGATCCTGAAGTTCACGGTCACGTTGTTGCCGAGCACGAGCTGGAGGGACTTCGACTGCGGCTTGTACTGGCTCATCGACACGGTGACCTCGTAGGTCCCCGGGCGCATGCCCGACAGGGAGAAGAAGCCCTGCCCGTCCGTGAGCGTCTCGTACCGGAACCCGTTCTGGGTGTCGCGGGCCACGACCGACGCCCCCGGCAACGCGCCCGAGTCGTCCGATACCGTGCCGCGGATGCCGGTGCTGGTGGACTGGGCGACCGCGGGGCCGGCGGCGATGACGCCGCCGAGGATGAGGAAGGGCAACCAGGGGCCGGTCCCGTTTCGAGCGCGCATCACAACCTCCTCGGTTTCGTGGATGGTCCTTTTTCGACGGTGTCACCGGCGGTGCGCGCCGTCAAGGCCGACCCACGAAAACCTCAGGGTTCCGCCACGACTCCACAAGGTGGTTCTCCGTACGTCCGAACGTGCGGATCCAATGGGTCGTGGCGATCGCGGCGTGGTCGGGCCTCCTGGCCGGGGTCAGCGAGTCAGGGTCGGGCGCACCGGTCGACCCGAAGATGCTCATGATCGCGCCCGGGCCGGCGGCGAGCTGGGTACGTCTGGCGCGCGAGGGCGCCGCCCAGCGCCTCGCCCAGCCCGAGTGCGCCCGGATCTTCGGCGATTTCGCCAACGCCGCCGGCCAACGACTGCAGGAGAAGCTCGACGCCTACGGCCTCAACGGCGCCGAGTACTTGTCGCTCGTCTACTTCTCGGACGGCGGCGACGACGGACGTTGCGGCGACGGGAACGTGCTCGCGACCACGACGCCCGGGAGCCGGCGCGTCGCGGTTTGCAGCCGCTTCACCCGCGCCTACCGCGAGGACCCGACGTGGGCCGAGGTGGTCGTGATCCACGAGGCCCTCCACACGCTGGGGCTCGGGGAGAACCCGCCGTCGTCCGCCGAGATCTCCACCCGCGTCGCCGCCCGCTGTAGGTAGGCTGCTCGGCTACCTCGCAGAAGGCTCCAAGCTCGTTGTCTCGGGCGCGGGGCGCGTGCGACCTCTGCGTTAAAGGCAACGTCGCGGCCGTGTTATCCTCGTTTCTTCCCGAGAGAGAGGCATGTCCGCTTGAAAGTCGAGTACAACGAGGAGACGTCGGTCCGCAAGTCCCTGACCTTCGAGATCGAGCCCGAGGTCGTCGAGAAGGAGGTCGAGAAGAGGGCGCGGGACTACGCACGCAAGGTCCGCATCCCCGGCTTCCGGCCGGGCAAGGTCCCGCCCGACGTGATCAAGAAGCGCTTCCGCGCGCAGGTCCTCGAGGACGCCGCCGAGGCCATCGTCAACCGCGTCGTGTTCGAGGAGCTGGAAGGACGCGGGCTGCGGCCCCTGGCCAGCCCCAAGGTCACCGACCTGAAGATCGACGAGAGCCACCCCATGACGTTCCGGGCGGTGTTCGAGACGCTGCCGCTCGTGGAGCTGCCGGAGTACCGCGGGATCGGCGTCAAGGCCCGGAAGGCCGCGGTGACCGACGAGCAGGTGGACGAGGAGATCGGGCGCTTGCGGGAAGAGGCCGCGCGGTACGACCCGGTGGAGCCCCGCCCGGCGGCGGAGGGCGACTTCGTGGTCCTCGACGTCAAGTGGATGGGAACAGGACCGGAGGCAACCGCTGCGAGCGAAGCGGGATCCACTCCCCCCGGGGCCGCGAAGCGGGCGGGGGTTCAAGGGGGCGCGCCGCAGCGTGCCCTTGCTCGACACGACGAGAACGTCCTCGTGGAGGTTGGCGCCGCCGACAACCACAAGGAGCTGAACGCGGCCCTCGTCGGGATGTCGCCGGGCGAGACGAAGCAGGTGCACGTCGTGATGGAGGAAGCGCAGCAATCGCCGCCGAAGGCCGAGCGCGCCATCGACTACACGGTCACGCTGAAGGACGTCAAGAAGAAGGTCGTTCCCCCCGCGGACGACGAGTTCGCGAAGGACCTCGGCGAGTTCGGCTCGCTCGCCGAGCTGCGGGAGAGCGTGCGCACCCGGCTCCTCGCCGCCGAGGAGCGCAAGATCGAGCGGGAGGTCCGCACCTCGCTCGTCGAGAGCCTCGTCGAGAAGGCCACCTTCGAGGTGCCCGAGACGCTGGTGGACCGCCACATGAACGCGCGCACGGAAAGCGCCGCGCGCGGCCTGCTCTATCAAGGGGTCGATCCGAGCAAGGCGGGCGTGGACTGGAAGAACTATCGCGAGGCCCAGCGCGAGGATTCCCTGAAGGCCGCCAAGGCCGACGTCCTGCTCGACGAAATCGCCCGCCGCGAGGGCATCGAGGTCCTCGAATCCGACGTCGACGCGGAAGTGGCGCGCCTCGCCGAGCGCCTGCGCAAGCCGAAGGAGACGCTGCGCCGTCAGATGGAGAAAGAGGGCGATCTCGCGGCGCTGCGCGCCCGCATCCGGGAGGACAAGACCCTTGACTTGCTAAGGGCGAATGCTAGACTGGACACCGAATGAGCGCGTCCAGTCTGTACGCGGGCACGCTGGTCCCGATGGTGGTGGAGCAGACGGCCCGGGGCGAGCGCGCGTACGACATCTACTCCAGGCTCCTCAAGGACAACATCGTTTTCATCGGGACGGCCATCGACGACATGGTGGCCAACCTGATCATCGCCCAGCTCCTCTTTCTCGAGGCCGAAGACCCGGAGAAGGACATCCACGTCTACATCAACACCCCGGGCGGCGTGACGACGGCGGGCATGGCGATCTACGATACGATGCAGCTCGTCCGGCCCGACGTGCAGACGATCTGCGTCGGGCAGGCGGCCTCCTTCGGCGCGGTGCTCCTCGCCGCGGGCACCCCGGGCAAGCGCTTCGCCCTCCCCAACTCCCGGATCCTGATCCACCAGCCCTGGGGCGGCACCCAGGGTCAGGCCTCGGACATCGCCATCCAGGCCAAGGAGATACTGCGGGTCAAGGACCGCCTGAACCACATCCTCGCCTTCCACACCAAGCAGCCGGTGGAGAAGATCGCCGCTGACGCGGACCGCGACTTCATCATGGATGCGGCCCAGGGCAAGGAGTATGGTATCGTTGATCAGGTAATCTCTCGGCGAGAGCGATAATGGCTTCAGGCCCAGGCTGCGAGCGGAGCGGGATTCACTCCCGCGGAGCGAGCGGGGGGTCTGGGGGGTGCGCCGCTAGCACCCCCCAGTTCAAATGAAGAAAAACGGGGAGTCGGAGATCCTCCGGTGTTCGTTCTGCAACAAAGACCAGAACGACGTCCGGAAGCTCATCGCCGGCCCCACGGTGTTCATCTGCGACGAGTGCGTCGACGTCTGCAACGACATCATCGCGGATGACCGACGGGTCGAGGGGCGCACGTACAAGTCGTCGCTCCCCGTCCCGCACGAGATCAAGAAGTTCCTGGACGAGTACGTCATCGGCCAGGACACGGCCAAGAAAAAGCTGGCCGTCGCCGTCTACAACCACTACAAGCGCATCGAGATCTCCAAGCAGCGCGGCAAGAACGAGGTCGAGCTCACCAAGTCCAACATCCTCCTGATCGGGCCCACCGGGACGGGCAAGACGCTCCTCGCCCAGACCCTGGCCCGGCTCCTCTCCGTCCCCTTCACGATCGTCGACGCCACCACGCTCACCGAGGCCGGCTACGTCGGCGAGGACGTGGAGAACATCATCTTGAAGCTCCTCCAGGCGGCGGGCGGGGACATCGAGAAGTGCCAGGAGGGCATCATCTATATAGACGAGATCGACAAGATCTCGCGGAAGGACGAGAACCCCTCAATCACCCGCGACGTCTCGGGGGAGGGGGTCCAGCAAGCCCTCCTGAAGATCCTGGAAGGGACCGTGGCCAACGTGCCCCCCCAGGGCGGCCGCAAGCACCCGCACCAGGAGTTCTACCAGATCGACACCACCAACATCCTCTTCATCTGCGGCGGGGCGTTCGTGGGGCTGGACAAGATCATCGAGCGCCGGGTCGGCAAGAAGAGCCTGGGTTTCCGGACGGAGGCGGCGCCCAAGGCCCCGACCGTCAAGGCCGCCGCCTCCCTCGGTCAGATCCAGCCGACCGACCTCATCAAGTACGGGCTCATCCCCGAGTTCGTCGGCCGGCTGCCCGTGATCGGCACCCTCCACGACCTCGACAAGCCCGCCCTCGTCGAGATCCTGACCCAGCCCAAGAACGCGATCATCCGGCAGTACCAGCGGATGTTCGACTACGAGAACGTCAAGCTGCGCTTCACGGACGACGCGCTGGAGGCCATCGCCGACCTCGCCATCGTCCGCAAGATCGGGGCGCGGGGCCTGCGGATGATCATCGAGGACCTGATGCTCGACCTGATGTACAACCTGCCCTCGATGAAGAAGGTGAAGGAGTGCGTGGTGACCCGGGAGGTCGTGCTGGACCGCGAGAAGCCCATCACCCTCATCGAGAAGGTCGGTTAGGGCGACCCTCCAGGGCTCCTGGTCGTGACGTTCGCGTGACGGCTTCAGTGTGCTTGGAGAATGTTCGGCAAAGAGAAAGACAAGAGCGACGTGATTGAGACCCTGCCGATGGTCCCGCTGCGGGACGTCGTGGTGTTCCCGCACATGATGATCCCGTTCGTCATCGGGCGCCCCAGCTCCATCAAGGCCCTCGAGTACGCGCTCGTGAAGGGCAAGCGCATCTTCCTCTCCGCGCAGCACGACGCGACCCGCGACAACCCGGGGCCGGAGGAGATCCACACCCTCGGCACCATCTGCAACATCGTCCAGAGCCTCAAGCTCCCCGACGGCAACGTCAAGGTGCTGGTGGAGGGGCTGGATCGGGGCCGCGCGCTGGAGTTCAAGGAAGAGCAGGGCTTCTTCCGGGTCGTGGTCAAGCTCATCCCGAAGCAGGTGGAGACGGGCGGCGGCATCGAGGCGGTGATGTCGAAGGTCATCGCGCTGTTCGAGCAGTACGTGAAGCTGTCGAACAACCTCCACTACGACGCGATGCTCGCCGCGGTGCGCGTCGAGGACCCCGGCAAGCTCGCGGACACGATCTCCTCCCACCTCGTCGTCCCCGTGGAAGAGAAGCAGAACCTGCTCGAGATCTTCTCCCCCCAGGAGCGCCTGCAGCGGATCCTGACCATCCTCGAGGCCGAGGTGGACAAGCTCCAGGTCGACAAGCGCATCCAGGGCCGGGTCAAGAAGCAGATGGAGCGGGCGCAGAAGGAGTACTACCTCAACGAGAAGATGAAGGCCATCCAGAAGGAGCTGGGGCGGAAGGACGACCGCCTGAACGAGATCGAGGAGCTCCGCAAGAAGATCGAGATGGCCAAGATGCCCAAGGACGCCGAGGACCGCGCCCTGCAGGAGCTGAAGCGGCTGGAGTCGATGCCGCCGATGTCGGCCGAGGCGACGGTGTCCCGGAACTACCTCGACTGGCTCATTGCGGTGCCGTGGTCGCGGCGGACGCGCGAGCGCAAGGACCTGCTCTCGGCGGAGACGATCCTGAACGACGACCACTACGGCCTGGAGAAGGTCAAGGAGCGCATCGTCGAGTTCCTGGCCGTGCGCCAGCTCGTGAACAAGCCCAAGGGCCCCATCCTCTGCTTCGTCGGCCCGCCGGGCGTGGGCAAGACCTCGCTGGCCAAGTCGATCGCGCGCTGCACGAACCGCAAGTTCGTGCGCATGTCGCTCGGAGGCGTGCGGGACGAGGCCGAGATCCGCGGCCACCGGCGCACGTACATCGGCGCGTTCCCCGGCCAGATCGTCCAGATGATGAAGAAGGCGGGGACCCGCAACCCCGTGTTCCTGCTCGACGAGGTCGACAAGATGTCGATGGACTTCCGGGGCGACCCGTCGGCCGCCCTGCTGGAGGTCCTGGACCCGGAGCAGAACCACAGCTTCACCGACCACTACCTGGACGTCGAGTTCGACCTGTCCTCGGTCTTCTTCATCGCCACCGCCAACGTGCTCCACACGATCCCGCAGCCGCTGCAGGACCGCATGGAGGTGCTGCGCCTGCCCGGCTACACCGAGCGCGAGAAGGTGGAGATCGCCAAGCGCCACCTGATCCCCAAGCAGGTGAAGTCGCACGGCCTCCGGCCGGAGAACATCTCCTTCACCGACGACGCGCTGCAGGAGATCATCCGCCGCTACACCCGCGAGGCCGGCGTGCGGAACATGGAGCGCGAGATCTCGTCCATCTGCCGGAAGGTCGCGCGCAAGGTGGTGATGGACGGCCGGGGCTACCAGGTGGAGATCGGCAACGACAACGTCACCACGCACCTCGGCATTCCCCGCTACCGGGCCTCCCGCCAGGAGGAGCGCAACGAGATCGGCATGGCCACCGGCCTGGCCTGGACGGAGGTCGGGGGCGAGATCCTTCCCATCGAGGTGACGCTGATGCCGGGCAAGGGCGCCCTGCGCCTCACCGGCAAGCTCGGGGACGTGATGCAGGAGTCGGCCCACGCCGCGCTGTCCTACGTGCGGTCGCGGGCGGAGCAGCTCGGGATCACGCCGGGCTTCAACCGCCGGACCGACATCCACATCCATGTGCCGGAGGGCGCGATCCCGAAGGACGGCCCGTCGGCGGGCATCACGATCGCCACCGCGCTCGTCTCCGCCCTCACCAAGATCCCGGTGCGGCGCGAGGTGGCCATGACGGGCGAGATCACCCTCCGCGGCAAGGTCCTGCCCATCGGGGGCGTGAAGGAGAAGCTGCTCGCCGCCCACCGCATCGGCGTGACCACCATCGTGCTGCCTCGGGAGAACGAGAAGGACCTGGCCGACATCCCCAAGGTGGTGCTGGACACGGTGGCGGTGGAGCTGGTCGAGCACGTGGACGAGGTGCTGAAGATCGCCCTCGCTCCGCCGGCGCCGCCGGTCGAGGTGGCGGAGCCGCCCGTGCCGCCGGCCCTGGGCGACGTTCGTGACGGGATGACTCACTGACGATCATCCCGTAGACCCTGGCGGCGGGAGCTCTCCTCCCCCCGCGCCTTACCCCTTTTCGGCGGTGCCGGTTGCGTGAGGCCCGCGTTGCCGCCGGGAGGCATTCCATATGCCCGAGACCGATCAGCAGGAACAACAGGAACAGCAGCCGCCGGCGGCCTCGCCGCCGACGCCGCCCCCCGGCGACAAGAAGACCCTGGACCTCTCCGAGCTGAAGGAGATGAACATCCAGGCGCTCAACGCGATGGCCCGCGAGCTGGGGGTGGAGGGCGCCGCGGGCATGAAGAAGCACGACCTCATCTTCAAGATCCTGCAGAGCCAGACCGAGAAAAGCGGGCTCCTCTTCGCCGAGGGCGTGCTCGAGTGCCTTCCCGACGGCTACGGCTTCCTGCGCGCCCCCGAGTCCAACTACCTGCCGGGGCCGGACGACATCTACGTCTCGCCCTCCCAGATCCGGAAGTTCGACCTCCGCACCGGCGACACCGTCTCCGGGCAGGTGCGGCCGCCCAAGGAGGGCGAGCGGTACTTCGCGCTCATCAAGGTGGAGGCCATCAACTTCGAGCCGCCGGAGATGGCCAAGGACAAGGTCCTCTTCGACAACCTGACGCCGCTCTACCCCAGCGAGCGGATCAAGCTCGAGACGGTCCAGGACAACCTGACCGCACGCGTGCTCGACATGATGACCCCCCTCGGCAAGGGTCAGCGCGGGCTGATCGTGGCCGCCCCCCGCACGGGGAAGACCATGATCCTGCAGAACATCGCCAACTCGATCGCCACCAACCATCCCGAGATCGCCCTCATCGTGCTGCTCATCGACGAGCGGCCGGAGGAGGTCACCGACATGCAACGGGGGGTTCGGGGCGAGGTCGTCAGCTCGACCTTCGACGAGCCGGCCACCCGGCACGTGCAGGTGGCGGAGATGGTCATCGAGAAGGCCAAGCGCCTCGTGGAGCACAAGCGCGACGTGGTGATCCTGCTCGACTCGATCACCCGGCTCGCCCGCGCCTACAACTCGATCGTGCCCCCGTCCGGCAAGGTCCTCTCCGGCGGCGTCGACAGCAACGCCCTGCAGCGGCCGAAGCGCTTCTTCGGCGCCGCGCGCAACATCGAGGACGGCGGCTCGCTCACCATCATCGCCACCGCGCTCGTGGAGACCGGCTCGCGCATGGACGACGTGATCTTCGAGGAGTTCAAGGGCACCGGCAACAGCGAGATCGTCCTCGACCGCAAGATGAGCGACAAGCGCATCTTCCCCGCCATCGACATCAACAAGAGCGGCACCCGCAAGGAGGAGCTGCTGCTGCCTCGCGAGGAGCTGAGCCGCATCTGGATCCTCCGCAAGGTGCTGAACCCGCTCTCCCCCGTCGAAGCGATGGAGCTGATGCTCGAGCGGCTCGCAAAGACCAGGTCCAACCGCGACTTCCTGGAGTCGATGAGCTCGGCCGGCTGATTCCATGATCCTCTACGCCCTGCTGGCCGCGGTGACCGCGGCGTCGGGCGCGGGGACGCCGGGCGAACGGGGCTGGACGCGGGTGCGCGCCGCCCATTTCGAGCTGCTGAGCGACGGTGGTGCGGCCGCCGCGCGGCCCGCGGCCGCGGCCCTCGCGCGCTTCCATCGCGTGCTGGAAGCGCTGCTCCCGGCGGCGCCGGCCGATGGGGAGGGTCCCCTCGTGATCCTGGCCTTCACGAGCGAGAGCTCGTTCCGTGCCTACGTGCCGCGGCGCGGCGGCGAGCCGCGCTCCGTCGACGGCTTCTTCCAGGGCGGCACCGCCCGCCGCTTCATCGCCGTCAACCTGCGCTCGGAGCGGCCCGACCCGTACGACGCGCTCTATCACGAGTACGCGCACCTGTTCTTGAACCGTGCCCTCCCCGCCCAGCCGGCGTGGGTGGCGGAAGGCCTGGCCGAGATGTACTCGGCGTGGGAGCCCGTGGGCGCGGACGCGCGGGTCGGCCTCCCCCGGCTCGAGCATCTCGCCCTCCTGCGCCGCGGTCTGCTGCCGATCCCGGACCTGCTGCGCGCCGACTACACGTCGGACTTCTACCTGCGCGAGGACCGTAGCGAGCTCTTCTATGCGCAGTCCTGGCTGCTGGCGCACTACCTCGTGCTCGGCCGCGCGGGCGGACGGGAGCAGCTCCGAGACTACCTCGCGGCGATCACGCAGGGCGCGGACGCCGTCGCCGCCTTCCGGGACGCCTTCGGCGAGGAGCCCGGCGCCCTCACGTCCCGGCTCCGGTCGTACAGGGACGCGCCCGTGCTTCCCGTAGCCCGGGTGCCGGTCCCCGCGGAGGGCGACGTGGATGCGCCCGCCCTCACCGCGCCCGCGCCGGGCGAGGTCGACTGCCTGCTCGCCGACCTGCTCCTGCATCAGGATCGCCCTCGCGAGGCCCGCCGGCACCTGGAGCGGTCGCTGGCCGCGGACCCCGGCTTCGTGCCCGCGCGCGAGGGTCTGGCCGCGGTCGCCCTCGGCCAGGCGCGGTGGGACGAGGCGCGGGCCCAGCTGCGGGCCGCGCTCGATCGCGAGCCGGACAGCCCCCTCGCGCTCTACCGCTATGCGGACGCGCTTGTGACGGAGGCATCGCGGCGGGGCGAGGTGCTCTCCGACGCCGATACCGACGCCGCGGTGGCGGCGCTCGAGAAGGCGGTGCGCGGGGTCCCCCACTTCGCCGACGCCGCCGAGCTGCTCGCCCGCCTTCGGCCGCAGCCGGTGCGGGCCCGCATCGCCCTGCTCGAGCCCGCGTTCGCGCGCGAGCCGCAGCGGACCGACATCGCCATCACGCTCTCGGGGCTGTACGTCCGCGTCAACGAGATGAGGCGGGCGGCGATGGTCCTCGCGCGCGCCCGCGCCGCCGCCCGCGACGCGGACATGCGGTTCCTCGCCGGCCACCTGCTCGGACGGCTCGGCGCCGTGTCCTCGCTGACCGGAGAAGTCACGGGCACGCTCGTCCGGCTGGAGTGCCTCGAGGGAGGAGCGCTCGATTTCGTCGTCGACGCGGAAGGCGGGCGCCTCACGCTGCGCGCGTCGGGGCCACGATCCGTGATGCTGTACGGGCCGGACGGGGAGCCGCTGGAGAGGGACCTCGTCTGCGGCCCGCACCACTCGGCCGTATCGGTGCTCTACGTGCGCGGTGAGGCCGCAGAGGGCGGCGCGGAGGGGACCCTCCTGTCGATGACGTGGAGTGACACGGGCTCCCCGTAGCCTTCGCGGGCTGGCACGTTCATTGCAAGATCCGTGATTGGGGTCGTCGACCCCACTTCATTCATCGATCGGAGGGGTTTCATGAGACCGGTTATCGGCGCCATCGCTCTCGGCGCCCTTGTCGTTGGAGGCGCGGTCGTCCTGGCGACCTCCCGTCATACATCCGACGCCCAGGCGTCCCTGGCGCAAACGCCGGCGCCGGCGGCAACGACCGCTCCGGCGCCCATGCCAATCGCCAACGCGCCGGCGGCGCGGTCCGAGGCCGTGCCGGTCGCCCAGACCACTCGCGCGCCGCAACGCACAGCGCCCGTGCGCCCCCGTTACGTCCAACAGACCCGATCCGGCGCGCACAGCGCGGAGATCATCGGGGGGTCGGCCGTGGGCGGCGCGGTGATCGGCGGGCTGGTCGGCGGGAAGAAGGGCGCCATCATCGGCGGCCTGGTCGGCGGCGGCGCCGGCACGGTGTACGACCGCAAGACGCGCCACAAGGTTCGCCGGGTACAGCAATAAGGCGGTGGCTCGGGGGCGGTCGCGCTCAGCGCGCGCGAACGCGGTACACGAACCCGGCAGACAAGCGCGGCTCCTTCTCGGTGGCCCCGTCGGCCCTGATCAGCGCGTAGTCCGCCTGGGCGCGCACGGCCCAGCGATCCGAGATGCCGACGTCCACGCCGCCGCCGAAGGCCATCGCGAAGTCGGTTCTCGTCTCCGTGATGTGGACGCCGACGACGGTGAGCCCTGACCCGGAGCGCACGCCGCCGGCCAGGTAGTGGGTGAAGATCGTGAAGCCGCCGCCTCGGTACGCGAGGCGGGGCCCGCCCATGAAGAAGAGCCGGCTCGTGCGCGTCCCCCGCGCCGAGCCGTAATGAGCGCTCACGTCCGCCTCGGCGCTGATCCACCGGGTGAGCCGGATGGCCAGCGAGGCCTCGCCTCCGTTCAGGCCTTGATCGCCGCTCTTCGTGTACGAGTAGCCGCCGAAGAGCTCGGCCGTCGGCGTGGTCGCGTCCGCGGCCCGGGCCGGAGCGGCGGCGAGGACGAAGAGCGCCAGCGGCCAGGCGGCTCGCATTCGAGGCTACGCGACGATCCCGGGGCCCGGGCCGGGCGTGTAGCCGGGGAAGAGCGACGACCCGTCGACGCCGAGCTGCGCACGCGCCAGCTCGGCGAAGACGTCGCGGAAGTCCGTGGTCACCGCCAGGTCGCGCTCCTGGTAGAGCTGGCTCCGGCCCAGCCCCGGCCACGACCCATGCACGCGGCCGCCGCGCACGCGGCCACCCATGAGGATCATGCAGTGCCCGGAGCCGTGGTCGGTGCCGGCGGAGCCGTTCACGAAGGCGACGCGTCCGAACTCCGTGGTCACCATCACCGCCACGTCGTCCAGCAGCCCGCCCAGGTCGCGGGCGAACGCGACCAGCGCGTCCGCCAGGCGCGGGAACTCCAGCGTGTGGGCCGCGAGCTGGTTGGCGTGCGTGTCGAAGGAGCCGGACACGTTGACGAAGATGGCGCGGGTGCCGATGCCGGCCTTGATGATCTGCGCCGCCTGCCGCAGCCCGCTGCCGATCGCCGCGTTCGGGTAGACGGCGCCGCCCGCGGGCGGGGCCATGATCGCGGGCGTGCGGAGGAGCACGTTCATGGCCGCGAACGTCTCCTGGCCCACGTGGCCGAGTGCGTCGTCCCGGGCGTCGTACATCGCCCGCAGCAGCGTCTCCGCCTCCGCTCGCCAGTTGCGCGCGCGAAGGTCGAAGCTCGACAGGGTCTGCGCGACGAGCACCGGCTCGGGGCCGAGGAACGAGCGCGGGAGCTGCGCCGAGAAGGCCACCCCCTCCGTCACCGCGTTGCCCGGGACCTTCGCGATGCTCCGCTCCAGCCATCCGGTCCCGGTGCTCTTGTCCCCCGGCGTGCCCGACTCCATGAAGTCCTGCGCGTCGAAGTGCGAGCGGCTCAGGGAGTAGTTGCCCACCGCGGGCAGCAGGGCCAGCCGCCCCTCGTCGTACAGGGCCTTCAGCGGGGCCAGGGCGGGATGGAGGCCGAAGTGCCCGTCGAGGTTCACAACCTCCCCGCGGCCGATCGCGATCCCGCCGCGCAGGTCGTAGTACTCGGAATCGCCGAAGGGGACGCACAGGCTCAGGCCGTCGCAGCCCCCGCGGAGGAAGACCTGCACCAGGACCCGGCTGCCCGCCTCGGCGGCCTGCGCCGCGCGCACGAGGAGCGACGAGGGATGGAAGCCCACGCCCACGGCGGCGAGCCCGGCCCCGCGGAGGAACACGCGACGGGAGATGTCCCAGGCCATCGCTACCTCGCCTGCATCTCGGGGCTGGCCAGGCACAGCCCGGCCACCCGCGCGGCCACGCTCACGGGCCCTCCCGGCGCCACGCGCGACGCGGCGTCGAGCGTGGAGCGCGAGAGGCCGTCGCCGAAGATTTCGGCCGAGATCGTGACCGCCACCGACCGCGGGTCCTCGGAGTTGCCGCCCATCCGGCGCACCATGCCCCGCACGTCGGCGCCGACCCCGGCGATCGCCCCGGCGGCCAGGTCGAGGCCGAAGTTCATCCGGTAGAGCTGCGACGACGGGTTGATCCAGTCCGCGCCGCGGTTGGAATAACCCGTCGGCGGCACGCACGAGTAGAGCGGCATGCCCATGTTCTGCAGGTAGGCCACGACGGCGCGCCCGTTCGAGACCTGGGCGTCCGCGGCCCGCAGCGCGCTGGCCACGAACTCGAGAGGCGTCTTCGGCTTTCCCGCGCCGAACGCCTCCGCCCAGAACTCGGCGCTGCCCAGGATCGCGCGGACGACCTCGCGGACGTCGCCCCCGCTGGACTGGAACGCGGCCGCCGCGCGGTCCACCACGCGCTCCGGCGGCTCGTCGGACACGAAGCGCTGGGCGAGCTTGCGGGCGATGAAGCGCGCGGTCTGCGGGTGCGAGGCCAGGTAGTCGAGCAGCTTGTCGCCGTCGTCCTGGCCGCCGCCGGCGGGCAGGTTGAGGCCGAAGACGCTCTTGGCGCCCGTGTCGTGCGCCGCCGGCCGGTACGCGAAGCGACCGCTGGTGTTCAGGTTGTCGATGCCCCAGCCGGTGAAGCAGCGCGCCGCGTCGATGACGTGATCCTGCGTGTACCCCGCATCGACGCCGACCGTGTGCAGCTCCATCAGCTCGCGGCCGTAGTTCTCGTTGAGCCCGCGGACGAGGCGCCCGCCCACGGTCACCGTCGCCCGGCTGAGGTAGTTGTCGAGGAAGAAGAGCATCGCCGGATGGGCGGCGGTGGCGCCGAGCAGGTCGCGGAACTTGCCGAGCGCGTGCGGGCGGATCGCCTCGCGCTCGTAGGCGGCGGTGCTGTAGCGCGCGAAGCCGTCCTGGATGTACACGTTGAAGTGGTTGAACCAGAAGTCGACGAGCACTTCCTGGAGCTGGTTCTGGGCATGGACGGCCCGGATGACCTTGGCCGTGTACAGCTCGTCGAGAATCACTCCGACGGAGCGCTGGTCCGCGTTGTACAGCGTCAGGACCTGCGAGATCGGGTAGTCGAGGGTGATGAGCCCACGCAGGCGCGAGTCCAGCTCGGGGTCCGCGGGCGCGTCGAGCTGGCTCTGGACGTAGCGGTCCAGGCCCATCCCCAGGATGCGGGCCACGTCGCCGGGCCGGGGCCCGTAGCCGATGCGGTTCAGCAGGTGGACCGCCGCGCGTGGACCGATGTCTATCGGCATTTTCGAACCTTGGACAGCGGCTTCCCGGCCGCGGTTGAGTGCGCCTCGGTGAATTTTGAACGCGTTTCTGGTAGAATCAAGTGTTTGTGGGGGCCAGCACGGTACGCCCCTGGGAGCGCCATGAAGCCAGGAATTCATCCCGAGTACAAGGTCGTCAACGTCCACTGCGCCTGCGGGGCGACCTGGACCACGAGGTCGACGAAGGGCCAGGAGCTGCGCCTCGAGATCTGCTCCAACTGCCATCCCTTCTTCACCGGGAAGCAGAAGCTCATCGACTCTGCCGGCCGGGTGGAGCGCTACACGCGCAAGTACGGCAAGAAGAAGGAACCGGCAGCCCAGGCGTAGCTGCGCTGTCCTCCACCCCGGCGCCGGAGCGGCGCATCACGCTCTCGGCCCGGGGTTTCGTGTTTGAGAAGGGGCTATAGCTAAGGTGGCCACGGGCTGCGCGGAGCGACGGATTCACTCCGGCGCGTAGCGCGGGGGGTCTGGGGGGGTGCGGCGCAGCACCCCCCAGAATTGATGAAGATGGATTCCATCACCTTTCAAAAGCTGAAAGACGTCGAAGCCCGTTACGGTGACGTCCAGAACCAGATGTCGGACCCCGCCGTCACGCAGGACCCGTCCGCCTACCAGCGGCTGGCCCGCGAGGCCAAGGAGCTGGCGCCGGTGGTGGACCGTTACCGCGCCTACAAGGCGACGCTCAGCGAGATCACCAAGGTCCAGGAGCTGATCCGCTCGGAGTCCGACCCGGAGCTGAGGGAGATGGCCCACGAAGAGCTGCGGGCGCAGGAGTCCCGTCGCGACGCGCTCGACGAGGAGGTCCCCCGGCTCCTCCTGCCCAAGGACCCCAACGACGAGAAGAACGTGCTGCTCGAGATCCGGGCCGGCACGGGCGGCGAGGAGGCGGCGCTGTTCGCCGCGGAGACGTTCCGGATGTACTCCCGCTTCGCCGAGCGCCAGGGCTGGAAGATCGACGTCATATCCGTGACGAGGGCCGGCCAGGGCGGCATCAAGGAGGTCATCGCCATGGTCGAGGGCAACCGGGTCTACTCCAAGTTGCGCTACGAGAGCGGCGTCCACCGCGTCCAGCGCGTGCCCGCCACCGAGGCTTCGGGCCGGATCCACACCTCGGCGGTCACCGTCGCCGTGCTCCCGGAGGCCGAGGAGGTGGACGTCAAGATCGAGCCCAAGGACCTGCGCATCGACACGTTCTGCTCGTCCGGCCCCGGCGGCCAGAGCGTCAACACCACGTACTCGGCCGTGCGCATCACCCACATCCCCAGCGGCACCGTGGTCTCCTGCCAGGACGAGAAGAGCCAGATCAAGAACCGCGAGAAGGCGATGAAGGTGCTCCGGGCGCGGCTCTACGAGATGGCGCTCGAGGAGCAGCAGAAGCAGATCTCGAGCGAGCGGAAGAGCCAGGTCGGCTCGGGCGACCGCAGCGAGAAGATCCGGACCTACAACTTCCAGCAGGGGCGGGTCACCGACCACCGCATCGGCCTCACGATCCACCGCTTGCAGGAGATCCTGGACGGCCAGCTCGACGAGATCGTCAACGGCCTCATCGCCCACAACCAGGCCGAAAAGCTCAAGCAGCCGGTTTGACCGTTGCCCAGGCGCTTCGCCAGGCCGAGCAGCGGCTTCGCGACGCGGGGGTCCCCGATCCTGCCCTCGACGCCGAGGCGCTGCTCCGGCACGTGCTGCGCTGGGACCGCGCCGCCGTCATCGCTCGCGGTGGCGACACGCTGGCCGGGGCCGAGGAGAGGAGGTTCGTCGCGCTCGTGGACGAGCGGGCCGCCCGGCGCCCGCTTCAGCACGTCACGGGCACGCAGGCCTTCTGGCGCCACGAGTTCCTGGTCACGCCCGACGTGCTCGTCCCCCGGCCCGAGACCGAGGTCCTGGTCGAGGCGGCGCTCGAGCGGATGCACGGCCTCGACGCGCCGGTGGTCGTCGACGTGGGCACGGGCAGCGGCTGCATCGCGCTCTCCATCGCCGCCGAGCGCCCCGATGCCGTGGTCCACGCGGTCGACGTCTCGCCCGCGGCCCTGGCCGTGGCCCGCGAGAACACCCGCCGCCTCCGCCTGCCGACGCTCGTCGAGCTGCACGAGGGTGACCTGCTCGAGCCGGTGGCCCACCTGGGGGGCCACGTGGACGTCGTGGTCAGCAATCCCCCCTATGTCGATCCCGGCGAGCTGCCGTCGCTCGCGCCGGAGGTGCGCGACCACGAGCCCCGGGCGGCGCTCCTGGCCCCCCAGGCGCCTTATGGCATCTACGGCCGCCTCGCCGCCGGGTCGTGCCGGCTGCTGCGCCCGGGCGGCCATCTGCTGGTCGAGGTCGGCCGCGGCATGGCCGAAACGGTCGCGCAGACCTTCCGCGCCGCCGGGCTGGACAGCATCGAGACGCGGCCGGACCTGGCGGGCATCCCGCGCGTCGTTTCGGGCCGACGTGCGTAGGCGCACAGGCGCTTCCGGGCCTCTCGTTCCCGCCCTACCGTTCCGATCCCGCCCGCACTAGACTCTAAGAAGTGGAAAAGATCCGCATCGCGGGCGGACGCCCGCTCGAAGGCACCGTTCGCATCGGCGGAGCCAAGAACGCGTCCCTGCCCGACGTCTGCGCCGCCCTGCTGACCGAGAAGCCCGTCGTCCTCCACAACGTTCCCGAGGTGCGGGACATCCGCACGATGGGCCACGTCCTCGGTGACTTCGGAGCCGACGTCCAGTTCAAGGTCGGGGGCACGGTCGAGATCGCCGCCAGGAGCCTGACTTCGGTCGAAGCGACCTACGAGCTCGTGAAGACCATGCGGGCCTCGGTCCTCGTGCTGGGACCGCTCGTCGGGCGTGAAGGACGCGCCCGCGTCTCGCTCCCCGGCGGCTGCGCCATCGGCGCCCGCCCGATCAACCTCCACCTGCAGGCGCTGGAGAAGCTGGGAGCGAGCATCCGCGTGGCGTCCGGCTACGTGGAGGCGCGCGCCGAGCGGCTGCGGGGAGCCGAGATCGCGTTCGACACCGTCACGGTGACCGGCACCGAGAACATCATGATGGCGGCCTGCCTGGCCGACGGGGAGACGATCATCCGCAACGCGGCCCAGGAGCCCGAGATCGTGGATCTGGCCGACCTGCTCGTCAGGATGGGCGCGCGGATCCAAGGCGCGGGAGGATCGACGATCCGCATCGAAGGCGTCCCGAGCCTCCACGGGGCCGAGCACCGCGTCATCCCCGACCGCATCGAGACCGGGACCTTCGTGATCGCGTGCGCCATCGCGGGCGGCGACATCGAGGTGCGGAACTGCCACCCACCGCACCTGCGGGCGGTGATCGACAAGCTGCGCGAGACGGGGGTCCGCATCGAGGAGGGACCCGACAACCTGCGGGTCCGCGCTCCGCGCACCGTACGCCCCTCGGACGTCACCACCGTGCCCCATCCCGGCTTCCCCACCGACATGCAGGCGCAGTACATGGCGCTCATGACCCAGGCCTCGGGCACGAGCGCGATCACGGAAACGATCTTCGAGAACCGTTACATGCACGTGGCGGAGCTGCAGCGCATGGGGGCCAACATCCGGGTCGACGGCCGGACCGCAATCGTGACCGGCCACACGCCTCTGTCGGGCGCGCAGGTGATGGCCACCGACTTGCGCGCCTCCGCGTGCCTCCTCCTGGCCGCTCTCGCCGCCCGGGGCGAGACCGTGGTCGACCGCGTCTACCACCTCGACCGCGGCTACTACCGCATCGACGAGAAGCTGCGCGGCATCGGCGCCGACATCGAGCGCATCGACCGGGGCGACGGCCGCCGGGCCACCGACGCCCTCCCCGCCGCGGAGGCATGAAACCGGCCGGCCTTCCCCGCCGGCTGCTCCTCGACTGGTACCGGCGTCATCGCCGCGACCTGCCCTGGCGACGCACGCGCGACCCGTATCGGATCTGGATCTCGGAGGTGATGCTCCAGCAGACCACGGTGAAAACGGCCACGCCGTACTACGAGGCCTTCCTGGCCGCGTTTCCCGACCTGCCCTCGCTCGCCGGCGCGGCCGAGGAGGAGGTGCTGGCGGTCTGGTCGGGGCTCGGCTACTACCACCGGGCCCGGAACCTCCACCGCGGCGCCCGTCACGTGCTCGGGCGCCATCGGGGACGCTTCCCGCGCGCGCTCGACGCGGCCCTGGCCGTGCCCGGCGTCGGTCTCTACACGGCGAGCGCGGTGCTGTCGATCGCGTACGGCGTGCCCCTGCCCGTGGTCGACGGCAACGTCCGGAGGGTGCTCGCGCGGCTGTTCGCATTGCGCGGACCCGAATGGCGTGCGGACGCGGCCTTCTACAACAAGGCCGAC
>Ga0207684_10001851_pt1 | contig 22017 bp, 30 predicted proteins | sample KBSK5501metaG_FD_184342 | JGI IMG/M metagenome (GOLD analysis project Ga0207684, IMG submission 184342) | Corn, switchgrass and miscanthus rhizosphere microbial communities from Kellogg Biological Station, Michigan, USA - KBS K5-50-1 metaG... | ecosystem: Host-associated > Plants > Roots >...
TCGAGGCGCGCCAGTACCGGCTGGTCGTCGCGGCGCCGGATCCAATCTTCCGCCGCCAGCACCCGGCGGCCGTCCAGCACGACCATCGCCTGGTCGATGCCGGACGTGTCAATCGCCAGGCGCATGGTCAAACACCGCGCGAATGCGATCGGGGCCGCGCAGCAGGGTCAGCTGCCGATGGTTGTCTGCGCCACCAGTCAGGCGGATCAGAATCGTCGCCGAGCGCTCCAGCACGCCGGCGCGTTCCGGCCACTCGATCACGGTGACCGCATCAGGCGCCGGCTCGTCGAGACCGGTGTCAACCCAGGCGAGCCCCTCCAGTCGATAAAGATCGTAGTGGTCGACCGGAAGCCGGCCCTTGTACTGGTGATGCAGGACGAAGGTCGGACTGTGCACGCCGGCGGTCACGCCCAGGGACTCCGCGACGCCCTTGACCAGCTCCGTCTTCCCGGTCCCGAGGTCGCCCTCGAGACCGATCACATCGCCCGCCTCGAGCGCGGCGCCGAGCCGGCGTCCAAGAGCCCGGGTCTCCTCGACGGATTCGGTCTTAACGGAAGTGCTCATAGCCAGTCTTCTTCAGGCTTTCAACCTGGCTGCCGTTGCGAACGCGAATCCCGGGCCGCTGGTCGATCTCCCCCACCAGCGTCAGGGGCACGTTGATGCGCTGGAGGGCGCGCTGCGCGACCCGCATGCGCGCACCAGGCGCGGCGCAGATGAGCTCGAAGTCCTCGGAGTCGGTCACTGCCAGCGGCCATTGTTTCTTGCGCAAGCCGCGCGCCAGCGGAAGACGATCGACGTCGATGACCGCGCCCAGGCGGGTGCCCTCGAGCAGGCGTTCGACTTCACGCGACAGCCCGTCGCTGATGTCACCGCCAACCCGGATTCCGGCTTCGACGAGGGCCCGCCCCGCCGCGATCTGCGGCGTCGGGTCGAGTTGCGCGGACACCCACGCGCGCTCGTCGCGAGAAGCGGGCTGCGCGCCGGACTCGAGCAACCGAAGTCCGGCGGCCGCTGCTCCCAGCTGACCGGTGACCGCGATCGCCCAACCCGGCCGGGCGCCGGCCCGCCGCAGCATCGCCCGAGCCGAGTCCAGTCGGCCAACCAGCGTCGCCGTCAACGTCAGCGCCCCAAGCGTGCCGCTCAAGTCCCCGCCCGCTACCGTGCAGCCGTATCGATGAGCTTGCTCGGCAATACCGCGGTAGAGGCGACGGACCTCGGCGACAGGAAGCGTCCCGCGAAGCGATAGTGAGACGAGCGCGTGGCGCGGCTCGGCGCCCATCGCCGCCAGATCGCTGAGATTGATTGCCATCAGCCTGCGGCCCAGCAAACGGAAATCGAAACCCGGCCATCCGAGTCGAAAGTCGATCTCCTCCACCATCGTGTCCATAGTCGCCACCACGATCGGGTCGCCCCGCCAGACTCCGGCGTCGTCTCCGGGCGCCGCGACCAGCAGGCTCGACGACGGCGCATCGAGATAGGGAGCGATCGAGCGCAAGATCCCGCGTTCGCCGAGCTCGGCGAGCGTCCGCGGCCGGCGCGCGGGCGATGTGCTAAACGGGAATGCCCTCGACCGGACTGCTCGCGACGGCCTTCATGCCGATGTGCGCCCGGCCGGCGCGGAACGCGCGGCGCCCGGCGACGACCGCCTCGGCGAATGCCCGCGCCATCTCAGGCGGATCCTGGGCCCGCGCGATCGCCGTGTTGACGAGAACGGCGGCCGCTCCAAGCTCGAGGCAGCGCGCGGCTTCGGAAGGTACCCCCAGCCCGGCGTCGACGATCACCGGCACCCGCACCTTCTTGACGATCAACTCGAGATTCAACAGGTTCTGCAGCCCAAGGGTCGTGCCGATGGGCGCCGCGCCCGGCATCACCGCGGCGGCGCCGGCTTCGTAGAGCCGGATCGCCTGCACCACGTCATCGCTGGTGTAGGCCATCACGATAAAGCCTTCCTTGACGAGCTGCCGCGTGGCCTCCAATGTCCCCTGCGGATCGGGAAGCAGCGTGTCCTCATCGCCCACGACTTCAACTTTTATGAACTCCGACATGCCGGCCGCCCGGGCCATGTGCGCCAGCCGGATGGCTGTGTCAGCGGTGGTCGCTCCCGCCGTGTTCGGCAGCAGCGTATAGCGGCGCAGGTCGACGCCGTCCAGCTCGGAGCGACCGCCGTCGAGGTTCAAGCGACGGATCGCGACCGTAATCATGTCGGGTTGCGCCGCCTCAAGGCAGCGAGCCAGGACCTCGTTCGATGCGTATTTTCCGGTGCCGTGAATCAAGCGAGAACGTAGCATCCGCCCGCCGACGACAAAGGCGTCGTTGGCATTCGATCCGCCGCCGACGAAATAGACCAATTCCAACTCGTCGCCGTCGTGGACGACGGTCTTCGCAAAATCATCCTTCCGGCGGATCTCGCGGTTGTGCTCGATCACGACCCGCGAGGGCGCCACATCCAGCGCCTCGAGCAGCTCGAGAAGGCTCACGCCATCCTCGACCTTGCGCGGCTTGCCGTTGAGGGTAACGGTCACGTCGCTCACCGGCGGGCCACCTCCAGCCTGGTGGCGATCAGCTCGTGCAGGCGCCGCGCCGATTCAGCCGGATCGACGGCGTCGTAGACCGCCCGTACTACCGCGAGCGCCTTAGCCCCGGCACCGACAACGCTGGCCGCATTGTCGTGGTCGATCCCTCCGACCGCGACGAACGGGCGATCGGCGATCGCCGCGACCTCACTGACCAGACTTGTGCCGACCGCGGGCCGGCCAGCCTTGGTGGGAGTGGGATACACCGGACCGACGGCGATGTAGTCCACACCCTCATCGATCGCGGCCTTCGCCTCCCCGAGGGTATGTGTGGAGCGGCCGATCAATCGTCCTTCGAAGCCTGGCAGCGTGCGGACCACCTCAGGTGGGAGGTCGTCCTGACCCAGGTGAACCCCGTCCGCGTCGGCGGCGATCGCGAGAGCCGGGTCATCGTTGATGATGAAGAGCGCCTCGTGCGCGAGGGTCAGGGTCCGGAGTGCCAGCGCGAGCCGGTATTGCTCGGGCTTCGGCATCGACTTCTTGCGTAGCTGGATGACGTTCGCACCACCCTCGAGCGCGGCTTCGACGATGCGTGCCGTCTCGACCTCGTCACCGTGATCACCGGTGATCACGTAGAGGCGCATGCGTGCGAGTCGCACGTGACGTTGCTCAGCAGCTCCCATCTGTGCTGCCCGACAGTTGCGGAATGCTCGAGCCCGTTTCCTCCGCAGGTATTACCTGATCAGGTTCTAGGGTCAGCCGGCCGGCCGGCTTTCTCAGCATTCCGCTCCCCTAGGGCGCTACTAATTATAGGTTGTATCGGCGCGGGACCCGGTTGGAGATCGCGCACAGGACTTCGTACGAGATGGTGCCCGCTGCGTCGGCAAGATCATTGGCCGTCACGACAGCATCGCCGTCCTGGCCAATCAGCGTCACGATGTCGCCCACCTGAACGCCGAGCACGCTGGCCACGTCGAGCGCGGCCTGGTCCATGCTGATCGACCCGGCGAACGGCACGCGCGTTCCCCTGACGATGGCGCAGCCTCGTTCGGCCGCGCACCAGTGCAGTCCATCCGCGTAGCCTGCCGCGATCGTCGCGACCCGCAGCGGCTGTTTCGCCGTGAACCGGCGACTGTATCCAACGCTCTCCCCCACCGGGATCGTCGCCACGTTCGTCACGATCGTCTGCCAGCTCAGCGCGGGTCGTAGCGTCGGCAGTTCGTTCCAGTTCGCCACCGGCCGAACGCCGTAGAGAATCAGGCCGGCGCGAACAAGGTCAAGCCGTGCCTCTGGCAGGCGGAGGATCGCCGCCGAGTTGGCCGCATGGCTGATGAAGCCGGTGACGCCGCCGCGAACGAGCGCCGCCCGGGCGTCGAGAAAGGTCTGCAACTGTTGCATCGTGAAGGCGAGATCGCCATCGGCATCGGCGAAGTGCGTCCAGAAGCCGTCCAGGCGTAGATACGGATCTTTATGGACTTCGGTCGCCAGCCGAATGGCTTCTTCGGGCGCGGCGCCGAGGCGGTGCATGCCGCTGTCGACTTTGACGTGAACAGGAATCTCGGTGGCGGCGGTCTTGAGCAATTCGAGACTGGCTCGGTCGTACAAAGTCAGGGCCAGCTTCGCCGCGACCGCCGCGGAGAGCGCGGCCGGCGGCGTGTACCCGAGATTGAGGATCGGCTCGCGGATGCCGGCCTTGCGCAGCTCGAGGCCCTCCAGGACCGAGGAGACCGCCAGCCACGAGGCACCACCCTCGAGCGCCGCTCGCGCCGCGGGCACGGCGCCGTGCCCGTAGCCGTTGGCCTTGACCACGGCCATGACGGCCGTCTTCTCGCCGACGAGCTGTTTAACGAGGCTGGTGTTGTGAGCGATGGCCAACGTATCCACGTCGGCCCACTTGGTCGCGCCCTGGTCGGTCAGCGCAGGCGCTCCATCACACGCGGAATCTGCGGCAGCAGGTCGGAGGCGAGCACGCCCGCCTGCCCCACCGACGCCTCAAGGTCCATGCCCGCAAGGCTATGAATGTGCACGCCGGTGACCGCGGCCTCGAAGGGAGGCAGCTTCTGCGCCATCAAGCCAGCGATCAGGCCGGCCAGGACATCGCCGGTTCCTCCCGAGGCCAGCGCCGGCGTCGCAATCGGGTTCAGCGTGATGCGCCCGTCCGGCGCCGCGATGACGGTGCCGGCGCCCTTGAGGACGACCACCTTGTTCCAGGTCTTCGCGAACCGCGAGGCGATCCCGCGACGGTCCTTCTGGACGGCGCTGGTTTCCATGTCGGCCAGCCGACCGAATTCCGCGGGATGCGGCGTCAGGACGATGTCCGGCGGCAGCTTCGGGAGGATGCTCCGGTGTTCAGAGAGAAGATTGAGGGCGTCGGCATCGAGGACCAGCGGAACGGTGACCTTCGGAATCAGGTCCTCGATCAACCGACGCGTCGATGTGTCGCGCCCGATCCCCGGCCCTACGATTCCCGAGGCGGCGCCCGTAAAGCCGCGCAGGACGGCGCTCAGGGCCGCGTGCCCGAGAACGCCAGGCGAAATCTCGGGGATCGGACCGACCACCACCTCGGTGCATTTCTCGGCCAGGATCGGATAAATCGACTGGGCGACCATCAGCCGCACGATGCCGGCGCCCGATCGTGCCGCGCCCATGCTCGTCAGGTAGGCGGCGCCGGTGTAGCCTTGCGAACCCGCGAGCACGACCACGGTGCCGAAGGTCCCCTTGTGCCCATCGCGCGGGCGATCGGGCAACCGAAAACCATCTGGGAGTTTCGACGCCCCTACCCTAAACTCCCGCGCAGGCGCGGGAGCGATCTGTAGGTCTGGGATGACCGCGACCGCGACCGCGAAGTGGCCATCGTGGGCGATGCTGACGTCGATGTCGCGCCCCGTCAACGTGGTCGCCGCCGCGACCCGCACGTGCGGGCGACCGTCCTCGGACGGCAGGATCTCGACATCGCGCATGTGCGGACGCGGGACACCAGTCGGCATCGCCTTGCCGATCGCCTCCTTGGCCGCCCAGCGGCCGGCCCAGCGCTCGGCGCTCCCGCCGCAGTAGTCGATCTCCCGCGCGGTCAGAAATTTCTGTAGAAACCGGTCCCCGTAACGCTTCTGGGCCTCGGCGATGCGCGGGATCGCCGCCACGTCCACGCCGACCCGTGGGGTCACGCTGCTTACTCTACGGTGACGCTCTTCGCCAGGTTGCGCGGCTGGTCGACATTACAGCCGCGCTCGGACGCCACGAAATAGGCAAACAGCTGCATCGCCACGACGTTGGGGATGGGCGACAGGAACTCGGACACCACCGGGACCTCGATCCGGTCGGCCTCGATCTCGGCGAGCGTTTCGTCGCCATCGCTGATCAGCGCCAGCACCGGAGCGTCCCGGGCGATGACTTCCTGGATGTTGCTGACCATCTTTTCCAGCGTCGCCGCCTTGGTCGCGATCGCAAAGACCGGAAAATTCTGGTCGAGCAGCGCGATCGGGCCGTGCTTCAGCTCGCCGGCGGCATAGCCCTCGGCATGCAAATAGGAGATTTCTTTGAGCTTCAGGGCACCCTCCAGGGCGATCGGATAGTTGATGCCCCGGCCGATGTACATGAAGTTGCGATGGCCAGAATACTTCCGCGCCAGCGCCTGGATCGTCTCGGCGCGATCGAGCACGTGCTGGACCGACTTGGGCAGCGCCTTGAGCTCGGCGGTCAGTTCGCGGAGCCGCTCCGGCGCCAGGCGATGGCGCACCGCCGCCAGCCGAATGCCGAGCAAGTAAAGACAGGTCAGGTGCGCGATAAACGTCTTCGACGACGCGACGCCGATCTCAGGGCCCGCGTGGAGATAGATCACGCCGTCACTTTCCAGCGCCATCGAACTGCCGACAACGTTGGTGATCGAGACGACCTTAGCCTTGCGCTCCCTTGCCTCGCGGATGGCGGCCAGCGTATCCGCCGTCTCACCCGACTGCGAGATGCCGACGACGAGGGTGTCGTGGTCGATGATCGGTTGGCGATACCGAAACTCCGAGGCCGGTTCAACCTCGACCGGGATGCGCGCCAGCTCCTCGATGATGTATTTGCCGAGGAGAGCCGCATAGTAGGACGTGCCCGCCGCCACCATCTTGATGTCGTGCACCTTGAGCAACTGACGGTCGGTCAGCCCGAATTCCTCGAAGGTGACTTCGCCGTCGTCGCTCAGCCGGCCGCGCAGGGCGTTGGAAACGGCCTCGGGCGCCTCGTTGATCTCCTTGGCCATGAAGTGCGGGTAGCCGCCCTTCTGCGCCTGGCTGATATCCCATTTGACTTCGATGATCTTTGGCTTGACCGCGGCGCCGCCGATCGTGCTCACTTCGGGCCCGAGCCGGCTGATCGTCACCATCTCGCCTTCGCCAAGCAGCAGGACCTTCTTCGTGTATGGGATCACGGCGGTGATGTCGGACGCAACGAACCATTCTTTGGCGCCGATCCCGACGACCAAGGGCGCGTTGAGCCGTGCGCCGATCAGTAAGTCCGGGTCGCTCTGCGAGAAGATCGCCATCGCGTAGGCGCCCTTCAGGCGTGCCAGCGCCGCGCGGACCGCGGCCACCAGGTCGCCCTTGTCGTTCTCTTCGATCAGGTGGGGCACGACTTCGGTGTCCGTTTCGGAGATGAACACATGGCCCCGAGCCTGCAGCTCTTTGCGGAGCTCCGCGAAGTTCTCGATGATGCCGTTGTGGATCACCATGATCCGCTGGTGGCAGTCGGTGTGGGGATGGGCATTGATCACCGTCGGGCGGCCGTGGGTGGCCCAGCGGGTGTGGCCGATGCCGAGCCGGCCCTGCGGCATCTCCTCCGTCAGGCGCTCGACGAGGGTGTCGACTTTGGCGGCGCTCTTTACGACCGAGGTCTGGCCGTCCGCCTCGTTGAAGATCGCGACCCCCGCGGAATCATAGCCACGGTATTCGAGCCGCTTGAGGCTCTCCATGATGATGGGAGCCGCCGAGCGCTCGCCCAGGTAGCCGATGATCCCGCACATGCTGCAGCCTCCTATGTTCCCCGTTTAGGCGCGCACAAACGAACGAATTTAGTTCGTAGTTTTGGTGAAACGCGCGGGCCGGCGCAAGGTTACGGCCTAAGGCCCAGGGGATACCCCGGGGATGGGTGAGATGAACACGTGGACCGTGGCGGTCTTTTGATTGACGGTCACCCCGTCCGGCGGACGAATGGTGACCGTGTGGACCACGTCGCCCTTGGCCCCGGTGATATCGACCGGGTCGGTCGCCAGAAGCAGGAGCCCGGCCAGCGCGGTCTGAAGGCCCGTCGCCTGGACCTCGAGCGGCGCGACCTGGACGTTCGTCATCCGGTAACCGGCAGCGGGCTGGCCGGTAACGGTAAAGCCCACTCCCTTGTTAAGGGTGAACGCGTCCGCCTCGATCACGATCTTGATGCTGACCTGGGGCGGCGTCACCGTCATCTGTGGGACGATCTTCTTGCTGGCGTTCCAGACCACGACGGTCACTAACTGGGTGGAGCCGGGTGGCGTCACGGTGGCGAGGTCGACGATGACGACCGTACGGATGCCGCCCAGCTCGCTTTTCGGGCCGTCGACCCGCACCGTCGCCGGTGTGATCGTGGTCGCGGTAGATTGCTCATGGAATCCGGAAGGCAGATTGTTCACCCGCTCGATCGAGACCGTTTGGGTCGCGGTGCCACGGTCATCGATGTTCACGGTGACCGAGCTGGGCGCGACGATGGTGACGCTCGGGTCCGTGTTCTGGACGTCGACCGGCACCTTGTTGATGCCGACTTTGACGTTGGAGAAATTCCCCGTGACGTGCAGCGAGGCGGGGACGAAGCGTGCCAGGTTGTCCGCGGTCCCGATCACCGTCACCGGTACGGCTGGCACTTTGCCGACGACGACGAGGCCCGCGGGCAATGACGATGCGGCGACCGATAGTTGAACATTACGTTGCTGGGTTGGGTTCTGTGCGTACGCGACGACGCTCCAGAGCGCGACAGCAAACGCAATCGCCAGCAGCTTGAGTCGAAGGTTCGCCAGCAAAAGCGCTATCTTACCGAAGCCCCCGGCGGACGCCGCCAGACCGGCAGCGGCGGCCGGTGGAGCTCGGTGCGAGGTTGAAGCAGGGACGTCAGCACCTGGCGGAGCCGATCCGGATCGAGATTACGAAGGAGCTTGCCCTCGTGCGCGACCGCGATCTGGCCGAGCTCCTCACTGAGAATCAGGACAACGGCATCGGTCTGCATCGAGAGGCCGAGCCCGGCGCGGTGACGGGTGCCCATCCGCTCGCGGACGGTCCCCTCTTCGGCCAGTGGCAGCACGCAGCCGGCGGCGAGGATCTGGTTTCCCCGGACGATCACGGCGCCGTCGTGCAGCGGTGAGTTCGGAAAGAAAATCGCCTCGAGGAACTCCGCCGTCAGCTCGCCGTTGATTCGGATGCCGCTGTTGGCGTAGTTTTCCAGCCCAGTTTCTTTTTCGAAGACGATCAGCGCGCCCGTGAAACGCTGCGTCAGCTTGGTGGTGGCCCGGATCACCTCGTCGATCATGCGATTGAAAATCTGGAGGTTGTAGTGCGACAGCGGCCGCCCGATGAAGCCGATGCGGCCGAACTGGTCCAGGGCGCGCCGGATCTCAGGCTGGAAGAGCACGATGATGCCGACCAGGATGGCAGGTGCTGCGTTGCGGAAGATCCAGGACAGCAGCCGAAGGTCGAGCAGGTTCGCCAGCAAGCCGATCAGCGCGAGCAGAAGGACCCCGAACATCAGCTGGACGGCCTGGGTGCCCCGGACGAGCAGAAAGAGCCGGTAGAGGAAGAAGGCCACCAGGCTGACGTCGATCAGATCGAGGACATGGCGCCAGATGTTTCCGCTCTGGAGGAACACCAGGATGTCGCGCAGGATCACGTCCACTTCGGCGACTAGTATCCTCTAAGCCCGTCGCGAAGGGTTAAGGATGCTAACCCCCGACTGTTTTATCTGCCGCAAGCTCCGGGCTGAGATCGCGCCCCGGCCGACATCGCGGCGCCGTTGCTGAGCGCGTCTACCTGCTCTCGACCATGGGCGGAGTCGCCCACTTTCACGCCTGGCTCGTGCCCTGGTGGGCTGATTCCGCGCTTCGTGGTCCAAATATCTCGCCGCCGACCAGTCTTGCTCTGTGGCCGAGGCGATCGACGCGTCGCAGCGGATCCGGGCGGCGCTGGCGCCCACGAACACGGAACCGTAGACTGAGCAGCGTGGATATGAACACGGCGTTCACCCTCATCGTGCCCCTGATCACGACCGCCATCACGACGAACAAGATCATCGCCGGTGTGGTCGTCCTGATCATCATCGTCGCCGCCGCCGTCTGGTGGATGTCCCGCAGGCGAGGAGCCCCGCCTACCTAGCCGAGCCTCAGGCCGGTGGAATGAGCTCCATCTGATAGTTCGCCGGCAGGGCCTTCGGGTCGAGTAGCTCCGGGCCCTGGTTGTGGACATCGTTTACCCGCGACGAGGCCGGGGCCAGCCGCAGCCACCCGGCCGGGCACGGCTGTAGGAAGGCCGCCAACTGCTCGAGCGACAAATCCTCCAGGACCCAGGTCGAGGCGTCGTCATCGTTCAGCACCACCGGCATCCGGTTGTGAAGCTCGGCGATGTCGGCATTCGGCGTCGTGGTCAGGATGGTGGCAGCCGGCTGACCTTCCCAACGCGCCAGCACGCCGGCGAGGTGCAGGAACCCACCGTCGGTGCGTGAGACGGCCATCGGGAGCCGCCGCTCGCCGACCTTTCGCCACTCATAGAAATGGCTGGCCGGCACGAGCACCCGCCGCGTGAGGAGCAGGCGCTGGTAGTACGGCTTGCCGAGTGCCGTTTCAGCCCGAAGGTTGAACAGCCCGCCCTTCGCGCCCTCGATCCCCCAGCGCACGACCTGGGCGCGATCAGGTCCGACGGCTAGAACCGGGTCTGTGGGCGCGATGTTGTAGCGCGGGTCGTCGTCCGGCACGTCCCGAAGCCAGTGGTAGGTTTCCAGCAACTCTGCCCGAGGCATCGAGGAGCCGATCCGGCCGCACATTGGGTTAATTCTCCCGCACGGGAGAGATGAGCGCGGGCACTCGGCACGCTAGGGCCGCGTCGACCCCTGAAAGGCTACCCAGAGCGCCCAGATCTCGGCGCCGATCGGTTCATAGAGGCTCTCGGCGCGGGCTTCAATATACCCAAAGCACTCTTCGAACACCTTGTGCACCATGCGAGTTACGTCAGCGGCTGAGCGGCAGGCGCGAAGACGAGGTAGGAGAAGAGACGTTTCCAACTCGTATTCGTCAGTGTTCTTCGTCCGGCGCCGCTCTTCCCGCAACCGCTCGAACTCGGCATCCTTCACCAGACCACTCTATTCGAGTGCTAGTGCGTATGGTTCCTCGGCCAATTCGGATCAATTTTTAGCGAGCCCGTGCGGTTGCGACACACAGCTGTCGCAACCATGCCTCAACATCGGAGCATGTGCCGATCCAGCGAGACGCCGCTCGACCGGATCATGTCGGGCCTGAGCGAATTGCCGGGCTGGCTTGCTGAGCACCCCACCGGTAAGCTCGGCGAGGTCATCATCAAGAGCCGCGCGATCATCGATCGCACCGAAGCCATCGCGGCCGACGCCACGCGTCGCTTCGAGAAGGCGGCTGGCTACAAAGCTGACGGGTTTGTGGACCTGGTCGCCTGGTTACGTGTCAACGGCAAGCTGTCGGGCAGCGCAGCCGCCGAGCGGGTGGCGGTGGCGCACCAGTTGAAGGAGCTACCCCGGACTGAGGAAGCCCTCGCACGGGGCGAGATCGGCTACCTGCACGCCCTGACCATGGCTCGAACCGCCCAGACCGTTGGCGCTGCTCAGGTGCGCAAGGCCGAACCGACGCTGCTGAAGGCGGCGGAGACGATGGACCCTGGCCAGTTCGTCGGTGTCGCCAAGAATTTCGAACACCAAGTCGACGCCGCGGCGGCTCTCGGTGAAGCGAATCGTGCCCACGAGCGTCGATACCTGCGGATCGGGCAGCCGCTTAACGGCCTCGTGCGCATTGACGGTTTGCTCGACGCGGAGGGTGGCGCGATCGTCCGCACCGCGCTCGAGCCCTTTGCCAAGCGGACGAAGAACGACGGCAGGACCCCGGACAAGCGGCTCGCCGACGCCCTCGTCGAGGTCTGCCAGTCTCGCAACGGACGTGCCCACCCGGACGGCGCGGGTCCGCGCCCGCAAGTGATCATCAAGGCGAGCCTCGACACCCTGGCGGGCATCTCCGGCGCGCCCGCGGCCGAGCTCGAGTGGGGCGGCACCGTTCCCGCCGAGACACTGCGCCGGATCGCGTGTGACTCGGCGATCACCCGCATCACCGGCCTTGGCGAGCTCGAGCAGGAAATCACGCATGCGGGCCGGAGCATCCCGCCGTCGACCCGTCGGGCGCTGGTCGCGCGAGATCACGACTGTGTGTTCCCTGGGTGCGACCGGCCGGCGCCGTGGTGCGACGGGCATCACCTCGTCTTTTGGGGCGACGGCGGACCGACCAGGCTCGACAACCTGGGCCTGGTCTGTCGGGCTCACCATCGGAGGCTTCACGAGGAGGGCTGGAAATTGCGGCGCGAGAAGGACGGGCGATGGGTCGCAACACCGCCGCAGCTAACGGTTACGCCGCGGTCGAGATCTACCTGACGCTCGCGGCGCTAGCGCTTGGTGTACTGCGGGGCTTTGCGGGCGCGCTTGAGGCCGGGCTTCTTGCGCTCTTTCATGCGCGGGTCTCGGGTCAGCAACCCGTGCTTCTTGAGCACGGGGCGCATCGCGACATCCGCGACGATCAGCGCGCGGGCGATGCCGTGCTGGACCGCACCGGCCTGGCCGGACATGCCCCCGCCGTCGACCATGGCACTCACGTTGAAGCGCTTCGCGCTCTCGGTGAGCCGAAGCGGCTCGACCACGACCATCTCGAGCATCCGCCGCCCGAAGTACTGCAGCGGCGGCTTGTTGTTGACCATGATCGTGCCTTCGCCCGGATAGAGCCGGACGCGCGCGACCGCGTTTTTGCGACGTCCCGTGCCGTAGTAATACGTGCCGTTATCGGCCAATGACTTCAATCTCCCCTGTTGCCGAGAATTTGATTGGTACAGGCTGCTGGGCCTTGTGCGGGTGCGTGTCGCCGGCGTAGACCTTGAGCCGGCTCAGCTGCGCCTTACCCAGCGTCCCGTGCTGCAGCATGCCTCCCACCGCGTGACGGAATGGATGCGTCGGATGCTTGACGACCATGTCACCATAGGCGCGCTTACGCAATCCGCCCGGGTAGCCGGTATACGACGTGTAGACCTTGTCGGTAACTTTCTTGCCAGTAACCCGAATGCCCTTGACGTTGACGACGATCACGTGGTCGCCAGTGTTCAAATGCGGCGTGTAGGTCGGCTTGTGCTTGCCGCGCAAGACTTTCGCGACGTTCGCGGCCAGGCGGCCGAGCGTCTGGCCATTGGCGTCGACGATGTACCAGCTCGCGCTAATTTCAGATGGTTTCGCGCTGTAGGTCTTTCCGGGAACAGGCATCGCTCTAGTAGTCCACCCTGACTTGAACAAGGCCCTGTGGCGGCGCGAGGCGCAAGCCGAGCGAGGAGCCACTGAGCAGCCCGTCGATCCAGTCAAGACTCCGGCGCTTGCGACCGACGTCGACCAGAGCCCCGGCAATTCGTCGTACCATGCCGAAGAGAAACGCGTCCGCGGCGACGGCGATCGTTATCCACTCGCCGGCCGCGTTAATTTCTATTTCTTGCACGCGGCGCACGGTGTGGCCGCCGGGCCGCGGGCTGCGGCCGAAGGCGCGAAAGTCATGCTGCCCGACCAGACGCTCGCCGGCCGCCTGCATCGCGGCAAGATCGAGACTCTCACGCACGCCCCAGGCGTACTGGCGCTGGTAGGCGCCTCGCGGCAGGGCTTGGCGAATCCGGTACGCGTAATGCCGGGCCCGCGCCGAGTAGCGCGCATTGAACGAGTCGCCAACAAGCTCGGCATGCCGAACAGAGATATCGCTCGCGAGCCGAGCGTTGAGAGCACCCGGCAATTGCTCGAGCGGGAACGACTTCTCGAGCTTGAAATTGACGACCTGGCCGAGCGCGTGCACGCCCGCGTCAGTTCGACCCGCCACCGTGAGCACCGGCGACTCCCCGGTCAGACTCGCAATTGCGGCGCGGAGCGCGGACTCGATCGTCGGCGTACCGCCTTGGGCCTGCCAGCCGTGGTAGCGGGTGCCTTCGTATTCGATGATGAGCTTGACGTTCATCGGTCGACGAGCTCCACCAGGACCATGTCCGCGCCGTCGCCGAGGCGTGGTCCGATTTTGAGTACACGCGTGTAGCCACCGGGGCGGTCTTTCATCCGGGGCATGAGCTTGGTGAACAGCCGCTCGGTGACTTCGCGGTCTTCGACGATGGCATCGACGGCGCGGCGAGCGGCCACGTTGTCCGTCTTGGCCGTCGTGATCACCTTCTCGACCCAACGACGTAATTCTTTGCCCTTCGCTTCGGTGGTCTGGATGCGGCCGTGGTCGAGCAAAGACGTGACAAGATTTCGGCTCATCGCCTTGCGATGAGCCGTACTTCTTGCGAACTTGCGTCCCGCCTTCTGGTGCCGCACGAGACTATCTGTGCTGCTCCTAGACCAGGACCTTGGTCAGCTCGTCCGGCGTCAGGAAGCCGCGCTGCACGAGTTTTTCCTTGATCTCGTCCAGTGACTTGCGGCCAAAGTTGCGCAAGCTCAGCAGGTCCTCTTCGCGTAGGGCGACCAGCTGGCCCACTTTCGTGATTTCGTTTGCCTTGAGACAGTTCAGCGCCCGGACCGACAGGTCCAGGTCTTCGATCGGCACGTCCGCGAGCCGAGAAGATAGATCATTGCCCTTCTGCAGCGGCACGTCCGCATCTTTGATGCGCTCGGTGAACCGGGTGAACAGGGTCAGATGCGAGGTGAATTGCTTGGCGGCCTCGCTGATCGCCTGGTCCGGCTGGATGGTGCCGTCGGTCCAGACCTCGAGGATCAGCTTGTCCCAGTCGGTCTCCTGACCAACGCGGGTCTTCTCGATCAAGAAATTCGCCTTGACCACGGGGCTGAAAATCGCGTCGATCGGAATTACGCCGATGGGCTGGCCCTCTTTCTTATTGCGCTCGGCCGGCACATAGCCCTTGCCCCGCTCGACGGTGAGTTCCATCCGCAGCCGGCCCTTGTTCGAATCCAGGGTGCAGATGTAGAGCTCCGGATTGACGATCTGGACGTCACTGGGCGCCTGGATATCCGACGCCCTGACTTCCTTCGGACCGGTGACGTCCAGCGTGAGTCGCACCGGGTCGTCAGAGTACGAGATCAAATTCAGGCCCTTGAGATTGAGAATGATCTCGGTCACGTCTTCTTTGACGTACGGAATCGATGAGAACTCGTGCGCGACGCCTTCGATCGAGACGGACGTCACGGCGGCGCCCTTCAACGTGCTCAGTAGGACCCGGCGCAACGCGTTGCCCAGGGTGGTACCGAAGCCGGGCTCGAGCGGCTCGATCTCGAACTTGCCATAGCTGGTCGAGTTCTCGATGCTCTTGACTTGGGGTTGGGCGGTATCGATCATGGTGCTCCTTGGTATGAAATTAGCGCGAATAAAACTCGACGATCAGTTGCTCCTGGATGGTCTGATCCATGTCGTCGCGTCCAGGTTGCGCGGTGCATTTCGCGGTCATGTTGTCTTTGTCAAGGCTGAGCCACGGCACAACCGGCCGTTGCTCGCCGACGTCGAGCGCGGTCTTGATCCGTTCGACTTCCTTACTTGACTGATTCACGGCGACGATGTCTCCCACCCGGACGGAGTAGGAGGGGATGTTCACGATCTGGCCGTTGACGGTAATGTGCCGGTGGGAGACGATCTGACGCGCATCACGGCGAGAGGCAGCGAAGCCGACGCGGTAGACGACGTTGTCGAGCCGAGTCTCCAACAGACGCAATAGGTTCAGGCCGGTGACCCCGGTCATGTTCGCGGCGCGATCAAAGTAGATACGAAACTGGCTCTCCAACAGGAAATAAATCCGGCGGGCCCGCTGCTTGGCGCGCAGCTGGATGCCATAGTCGGAGACCTTGCGGCGGCGCACCTGGGTGTGCATGCCCGGCGGCATGGCGCGCCGGTCGAGCGTGCACTTGGTGTAGCACTTCTCGCCTTTCAGAAAGAGCTTCACGCCTTCGCGACGGCAGTGACGGCAGACGGCGCCCTGATACTTACCCATTAAACGCGGCGCCTCTTCGGTGGCCGGCAGCCGTTGTGCGGGATCGGGGTCACGTCCGTGATCGCCGTGACTTCGAGCCCAGCAGCCTGCAACGAGCGGATCGCCGCCTCGCGGCCGGCGCCAGGACCCTTGACGAAGATCTCGATCTGCTTGAGGCCGTGCTCCATAGCGCGCTTCGCGGTCGCTTCCGCGGTGACCTGCGCCGCGAACGGCGTGCTCTTACGCGAGCCCTTGAAACCCTGGCTCCCGGCGCTGCCCCACGCGAGCACGTTGCCCTGCGCGTCCGTCAGTGAGACGACCGTGTTGTTGAAGGTGGACTGGATGTGCGCCTGGCCCACGATGACGTGCTTCTTTTCGCGACGCCGGGTGCGAACGACCTTCTTCTTTGGCATGACTTACTTCTTTGCCTCCACCTTCTTGCGCACGCCGACGGTCTTGCGTGGGCCGCGACGCGTGCGCGCGTTCGTCCGCGTCCGCTGGCCGCGAACCGGAAGACCACGCCGGTGGCGGAGACCCCGATAGGTCCCGATCTCGATCAGACGCTTGATGTTCAAGGCGATCTCACGACGTAGCTCGCCTTCGACTTTCGCCTCTTTGTCGATGACGTCCCTCAGGCGACCGACCTGCTCGTCATTGAGATTCTTGACGCGCAGGCTCGGGTCGATGTTGGCAATGGTCAGGACACGCCGGGCGGTGTGGGGACCGACGCCGAAGATGTAGGTGAGCGCGATCTCGACCCGCTTCTCACGAGGAATGTCAACGCCGGCGATACGCGCCATTTACCCTCCTAGCCCTGCCTCTGGTTGTGCTTGGGCGTCACGCAGATGACCCGCACGGCGCCGCCGCGCTTGATAACCTTGCACTTCGAACATATTTTCTTGACCGACGCACGAACTTTCATTGCTGCTCACTCTCTCTATTGACTTACCGGACTCACTGTTCTTTTTTCGTAATTCGACCGCGCCCCGGATCGAGCGGTGACACTTCGACGCGGACGCGGTCACCCGGGATCACCCGGAGAAACCGGAGCCGCGCGGCCGGCGCCACGTGTGCCACGATCCTGTGGCCGGTGTCGAGCTCGACACGGTAGAGCGCGTTGGGCATCGGCTCTACCACTCGTCCGACGACAATACTCACCACCGGCAAATGCCCATGGCAAGATCGCCGGATTTCCGGCGCACGAACGAATAGCATACCACAGGAGGCCGGAAGCTAATCATGAGCGGGCCGTGAGGGCCTTCTTCGAGACCGTCAGGATCTCGGGCCCATCGGCGGCGATCGCCACGGAGTGTTCAAAGTAGGCCGACAGCGAGTGATCGGCTGTCACGACGGTCCAGCCGTCCCCCAGGAGCGCGACCTCGGGGCTCCCGGCGTTGACCATCGGCTCGATCGCCAGCACCATCCCGGGCTTGAGCATGGGTCCCCGGCCGGCGATGCCGAAGTTGGGGACCTGAGGGTCCTCGTGCATGTCCCGGCCGATCCCATGCCCAACGAACTGGCGCACCACGGAGAAGCCGGCCGCCTCGACGTGCCGCTGGACGGCGGCACTGATGTCGCCGATGCGGTTGCCCACCTGGGCCTGCTCGATGCCGACCGCGAGCGACTCGCGGGTCACGTCCATCAGCCGCTGCGCCTCCGCGGACACCTTGCCCACCCCGACGCTGAGGCCGGCATCGGCCCAGAAACCCCGGTGGATCAGCCCCGCGTCCAAACTCAGTAAATCGCCTTCGCGCAGCTTGCGGTTGGTCGGGATGCCATGGACCACCTGGTCGTTGACCGAGGTGCAGATGGCGTTCTTATAGCCGTCGTAGCCTACGAAGCCCGGGATGCAGTCACGAGCGCGGATGAATTTGTCGGCTTCGCGGTCGAGCTCGAGCAGGGTGACGCCGGGCTTGGCCAGGGACTGCAGATGGCCGAGGGTTTCGGCGAGAATCCCCCCCGCCTCGCGCATCAACTCGATCTCGTCCTGCGATTTGTAAATAATCATCGGGACCCCGCGCCCTTCCGTAAAGCGCTGAGCCGCCTGGTGATATCGGCTCGCACCTCGTCCACGCTCATCTGGCCGTCGATGTTCTCGAGCTTGTGCTGCCCGGTGTAGTAATCGATCAGCGGCGCGGTGTGCTTAAGAAAAACGTCGATCCGATGTGCGACGATCTCGGGCTTGTCGTCCGGCCGCTGGTAGAGTTCGCCACCGTCGACGGTACACCGCGGCATAGCCAACGCTTGCTTGGGCGAGAAGTTGTAGACCGCGTCGCAGCTGCGGCAGCTGTAGCGGTGCGACAGACGATCGATCAACACCTGGCGGCTCACGCGTAAATAGATCACCGCGTCGACCCGGCGCCCAACCTGATCGAGCGTGGCATCCAGCGCCTCAGCCTGGGCGACCGTGCGCGGAAAACCGTCGAGGATGAATCCGTGCTTGGCATCCGGCTTTTGCAGCCGCTCATGGATGATCTTGATCATCAGGTCATCGGGCACCAGCTCTCCGCGATCCATGTAGCCCTTGACCTGGTCACCGAGCGGTGTCCCTGCGCGCCGCTGGGCGCGGAGTATATCGCCGGTCGCGATCGCCGGAATCTGATAAGTCTCGATCAGGGACCCCGTCTGGGTCCCTTTGCCGGCACCGGGTGCGCCAAAAAGAATCAGGTTCATAGGAAAGGGATGCGACTTGAAGTCGCTACTTGATGAACCCCTTGTACTGACGCATGATCAACTGGGTTTCGATCTGTTTCATGGTGTCGAGGGCGACACCGACGACGATCAAGATCGCGGTCCCGCCAAGGTACATGTTTTGCGTCGGTATTCGGGTGAGCGCCGTCGCGAGCAATGGAATCAAGACCGTCACCCCACCCAGGAAGAGCGCGCCGGCGAACGTGATCCGGGTCATGGTGCGATCGAGATACTGCGCCGTCGCCACGCCGGGCCGGATGCCCGGGATGAAAGCCGCGTGCTTCTTCAAATAGTCGGCGGTGTCGACCGGGTCGAAGGTGACCGCGGTGTAGAAGTACGTAAAGCCAAAGATCAGGATGAAGTACACGAAGTTGTACAGAATGTCGGTCGGTACGTTCGGACCGGCCGGCACCCAATACGTTCGCAACGCCCGCGAGATATCGCCCCAGGGCGAGGCGGCGGTCGCAAGGAAGTTCCCGATGATCACTGGGAAGAACATGATCGAGATCGCGAAGATGATCGGGATGACCCCCGCCTGGTTGACGCGCAGGGGCAGGTGCGAACTTCGGCCCTGGTAGACCTTGCGGCCCACCACCCGTTGCGCGGACTGGATCGGGATCTTTCGTTGCGCCTGTTGTACCTCGATGATGAAGGCGGTGACGACGGCCGCAAGGGCGGCGAAGAGCAGCAGCGGCGCCAGATTCTGCGAGGCGCCACCACCGGTCAGGAGGTTGTAGATCGTGTTCGGGATCCGGCCGACGATGCCGGCGAAGATGACCAGCGAGATGCCGTTGCCGATGCCGTACTCGGTGATCAGCTCGCCGAACCACATCAGCATCACGGTGCCGGCGGTCAGTGTGACCATGATCTCGACGATGCCGAACCAGTTGAGGTTGGTGAGCACGCCCTGGCGGCTGAAGACCAAGGTCAGCCCCCACGCCTGCAGGAGGCCCAGCGCGACCGTCAGCCAGCGCGTCCAGCGGGTGATCTTCCGCCGACCGAACTCGCCTTCTTTGCTCAGTTCTTTCATGCGGCTGGAGACGACCGTCATCAGCTGCATGATGATCGAGGCGTTGATATAGGGGTTGACCCCCATCGCGATGATAGAGAAGGTGGACAACCCGCCGCCCGAGAACAGATCGAGCAGACCGAGAAAGGCGTTGCTGTTGAACAGCCTGTCGAGAGCAGCCTTGTCGGCGCCGGGAACGGCGATGTGCGCCAGGATCCGGAACACGAGAAAGAGTCCCAGCGTGAACAAGATCTTGCGGCGCAGCTCCGGAATGCGGAGCGCGTTGCCGATCGCTTCTAACATGGCCTAGCTCTTCTTTTTACCCTTTTCGGGTTTAGGGGAATCCTCCGAGGTTGACGCGCCGGCCGTCCGGCCTTTGCTAACTTTCTCGGCCTTCTCGCCTCGCTGTGGCTTCTCGCCCTGCCGAGCCTCGGTCGCCTCGGTCGCCTCGGTCGCCTCGGCTGCCTCTGCCGCCCCGGCCGTGGCCGCGGGACGTTCCGGCTTCGGTTGGTTCTTCGCGCGCTTGGTCTTCGCCCGGATTGGTGGCGGGACCTCGATCACGGCGGCCGATCCGCCAGCGGCCTCGATCTTGCGCCTCGCCTGGGCCGAGAACCGATGGGCATGAATCGTCAGCTTGCGACGGAGATCGCCGGTGCCGAGGACTTTGATCCCCGCGCCCACGTCCTTGATGATGCCGGCCTCCAACAGGGACTCCGGCCGAACCTCCGTCCCGTCCTCGAAGCGGTTCAGGCGGGTCAGGTTGAGCACCGCGAATCGCTTGCGCCATTTGTTGTGAAAGCCACGCAGCTTCGGGGTGCGCATGGTGAGCCGTGTCTGGCCACCTTCGAAGGTCTTCGGCAGGTTCACCGAGGTCCGAGCGCCCTGCCCCTTCTGGCCGCGGGTCGCCGTCTTGCCGTGCCCGGAGCCGGGACCACGGCCGACGCGCTTGCGAGCATGGTGGGATCCGGGCGACGGCTGGAGCTCGTGCAACTTCATGGCGAGAGTTCCTCCACTTTGACGAGGTGCCGGACCTTGTGGACCATGCCGCGCACCTGTGGGCTGTCCTCGTGCTCGACCGTCTGGTGGAGACGGCGCAGGCCGAGCGCCTGGACCGTCCGCTGCTGGTCCGGCTTCTGACCGATCACGCTGCGCACGTAGGTCACTTTCAAGCGCGCCATGGCTCAGGCGACCGGCTCCGTCTCAGGCTGCGGCGTTTCCGCGACGGGTGCAACCGCGGGCTTCGGCCCGCGGCGGCTGAGGCGGGCCATCTCGTCGGCCGGCTTGCCTCGGGCCTGCCCGATCGAATCTGCCGTCTGCAGTGCCTGCAGCGCGGCAATCGTCGCGCGGACGGTGTTCACGGGGTTGTTGGTCCCGAGCGACTTGGTGATCATGTCCTTGACGCCCGACAACTCGACCACGGCGCGCATCGCGCCGCCCGAGCGGATGCCGGTTCCCGGCGCCGCCGGCTTGAGAAGGACCTTGGCCGCGCCTTTTTTCAATCGAATCTCGTGTGGGATGGTGGTCCCGACCATGGGCACCGTGACCAGGTGCTTCTTCGCGGACTCGACCGCCTTGCGAATGGCCTCGGGCACCTCGCCCGCTTTGCCCAGGCCGGCGCCAACACGGCCGTTCTGGTCGCCCACGACGACCAGCGCGCTGAAGGAGAAGCGACGGCCGCCCTTGACCACCTTCGCCACCCGGTTCAGGTGGACGACCTTCTCGGTGAACTCCGACTGACCTCTGCCGTACTGATAACTCATGCTTTTCTCACTTGGTGTTTCTCACTTAGAACTTCAATCCGGCGCCGCGCGCGGCTTCGGCCAGCGCCTTGACGCGACCGTGGTAGGGGAAACCGCCGCGATCGAAGACCACGGTCTCGATGCCGGCTTTGCGGGCCCGCTCGGCGATCGACTTGCCCACCGCCGCCGCGCCTTCGCTGCCCGACGGCGACTTGAGCGACTTGCGGAGGTCGGCGTCGGTGCTGGAGGCGGCCGCCAGCGTCCGGCCCGAGGCATCATCGATCACCTGGGCGTAGACATGGTGCAGGCTACGGAAGACCGCCAGCCGCGGCCGGGTCGGACCACCCTCGAGGTGACCGCGCAGCCGGCTGTGCCGACGGATCCGCGTGGCGCGACGATCAGGAACTTTGTTCATTACTTGGCCGCTCCGGCGCCGGTTTTCCCGGTCTTGCCCGCCTTGCGGCGGATGCGTTCGCCGCGATAGAGGATGCCCTTGCCCTTATAGGGTTCGGGCGGGCGGATCTTGCGAACCTCGGCAGCCACCTGGCCGACGTCCTCCTTGCTCGCACCCTTGATGTTGATGCGGGTTGGCTCGGGGACGTCGATCGTGATGCCCTCCGGCACCGGGTAGCGGACCGGGTGGGAGAAGCCGACATTGAGCACGAGCGCCTCGCCCTGACGGCTGGCGCGATAGCCCACGCCGACCAGCTCGAGCTGCTTCTGGTAGCCCATGCTGACGCCCTCGATCATGTTCCACACGAGCGTCCGGGTCAGGCCGTGCAGCGAGCGGTGATCTTTCGACTCGCTCGGACGTTCGACCACCACGGTGCCGTCCTTGACCGTGATGCGCATCG
>Ga0207684_10001852_pt1 | contig 22015 bp, 23 predicted proteins | sample KBSK5501metaG_FD_184342 | JGI IMG/M metagenome (GOLD analysis project Ga0207684, IMG submission 184342) | Corn, switchgrass and miscanthus rhizosphere microbial communities from Kellogg Biological Station, Michigan, USA - KBS K5-50-1 metaG... | ecosystem: Host-associated > Plants > Roots >...
GTCGGAAAGGCGAGTCACAATCTCGATGCCACACAAGCAATCTGGGATTTCTTCAAGCGCCGGGGTTTGTAGCGCCGCCGTCCCGCCGGGCGGGCGAACGCCCGCCCGTGCACCATAGCTGCGGCCTGCGGGGGAGCAAAGACGTAGCAAGCTACGTCTCTACGATTAGGATGTAAACTTTTGTCATGCCCTCTTCTCCATCGCATCCATCCCGTAATCTATTTGCTTCAGCGCACGACAAGCCTCCCGAGCACTACCTGATCGCTCACAGCGACGGCGGCGCGCGGGGCAATCCCGGACCCGCAGGATACGGAGTGGTAATTCAGGACGAGGCCGGACGAAAAGTTGCCGCGCTCAGCCAGTACCTGGGACATCAAACCAACAATTTCGCCGAGTATCAGGGCCTGATCGCGGCCCTGGAGTATGCGATCGAGCACGGACACAAAGCGCTCAAGCTAGTGAGCGACTCGGAACTGCTGGTGCGCCAGATCAAAGGCATCTACAAGGTAAAGAACGCAACTCTGCAGGAACTCCACGGCCGCGCCAAGCAGTTAATCGCGCACCTCGACTGGTTCTCCATCGATCACGCTCTGCGTGAGCACAATCGCGAGGCTGACGAACTGGCGAACCAGGCTATGGACAAAGGCACATCTCGTGTGACGCGGGCGTCCTCGCCCGCGGCCGTTTCCGCCACGCCACAAGAATTCGAGGGAATCGTAAAGGGCGGCGCCATCAAGCTAATCAACGGCGATTTGCCGGAAGGAACCCGGGTGCAAGTGCGAGTGAAGAAATAAGGTTGTCGGGTCATTTCGAAGCTTAGCCACAGCGAAGTCGAGGGCTAACGATGAGGCAGACATTAGGCCATGTCGTGTTAGTCATCCGGGATTATGATGAAGCGCTCGCATTCTTCACTGGTACGCTCAACTTCAAAGTGGTCGAAGATACTGGTTTGAGCGCAGACAAGCGCTGGGTGCTGGTCGCTCCGCCGGGCTCTGAAGGCACCAGCTTGCTTCTGGCCCGCGCAGCGACGCCCGAGCAGACGAGTCGTATCGGCAACCAGACCGGCGGGCGAGTCTTTCTTTTTCTGCACACCGACGATTTCTGGCGTGACTATCGTGAAATGACGGCACGGAAAGTAAAGTTTATAGGGCCGCCGCGCGAAGAAGACTACGGCACAATCGCAGTCTTCGAAGACCTGTACGGCAATAAGTGGGATCTATTGGAACCGATTCGGATCGCCGGCCCGAAATCGTGACCTGCCCCTTGTCGCTCACTTCTTGTTCAAAAATAAAGCGCTTGCCATGACACAAACCCCCAGGGGACGGCTGAAAGTTCCTACCCTGCGCGCCTGGTCGGTCGGTTCACGGTTCCAGCGAAGTGTGGTCGTGCACGATCTTCCATCCTTCGGGAAACTGGCGAAACACGAGGGTGAACAATCCGTGCGGCGTCTTGCCATCTGACAGGGTCAGCTTCCACCTGCCTCGAACAAACCCCGCGTCCGGAGCAAGTGCCTCGATCTGCAAATCGGAGAATTCCAGCTTGCCCATCTCGTGGCCTTCGCCCTGGTAGGTCTTGCGATAGCGATCCAGCGTGGCCTGCCAGCCCGAAGTCTTGTGCGTTCCAAAGAACGTCAGATCGGGCGACTTCCAATAACCTGCCATGAAGTTTTCGAGGTCGTGGTGGTTCCAGAAGTCTTGCTGTGCTGTAAGCACCTGGTCGATGGCGATGGGTGTCTCTTGCGTTTGCACCGCGAGCGGAGCGAGCAGGGCGAGTAGCAGGAAGATGATCCGCATGGGTTCTCCTGGGAGCAGTCTCGCACAGAAGAGCGCATATGGGGAGAATGCCTTGCGGCGGCACAGGGCCGAGTAGCTTGGCGCTCAGGCTGTCAGAGCGCAAATATTTGTCGCTAGGCGCGGCCTTTTTTTACTGTGGCTGCGGCTGCCGCCAGCGTTCCCGCTTTTTCCCAGGGACGTTTCGGGCGCTCGGCTTTGGGTTTGTCCCGATCTTGTATGCGATCGTACTGGTACGATTCGCTCACCGTGCCCAGCGACTCGTTGTATAGGGTGGGCAGTCCCAGACCTTCCTTCAATTCTTCGGTGAACTGCTGCAGCGCCTTCAAATGATCCGCCGTGGCCGGAACTTCAGTCTTGGCGGTCTTCAGGAATTGCTGGTAGCCACGATTGACCAGCTTGGAAATCTCGCTGCCGATCAAATATCCGGGATAAGCAAAAATCTTCACGCCATCGTCCCTGTCTTTCTGGATGGCGGCGGAAACGCTGTATTTCTTCAGAAACACCCGACCCGGCGTGCCCGGAGCTTCGATCAGATCGAATCCGTGATCACGCAGCCAGCTCAATGCGTCTTCATAACTTCGTTGTTCTACCGTGGTTGACATTCGTGTTGGGTTTCCAATCCCTTCTAACCCTCTTTTATTGTGAACCTCTGCGATTCACTCTCTGGTCTGTTCCATCAGATGCACGATTGCGCGAAAGAGTCCATTTCCCCAGCTTCGCCAAATCTGGGCTGAATTCCACCCAGCCTCTTTTATAATCCAATGAACAGTCGCAAAAGCCTTTAATCAAGTTGCGAATACATTACGATAGTCACAGGTTCGGCTTGCAAATTTATGCCCCCGCTTTCTACTGGACGAACGGAAGTACCTGATTCGTCGACGCCTGCGCGCGCTGCAGCCGAGACGCGTCCGGTTGTGAGTTCCCTCGGCCGCCGCAGTCTCGAACTCATCGGCAACACCCCGCTGTTGCGCCTGGAGCGGTTGACTCGCGATCTGCCCGGCATCGAACTCTTCGGCAAGGCCGAGTGGTTCAATCCCGGTGGATCGGTGAAGGACCGCGCTGCTTCGAACATCGTCGTTCAAGCACGCGCCAGCGGAAAATTCGGACCCGGCAAGACTCTACTGGACTCCACCAGCGGAAATACTGGAATCGCCTACGCCATGATCGGTGCCGCCGAGGGCTTCCCGGTGACGCTGTGCATGCCGGAAAATGTTTCGGTGGAGCGCAAGCGCATCCTGCATGCCTATGGCGCCAACATTATTTACACCGATCCCGGCGACGGCTCTGACGGATCGATTCGCGCCGCCCGTGAACTCTACGCCAAAGACCCGGGCAAATACTTTTATGCCGACCAGTATTCCAACGACGCCAACTGGCAGGCTCACTACCATGGCACAGCCAACGAAATCTGGCAACAAACAGAAGGACACGTCACCCATTTCGTTTCCATGATGGGCACGAGCGGAACGTTTGTCGGGACAACGCGGCGTCTGAAAGAACTGAATCGCGCGATTCGCTGCATCTCACTGCAACCCGATTCGCCATTCCACGGGATCGAAGGCGCAAAGCACATGGCCAGCGCCCTCGTCCCCAAAATTTACGATGGGTCACTGGCGGACCAGGATATCGGGATCTCGACCGAAGACGCCTATCGCATGGCCATTCGACTAGCCCGCGAAGAAGGGCTGCTGGTCGGCATCTCGGCGGCCGCGGCGGTGGTGGGATGCCTGCAAGTGGCGCGACAACTCAAGAAAGGTGAGCGAGCCGTGTTCGTGACCGTCCTCTGCGATTCTGGCGACAAGTATTTGAGTGAGAGATTCTGGGAGGAAGGGTGAGATTGCACCACGGAGACACGGAGACAGAGAGAAGGATCTTGGGTTCTCTGTGGCTTTGTGTCTCCGTGGCAACTTGAGTTCTTAATGCTGAAGATCGGCCGCAAGGAGTACGAAGCTCTCAGGCAGCATGGTGAGGAAACCTATCCCCACGAATGCTGCGGCGTCTTGCTTGGCCAGATGAATGCAGACGAAATACGCACGGTAACCTCGGTCGCCCGTGCCGGAAATACACGCACCGATTCCGCCCACAATCGCTACAACATCGATCCCAAAGAATTGGTCGGCATTCAGCGCCAAGGCCGAGAGCGCGGCGAGGACATCATCGGCTTCTATCATTCGCATCCTGATCATCCCGCGCGCTGGTCGCAAACCGATCTTGCCGAAGCGCACTGGTTCAGCTGCTCCTACGTGATCACCAGTGTCGAGAACGGTAAGGCTGTGCTGACAAATTCATTCGCGCTGACCGGAAGCGACGAGAACGACAAGGAGCTGGTGGATGAAAAGATTGAAGTAGCGTGACCGGTGTGGGGCACACACTCTTGTCCGCCGCCTTTGAAGTTGATTCTAGGTTTGGGGATCCAGCAGTTCCTGTGTGGTCTCACGGGAATGAATCTTGCAACACACAAGGCCAAGGCGGCGGACAGAAAGTGTCCGTCCCACACGGTCACTGCTGAATCCCCCACCCCTCCTATGGCATCATGTATACCCTATGCCCAAGATCCAGATCCCAACCCCCCTGCGCCAATACGCCGGGAAACAGCCTGCGGTTGAAGTGAAGGCTGGAACCATCGGCGAGGCCCTTTCCGACCTCGTCGCTAAGCACCCTGATTTGCGCCGCCACCTCTATACCGACGACGGCAAGCTCCGTGCCTTCGTGAACGTGTATCTGAACGACGAGGATGTCCGCTATCTGCAAAAGGAAGCTACGGCGGTGAAGGACAGTGATAATATTTCGATTGTGCCCTCCATCGCGGGAGGCCGGAGTTGATGGACGAATTGCCGAATTTTGGGATTTTCGAATTGAGATCCAAGCTCACATTCCGCTGTTGTTGTCTCTCCTGTCGATAGCTGTATTCGATCCGTCAATTCGTAAATCCGGCAATTCTGCAACTTAAGAGGTTTTCATGGCCACGACACTCGAAGTCAAACCCGAAGCCGTAACGCTTAGCAACGACGAAATCCAGCGCTACTCGCGCCACCTGATCATGCCCGAGGTCGGCATGGAGGGCCAGCTGAAGCTGAAAGCCGCGCGCGTGCTTTGCATCGGCGCAGGAGGGCTGGGTTCGCCGCTGGCGTTGTATCTGGGTGCAGCAGGCGTCGGAACGCTGGGAATCGTGGACTTCGATGTCGTGGACTACACCAACCTGCAGCGCCAGATCATTCACTCCACCGCCGACGTGGGCCGCAAAAAGCTGGATTCCGCCGCCGAAAAGCTGAAGGCAATCAATCCCTTCCTAGATATCCGGAAGTTCGATACCCGGCTGTCGAGCGAAAATGCGCTCGAGATTTTCCGCGAATTCGACATCATTGCCGACGGAACCGACAACTTTCCCACGCGTTATCTGGTGAACGATGCCTGCGTGCTCACCGGCAAACCCAATGTGTATGGATCGATTTTCCGCTTTGAAGGCCAGGCCAGCGTGTTCGCGACGAAAGAAGGCCCCTGCTACCGCTGCCTGTATCCCGAGCCGCCACCGCCGGGGCTGGTGCCTTCCTGCGCCGAGGGTGGCGTACTGGGCATTCTGCCGGGGTTGGTCGGCGTGATGCAAGCCACCGAAGTCATCAAGCTGATTCTGGGCAAGGGAGAGTCGCTGATTGGCCGCCTATTGCTGATTGATGCGCTGGACATGAAATTCCGCGAGCTCAAGCTGCGCAAGAATCCCGATTGCCCAGCCTGCGGGACGCATCCGACCATTACCAAGTTGATAGACTACAACGAGTTTTGTGGAATTCGTGGTGAGGAGAAGCCCGTGGAAACAGCAGTGGCGGAAATTCAGGTGGAAGAATTAAAGAAGCGGCTCGACGCCGGCGAAAACCTGTTCGTCCTGGACGTGCGCGAGCCCCACGAGTACCAGATCTGCAATATCGGCGGACATCTGATTCCGCTCGGCGACCTGCCCAAACGCGTGAGCGAACTGGACTCCAGCCGAGAAATCGTGGCCCACTGCCGCTCCGGCGTGCGAAGCGCCAAAGCGGTAGACTTTCTCCGGCAAGCGGGATTCAAGAAAGTTTACAACCTAGCCGGCGGAATCCTGGCCTGGGCCGACCGCGTAGATCCCAAGATGCCAAAGTATTAATTTGGCTCATGTGGGGCGGACGCTCTGCTCCGCCGCTTTTGATAGCGAGACCACAGCCGGCGGTAGGCCTGGTGTCCTGAGTCAGAAACCCCATGCAAAACTGTGTCATCCCCACTGGAACTGAGCCAAGCGAGCGGAGTGGAGGGGCCCGTTTTTTCGGCAGCTTATAGGACTCGGTTGCAAGGTTATTGATGCTGCCGGCGCTTACAGGCCTAGTCAGCATTCACCACCGGACATCTCGCCCAATGCCCGGCCGAAACTTCCACCAAGGCCGGCAAAACCCGTGCACACTCCTGCACCCGAAATCCGCAACGCGGTTCAAACGGACATCCCGCCGGAACCAAATGCAGTGGCGGTACCGTCCCTTCAATTGTCTCCAGCGGCCTACCACGATCGCTTTTCAAAGTGGGCACGGCATTGAGCAAGCCGCGGGTGTAGGGATGTGCTGGTGCTTGGAATATGCCGCCCTTCGATCCCAGTTCCACCAGGTTGCCGGCATACATCACAGCCACGCGGTCGGCGACCTGTGAAACCACCGCCAGATCGTGAGAAATAAAAAGCATGGTCAAGCCGAATTTCGCCCGCAATTGAGCCAGCAGTTCAAGAATTTGCGCCTGAATGGTTACGTCGAGGGCGGTGGTAGGTTCGTCGGCGATCAGCAGCTTGGGACGATTTGCGATGGCCATGGCAATCATTACCCGCTGGCGCATCCCACCCGAGAGCTGGTGCGGATAATCCCGCGCCCGGCGTTCAGAATCGGCGATGCCGACTTCTTTCATCGCCGTGACGGCCCGGCTCCAGGCATCGTTTTTTTGAACATTGGAATGCGCCAGGACGGCTTCGGCAATCTGGTCGCCCGCGCGCATCACCGGGTTTAACGCTGTCATCGGCTCCTGGAAAATCATGGCCAGTTGCGAGCCGCGCAAAGGCCTCATCCCCGCATCCGATAGCTGCAGTAGATCACAGCTGCCGTCTCCGTCGCCAAACCGGATCTCACCACTGGCTCGTGCCTGGGGCGGAAGCAATCGCATCACGGCAAGTGAAGTAACGGATTTCCCGGAACCAGACTCGCCCACCAGCCCTAAAACTTCGCCCGGTGCGATCGAGAAGCTGAGATCACGAACCGCGGCAAGCGCAGGCGGCCTCCCCGCTCCGCCACCGTTACTGGAGCGGGGAAAGGCGACCGTCAAATGCCGGACGTCCAGAAGATTCGTCATGTCCTCGTAGCGCCTGCGTCCGCCGCGCCCGCAGTCTGCCCTATGCCTACTGACCCAAAATCAGTGGCAACCCATTCTTGCTGTTGCCGATCACCACAACTTTGGAATTTGTACTCTTGGCCAGACTCTCGGTCGCCTCAATGCCTTTCCATTCGAGCAACTGCGGGCTGATTCCCTGAGCCACAATCTGCTGGAAGTCGCGAATGCCGGCGGCCTCAATCCGCTTGCGCTGCGCCTCCTGCGTTTCTTTCTGTAGCCGGAAATTCATGGCCAGTGCCTCCTGTTCGGCCTGCTGCTTCGATTCGATGGACGACTTCAATGTCGCCGGCAACTGGATGTCGCGCAAAAGCACGCTCTCCACCAGGATTCCACGCTCCCCAAGTTTGTCGCTGAGCTGGGTGTAGATCTGCTTGGCCACCGCTTCCCGTTCGCCGGTGTACAAAGCGTTGGCAGAATGTGACGCGGTCGATTCGCGGATCGCCGCCCGCAAATTCGGTTCCACCAGCACCGCCATATAATTCGGCCCGATTTTCTGGTACACCTCGGCCGCCTTCTCGGGATTGAGATGGTAGATCAGCGACGTATCCAGATTCATCACCAGGCCTTCGCTGGAGGGCACACTCGCGGATTCCTTGATCTCCTGGGTGCGAATTGACAATTCATTGTTGGACTTAAAGGGATTAACCAGATGAACCCCTTCCGGCAGCACTTCTCCGGTCACCCGCCCAAACAGCGTGAGCACTCCGACGTGGCCGGAATCCACCCGGACCACGGCGGCAAACACCGCAATCACCACCAGAAAGGCGGCCAAAGCAATTCCGAACAGCCGGAATGCGGAACTGGAGTTTGCATCGATCACCCGTCCGCGAGCGTCGTTGAAGATCGTCATGAGATTTCCTCCCCCGCGGCGATTGTATGCCAACCGGCCAGGCAGCAGAACGTTGTCAGCACAGGCCGAGCAAGACTCGGCAACTGAGGGAACCTCAACTTGTACTGGAAGAATCAAACCCGCACTGCGATTGATTTGTCCGGAAATTTTCACAAGAGTAGAGTTGTGCGAAAAAAGGGCGACCCTTCCTCATCCCAAGAACAAACGCAGCGAAAATCGCTCTTCCATCCCCACATGAAATCAGTCGCGCCTTCACACTGCACCAAATCCGGTCACACCCTTGTGGAGAGTCCGCACTCCGTTGCATGCAAACGATTTAAATCGCAGCGTTTTTTATTGACTATAAAAATGAGAAGCGTAAAACCAACCTCGTTCTTTGACGCGTTCTAAAGTTTACCCAGTTGGCGCAGCGTCCGGGGCTCAAGCGAGGTCACTCTGAAGCATCGCAAGGTGAGTCAGGGAGGGCTAGTAAGGGTCTGTAGCTAAACGCTGGTTGAGGCGAACAGGAACACCCGTCAGAGGCAAGATAGAGTCCCGAGGCGTTGAACAGTTTTTCCGATTGGTGGTAAGCCCGGAGCCCAAGCACAGATCGCGCGTCGCGGCCCCGCAAGGGAAGCCCGAAGACAGGTCGGCAAGGGTCTAAAGCGAGCTACTGGCCGAGACGAACAGGTCCAACACCACCTCGGGACTCTTAATGTTTTTGATGGCTCTGCGTCCCCCATGGCCGTCTCGCCCAAGACTCCGCTGCTCCCCCGTCGCTGTTCACAGGCTTTTTCCTTCCTTTCCTCTAGGGTTAGCTCCAAAGCCCCTGCGACTGGATTTCGCCCCCAACCCAAGCCACTATCGCGTAAACGGTAAAGCGGGGAGATCAAAGCCCCACAAGCGGGCGCAGGGAGTCGACCTGTCGCCACGGCTGGTGTTGTCGCTGGAATGTCAGGTGGTTCGTAAGCGTCCGAAGTGGGCCGTATTGACAGGTGTGGTGTTCGGACAAGTGTCCATCAAGAAGTCAAGTAGACACATACGAAGGTATGAAGATAAGAGTCAGGGGGCGTTGATCTCGTCGGTATAGACGTCTTCGGTGAGTGCTTTGTCGATAGCCAGGTCAAGCCTGGTGAGCAGTTGAGCCAAGGTCTCTCCGCGGCGGCGAACGAGCATGGCCAAGTCGTTATGTCCGTCGGTGGCGGTGGCGACACAGCCCACCGGACGAAGCACGCCTATGGTGATCTCCCCGTAGGTAATCAGCTCCGCGATGTTCGGCAGGGACGCCGGAACGACTGCGGAGTTCTGCACGATGGCCTTCTGGTCTAGGCCGCGGGTTCGATTGCGGGCGATAGGCTGGCGGCGATGTTCCAAGGCAACAGCTCCTCGATGCGATTAATGGGATGATCGGCGATGCGCGACAGCACCTCGCGCAGATAGGCTTCCGGGTCCAGGCCGTTGAGTTTGGCCGAACCGATCAAGCTGTAGATCGCGGCGGCGCGCTCGCCTCCAGTATCGGAACCAGCGAACAAATAGTTCTTCCGACCCAGTGCAACCGCGCGCAAGGCCCGTTCGGCGGCGTTGTTGTCGATCTCGATGTACCCGTCGTCGCGATAACGTATCAACGCATCCCAGCGTGAGAGGGCATAGCGAATCGCCGCCGTCGTATCCGACTTGCGCGAAAGCTTCGGCAGCGTTGCTTCAAACCACTGTCGCAGAGATTCGAGCAACGGCTTGGCACGGGTGTCGCGAACCCGCTGGCGTTCTTCCGCCGGCCGGCCGCGTATCTCTTTCTCGATCCCGTACAGGGCTGCGATTCGCTCCAACGCTTCGCTCGCCACCGGCGAAGCGTGCGCCTGTTGCAAGTCGAAGAACTTGCGCCGCACGTGCGCCCAGCATGCCGCTTCCTGGATGCGCCCGTTTTCGTAGAGTTGATTGAATCCAGCGTAGGCGTCGGCTTGCAGCGTGCCGCGAAACTCCCGCAGATGTCGCTCGGGATGTTCGCCTTTACGGTCCGGTGAGTAGGCGAACCACACCGCTGGCGCCGTCATCTCACCCGCAGGACGGTCATCGCGAACGTAGGTCCACAACCGCCCGGTCTTGGTCTTGCCGTTGCCCGGAGCCAGCACCGGCACCGGCGTGTCATCGGCGTGCAGTTTGCCCGAGGCCGTCACGTAACGGCGTAGCACTTCGATCAGCGGTTCTAACAACTGGCTGCTTCCACCCACCCAGTCCGCCAGCGTGGAGCGCTCCAACTCAATGTCCTGGCGCGCGTACATCTCCGCCTGGCGATACAACGGCAGATGATCGGCATACTTTGAGACCAGTACGTGGGCCAACAGCCCCGGCCCGGCTAGGCCGCGTTCGATGGGTCGGCTCGGAGCCGCTGCTTGCACGATGTGGTCACACTTGCTGCAGCTCAACTTCGGCCGCACGTGGCGAATCACGAAGAAGTTCGCTGGCGCGTACTCCAGCATCTCGCTGACGCGTACTCCAGCATCTCGCTGACGTCTTCGCCTAGCTTGCGCAACGTACCGCCGCAATCCGGGCAAGCCGATTCTTTCGGTTCGTGCCTCTGCGTTTGACGTAGCAGATGATCGGGTAACGGTCGACGCGCTGGCTTCGCAGGAGGACCTATAAGGAGGGAAGGTACCATCGCCGCCGACGGACTCTCCGGCTGGCTTGTGCTCTCGGCCGATCTCGATTGCAACTCCTCCAGCCGCAGCTCCAGTTGCTCGATCTGCTGTGTAAGCTTCTCTGACTTACGGCCAAACTGCATACGCTGCAGCTTGGCCAACAGCAGCTTTAGATGCTCGATCTCGCTTTCGCGCGAGAGCAGTTGCTCGTGCTGCGCCCGGATCAACGCCTTCAACGCTTCCGCGGGAAGAAGATTCAGATCGGGAAGCGTCGTGACTGACATGCGCGGAGTATCGCATGAACTCTCCCACTCCGACTTGTTCCGCGCAAAAAAAACTGTGCAAAAGAACCTCGTCTCAAACTACTGCGTGCGGATCCCAGGTGCGCTCCGGTCGTCGCCAGTCAATGCCCTCTAACAGCATCGACAACTGCGCCCGCGTCAATGCCACCGTGCCGCTCCTGGCTTGGGGCCACACGAAACGCCCGCGTTCGAGTCGTTTCGAGAACAGACAGAGCCCATCTCCATCGAACCATAGCAACTTGATCAGATCGCCGCGCCGTCCGCGGAACACAAATACCTGCCCCGAAAATGGCGTCTGCTCCAACTGGGTCTGTACCAGTGCGCTCAACCCGGTGAAACCGCGCCGCAGATCGGTCACGCCTGCGGCAATCCAAATCTGCGTGTGGGCGGGCGGCGCGATCATCGCTGCAGACACTCCAACAACACACGTAACAACGCCGGATCGGCGTTGCCTTCTATGCTCACTTGCACATGCTGCAGTTGGATGTGGATCGTGCTCGGCGAGCATGATAGGGATGAGCCACTCGAAGTTGTCAGGGTACCTTCCGGAGTTACTTTCACGGGCAACAGCTTGGCCCTGCCCCCACTCAACCGCCCTGCTTGATACAGCTTGCGCCAGTTGAAAACCAGGTTGGCGTTGACTCCGTGCGCGCGCGCCACCAGCGCGACCGACGCCCCCTCCGAAAATGTCTCTTCGACAATCCGCCGCTTCTCTTCCAACGCCCGGTACCGCCGCTTAAGTGCGACGGGTTGAGTGTATGTGTCCACCATCGCTCCAAGTGGACACTATCGCTTCTGTCCACATCGCCAGCATGACTTCCAACGACACTCCTGTCCAGACGGCCACCGCCGGACGCTTACGGTGGTTCAAGCACCAGAGTCGGAAGGGAGCGAGCCGGGGACGGTTAGATTCATCGCCAGCGAGTTCAACCTGTAGCGATAAGAGTCGCCAACTAACTCTTGTGGCACCTGGCCCAGAGAGACTCTGCTGACTAGAATTGCTGGTCCATCCTCAGGGGCTAGCGAAGCGACTATTAGACTAGCAGTTCCTGCTTCACAGCGGTATATTCCCATGCTTCTTCGGCGGATTCTTATCCCGCTTGGTCTCCAACATGGCCAGCGCCTGAATCAATTTCTTGCGCGTATCCCGCGGCTGGATGACAGCATCCACAAAGCCCCGATCCGCCGCCACGTACGGATTGGCGAACCTTTCGCGAAATTCCGCGATCTTGCTGTGGCGCACTTGGTCGCGATTCTCTGCCTGTTCCAGCTCGCGCTTGTAGACAATGTCCACCGCGCCCTCGGGCCCCATCACGGCGATTTCAGCGGTCGGCCAGGCGTAATTCACATCAGTGCGGATGTGCTTTGACGCCATCACGCAATACGCTCCGCCGTAGGCCTTGCGTGTAATCACGGTGACTTTCGGCACCGTAGCTTCGGCAAAGGCGAACAGCAGCTTGGCTCCGTGCTTGATAATTCCGCCATACTCCTGGGTGATGCCGGGCAAAAATCCGGGCACATCTTCAAACGTAATGAGCGGAATGTTAAAGCAGTCGCAGAAGCGCACAAACCGCGCGCCCTTGGCGGATGCGTTGATGTCGAGCGTCCCCGCCAGAAACGCGGGCTGATTGGCCACGATCCCGACCGAGCGCCCATTCAGCCGGGCGAAGCCCACAACGATATTCTTGGCGTAGTGTTCCTGTACTTCGAAGAAATAGCCATCATCGACCACGGCATGAATCACATCTTTGATGTCGTAGGGCACGTTCGACTCGTCCGGCACCATACGGTCCAGCGCGGCGTCGGCGCGATCGATGGGATCATTGCATTGGCGGCGCGGGAGGTCATCGAGATTATTGGAGGGAATAAAGCTGAGCAGCTCTCGCACCATGGAAAGACATTCAGCATCATCGTGCGCCATGAAGTGCGCTACACCCGAAGTCTCGTTGTGGGTATGAGCGCCCCCGAGCTGTTCTTTCGTGACTTCCTGGTGCGTGACTGTCTTGATCACATCCGGCCCGGTGATGAACATGTAAGAAGTCTTTTCCACCATCAGGATGAAATCCGTGATGGCGGGCGAGTACACTGCGCCTCCGGCGCACGGCCCCATGATGGCCGAAATCTGCGGCACCACTCCGCTGTACAAGGTGTTGCGCAGAAAAATGTCCGCGTATCCCGCCAGCGACATTACGCCTTCCTGAATGCGGGCTCCGCCGGAATCATTTAAGCCGATCATGGGCGCGCCCATCTTGGCCGCCAGGTCCATGATCTTGACGATCTTGGCGGCGTTGGCTTCAGACAGCGATCCGCCGAACACGGTGAAGTCCTGGGCGAAGACGAACACCAGGCGTCCTTCGATGCGCCCGTAGCCGGTGATGAAGCCATCGCCGTAGAACTTCTGCTCGGCCATGCCGAAGTCGGTCGAGCGGTGGGTCACTAGCTTGTCGGTCTCCTCGAACGAGCCCTCGTCGAGCAGAAATTCAACCCGCTCGCGGGCCGACATCTTGCCTTCCTTGTGCTGCCGTTCGCGGCGCTGCGTCCCGCCGCCTTCCGCAGCCATGCGGTCGCGCTTCTTCAGTTCTTCGAGCTTCTGTTCGAGATTCATAGTTTCGGAGCTCGGGCGTCAGACTCGGACTTCGGCCCGGACTTCTTGCAGAGCGTGTAGACGCGTAGCTTGCTACGTCTGGTAGCGTGGGAACGTAGCAAGCTACGTCTCTACGCCTGAGGTCCGACGCCCGAGGGTCCGGTCCCCTATTCCATGCTGGATCCAATCGGCTGGTACCGGTATTTCTTGCCGTCCCAAAAAGTTGCGGAGGTCATGCGATCGCCGCCGGTTTCTTCGGCATAAATCGCCATCACGTTTTTCTTTTTCACCGTCAGCTTTTTCACCGCAACCTGTTTGAAGGGCAGATTGATAATCACGAATTTCGCCTTCGGGGTAGCAGCGCGCCAGGCTTCTGGGCCGGCGCCGTGGATGACCAGCAGCACCAGGCCGCGGGTGGCCGGGTCCTCCGAGGCAAACTGGGTAGTGATCTTGGTGTTTCCGTAACCGTAAAAGCTGTTATAGGGATCGATCACGGTGAAATTATTCTCCGCCTGGTCCACCAACGCGTTGGTGCAACGGGCGGCCACAACCAGGTCCTCGATGCCGTCGCCATCCATGTCCGCCTTCAGTTGCGGCGGGCCCGGCATCAGCGTGCAGGTTGATCCAAACTGCTTCTGGACGAAATCATTGTCCACGGCGGAAGCGGACGGTGGTTGCTGGGCCAGCAATGGCAACGAGAGCCCTAGAACAATGCAAAGGCAACTACGACGCAGGAACTGCATAGGACTACTTTAGTCCTGTTCGACACTAGAGAGTAGAGGCAGAAGAGGTGACCCTGGATGGAAAATTGAAGACTTCAGATTGTCGGTTGCAGATTGAGCACCGACGCTTGATCCCGTCTGCCTCATTCCAGAATCCATAATCTGAAATCTTCAATCTGCCTTCCGAAAATGTTCCCATCCTTGCGGCCGCAACTCCCGTTTCACACCATCTTCCCTCAGAAAGACTCCCCGTCCGCGAGTCACGTGCCCGATCAGCCTGACGGCAACTCCCGCAATCCGGGACGGCACCCGTTTCCCACCCGGTGCGGTAAACAGTAATTCATAGTCCTCCCCACCGTGCAAAGCGAAACGCCGATCAACCTCCCGCACTGCCGTCCCGATCGCGGCCACCGGTATGGCTTGGCTCTCAACTTCGGCGCCCACCCGGCTTTCCTCGCAGATGTGCCCTAACTCGGTGGACAGTCCATCGCTGATATCAATCATGGCCGATGCCAATCCCTTTTCGCGGAGAAAGCGGCCGACTGCGATGCGCGGCATGGGATAAAAGTGGCGCACAAAATCCGAGGCCTTGATTTTCCTCCGGCCGAAAAGCAATTTGAGCGCCGCCGCCGAAGCGCCCAGTTCGCCGGTCACGTAAATCCCGTCCCCCGGCTGGGCTCCTGAGCGCAGGACCGCCTTCCCCTTGGGCACAGAGCCAAGCACAACAATGTCGGCCAGGATGCCGTCCGGAGACTCGGACGTGTCGCCTCCCGCGAGGCTCACCTTGAATTCCGCCGCCAGCCTTAGCAGTCCGCGGAGGAATCCGTCCACCCAGCTCTGGGGCAAGCGCCGCGGCAGGGCCAGTGAAAGAAAAGCCGCCAACGGCTCCCCTCCCATAGCCGCGATGTCGCTGAGCCCGCGCGTCAGGCAGCGATGCCCCACCGACTCGGCCGGGTGCCACGCCCGCCTGAAATGGATATTGTCCAGACTGAAGTCGGTTGTGACCAGGGTTTCGTGACCCCGAGGAATTCGGACCACGGCACAGTCATCCCCAATGCCAGTTCCGCCATCCAAGGAAGCGCCGCTTCGTTTGGCTTCCCCGCGGATGCGGGCAATCAGAGCTTTTTCACGGAGGCGCAAGGCGCAATCAATATAGCAAGAGCGGAACGGCCGTGGGCGGTCCCAGGATGTGATCTTCCGTAAAGACGTGGCTTGCTAGGTCTAGCTTGCGCGTCCAAAAACCTGAGACGTAAGCACGCTACTTCTCTACGGAGGACCCGGCCGAGGACACGTTACCCACCCTCCCAAGGTCACCACCGAGTAACTCGTCCTGTTGGGCATAGCGTGGCACCCGGCCTTGGTAAGCCTCCCCTACGTTGACACGGGGGAACCTACTTTGTTACCGTTGCCAGGCTGTTCAAACAGACAGGGCCGAACTAAGTGCTGCATCCAGTAGGGATTGCAGGCACTTAATTTTCGGTCATCCCGGTTCCGGTAGGATTCGGGCGGTTTATGGCCTCGGTCCAAAGGGGGAGGCTGGCCCGGATTTAAGGATGGCGTTGGCCTCGAGTAGCGGGAGCCAGGCTAATCCTGGTAACTAGCGGAAAGGAAGAAATTGCAAAAACGTTTCTACATCCTTTTTGTCGCCCGCGGTGACGACGGCCAGCTCCGCAAGGTTCAGATTCCCGTCCATTACCTCTACGTGTTGCTGGTGGGCGCGGCGATCGTAGGCGTGAGCCTGACCGGCATCGCCAGCTCGTACCTGCGCATGGTGCTGAAGGTGTCGCACTATAACGAGCTGCGCACCGAAAAAGAGGATCTCAAGAATCGCTATTCGCGGCTGGAGCAGGTGGCGCAGGAGCGGGACATCCAGGTGGCGTCGCTGGGCTCGCTGGCAGGCGAAGTCTCCTCACTTTACGGCCTGAAGTCCGACCCCAATATGGTTACCGCGTCTTCAGAAAACGTTGGTCGAGCGCAAGTCGTTTCTTCCCTGGACCAGTTGGGCGCACTTAAGGCTTCGGCCCTGAACGGCGCTACCATGACTGGGATTTCTCTTGGTCTTACTCGTGACGCCACCACAGCCGACTGGCTGCGGGCAAATTCGGCCCCCAATCTTTGGCCGGTGGAAGGTCCGATCACGGGATCGTTTGGCGAACGAATTGACCCGTTCAACGGAGAAGGTGCTTTCCATAGTGGTGTTGATATCGGGTCCACCGATGGGCAGCCCGTGGTGGCGCCAGCGGACGGGGTGGTGGTGTTTGCTGACTTCATGGGCGGCTATGGACGCGCCGTAGTCGTCGACCACGGCCGCGGCATCACCACTCGTTATGGCCACTTGGGCAGCTTCGCCTGCATTTCAGGCCAGCATGTGCACCGCGGAGACACCATCGGATACGTCGGCGAGAGCGGACGCAGCACCGGTCCCCATCTCCACTACGAAGTCCGCATCAACGACACTCCTGTAAATCCGCACAAGTACCTCCGGCTCACGGTCGCAAACGTGGGTGGATTCTCGGCAGGCAGCTAGCAGTCTGGCGCTTCCCCAATGCCGATTAACTGAAAACTGGTCTTCTTCATGGACTCGCGACTGGCATTGCCCTGGCATGCGGCGCCGAAGGCATCCATCCGCGCTCCGCCGGCGTTTCACCCCATACCGCTCAGCGAAAGTTTTTCACCAGCATGATGTTGGAATCCACGAAATCGACCTCAATGTAGAGAAGAGATCGGCCGTCGGGAGCCAGGGCTAACCCCCAACCGGTTGGCTTGTCCAGACTCGAAATCTGAGTGATCTTTCGGGTAGTCAGTTCGAAAAAACTTATCGTCGACTTGGGCTCGACCGAGCGGTCGAGAAAGTAAATGCCGTTTCGAGCCAGCCCCCAGTTGAACCAGTCATTGCCCGTCGGTCGATCCAGAACACGTTCTTCCTGCCCTCCGGGCAAGGACATTCTCCATATCCCGTCGGTTTCATATTTGGAGTAATAAAGGAACTGTCCATCGGCCGACTCGGCCGCTGCCAGACCGCCTGCCTTTGTGATCTGGACTGGAATCCCGCCCTCAAATGGAACCTTCCATAACTGAAACGGTCCACTGCCGCGTTTGGAAGTGAAATAAATCCATTTGCCATCCCGCGACCAGCTAGGTACGAGGTTATCCGCTCCGGGAATTGTGGAGAGCATTCGGGGAGTGCCTCCGGGCACATCCAGTACGTATATCTCGGCATGTTCGGTGGGATGAAACTCGAAAGCTATGTGACGACCGTCCGGCGACCAGCGCGCTCTGCCAGCCGTGCCGTGTAGAGAAGTCAACTGCACGGAATTTTCGCCGTCACTGTCACAGGCCCAGATTTCCATGCTCCCCAAACGGTCGGACTCGAATGCGATCTTCTCGCCGTCGGGAGAGAAGTCCGGCCGCAGCTTGCCGCCCTTGGCGGAAACCACAACTGCAGGAACGCCTAATGCATGTTTCTCGTCCTTGAGGCGAATGCGCCAGATGTTGTCTTTGCCCATCTTCTGCTGGTAAACCATCATGTTCCCCTTGGGCGAGACCGATGGGCTATAGGCCGCCGAACCGGCGCCCGGGACCTGTTGTGGAGTTCCTCCAGAAGCGGACACCCGCCACAAGCTGTCTTGACCTCCGCGCTGCGAAGAAAACACGATATCGTGGCTGTCTCTGCTCCAGCTCAGACCGAACATCGGCTGGTGATCGAAAGTCAGCCGCTTAGGCTCGCCGCCACTAGCAGGAACCACATACAAATCGTTCACCACGCCGGCAATCGTTCCGCGGATGAAAGCCACCTTGGAACCGTCCGGGGAAAAGACGGCGCCGGCATCCCGGGATTCGCCTGGAGGCGAGGTAAGCGGCCGGGTTGTGGAACTCCCGGGAGTGAGCAACGCAATCCAGGAGTGGTAACTGCTTGGGCTGGTCTCGGGGAAGGCCAAAGTTTTGCCGTCAGGAGACCAGGATAAGGTCGCCCAGAGAGGGCGGGGGGCGGTGTACAGCCTGCGCTCGGTCCCGCCCAGGGCGGGAATTACGTATACCTCAAAGTTCTTTTCGGAGAAGCGAAGAAACGCGACTTCCCGCCCGTCGGGTGACCAGGTCACACAGCAATCGTTCGGATTTTTGGTTAGTCGCAGCGATTTTTCGCCGCCGACAAGGGTCGTGTAAATTCCGGTGTTCTCTTGTCCGCCGAACTGGAGGAAGGCCACCTGATTGCCGTCAGGTGAGAAGGCCGGCCCAGCCTCATAGCCAGGCAAGCCAACCAGGGGAACTACTTCAAGCGGGGGCATTGAGGCGTCGGCCCGTTCCTGAACGAACCACCAGACTCCAATTCCACAAAGCAGAACCAGTAATGTCACTCCCGCCAGCCAGCGTCCTCTGGAAGAAGCAGTCTCTGACCGGGCATTAGGCGGCGAGGGTTGCGGCAGAGTGGGAAGATCCAGCAGCGCGATAAAGCGATAGCCTTGCCGTGGAATGGTTTCAATGAACCGGGGCTGGGAGGCCGAATCGTTCAGGGCTTCGCGCAGCCGGGCGACGGCGCTGTTGAGCCCATGGTCGAAGTCCACAAAAGTGTCCGCTGGCCACAGGCTTTGCCGCAGTTCCTCGCGCGAGACCACCTCACCCGGACGCTCCAACAGTAGAGCGAGCACGCGGAAGGGCTGTTCCTGCAGCTTGACCCTTCGCCCGCGCTTGCGCAACTCTCCGCCCTGGAGGTCAACCTCAAAGACCTCAAAACGGATCGCCGGTAGGGACAACATGGGTTGTGTCATGCGGACCCTAACTTAGACGGCAGTCCAGCACCAGGGTGAGCGTGACCGGCTCCGCCGACCGCCAGGCGAGCAGGTGATACTGACAGTACGTCCAATCCCACCAAAAAGTTCGCGCGTGACAAGTATGTGCGAAACAGGTGTGCCCCATTGCATTGCTCGGGCTTGCCTCTGGCCCCAGAGTCGTCCGCAGACGATGGGATGAACCGGCAACCGGGGCTTCCTCCCGTTCTCGGCACCTGCACTTTCAAGGTGCACCTCTTCTCAAGGGACGTCACATGCGGCTGCAAACAGTTTTCACGGTGTTGTTGGTGTTGGTTTCGTCATGGCCGCCGGCTGCCTTCGCCTACCAAAACCCAGGCCCGGCAACCATTCAGAATCAAACTGGGGCAGCGTTGTTGGCAGAGATTGGCAATGTCCGGCAGAAGGCTGAGCGGGGAGATGCCCAGGCACAATACACGCTTGGCCACGATTACCTGGTTGGCGTCGGTGTTCCCCAGGACCAGAAGCAAGGAGCGCAGTGGTACGCCGCAGCGGCGGCCCAAGGCTTGGCGCAAGCCCAATTCGCCCTGGGGTATTTATACGAGCATGGTGAAGGAGTCGGAAAAGACTACCACCAGGCAGGGACCGATTATCGTGCAGCCGCCGAACAAGGACACGCCGCCGCAGAAAACAACCTGGCTTCACTCTACCAGCACGGTTTGGGCGTCCCCAAGGATCTCGACCAGGCCATTTACTGGTACCGCAGATCGGCCCAGCACGGAGATCCCACTGGACAGTGCAACCTGGCGTCCTTGTATTTCACTGGCGACGGCATCCCAAAAGATGACGGTGCTGCGGCTCGATGGTTTCGCGCCGCCGCAGAACAGGGATTGCCAACGGCTCAGACGAATCTGGCCTTCATGTATTACCACGGCAGAGGCGTTCCTCTGGCTTACACTCAATCCGCCATCTGGACCCGCCGAGCGGCAGAACAGGGTTACGCTCAAGCCCAAACGGACCTGGGCTATCTCTACGAACAAGGAAAGGGAGTCCCCCTGGATTACGTCACCGCCTACCGGTGGTATCGCAGTGCGGCAGCTGGAGGAGATCGCCGTGCCGGCACGCGAATGAAGAGTCTTGCCAGGACCATGACCCGTGACCAGCTCGCCGCCGCCGCCGCCCCCCGTGCTGTAGCGACCCAGCCCGAAGCCAAAGGTTGCTCCTGTCACGAAACGTCACCCCAGGAACCGCGGGGCGGTCCCGCAGCCTTCACCAGGCCGTGGCCCGACCCGTACCGCGATTGAAAACGCCGGCGCTGAACGGGGATCCATTTTTTCGGTGGCGCTCTCCGGGCCAAGGGTCATATCAATCCGGCGGGCGTTTTTCGTCAGAGCCGGCACCGTGGCCTGCGCATTACAAAGCCATCACATCATTGCGAAGTCGAACCACCCGCTCATGGTTTCCGGTTTCCCGTTTCAAGCGACGTAACTCACTCCCTGAGGCGGGGCACGATGCTTATTGCGACGATGAACCCAAGCATCTCGGGTATTAGGTCGCGAACTATGATGAGGTAAACGCGTGATCAGTCATCATTCCAACAATCTAACAAGTGCCAGTCCGCTCGCGGCGCATGCTGACACAAATATTCCAAGCAGGTAAAGCCTATTTAACGCCAATACAGCCACGACTACGCCAATAGAACTGTGAAGGCTGGCAACGATTACCCTAAATCCCGTCAGCCCATCGGAAGGTGTAAACGACAAGCCTTCCGCTATGCGCTCCATGCGCAGCAACAAGAAGAGAATGCCAAGACCAGTCCAGAAGATGGCGCTCAGCCATGACAAAAATCGGATCATCGCTACCCCTCCCTTCGGGATCATCACGATCGGCTCGCGACGTACGAGTATCCCATCGCTCCCATGCCGGAGGTCAGCTGCAACTGAGCTAGCCCTTCGCCTTCAACATCTCCACCACCCGGTCAAAATCCTCCAGCGTGGCGTACTCGATCACGATCCTCCCTTTTCCCTTGCGATCGCGGATGCGCACTCGCATGCCCAGCGCGCGTTCCATCTCGGTCTGTACCGCGCGCACGTTGGGATCAACCCAGCGCGCCCCACGCAGCGCAGTCCCATCCTCTCTCTGGTGAATCTTAATAGTGAAGCCCTCAATCCTGTCCATCAGTTGGTAGAACGACAAATGCTTGTCCACCGCTTCCTGGGCGATCGTCGCGATCGTTTCGTTGTCGGGCAGCTTTAGCAGTTCCCGCGCCTCGCTGAATCCCAGATGACCCTCTTGCAGATGTTGCATCACTGTGCCCGGCAGCTTCAGCAGCCGCATGTAATTTGAAACCGATTCCCTGGAGATCCCAACCCGCTGTCCTATTTGCTCCTGTGTCAATCCGAAATCGCGACTCAGCTTGCCGAACGCCGCCGCCTGCTCCATGCAGTTCAGATCCTGACGCTGCAGGTTTTCGACCACGGTCATCTCCGCCGCCTGCTGGTCGGAAACCTTGCGGACGATAGCTGGAATGGTGGTCTTGCCCGCCAGCTTCGACGCCCGGCATCGTCGCTCACCCAGGATCAGCAGGTACCGCCCCTCCGCGCCCGGACGCACCACGATCGGCTGCACCACCCCGCTGGCGCGGATCGATTCCGCTAAGTCCTGCAGAGCCCCACTGTCGAAGTGATAGCGCGTCTGGTACGGATTGTGCTCGATCTGCTCCAACGCAATCTGGGCTACAGCATCCCCGCTCCCGGGCCGCGCCTGGGCAAAAACCTGAGGCAGGACCGGGGAATGGGAGGTCGCCTCCGGCCCCGCCGGCGGACCGCCTGTAGCGGTCACGACTGCCCTCGGACCGCTGGGCAGCAGCGATTCCAGTCCGCGCCCCAGGGCCTTCCTCTTTTCCGGAACCGTCTTTTCAACCTCGGTTACTACTTTCTCGGCCGTCGTTGTCATTTGTCCTCGATCTTCCGAGTCGCGCCGATTTGCTCGCAGCGTTCCTCACCTGGGGACAGCC
>Ga0207684_10001854_pt1 | contig 22014 bp, 35 predicted proteins | sample KBSK5501metaG_FD_184342 | JGI IMG/M metagenome (GOLD analysis project Ga0207684, IMG submission 184342) | Corn, switchgrass and miscanthus rhizosphere microbial communities from Kellogg Biological Station, Michigan, USA - KBS K5-50-1 metaG... | ecosystem: Host-associated > Plants > Roots >...
GGTCTTGACGATGAACGGGGAGATCGGCGGCGCGTTGCCACCAAGCGCCCACGGGCTATGCGGGTACTGCGCGTTGTGCTGGCCGGTCGGCGTCGGGAACGTGATCGCGGCTTGCGCGGCCTGATCCTCGGCGGTGTTCGGGAACGGGAGATCCTCTTTGCCCCACGTCCCGATCAGCTCGGCCTGCGCCATCAGGCTGTAGAGCGTCGCCGCGTTGCCGTCGTTGCCCTTGGCGTGCCGGAGCTCGATCGGCGTGAGATCGGTGAAGCTCGGGGATGTCCCCGGCTGACTGATCATCATCTGATTGCTGGCGGCGACGGCGCTCTGCGTGACGTTAACCATCGTGGTCACGCCATTGGCCGTCAGCCCGAGCTGCCCGCTGGTCGTGCCGCGGGTACTGCCCATCTCGACCAGCACCGCGGCCGTTCCGATTTGGCCCGTGTCGGCGTCGATCACATCGGCGCTGTCGGCGTCGACCGCCGCCAGCGCGTTGGCCGTCGTCGAACTGAGCGCGATGGCGTTGATCGGCAACTGCAGCAGCAACCGGAAATCGCCCGGCCAGCCCGCCGCGTTGTGATTGGTGCTGAAGGCTTTCGGGCGCAGCGCGACAATCTTCGAGCCCGCCTTGAAGTCCTTCGTGACGAATGTCTCTTGCCGCGCGCCCGCCACGATCGTGTAGGGGATGTCCGCGCACATCCAATCGTCGATGTCGAGCTCGAGGTCGTTCGCGACGCCGCTCGAGAGGCCGAATTGACTTTGCGCGTGCCGCGCCGTGCCGTTGAGGCCGAGGCAATTGGCGCCGGACTGAAAGAGCACGACGCCGTCGACGTAGACCGTGAAGGAGGCATCGGCCGCCGCCGGCGTCGCGTATTTGATCTGCAGGTCGATCCGGCGCCACGCGTTCGGATTGGTGACGGGATCCCACTCGGTCAACGTCACGACGGTACCGAGATTGGTTTGCGCGTTAGCGGCATCGTTGCTGTAGACCGCCAACTGCCCGCTCGGCGTGACGAGCAGGATGATGCCGCACGCCGCAGTCGGGGCGCCGCCACACTTCCAGAACGGGACGGCGCCGGTGGTCGGTTTGCGCCGCAGCCGGATATAGAACCGCTCCCAACTGTGCGCGCCGTTCACGAGGCCACCCACGACGGCGGTGTCGTTGTAGCCGTATTGCGCCAGCGTGATCGGGCCGAGCACGCCGCTGGTCGCGCCGCGGAACCCGAGGCCGAGGCCGCCGACGTGGCGCGCGGCGTCGCGCATCACCATCATGCCGGCGGGGATCGTCCACGGCGACAGGCCCGGATGCTCGAAGCCCTCGATCCACCGGCGCAGACTGATCGGGCCGGTCGAGGTCGGATCGTTCGCCTGGCCAGCGAGTTGAAACTGACCGAGCCAGTTGAAGGTGGTCGTCGTCCCGCCAAAGATCCAGAAGCCCCCGCTCTTGCGACTGAACGTGGCGACGTTGAGGGGATAGACGCCGCCCTTGCTGTTCGCCCCCGAGAACGGCGTCCAGCTATAGGGTGCGCCGGTCTTCGGATCGTCGTAGCCCTTCCACGGCGCGCTGTACTGCGTGGCCGCGTCGTTCGGCGCCATCAGCACGCCGTAGGGATGCGCGTCCTTCAGCGTCTTGACCTGCTTGGGGTCGGTCAGGACGATGTAGAAGTTCAGCCACTCAACTTTGTGCGCCATGGGTGTTCAGCCCGCCACTTTCAGCGGCTTCGGCTTCTTGGCGCCGTTGGTCTGTGCGGTCAGCTGCTCGCGGAGCGTCTCGTTCTCGGCGCGGAGGATGGCGATCTGCGCCGTCAGCTCGCCCACGAGCAGCTTCATGTAGTGGTCGGGCGAGTTGGCCATCACGGCACCGTCGCGCCGCCGCTGAAGCGCGCGGGGAAATCCGCAACCACCTTGTCGAAGACGCGCCGCCACAGTGAACGGGTCGAGAGGTTCACCGTGTTCAACTGTTCGATCAAGGTCTGTACCTTTGCCGGCGTGTCGGTCGCCGTGCCGGTCGCGGGATACTCGAACACTTCGCCCTTGCCGTCCGTGCGGATCAGGGTGATCACCAGGCGCGGCGCCGGTTGCAGTTCGATGTGCAGGCTGCCGGGCGCATAACTGGCGATCGCGGGTTGCGCGATCGGGGTGGTCAGCGTGATCGATTCGTTCGCCATGCGGCTCCTACGTCTTCCGGCAAAAAATCACTTTCGTGTACGCCGAGCGATTGTCGAAGCTGGTCCCCGTGAAGGTCGGCGCGCTGTTGGTCCCCGTGGGCGTGAGGGTGTGGGTGTGCGTCCCGAGCGCGCTGCCGGTGAACGTCGGCGCTGACACGGTGCCCGCCGGCGTCCCCGCCGTCACGGCTTGCGAGAGCGCGACCGCCGCACTCGTCGTGTTGGCGGTGCCCGTCGTGCTGACCGCCGTCGCCGCGCGCGACGTGCCGGTGCCGAAGGTCGCAATCGCGATCTGTCGTGTCGTGGTCGTGGTCGGGATTTGGAACGGCAACTCGTGCGCGTGCGTGGCGAGCGCCGAGCCCGTGAAGGTCGGCGCGCTATTGGTCCCGGCCGGCGTGCCGGCGCTGACGGCGCTGGTCGTGATGTTCGAGGTGCCCGTAAACGTCGGCGCTGAGACGGTGCCCGCCGGCGTGATCGCATCCGCGCCGCCCGTGCCGCCGACGTCGGCGTTCGCCGCGAGCGTGCCGAGCACCATGCGGCCGCTCAAGGTCGTCTCCTCGACGAAGCCGGCCGGACACGTGCCCGAGACGATCAGCACGATCACGCCCGCCGTGAAGCCGGGCCCGGTGGCGCCCGTCGCCCCGGTCGCGCCAGTGGTCCCGTTCGTGCCGGCGTTGCCTGGCGCCCCGGTCGGCCCCGCGGGACCGGTCGCGCCTGTTGGTCCTTGCGTGCCGGTCGCGCCGTTGCTGCCGGCGGCCCCTGCTGGTCCGGTGGGTCCGGCCGGACCGGTCGCGCCGGTCGGGCCTGGCGCGCCGCCCGATCCCGCCGACGGCCGCGTCTGCGCCCAGGTGTTGTCGGCGATGCACTCGCGCAAGCCGACGTCTGCGACACCCGTCAAGATGAAGACTTCGCCGGGCGTGCAGTTCGGCGGCAACGTCGGGCCGTGCGGCAGCATCTGGCGTTCTTGCGGCGCAAGGGCGAGGACGAGCGCGATCAGGAGGACGCGGCGCATCAGTAGGTCACCGACGCGATCGTGCGCGTGACGCCGCCGTCGCGCGCTTTCAGAGCCATCACGCGTGTGGGCGTGGTGCCCGTGGCTTCCACCCAGCAATCGCCATCAGCAAGCGACGTCGGCGTGCCGAGATTCGATTTCAAGCGCAACGGCCCGCTCGCATCGCCGACATGGGTATCGTTGTTGTCGATCTTGTGTCCACTAATCAGATTCAGATCGGCGGCGTTGTCGTTGCGGCGTTTGAGAATTTGAACTGTGTTCGCTCCCAAGCGCACATCGCCCGCCGTCGCCGGGTTCGTGCCGACGACGAGCGCGGTGCCGAGATACGCGTTCCTGAACCGATTGGGTGCCGTCCCCGCCAGGTCCACAGCGTTATCGGAGGACGGGTAGAACGCATTGCCGTTGATGTTGACTATCCCCGTGCCGCTGACTTTCCACTGATGCACGTTGGCATCGCTCACAATGGGCTGCCCAGAGGCGGCGAGATAGAGACCATCCCCCGCGCTATTCATCAAATTGCGCAGCAGGAGATTGCTCGCGGCTGAATCATCGGCGAGCCGCACTTCGAGGTTCGGGCCGTTGCGTTTCAGTCCGGGGAAACTCGCGGACGTCCCGCCGAACAGCACACCCACGCCGGTCCCGACCTGCAGACTCGTCACGCTCGGTGTCGCACTCCACGCCGGGGCCGTCGTCACCCCGCCCGACACCAGCACACTCCCCACCGCGACATCCGCCAACTTACTGAGCGTTGTCGCCCCACTCGCATAGAGCAGATCGCCGACGGCGTAGGACGTAATGCCGGTCCCGCCGTTGCCGACCAAGAGCGTGCCGGTGATGTCCGCCGCTAGATCGACGGCGCTGAAGGTGTGCGGACTCCCGCCGTGCAGGACCTGCGTCGCCGTGCCGGCCGAGCCGAGCACCTTGGTGTCATCGGCCCCGTTGCCGACGAGCAGCCGATCGGCCGTGAGCGCACCCGTCGTGTGCGTGACGGTGCCGCCCGGGCCGGGCGGGCCCGTCGGCCCGACCGGTCCTTGTACCGCGACCTGCATGCCGCGGGTGAGTTGAGACGGACGCGCCATCGCAGACTCGTGCTACGGCTGGGTGCCTGCCGTGATGACGTCCTGATCACCGGTACCGCCTTCGTCCTTCGCCGGCGTGCGGCGCGCGGCGAGCTCCTCGTCGTGCTTGCGTTTGAGGTCTTCCTTCGCCGTCGTCGTCTTCAGCGGCGTGTTGCCCGGGACCTTCTCCATCCAGTTGTCGGAGAACTCGTCGACCTCGATCGTCTCGGGGATCTTCTTAATCTCGGGGTCCGGGTCGGGCACGCGGTCCACGTTCTTGACCGTGAACGGTGGCCGGATGAGGAACACGTCCCCGAGCCGACGGCGTTTGTCGTCGTAGTACCCGAGCCGGATCGCGCGGACGCGGACGGTGCGTGGCACCTCGAGCTGCGCCTGCGCGATCGTGCGCGTCTTCTCGTCCGGTTTGTTCTCCTCACTGAAGACGCGCTCGGTGCTGCTCGTCGCATCCATCACCGGCTTGGTGCGGCCATGGACCGGCGGCGGCTGATCGCCAGTGCCGCGCATCTGCGAGCCGAATTCCGCTCGCTTCAGCTCCATGTCGATCTGCTCGGCGTTGAGATGCGCCGGCGTCACGGTCGACTTCTCAATCGCCGCGCGCTGATCGGCGGTCATGCCTTGCGCCCCCGCGCCGGGCGGCGGGTTGCCCACGGTCGCGCCCGTTGCCGGCGGTGGTGTCGTCGTGGTCGTCGCGCTTTTCGCGCGCGACGGTCGCACGCGTTTCGGTCGTTCAGCCATGTGTCACTCCCTCGTTTACACCACGTAGTTCTTCGCGTACGGCCGCGCCAGGATCGAGAACAGATCGCGCGCGGTCAGCCAGGCGGTCAGGGTGACGGTCGGCGTCGTGCCGCCGGTCGTGTAGCGCAGCCCGAGGTACTGCTTGGTCGGCCACCCGGGCGGGATGGGCAGAAACACCATCGCGCCGGCCACGAGCTGCGCCGCCGTGCGCACGAAGCTCGCGACCACGTCCGGGGACGAGAGGTTCGCGTTGGCGCTCTGGACGATATCGAACTGGTAGGTTTCGTCGCCGGTCGTGAAGTCGGCCGCGACATCCACGGTGACGCCGAACCCGAGCGGCTCGCCGGTGCCGATTTCCCGTTTCGGCGTGCTCGAGCCGAGATCGATCGTGTTCGTGCTGAACGCCGTGGCGGTGACCGCCTGCGCGTCCGACACGACCAAGAGATTGTCGAGAAACATGGAACACTCCTCTGCAAAAGGTGAACGACTACGGCACGAGCGCTTCGGTGTTGAGCAGCTGGTCGACGACGCGGATCGGGATGTCGCCGAACATCATCACGCGCTTGCCCTCGTAGTTCTCGAAGGTCAGCCCGCCGCCGCTGCCGACTGACTCGCGCACCTCGGTGCGCAGCCGCCGGCGGATGTACCGGTTCATATAGAACACCGGCTTGCCGAGTCGATTCGGGATCGTTTCGACCGCCTGCTCCATCGCGTTGATGATCGTCTTCACGTTGGCCGCCGCGAGGTCACTGATGTCCAAGTTCGGAATCCGGACGACGTAGCGCCAGTCCTTGAGCGCGATCCCGGCTTTCCACTGCCAGCGCTCCTGCATCGCGCGCATGCGCGAGCCCGGCAGGCCGGCGGTCATCTCGACGGTGACTTCGCCGTAGTCGTCATGCTGCAGGCCGGCCTGCGAACCCTTCGGGAAGATCCCGCTGATCGTTTCGTCGCCCCACGCGACGAGCCAGATCGAGGTGTTGTCCGAGCCCGAGCCGCCGCCCTTGATGATGTTGTCGGCGTTGGCCGGCGAGCCCGAGGTCGTCGCGTAGCGCACGCTCAGGCCGGTGAACTCTTCGGGCGCGAGCCCGCCGTTCCCGTAAAAGAGCGTCTGCGTGAATTCCTGATTCATCGCTTCGATGAACGCGCGCGCCTCCGACAGCCGGAAGCTCGACGTGTTGCCGTTCAACTTCAACAGGTCGATGTCGACTTCGGACCACGCCTCGAGCATGCCCGCTTGCTCGTCGATCTGCGCGGTCGTCGACTTGCTCGGCGTGACGCCCTGATTGAGCAAGCGCCACGCGACGGCCGGCAGGCCTGTGCGCACCGTGGTGCGGTGGCCGGTCGGCAGATTGCCTTCGACAAACGTCATGTCGTCGAGTACTTCGTTGCTCTGTTTGAGCAACTCAACGATCGTCGGAACCTTGCCATCGGGATCGAGGCGCGTCGCCCAATCGGCGAGCGTCAGGTTCCCGGTGCCTAGTGTGGCCATGTGTCACTCCCTGAACTACGACGCCTTGGCAGTCCCGCCGTAGAGCACAGTCGCCGCATCACGTTGCCGCGCGCTCGCGCCTGACGTGCCCGCCGCGCCGCCGTCTTCGTCCATCAGTTTTCCGAGGTCAGCCAGAAAGCTGATGACCTCGAGGTGATTGCCGTACCCGGTTTTCTCAAACATCGCGCGCAAGGCATCGCCGTGCGGCGTGCCCACAGGCCGCACCTTGTCGAGCACGAGCTTCGCGAGACGTTGCGTGTCGGCCAGCTTCTCGCCGCCGTACGTGGTGTCCGCTTTGGTCTGCTCGAGGAAGTGCGCGGTCTGCGCATCGATCGCCGCCGCGTGTTCGGCGAGCATTTGCTGCGCGGCTTCGTTGGTGAGGTCCTGCGCGCGGGCCACCGATTCGAAGGCTTTCAGGTCTTCGGTATCGAAGCGTCCGCCCTCGGGCAGCGTCAGGGTGTACTTCTCGGGAGCCTTGGGCGCGTCACTGGCCGCGCCCGCCGTGCTCGCGGGTTCCGCCGCTGCGGTGCCGTCGGGTTTCTTGCTCGTGTCTGTCGCCGCCGCCGTCGTGTCGGGTTTCGCGGCCGCCGCCGCTGCCGCGTCACCGGTCTTTTTGCCGGCATCCGTCGCCGCCGCACTGGCGGACGCGGCCGGGGTTTTGTCATCGGTCTTGATGTCGGCCATCGGTCTCTCCAGACGTGAGCACCAAAGAAAAACGGCCCGCCCTCCGCTGTGCACAGAGAGCGGGCCGTTGAACTTCTTTGGCGTGACGAGCCGGGGATCAGCCGGCGTCACAAGGTTGTTGAGTCGTTCGACTCGGTTACATCACATTCACCAGCAACGACGGCCGCTCCTGCACGTCGTCGCGTCGCAGAAAGGCGACGACGACTTCGAGCAGCGCTTGTCGGGTCTCCGCGGGATATTTGTCGATCAGCACGCGCGCACACCGGAGCAGCGCGAACGCCGCGACGGCCGCCTCGAGATGCTGATCGTTGGCGCGCGCGAGGACGGTCGTCAGGTCCGCCTGCAGCGCCTGCATGCGACGCGAGTCATCCTCGGAAAAGGTCAGCGCCATCAGGACACCTCGGCTGCCGCGGCGGCGGTGTGGACCGCCTCGTTTTCCGTCCGCTCGCGCCGCGCGCGCGTGCGCGCTTCTTTCTCCATCAGCAGGTAGCTCTCCTCGCCCGCGTCGAGCAACAGCTTGAGCAGCTCGTGGCCGAAGTCCTGCCGACCGGCCTGATAGTAGACGCTGCCGCTGTCGGGCGCGAACACGGTGCGGTAAATGCCGGCGCGCTCGAGCAGGTCCCACATCACGATCCGGCCCGCTTCGGTCTCCATCACGGCCTGCAACGCCGCGAGCTGAAAGGTGTGGCGCTGGCGTTCCTTGCGCGTCGCGCGTTTGACCTGGTCCGCATCGGCCGCGTTCCGCACCAGCGCCGCGCGCGAGTCGTCTCGCATCACTGCACGCCCGCCGGCGCCGGCTGCAGCGCCGCCGCGCCCACGCCCGAGAGCATCCGATCGAGCGCCGAATCAGTGCCCATCGGCGTCGTGCCGGCGGCCTTTACGGCGGTCGCCATCTTCGCGGCCTGCTCGGCCTGCATCGCCGCCTGCTGTTGCTGCGCCTCTTGCGCGGCCATCTGATCGGCCTCTTCGGTCGGCCGCACGATGCGCGGATCCACGCCGGTCATGTCCGAGTAGTTGTCGATCACTTGCGACCACACGATCTTGTGGCGCAGCGACGGATCGGCCTGCACGAGCGGGCCGACCGACATCACGAAGCGATCGAGCCCGGTCAGGCCGACCAGCTTCTGCGCCTGCGCGAGGATCGAGGTGTACTCGACATCGAGCTTCACCCCCTGCACCGCTTCGGGCGGATCCGGGATCATGTGCGCGTCCTGCATCATCAGGAACACGCGATCAACGAGTGGCTCGTGGCACTCGTCCGTCGTCCGCTCGAGCATCGGCCCGAGCGCGATCAGTTTCTCTTCGTGGCGCTCGCTCACTTCGCGCGCCGTCATCGGCTGCGCACCGCGCGCGTCATCGCTCTGCTGCAGCATCAGGAACAAATCCTCATAAAAGCAGCGCTGAATGCGGTACTGCTGCTCGCGAATGTCCTCGCGCAGATGCTGGATGTTCAGTGTCACCTCGTGGATCGACCGCAGCCCCTGCATGCTCTCGCGCACGTCAATGTAGGTGATGTCGCCGGGTAAGAGCGAGGTCTTCTGCGTCTGCAGCGCGGTCGGGCCGACGAGCGGCGGGTCGACCATCTTGTGGACGGCCTGCGCCTTGCGCCGCGTCATGATCTGCAGGCCCTTCACGTCGCCGATCGCCGTCATGCCCGGGCAGTCGGTGCCGTAGGTGTCCTCGGCGGTGATGTCCCAGCGCGGCGCGACGATCGGAAACGTCTTGTAGCCCGACTCGCGCAGGAAGTACTTGTTCGGTTCCTGCGACCCGAGCTCGAACCAGCAACTGGTCCACGGCAAGTACTTCGCCTCGAGGCGATCCGCGCGCGCGTCTTCGTTCGGCATGACGACCCAGCACACCTTGAACGGCGTCTCGTAGTCGCCACGATCCCACGCCGCCTTGACCGGGAGCGAGATGTTCGACCAGTCGATCGACTTGCGCACCGGGTCGGCCGCGAACTGCCGCACGATCTGCCGCACGGTCATCTCGTACTCGCGGATGAACGTGGTCGCGAGCCCGCGCTCGTCGAGCCCGAGCGCGTAGCTGCCGAGCGGCTGCGGGTAGCAGCGCAGCAGATCCTTCGTGTCGGGCAGGATCGACATGCAGCCGGTGCCGAACACACCCATATCGCCGTAGATGATCGGCAGCACGTTGTACAGGTTGCACTGCTGAAACGTCGTCAGCATGCGCTCGGTGACTTCGTGCAGCCACTGCTTGACCGGGGGAAACTTCGCGAGGTCGGGATCGGGCGTGGTCAGCTTCATCCACGGGCGCGCCGGCGACGTCATGCCGGCGTGCATGCCCGATTGCAGCGTGCGCGCCGAGAGGCGCGCGGTCGCGTCGATGATGTTCTGATTGCGCCGGCCGCCGCGATTGCGGTCACCGGTCCAGAACCGCGTCCGCCGTGGCAGCAGCCAGTCGCCGAGCTCCCGCCAGTCGGCATCGAACGATGAGCGCTCGGACCAGAGCGCGGTTTTCAGTTGGCCGTACCGACGTCGCCGTTCGCTCGCGCTGCCGGCGTTCGCGTACGACTCGCTCGGCACTCAGTACCCCAATAACGTGCGAGGCGCCGTCGACGCCGCGACGCCAAGACCAGTCGCGAGGGTTTGCGTCGGGGCGGTGGCACGTTTGCGTTGCCGCTGAGCGGCGCGCTGTGCGGCCGTCATCGCGCTCGAGCGTGCCGCTTGCGCATCGGGCGGTGTCGGGCCGCTCATCGCGGTCGGCGTGGTCCCGGGCGGCGTGCCCGCTTTGGCGTCCGCGATCGCGGTGGCGACCGGGTTCGGCGCGCTGACACCCGCCTTTTTCATGGTGGTGCCGCCGAGCAAGCCGAGCGTCAGGTAGCGGGCGACGTTGCTGAAGGCGGCCATCAGAGCAAGCGCTTCATGTAGCTCGTCTCCACGGGCTCGTATCCGCGACGCCGATAGAACTGCGCGACCGCCAAGGCCCCAACGGGCGCGACCATCTTGATCAGCGGCAGGCCTCGGCCGTGCGCCCAGCGCTCAGCAGAATACAACAACTTCGGCCCGATGGACCTCGACCGCGCGTCCGGCTCGACCCACCACACGAGCTCATCGGCGTACGGATCCCCGCTGATCGGGTTGGTCAGCTCGACCACGGCGAGCATGCCCTCGAGGCGACCGTCGACATCGGCGACGGCGATGTAGCCGAGCTCGAGGACCTGGCCGACGAGCGCCTCGAGCGCGTCGGGGTTGGTGCGCAGGGTGTCGCCGTAGCGGGTCTGCAGGAGGAAGGCCTTCGCCATTTCGATCAGGCGCGGCGCGTCGGCGATCGTAGCGGCGCGAATCATCATCGCGCCCCTATCGCTCGGAACCCGATCCGCCGAAAAGCTGATCTCATTCCGACACAATTCATCAGGCAGGTTTTCGGTCATGGGTGTCCTTCGTACGCTCGATCCCGCGCTGGTCACCGCCGTGGCGACCGGCGTCGCTGTCGTCATCGGCGCCCTCAGCGGCGCCGTTCGTCAGATTCTCTGCGAATGTCGGCGGCGACGGCGCGGCTATGCGCCGACTCGGGCGCGCGCGCGGCCTCGATAATCGCGTCGACCGCGGCCTCGATTTCTCGATCGTCGACGAGCCGCAGGCCGTCGTCAGCGACTCCACCAATCAGTCGCCGCAGGGCGACAATCGCGTTCTCGCGGGCGCTCTCCATCGGTCACCTCGTTTCTCGGCGTCACGGCAACACGTAACGCCCCACCTCGCTCCATCTCACTTCTCGACGTCACAGCAAAACGCTTCGCATCGCTGCGGAACACAACTCGACGCCACGTCAGAGCGCGCCAACCCCATCTCGCCCCACTGCACGGCTCGACGGCACGGCACGTCTCAACAAGGCCCGTCACTTCGCCGCTCGACGGCACGACAAGACGCTTCCCGCCACGACACAACAGTGCTCGACGACATCACATCGCAGACCCCACCACGCGATAACACAACAACGCTCGACGCCACCACACGTCACCTCTACACACGAGACGCCACGACGCCCCAGTTCTCGGCTACACGCCACAACGAAGCACTACGCCTCACGCCCGCTCACTACTCGGCGTCACTTCTCCAAGAGTTGCTGGCGATCGCTCGGCGATGGTTTCTCCGGGAGGCCGAGGAAGGTTCGCAGCATCTCGCCGCGCGGCGTCGGTAGATTCGACGTGCCGCCCTTGCCAAACTTCGCGATCAGCGACATCAGCCGCAGCGGGATGTCGAGACCGAGCGACTTCATCTGCTTCAGCGTCGTGTTCAGCCCGTCGATTTGCTTTGGGCTGAGGACGCCGCGCTCGGTCGCGTCGAGAACCTGCTCAAACTTCCGATACAACTCCTCGGCGGTGCGAATCCTCGGCGCCTCGCTCCGCAGCGTCGACTCGGGTGATTTCGTAGGTGTAGCGTCCTTCGCCGTCGCCGCGCTCGCCTGCGTAGCCATGCACGCCTCCGTATGTGAACAGGTGATGAAGGTCCGTCTCTGACACCGACCGCCCCAGCACTTTCAGCCGGAACGCCATCATCGACGGCGGCTCGATGTACTCGAAGCGCTTCAGCGCGTTCAGCATCTCGCCGCGCGGGCCGCGCACGTGGATCGCCTTGTCGAACGCGCCGTCCGCCGTTCGCACCGGATCGCCGTCGAGACGCGTGATCGGCAGCCAATAGGTCGCCGGGTCCAGATAGACGCCGTTGATCACGCGCGTGCTGAAGGCACGCTCGCCCTGAATCCGACCGATGAACTGCGCCGAAAGGACGCGCGCGCAATCCTTCATGTGCGCCTTCACGGTGCCAGCGCGCTCGACGCAAAAGCCGCCGTGACGCTGGAAGACCAGCATTTGGTAATCTTGGGAAGCCTCGCCTTCGCCGCGCTCGATGCTCGCGACGACTTCCTCGTTGATCTCTTCGATCGACAGCGCGCCGGCCGGCTTCACGCGTGGCTGCCGCGCCGCGATCCAGGCCTGAATGACGGCGGGGTCAGCAGGCACGGACGCGCAGAGTCGCGTCAGGAACATCCATCGAACGTCGTGCTCGGTCCACAACGCCGGCAACGACACCGCTTCTTTCTCTTTCGGTTTCACCATCTGCTTCACTCCCCGGTTCTGACGGCGAAGGGATCGCCGTCGTGTTCGACGTGACTCGCGCCACGCAGCTGCGCGACCAGCTTCGCCGGCATCTCGGGCAGCGCGAACGTCGTCGCCAACGCGTCGGCGTAGTTCGGCGAGCGCCCAAGGCGCTCTTTGATCTGTTCCTTCGGCTCAAGCATGAACTTGCCCCCGTGGAACGTGTACGTCGGCACGGTCAATTCGGGCACGAGCTCGGGCAGATTCGGCAGCGCGCCGCCGTCCTGGGTCCACTTCGCCATCCCGAACCACATCTCGGCGCGCCGGTTCTCGTAGCGCGGATCGAGGCCCGGCGCCGCGAACTGCACCTCGTAGATCGGATAGCCGCCCGCGACCATGACGTCGCGCGCGCCGGCGGCCCAGCCGCCCGTGGCGTCGATGAATTCTGCCTCGCTGCTCCACTGCGTTTTGGCGCGGATGACGGCGGTCGCGATGTCGACCGACGCGGCCGAGTTGCGCTTGTGCCGCATCGCCTGCGGCCGGAACGCGGCGCGGCCCTGCCGCGGGAACAGCACGGTGAGATCGTCCCCGAAGCGCGCGACGTCGACGCCGATGCGCTTCTGCGACCAGTTGTATTCGGTCTCGATCAGGTGCCGATGCATCGCCGCCTCGACTTCCTCGATGCCGAGCAGCGCATCGATCGAGGCCGGCGGGAACTGCCCGAGCACGTTCACGAGCACCCAGGGATTGTCGCGGCCGTACTGGCGAATCTGATCGCGCGCCCACGTGAGCGAGATGCGCTTCGAGCGTTTCGGATCGTCCGGATCGCCGGTCACCGTGATGACATACCAGAGCGCGCGGTCCTGCGTGCACGCGCGGTGCAGTGGCCCGGTGACGTGTGTCGGGTTGCCGGCCTGAATGACCTTGGCTTCCTGCCCTTCGGTCGCGAGCACGGCTTCGGCCGTCACCATCACGGCCTGCGGAATGCCGCCCGACTCGTCGAGCAGAAACATCACGTGATCGGCGTGCAGGCCTGCGAGCGCGTCGGCCTGTTCCTCGGCGTTCGCTTTCTTCGGCCAGGTGCGGCGCTCGGCGAATACCTGATTCAGGCGCGAGCGCATCGAGACGCGGCTTTTGGTCCACAGTAGCGTGCGCTTGAAAAACTCCGACTGGTTGATCCACTTCTCGATCTCCGGCCACAGGTTCATGTCCAGGTTCGCGCCGGTGATCGAGGTCGCGCCGATCTTGGTGTTGTGATCGGGATAGAGCAGCCCGCGCGTGATCAGAAAGTTGATGGCGCATAAGCCGAGGCCTGTCGTTTTCCCCGGACCCTTGCAGCTCTTGAGCGCGATCCGCTGGATGTCCGGCCGCCCGAACGCTCGGAGCAGATCGATCTGAAAGCCATCGAGATCAAGTCGCGGCAGCTCGTCGGCGACCATCGAGAGCGGGTCGCGCTTCCATCGTTCGAGGACATGTCGCGCTTTCTCGACACTGTTCATCTACGGCTTGTAGTGCTTCGCGAGCAGCGCCGCGAGACTCTCGGCGGTGTCGCCGCCCTCGCCCGGGGCCTTCAGCTTGCGGTGCACCTCGAGGATCATGCGGCGCGCCGCGAGCTTCGACGCGAGCTTCACTTTGATCGACCCGTCATCCTTCTGCTCGACGGCCTCGACGCTGTTCGCGATCGCGTCCGGCCACTCGTGCGCCTTGAGCATGTCGCCCTTCTCATCGAAGAGCACGCGCGGGTCGGCACGCGCGTCGCCGGCGACGAGCGCGAGCGCCTCGTCCACGCTCATGTGCGCGGCGGCCCACCGGTTCTCGAGTTGGGCCGCGATGAACACCTTGATGTGAGGTTTTGTTAGGTGTCGATGGCCCTCGACGCGGGCCGTCAGATCGGTCACGCCCGGATAGGCCGCGCGGTACGCCGCCGTCGCGTTGAACCCGTTCGCGAGGTATTCAAGCGAAAAGACGTGCTGCGCTTCGTTCAGGCCCTCGGGGAGCGGCAGCGCTTCGGGTTCACTGACCGCGACACGTTGGGCCGGTTTGGCGCGGCGGTTCTTTCGGCGAGGTCTCTTGGCCATGCAAAGGACGGGACCGCTACGACTCGCGCGCTTTCTTCATCGCGATCGCGACGTTCTGTTTGTGCGTGCGCTGCCGCCCGCGTTTGGTTTTCGAGTGCTCGAGCTCGCGGATGTTCTGCGAAATCACCTTGCGGCTTTTGCCGCGTTTCAATGGCATGGCTCACCTCTCATTTCGCGTGCCCGGCCGCCGTGAGCTTGTCGCTGAGCAGCTCGCCGTCGACATAGACATCCGCGACCCACCGCTCGAAGCTGCGCGCATCCTTGTAGCTCTCGATCACGATGACCGTCGCCGCACTGAGGAACGCCGCGGCCGCGTCCTTGGCGGCGAGCCCGCGCGCCTTGTCCGGCCCGACCATCTCGGGCGCGTCGTAGTTGTGGACGCGGATGTTGATGGCCGCGTAAATCCGGAAGCCGAGATCGACATCGAGGATGTACGTGTCGCCGTCGATGACGCGGCGGACGGTGGCGCGATAGCGGTAGGCGGGCTCGATCATCATCGCCTCTTGAACTGTTCACGCTTGCTGCAGCTCGCCCAATGATTGCGCTCGAGGTCGACGACGTGCACGTCGCGGCCGGTGTCCAGATCGACGTGGCCGGACACCTCGACGATCGGCACGTCGAACGGCATGCGCTTGCCACTGGCGACAATTTCGGCCCACTCGATCGCCGCGCCGCAGCCGCGACAGATCCCGCGCCCGCGCGTGTCGGCCCAGATCGCGATCGTCTTCGTTGTCATCAACGCGGCTCCAGGTCCTTCCGCCGAATCCGCCGAGATCTTGCTCGACGCTCTGCCGATGACATCGCTCGGACTTGTCCATAGGTGTAGCCGCGGCCGAGAAGCCGTGCACATGCCCGATGGACGGGCCACGTTTTGTCCACATCGAGAGGAAACTCACACACGGCGCAGATCCCGCGCGCGCGCCGTTGATCCCACCAGGCGCGACTCTTTTCCCGTCGTTCGGCCCGCGACTGCATCAGCGCTGCTCCAAGTCCTGCCGCCGCTCCTGACAGACGCGCCACGCGTGGACGATCGAGATCCCGAAGTCCGCCGCCAGCACCTTGTACGGCGCCTGATCCATCGCGCGGCGCACGCGGATAATCGCGCGCTGCTCGCGCGTCAGCTGCGGCCGGCCGGGGGCCCCACGTGTGCGGGCGGGGTGTGGTCCTCATGACGTTCATTCAGGCCGGCGACGATCGGTCCCTGCACGGAGTGCCCCCACACGGCGTGCGCGTCCCGACCGCCGTCGACCCGAACCGCGTGGCGCCGCCGGCTTCCCGCGAAACGCCCGGACCAGCGCCGCCCAACAGCGATCCGCCGTCGCCCGATCCGGGATGCACTCGACATACTCCCAGCGCGGCCGCGCAATCACGAGCTCGGGCAGGCCGGTCGTGGGGATCCGTTCTGCGGCGACGTCGCGCGCGATCTGCGTCTTGAGTGCGCCCTCCGGCAGCGCATCGCGGATCGCCGTGGCTTGCGCCGTCGTCAGCACCAGGACGATCACGACGCGGCCTCTTCGATGTTGAACGGCAGCCCGGTCTGGCCCTGTAGCCACCGGTTGTATTTGAGGGCCGGCCCGCGTATGAACATCGGCACCGGCGTGCGCTTGACCGCCGGCGTGCGGAAGACCTGAAGGCAGCGGCAGTAGCAACTGTCGCCGACGCGGACCAGCCACGCGCGCTCGAGCCGCAGCTTCGAGTCGGCCGCGATCCACATCGTGTGAAACCAGATCACGTGCTCGGTGGCGCAGTAGGCCGCCTGCATCAAGAGCTGGGTCTTCATCTGCTGGTTGATCGCAATGTAGGGCGGGTCCAGGATGACGACGTCGAACGCGTTCTTACGAAACGGCGGCAGCCAGGCGTCGCCGCGAACGTGCGGCCGCGTCACTGGATCGATGTCGAGGCGCGTGCCCCACTTCGCCAGGCCGCCGAAGAGATGGCCGACCCGTTTGCCGGCGGTGAGCTCGCGCAGATGCTTCGCGACGTTCGGCGGGAAGGCCCAGCCGTTTGACTTCCGATGCCGCTGGTTGCTGCACCAGATCACGCCGACGTCGACACGGCCTGAGCTCACGCCTCGGCCGCCTCGCTCTCACCCGAGGTTTCGATCTCCACGCCCTCGCCGCTCTCGGCCGCTTCGGGCTCTTCGCCCGGCTTCTTGATTCGAACCTTCACATCGTCCTCGCCCGGCACAATCCGGATCTCGACGCCGTTTCGTCGATAGATGGTCTTGTCGTACTTGTGCATTAGCTGCAGCGCGTGCTGTTTCAGCTCGGCCTCTTCTTTGTTCAGCTCCATCCGCCGATCGCGGACGTCGGCGTAGCTCTCGGCGATGTCCTCGAGCGGTTTGATCGCGCGGTCGTCGATGAGATCCTGCTGGCGCGGGCGCTTGTCGGGTTTCGTGAGTTTCCGATCGGTCTTGCTCGCACGTTTGGCCATCGTCGCCTCTTTCTCAAGCTGCTGTTGACGGGCGCGGGCCTTCGCGAGGCGCTCGCGCTCGCCCGGTTTGTACCCTTCGCGGTCGTAGGTCCCGTTGACGACGAGTGGATCGTCCGCCGCGTAGATGATCACGATTGCGCCTCGGCGAAGAGCGGTCTCGTGACGCTGAAATCGGGATCGGGCATCCTCGCCGGCCACAGCTGCCACGCCCAGAGGTTCCGCTCGGTCGTGAACCCGACATGCTCGAAGCCGGCTTTCAGGTAGCAGTAGCCGTAAATCGTGCCGCCGCGCCGACGCACGCCCAGCACGGCCGCCGGATCCACGAACGTGACGAGGCCTGCCGCCGGCGGCGTCCAGATCGCGCGCGTGATCGCAATCGCCTCGAGGATCAGATCGCTCGCGCGGCCCGTGCCTTCATTCCGAAACAGCGAATTGATCCACGCACCGGCCCAGGTGTGCTGCACGTATTCGGCGCGTGGCCACGATGTCACCCAAAGCGCTGAACGGTCGGCCGTTAGTAGGCACACGCAGCGCCCTGGCGGCACGAACTGCGGCGACCCGATCGCTTGCCGGTTGTAGTGGCGATCAGCCAACGGCAGCGCGGCCTCATCGGCCCGATACGAAAGGCGCCACGCCGTCATCGCGCCTCCGCAAACAGCGGCAGCGGCGCCGCCGGTACCCGAATCGGCTCGATCGCCGCCGTCGCCTCGACGCGCACCTCGACGTGCGGCGGCTGCCCCTCCGCCGCGTAGTGCTTCGCCGTCACGAGCTCGCACACCTGGCTGTCGTCGCGAAATACGAGCTGCGAGAGCGCGTCGCAGATCGCCCGTACCAGCTTGTCGATGTCCGGCTTTTTCGTGTGCGCCGTCTGGCGCTTCGGCAGACTCTTCGGCCGCGGCAGGTAGAACGCGATCGTCAGGCGCACGCCCTCGAGGAACAATTCGGACGTGGGCCGATTGCCGAGCGCGCGGTTCGCTGCTTCGGCGACGAGCTGCCGCCAGCTTTTGAGATCCGCGTTGTCGCTGGTGATGATCGGCCGCGACCAGCCCTTCGGGACGAACGCTTTGGCGCTGCCCTGCGGCTGCGCTTCGCCCCACACGGTGAACGCGAGCGCCTCAGTCACTTCAGTAGCCTTGTGATGACGAGTGTTCGCGTTTCAACGAGTTCGTAGACGCCGATACGCTCGCCGCCGTGTTCGTCGTCGATCTCGGTCGGGTCCTCATTTGTTTCGAAATACATCCCGGCGCCCGCGCCGGCGCGCACGACGTACAGCCGCTTCGGGAATCCTTCTCGCTTCTGTTTCGCCATCAGCCCTCCTCGCCTGGTTCGCGCTCCGCGATGGCCGCCGCTTTCCAATCCCGCGCGAGGCTCTCGACCGCCAGCATCGGTTGAATCGGTGTCATCGGCACGGCTCGCGGCAGCGGCTGCAGCAGCGGCAGGTCTGCCGGCGCGAGCTCGCCGGCGCAGGCCTGGCACCGCGCCGATCGCCAGTCACGGCCCGGTAACCAGCGCACCAGGACCGGTTGACCGACTTCGATCGTCTGACCGCAAAAGCCGCAACGGCGTTCCCGACGGGCGCGTTCCCAGGTCTTCATGAGGCCTGTTCCTTTTTGGTAAACCGACGCGAGAAGCGCGCCATGATCTCGCGCAATGACTCGAAACCCTGAGCGCGGCGATCGGCCGGTTCTTGGAGCCACGGATGCAGCCGCTTGTGACAGGGAAAACAGATCGACACGCGATTGCGGAGATGATTGCTGCCGCCGTTCTGCACCTCGATCACGTGATGCCAGAACAGCGGCCGCTCGGCGCCACACGCAAAACAGTTGGGATGGTCGCGCCTGACGTTGTGACTCACCCACGCCTCGTGCTCGGCCCGAACCGCGCTGTAGTTCCACGTGGGCGGGCGCTCGAGGCGAACCTTGCCGAATGCCTCGAGGAGCTCGAGCCGTGGGGCGTGCTCGGACACCATGATCCAGAAGTACGCGAGCACGTGACTTTCTGGCATCACGGAGAGGCGCGCGATGATCTGCTCGTCCGTCGTCACGCATCACCGAACCGGCACCAGCGCCGGAAAATGTTCTGGTGCGTTCGGTAAGGGCACGGCCGACCGGAGTCGTGAGCCGCGCACATCAACGCCGAGACGATGAAGAATCGCTGCCGCTTCGGCGTGGCGAATCGGTGGCGGGTCAACCAGCGGCACGCCGCGAGATGGTCGAGCCGACGTGAACAGCCGCGTGTTACTCCCGACCAGGTCGATGGCTGTTTCCAGCGTCGCCGGCGAACAGGGCACGTGCAGCTCGCGGCACCGAGCCCGAACGGCATCGCGGAGCGGTTCGGAATTCGCGAATCGCTGCTGGCGCATGACGTCGCGCACGACCGCCGCTAGTAGCCGTGTCGTCGTTTTTTGACCAGGAAGAGTGTGCATGGCGTTTTGTCGTGCGCCGTTTCGGCGCAGGTTTTTCGTTGGTACTAGCAACCAAGTTTGAAAATGCCCGGAAGATCGAATTAGCTGGTTCTTCACGTACCGGGATCTACCGGGGATCTGGATCCGGATCCGGATCAGGCGCGCGTGCGCGCGCGGGTGCCGACTTTTCCGTGCGGAGTCCGATGCGGACACGTTACGGACGGCAAAAACGGTACCGCTCACGCTTCGGCGGCCTCCTTCGCGTCGCGCTCACGTTGCTTGCGCAGCCGATCCTCGCGGCGTTTCTTTTTCACCTTGGCCGCGGAGGGGTTGAATTCGTTGAAGTCGTGAATCACAAAGCCACTCCCGTTCTTCTCGAGGAGCCCCGCCTTCACAAGCGCGTCAGCGATGGAGAGGGGATTCGAGCCGTGGCGGAAGCCTTTGATCACGCCGAGGGTGAGATGGCCGTCGCTGAGATGTCGGTTGGCCCACATCAGGCACTGCGCGTAGAACCCGAGCGCGATGACGCTGCCGTTGCGTCCGCCGATGACTTCGCCGGCGGTAAAAATCTTTTCGTGGTCGAGCAGTTCGTCGTCGAGCCGTGCCCACATACGCCGATACACCTCGTCGCGCGCTGCGTTCAGATCACGAGTCGCAGGTCGTACGCTTGGCTGATCTCCGGGGACGGGGGCCGATGCTCTTGGAGCTCGCGCTCGAATTCGCTGGCGTCGAGATCCTTCGAGACGGCGATGCGCGTCACGAACGCGTGACAGGCAATGCCGGCCTCCGTCGCGCCCTCCCAGATCCGCGCCGGGACGGTGCCGGTTGGAGTTTTCAGTTCCACAATCTTGTTCGTGCTCTCGAGCGTCACTTTCAAGGGGCACCGGTCCTTTCCAAAAATCGCCGGGCGATCACGTGTGCCTTATGTGCTCCCACCCGCCTCGCCTCATTGCGAGGACCGCGCAGCGGTTGACCGCAACCCCACGTGACCGCCCGGAGATGTCATGCGGCCGGAAACAATCGCTCGGCGACTTTCACGGCGTCGCCCAGCGCCTCGACGGCGAACCGGCCGTCGCGCTTTGCCTCATTGAGCAGAATCGGCAGACCGCCGTGCACCGAGGCATCGACCTCGGCGCGCGTCGCGGCCCGGCCTTCACACCACCACAACACACGCTCCGGCTTTCCGACGGTGATCAGCGGTTTGCCGCGGCCGTCGTCGAATAGTTCGTACTCGCGGGTGATCCACAAACAGATCACGCCGGGATTGCGCATGATGCCGTGGCCTGCCGGTGGCTCAACTTCATCCGGCAGATCGTTCTCGCGCCGAACCGCGCGGGGCTGCGAGAGGAACGGACAGTGCTTGATCGACCACTCGGCGCAATCCGCATGACACGGCGGCTCGGCCGTCGTCCTGGTGATGGCGCACATCGGGCCGATCGGAAACGCGAGCCAGCGGCCGAGCGGCTCGCCGCAGACCCAACAGAGTTTGCCCTTCACGGCGCGTACAAACTTCCGCGCGTCGACCGCCCGAAATTCCGGCACCGTTTCGGGGCCGTCCGGTCCGTCAATCCACGCGACAAACCACGGCACTGGATAGCCGCGCGCGTCCATGCGCAGCTTCGCGATGCGCGGCGGAAGGGTCCCAAGGTCAGGTCGAACGGTGATCTCACTCATAGCCATCGGTCCTCAATCGCCTGCATCAGGTCCTCGTCGACCGCGCGCTCGGCGCGCCGCTGTCGCCAGTTCTCGATCGCCGTCGCGAGCATCTCGAGGGCGCATCGCCACGCCTCAAAACAGCGACGGCACAGCCACATCGCCGTGCGCCGTCATGGCTGGCCCTCGCGCTTGTCCCGTTCGGCCAGCATCGCGTCGGCGAACAGGTACGCCCACGCGGCCAGCCGCCGAGCCATCCACGGGGCCGAGGATCCCGTCCCGGCCCGATCGAGCTCCTCGAAGGCATGGCGCGGCATTGTCGGTGCCTTCGCCGCGAAGTAGTCGCGCAGCGACATGCCGTTATCTGATGACCAGGATTCGCCGCCGCTGAAATTGCCGGCCGGTACGGGAAAGGCTTGTCCGCCGTCCGGCTTGCGCGGCTGCATCGCGCGATCGATGGCGGTGAGATCGGGCTCGTCCATCAGCGCACCGCCTCGGGCTCAGCTTCGGCCGCGCGCATCTGTTCAGCCGTCCTGTCGAGCGTGTCGGCCGCCTCCGTCAACGCGACGGCGATCCGCCGGAAGGCGGCCGGGTCGTGGCCCCAGAGCGCCAAGCCGTCGCCCAGGCGCACGAAGATGAACGGGCGCCGATCGTCCGATTCGGTGTGGATGAGGCCCGGTTCGACCGTGCAGCCGTCCACGAAGTACGTAGCGTCAAGATGCTTGGCAAACATCAGCGCACCGGGTCGTCAATGAAGTACACGTCGATGCCGGGAATTTTGATCGAGCCCTTCATCGCGCGCACCGTGGCGCCGATCTTCTGCTCGTCGACCTTGCAGTACTCGCGCGGGATCAGTTTCATCGTGCGCGCGAGCAGCGCCGGCGGCGTCTGCTTCACGTCGGCCGGCCCGCCGCTGTACTTCCACACCCAGCGCCGGACAGTCTTCAGGCCGGTGACTTGCTGCTTGGCCGTCGGCAGCGTGACGACCGGGAGCGGCGCGGCGATCGCTTCCTCCATCACCGCCGCGGCGAGCTCGTGATCGCCGGCCTGCTCGAGCGCGGCCGCTTCCGCCGCAGCGCGCGCCTCGTCCTCACGACGCTGTTCTCCGGCGCGTCGCCGCTCTTCGGCCTCGCGGATGCGCGTCTGCTCGGTGTTCCAGTTCCGGATCGCGTCGCGCTTCTGCTCATCGAGCGCCTTGATCGGGCCGAGGATGCTCGCCTCACGCGCGCAGA
>Ga0207684_10001859_pt1 | contig 21993 bp, 19 predicted proteins | sample KBSK5501metaG_FD_184342 | JGI IMG/M metagenome (GOLD analysis project Ga0207684, IMG submission 184342) | Corn, switchgrass and miscanthus rhizosphere microbial communities from Kellogg Biological Station, Michigan, USA - KBS K5-50-1 metaG... | ecosystem: Host-associated > Plants > Roots >...
CGCGATCCACTTGAGCGTCTTGACGTACGCGTTTACCACGCGCTGCACGACGCCCTTGTTCTGGGCCACCCAGTCGGCACGCATGTAGATCGAGATGAACGGGTAATCGCCGCCGAGCGCGGCTCGCGTCAGCTCCGGCGTCCGGAGGTCGATGAGGACTTTCGCGTCACCTGTCTTTAGGAGACGCGAGATCGTCGGCTCCGTCGTCATGCCGGCGTCGATCGTGCCCTGCTTGATCGCAGCGATGAAGGTGTCGCCGGCGCCGACGGCGATCGGGGTGAACTGGTCGGGCGTGATGCCCTTCGTGCTGGCGAGGTATTGCGTCAGACCGTGGGTGCCCGAGCCGATCGAGGTCACGCCGAGCTTGCGTCCCTTGAAGTCGGCTGGGCCCTTGATCTCACCGGCCTTGGCGGAGGCGACCATCTCGGCTTCGCCGGGCGCGCGCAGAAGCTGCACGACCTCGACCAGGTTCTTGCCGAGTCCGGCCACGTCGATCGTGTGGTCGTATGAGCCTGACGAGCCCTCGACCTCGCCGGCGAGGAGAGCGCTGGTCGCGTCCTTGCCCGACGGTTCGTCGATGAGGTTGACCGTCAGGTTCTGATCCTTGAAGTAGCCGAGCGCCTCGGTGAGCTTGTTGGGCAAGTAGATCTGCTTGTTGAGTCCGCCCACCATGATCGTGAGGGTCGCGGGCGCGTTGGTCGCCGCCGCGGCGCTGCTGCTGGCGCTTGCCGCAGGGCTCGTCCCTGCGTTGTTGGTAGCGCCCCCGCAGGCGGCAAGGACGATCGTCGCTACAAGACCGAGAGTCGCGATGGCTCGCTGCATTCGTTCCTCCCTTTATTAGATGCGCACATCGGCGGTGATCGCGTTTGGACGCCACTTGATGAGTCGGCTCTCGAGCCAGGTCAGGGCGACCTCGGCGGTGAGCGCAACGACGGCGAGGATGAACATCGCCGCAAAGACCCCGTTGGGGTTGAACGTCGCCTGGGCCGTCGCGATGATGAGCCCGATCCCGTGGATCGCGCCGAGGTACTCGCCGACGACCGCGCCGACGAGCGCAAAGCCGAAGCTCGTGTGGAGGCTCGCGAGGATCCATGAGAGAGCCGACGGCAGGATCACGTGTGTCGACAGCTGCCGCTCGCTCGCTCCCAGGATGCGCGCGTTCGCGATGAGCACGCGATCGACCTCACGCACGCCCTGGAAGGCGTTGAAGAAGACGACGAAGAACACGAGGACCACAGCGAGCGCGACCTTCGACCAGATGCCGTATCCGATCGTGATGATGAAGATGGACCCGAGCACGACACGGGGCATCGCGTTCAGCGCCTTGATGTATGGGGCGAACACATCGGAGAGCAGACGGACCCTGCCGAGCGCGACGCCGAAGACGACTCCCAGCACGACGCCGATGAGGAACCCAAGGAACGCTTCCTCGAGCGTCGTCGCGACTTGCAGCCAGAGCGGTCCCTGCGCGGTGCCGTTTTGGATCCACGTCCAGAGCTGGCTCGCGATGCCCGATGGCCGGCCGTAGAAGAAGGGGTCGATAAAGAGACCGTCTTTGTGTGTCGCGTCGATCGTCGTTCCGACCTCCCAGAGGCCGAGGACGATCACAGCGAACGCAACGCGGAGCCCGTTGACGAGGAGCCGGCGGTTGGCTCGCGCGCGGGCGCGGGCGCGTGAAGCCGAGGTGCTGATGTCGTCAGCAACCGCGGGCTCGTTACGAGACGCTGCGCTTAGAGCGCTCATAGCTCACGAGCACCTCGTCTCTGAGGTCGTCCCAAATCTCTTGATAGATCCGCGAGAACTCGGGCTGAAAGCGGATCTCAGCGACGTTGCGTGGCCGTGGAAGATCGACGCGATAGACGCCTTTCACGGTTCCCGGCCCCGCGGTGATGACGACCACGCGGTCGGCGAGCGCGATCGCCTCCTCGAGATCATGCGTCACGAAGACCACGGAGGCGCGCGTCATGGACCAGAGCTGCAGAAGCTCGTTCTCCATCAGCGTGCGCGTCTGGACGTCGAGCGCGCTGAACGGCTCGTCCATGAGCAGGAAACGCGGCTCGTTGATGAGCGTCTGCGCCAGCGCGGCGCGTTTGCGCATGCCACCGGAGAGCTGATGCGGGTAATACCGCTCGAATCCGGCGAGGCCGACCCGCTTGATCCAATCGCGCGCTCGCTCATCTGCCTCGCGCCGGTCGATGCCGCGGAAACGCGGCCCCGTCGCGACGTTGTCGAGCACGCTCTTCCAAGGGAAGACCGCGTCGACCTGGAAGACGTAGCCGATATCACGCCCGACGGTCCGCACCGGAGCCCCGCCGACCAGCACCTCGCCCTCACTCGGTGGCTCGAGTCCGGAGATGAGGGCGAGCGTTGTCGACTTGCCGCAGCCGGTCGGACCGACGACCGCGCAGAACTCACCGTCCTGGACGGCGAGGTCGAGATCGCGCAGCGCGGTGTACGCCGTGCCCGAAGGCGTGAGGAAACGCTTCGTGACATGCCTCAGCTCGATCGCCGGTGCCGCCATGGGCCAGAGCCTGCAGGTGGTCAAGCCCTCCGGCTAGTCATTCGGTCCTTCCGGTCGTTCTGGTCATTTCGCTCCTGCTGCGCCGAGCGCCACCTGGGCGCAACATGTCTTCGTGCGACCACGCCAGCTTGCGTCCCAGGTCCTCCTGCTCCAGGTCGCCGTGATCGCCGCGATCGTCCTGGCCAGCGCGCTGATCTCGTACCAGCTGGTAAGCCGTCAGGTCACGGAGGAGTACGAGAAGCGCTCGCTCGCTATCGGTCATTCGGTCGCGGCGATGCCCGACGTGATCGAAGCGTTCGCCGATCCGACGCCATCGGCCGTCATACAGCCGATCGCCGAGGCAATCCGCAAGAGTGAGGCGGCGTCATTCGTCGTCGTCGCGAACGTCGACGGAATCCGCTACTCGCATCCGAACCCCGAGCAGATCGGCCAGCGAGTCTCGACCGACCCCTCGCCCGCGCTCCAGGGGCAGTCGTGGGTCGGAATCGAGGAGGGCACCCTTGGCAGGTCGGTGCGGGCGAAGGTGCCGATCTTCGATGTTCAGGGTCAGGTCATCGGCATCGTCTCGGTCGGCTTTCTCGAGGATCAAGTGAGCGCGACGGTGCTCCAGTGGATGCCGGTGATCGTCGGCAACGTCGCCCTCGCTCTCGCTCTCGGGATCGCCGGCTCGTTCCTCCTCGCGCGGCGCCTGAAGCGTCAGACCTTCGGCCTTCAGCCAAGCGACATCGCCGCGCTCCTCGAGCAACGCGAGTCGATGCTCCACGGCATCCGCGAAGGCGTCGTGGCGACGGACCGAGATGGCCGCATCACCCTCGTGAACGACGAGGCGCGCCGCCTGCTGGGCCTCGAAGGGACGGTCGAAGGGCGAAGGATCGAAGAGTGCGTCCCGGCCGGTCGCATGCGCGACGTCCTTACGGGCGACCGCGTCGGAAGCGACCAGATGTTGCTCGCGCGTGATCGCGTTCTCGTCGCCAACCGCATGCCCGCGGTGGTCCGAGGCGAGACCGTCGGCGCCGTCGTCACGCTCCGCGACCGGACCGAGCTCGAGGGCGTGCTTCGCGAGCTCGACGGAGTTCGCAGCCTCGCGCACGCGCTCCGAGCGCAGGCGCACGAGTTCTCCAACAAACTGCATACCGTCGCCGGATTGATCGAGCTCGGCCGAGCTGACGAAGCGGTCCGCTTCATCGCACGGACGGCCCTGGTCCATCAGGAGCTCGTCGACCTCGTGCACGAGCGGATCGGCGACCCGGCGCTCGCCGCGCTGCTCCTTGCGAAGGCGGCGATCGCGAACGAGCGGGGCGTCGAGTTCCGCCTGGCCGGCGAGACGCGCCTCCCTGCGGATGCCGCGGACGCGCGGGACCTGGTCACGGTCGTCGGCAACCTGGTGGACAACGCTGTGGACGCGGTCGCGAACTCGCCAACGCCGGGGTGGGTCGAGGTCGCCGTGCAGGCGGGGCCGGAGGGCGTCGGGGTTCGCGTACGCGATTCGGGGCCCGGGTTGGGTTCCGCGCTCGGCGACGAGATCTTCGAAGAGGGTTTCACGACGAAGACCGGGACATCGCATCAGGGCCTCGGTCTCGCGCTCGCGAGGCAGGTGGCCCAGCGGCGCGGTGGGTGGCTCCGCGTCAGCAACGAGGGCGGCGCGGTGTTCACGGCGCTCCTGCCGTCGCATGGGGTGGTCACGCGATGATCCGCGTGCTCATCGTCGAGGACGACTTCCGCGTCGCCGAGATACACCGCGCGTATGTCCAGCGGCTCGAGGGCTTCACCGTGGTCGCCGAGGCGCACAACGCTCTAGAGGCGCTTCGTCTCGCGGAGGAAAGCCGACCGGACCTCGTGCTGCTGGACGTGTACCTGCCCGACCGTTCGGGCCTCGAGGTGCTGCGCGCACTGCACGCGCCCGGTCGGCACCACGTCGACGTGATTGCGATCACGGCGGACAAGGACGTCGAGACGTTGCGCGAGGCGCTCCAGGGCGGCGTGATCCACTACCTGGTAAAACCGTTTCAGTTCAGCGCATTCCGCGAGAAGCTCGAGAGCTACGTGGCCATGCGCGCGAGGCTCGCTCAGGTACAGGAGATCGACCAGGACGAGGTCGATCGCATCTACCGGCTGTTGCGATCCGAGTCGAGCACGTCCTTACCGAAGGGTCTTTCGCCGACGACACTCGCGCTGGTCGTGCGGGCGGTCCGCGCCGCGACGGAGGACGTCTCGGCGGTGGACATCGCTCGCGTTACGGGCATCAGCCGCGTGACGTCACGCCGTTACCTCGACCACCTCGCGCGCTCCGGCGCGGTCGCCATATCGATGCGCTACGGATCGTCCGGACGGCCAGAACACCGCTATCGCTGGACCGCGCAGCCACGCGAGGCCGCGTCGAGCTCCTAGGCCTCAACCACGCCGGCGAGCAGGTTTCCCCAATAGGGACCGGCAAAACCGGGAAGTCGTCCGGAACCAGTCGCAAGCCCGGGTCTCCGAAGGTGCAGACGCGCATTAGAAACGAGTCCGCGGACAGCCCGAGCTACTCCGCGATGACGTGGACACGATCCGGACGAACCGACAGCGACACCGCTCCATCGAGTGTGGCGCTCCCGCCGGGGTCCGGTTGGTCGACGATCCACTCGCGATCGTCGACCTTGACCCAGTAGCGCATCGTGTCGCCCAGGAAGGCTCGCCGGACGATCGTGCCCGAGAGCTCGATCCCCTGCCCCGGGCTCGCGGTCGTGGACCCGATCGTGAAGCTCTCCGGCCGCAGGCAGAGAGTTACCTCCTGGCCCGCCGCGAGCCGGACGTCTTTAGGGCGCCGCACGGACGCCAGCTGTGATCCGAGCGCGAGCGCCACCAAGTCGTCCGTCGCGTCCAGGACCTTCGCGGGAACCAGGTTCACGGCGCCGACGAAATCCGCGAGGAATGCGGTGCGGGGCCGGTAGTAGATGTCCCATGGCGTGCCGGCCTGCTCGACCTTGCCCGCGTTCATCACCGCGATCCAGTCCGAAAGCGAGAGCGCTTCCTCCTGATCGTGCGTCACGTACACGAACGTCATGCCCAGCCGCCGCTGCAGCACACGCATCTCCACGCGCAGCTGCTCGCGCAGCTTCGCATCGAGGTTCGACAGCGGCTCGTCCAAGAGGAGGACCTGCGGCTGGATGACGAGAGCGCGTGCGACGGCAACGCGCTGCTGCTGTCCTCCTGAGAGCTGATTCGGCCAGCGCTCGCCAAGGCCGCCAAGCCCGACGAACGCGAGGGTCTCGTCGACCCGCCGGGTCCGATCGGCGCCCGACACGTGCGCGACCTTCAGACCATACGCCACGTTGTCGCGCACGCTCATGTGCGGAAAGAGTGCGTAGTCCTGAAAGACCATGGCCGTGCCGCGGCGGTGGACCGGGAGGTTGTTGACGCGACGCCCAGCGATCTCGATGTCGCCCTCGTCGGGGTCGTAGAAGCCGGCGATCATTCGCAGCGTCGTCGTCTTCCCGCAACCGGAGGGGCCAAGCAGTGTGGCGAATGAGCCCTTCGGCACCTCGAAGGACACGTCGTCGACGGCCGCCATGGCGCCGAATCGCTTCGTCACATGCGAGACCCGGACGTGAGCGGTGCCGGCGATCATGAGCGAGGAGCGGCTTTGCCGCGACGAGCAAAACCGCGCTGCCGCAGGCGCGTCTCCGCGGCGAAGCCGCGAGATTGGTCAGGCACGTGCTGCCCCCAACGCGATGCGCCCGCGAGCCAGCGCCGCGAAGATCAGGAGCGCGACGATCGCCATGCCGATATCCGCGACGGTATACGCGGTCGCGGCACCCCAGTTGAGGTCACCCACGAGCTGATAGATTCGGATCGTCGCGGTCGTCGTCGGCGCTGTGAAAAGGAAGATCACGAGCGAGAGTGTCGTGACGGAACGGACGAACGTCGTGACGAATCCCACTCGCAACGATCCGCCGAGCATCGGGACGACCACATCACGGAATCCGCGAAGGCTCGAGGCCCCGAGGCTTGTCGCGGCCTCATCGATCGAGCGATCGATCTGGCGAAGGCCCGCCACCGCCGCCTGATAACCCACCGGAATGTTCCAGAAGATGAAGGCGATGATGATGAGCAAGCCTCGATCGACGAAGTCGAGCCAGCGCTGGTTGAAGGCGAGGAGGTAGCCGAGCCCGAAGAAGATGCCGGGAATCGCGGCCGGCAGGATCAAGAGGAGGTCGAGCGCGCCTCGCCCCGGCCACTTCCCTCGCTGCACGAGCCATCCCCCGAAGAGCGCCAATGGCGCGGAGAGCGCGGCCGCGACGCCGCTGAAGACGAGCGTGTTGCGAAGCGCGTCGCCGTTCGTCCCGCTCAAGACGTACTGGAAATGCTCGGTTGTGAACTGGAGATTGTTGGGGAAGCGAAGGGTGAGCGCGCTCACCAGGAGGCTCCCGTAAACGAGAAGGATGATGCCGGCCAGCGCGAGACAGGCGACAAAGCATGCTCGGCTTACCGCAGCGCTCACGGGGGGCCGCGGCATGGATGAAGCTCGACCCGAGATCGTCACGAAGGAACGACCGCCATCGAGCCGGACCTTCGCGAGGTAGAGGCCGAGCGCGAGGAGCAGAAGGATGGTGCTCACCGCCGACGCGCTCGTGTACTCACCGAAGCTCGAGATGAGGCTGTATGCCTCCGTGGGCAGTACGTAAAACGAGCCGCCGATGAGCTGGGGGTTTCCGAAGTCCTCGAGGATGTAGATGGCTGTGGTAAGGATCGCGGCACCGAGGCCGGGGCGCGAGAGCGGCAGCGTCACGGTACGGAAGACTCGCCACGAACCCGCGCCGAGGTTGCGCGCCGCCTGCTCCATGCGGGGATCGCTGCGCGACAGGGCGTCGGCGATCAGCTGATATGCGAATGGAAAGAACGCGATCGTTTGGACACCCCAGACGCCATTGAGCCCGTAGATGTTCGGCGACTGGCCGAAGATCCCGTAGGTGATGACCCCGCGCGCGCCGAAGAGGAGGGTGTACGCGGCGGCGACGACAAAGGGCGGCGAGAGGAGTGGCAGGATTCCGACGAGGCGGAAGAACGGCTTCCAGCGCATGTTCGAGTAGACCATCGCGTACGCGTAGACGAATCCGAGCAGGACCGCGGTTGTGGTCGAGAGAAGCGTGAGCTGAATCGAGTTGCGGAGCGGGCGAACCCAGGTGCCCTCCTGCAGGTACTGAACGTAACCGCCCGGCCCCGGCGTCAGGACGACCTGCAGCTGCGGATAGACGACGAACGTGAGCACCAGCGCCATGACAGCCAACAGCGCGAGCAGGAGTGCCGGCTCGCGCTGCAGGCTGCGCACTTCGTCTAGCCGAGGACTACTGGATGCCTACTGTCGCTTGCCAGAGCTTCTGGATGCGGGTCTTGTTGTCGGTCGCCCACTGGCGGTCGTAGTTGACGAGAGTGACGGAGGTCAGCGTGGGCGCGCCCGGCGCGGGCGCGACGTCCGTCCGCACGGATCCGCGGTTGCTGAGCTTCGTGTTCAGGTCGCCGGCCTCCTTGGTCAGGACCCAGTCGACGAACGCCTGCGCTCCGAGAAGGTTCTTCGTTCCCTTCACGATGCTCACGGCGCCCACCTCGAAGCCCGTGTCCTTCGGGACGGTGAGGTCGATCCGTGTCGGATCTTTAGCCTTCTCGGTGAGGATGTCGTGGCTCCAGTTCGGTGCGCCGGCGGCCTCGCCGTTCGAGATCGATGTGATCACGCCCGGTGACGTCGGCCCGTACGAGAGGATGTTTGGATGGAGCTTCTTCATGTAGTCCATCGCCTTCGTCTCGTCGCGGCCGAAGCGGAAGATCTGCGTGGCGATGAAGATGTAGCCACCACCGGTCTTGATCGGGTCGGGAAGGATGAGCTTCTGCTTCCAGATCGGATCGAGCAGATCGTCCCAGGTCGTGGGTTTCTTGCCGCCGATCTCCGCGTTCAAGCGGCTTGTGTTCGAGATGAAGCCGAAGATGCCGGTGTACCAGCCGGTCCAGAGGCCGGACGCTTCCTTGAACTGAGCGGCGACGTCCTTCGCGTTCGGAGACTGATAAGCCTCGAGAAGGCCCTGCTTGCCAAGCGGGTCGTGGAATTCGCTCGAGCCACCCACGAAGATGTCCGCCTGCGGATTGTTCTTCTCGGCCGTGATCTTCGTTTGGAGATCTCCAGCAGCCGCGAGCGGTAGCGCGCTGACCTCGACGCCGGTCGCCTTGGTGAAGGCGGCGAAGAGCTGGTTGTTCGTCGACTCGTTCAGCGCCGAATAGACCGAGATGCGGCCGGTGGCCTTCGGCGCCACGCTGGCCGTCGCGCTCGGTGATGCGGTGGCGGTCGACCCTCCGCACGCCGCGACAAAGGCTGTCGCGCCAGCGAGCTTCAGGAACCTGCGTCGATCGAGCTCTGGTGTCATGTAACCCCTCCCACAAGTACGCGGCAGCAGTCTAACCGCGTCACCATTGGACGAGCTTCCAAACCTCGGCTTGCATCGTGTCTTGATCTCCGCCGATCTCCGAGAAGAGACGCGCGGCGCGGCGCAGCTCCCGCATCGCTTCGTCCTGTCTTCCGGAGTTGTGAAGCAGGTCAGCGAGATTGTTGTGGAGGGCCGCCTCGCGGTGGCGATCGCCGAATGACGCGGCGGCGCTCAGGGCCTGTCGGGTCAACTCGATCGCTCGCTCCCGCTCGCCTGACCGGGCCAGCGCGAGGGCGAGGTTGTTGAGCGCCGCGATGCGCGTCGCTTCGTCGCCGACACGCCCCGCCATCGCGAGGCTTTCCTCGAGCTTGCGCCGATCGCCGGTCAGGATCCCGACGATGTTGAGCGCCTGAGCCAGAGCGCGCTCATCGCGCGCGCGTCTGGCTTGGGCGAGGGCATCTTCTGCGAGGCGCGTGGCTCGAGGCAGATCGCCGCGGCGATGAGCGGCCATGCTCCAGTCGGCGGCGATGCGCGCTCGTAGCGCCAGGTCGTCCTGTCCGCGGAGCGCGGCTTTGTAGTGCGCTTCAGCCTCCTCCCAATCGCCTCGTCGATGGTGAACATCGGCGAGCTTGTATTCGATCTCCCCGCGCTCTTCGGGAGTCGCCTTGGCCCGTGCGATCTCATAGCTCGCGATCGCCTTCAGATAGTCGCCGTGTCGCGTATGCAGGTCGCCCTCGCTCTCCTCGACAGAGCGGCCCCCGGACCCTCTCGGAACTGCGGGCGCGGGCTCCCCGCGTTCGATCGCGCGCGCGAGGAGGACGGTCTCGGCTAGCGGTGCAACGCCCAGCTCGCGATCTAGGACCCGCTCGCACTCACGGAACTGTCGCAGGGCCGCGACGCGATCGCCGGCGCGTGCGTATACGCGCATCAGCGCACGGTGAGCAGGCTCGTGCAGCGGATCGAGCTCGAGCCATCGTTTCGCATACCCGGTCGCGCGCCGCGGCTCCTCGCTCGTCACGAGCCGTTCGAGTGCGCCGGCAAGCTCTCGCCGCAGCGTGTCCGCTTGTGCCATCTGCCACTCGTCGAATTCGGGGCTGTCACGGAGCGTGAACCCGGACAGAAAGTCTCCGGTGTATGCGGTCACCGCGTCTTCGAGACGGCCGTCCGCGACGAGTCCGCGGAAGCGGCGGACGTCCAGATCGATCGCCTCGCCGTCGAGCGCGATCCGGGTGCCATCGACGCGCAGCTCGTCCCCACCAAGCCCGGTGCGAAGCGTGGACAACGTCCTCCGGAGTGCGCCTCGCGCACGCTCGGCGTTGGCATCCGGCCATAGCTGTGCCGCCAGGCTGTCGCGGGCCTGTGGTTGCCCGGTCACTGCCAGGTAGGCGATGAGAGCCGTCGCTTTCCGCGTGTCCATCTCGACCGCGCGCCCCCCGCGCTCGATCCGCGGAGGTCCCAGGAATTTCAGGACCAGCCGTCCGCGTGCCGTCCGGTGGACCGGGCCAGCCTTGGCGCGCCGTAACGGTTTCGGGACGCTCACGGACGAGCATCATGCGCGGACCGGCGGTAAACCGGAGGCGCCGTCGAGGTCCAGGAGGAGGACAAGATGAGCCGGAGGCTCTTCGCATCGATCGCGGCGGTGGTTTCGCTCGTAAACGGCGTCCCGGGGCTGATCGCGCCAGCGGCTGTCGCATCGTTCTACGGCGTGACCCTGGATTCCCAGAGCGTCCTTGCCGCCCAGCTGCTCGCGGGGTCGTACATCGGCTATGCGGTAATCAATTGGACGACGCGTGGGTGCACGGACGTCGCGCTGTGCCGAGGGCTCGACGCCGGCAACTTCATCGCCTGGGCGCTCGGCTCCGTTATCTGGATCTACGCGGCATCCACCGGAATGACGAACGCGGTCGGCTGGGTTGGGGCCGGAGTGACCGTCATCTTCACTCTGGGCTGGGCCTACTTGACGGTTGTCGATCGGTCTAGGGCACCGCGGTTCGTCACCGTCGCACCACGCTGACCGGGCCGGGGTTGGACGGGCGCGACAAACGAGCGGACAGTAGCCGAGTCGGGCCGATGAGGCGGTCGAGACAAGGCCGAAGTCGATGAATATCCGTCGCCAATCCTGGCTCCCGTGGACGCTCTGGATCCTCGCCGCCCTTCTCGCGTGCGCGACGCTGGCACTGACCGTCGCGAATCGCGATGCCGAAACACGCAACCTGATCGGCAGCTGGCAGGTCCAGGCGCTGCTCGTGATCGTGATCATGTCGGTCCCGACAGTCGGCGCGATCGTCGCTTCGCTGCGGCCTCGTAACTCCGTCGGATGGCTCCTGATGGCGGCGGGGCTGCTCTACGTCTTTGAGCTCTTCGCCGGTGGCTACGCGACCTACACCATCATCACCAATCCTGGGGTCTTCCCCTGGGCCGCGTTCATGGTCTGGGCGAACTCGACATGGGGCTGGACGCCGATCTATGGATTGCTCGCGGCGCTGTTCCTGGTCTTTCCGAGCGGGCGGGTGCGCGGTCGACCTTGGCGGGTTGTGCTGTGGGGGATCGTCATCGCTTCGCTCACCATCACGGTCGGCTACGCCTTCCGTCCCGGACCGTACGACGACCAGTGGGATTTTCTTGCGAATCCGTACGCGCCCTCCGGGGCGGCGGGAGAGCTCATGGTGGTACTCGCCTCGACCGGGAGCGCCTTCTCGTACCTTGGAATCGTCGTGGGTGCTGTGGGTCTCCTAGCGCGCTTTTGGCGCGCACGAGGTCCTGAGCGGCAGCAGCTGAAGTGGCTGGCCTACTCGGCTGGCGTTACGGCCGGATTTTTTCCTCTGGGCATCGCCATTGCCGCCCTTGCGCCAAGTGACCAGCTGATGGGGCCGCTTACGGTGGTCCTCCTTCTCCTGCCGACGACGATCCCTATCGCTGCGGGCTTGGCGGTCCTCCGCTATCGCCTCTACGACGTGGATCTCCTCATCAACCGCACCCTCGTGTACGGTGCGACCACAGCCGCGATCGCCGCCACGTTTTGGGTCGGCATCCTTGCGCTCCAGCGACTGTTGAGTCCGGTCACATCTGGTTCGGAACCGGCGATCGCCGCGTCGACGCTTGTTAGCCTCGCGCTGTTCCAACCGGTGCGACGCCGAATGCAAGGCGCGGTGGACAAACGCTTCGATCGCTCGCGGTACGACGCCGCGCGCACGGTCGACGGGTTCGCCGAGCGGTTGCGCGACGAGGTCGACCTCGATGAAGTCCGCGCGGACTTGATTGGCTCGGTCCAGCAAACGGTGGCGCCAGCGCACACGAGCCTCTGGCTACGCGGGCCGGCGCGATGACGCCTTCGGTACGGCTGTTTGCGTTTCTTGCGACAGTCATTGCCCTGGGTTCGGTCGCTCTTGACGTCGCACTGCTCGAGTTCTTCGGCGTCTACTTGCTGCTCCCCTTGAGCCTGCTGGTCTATGTCGGCGTTGGCCTCGTGCTGACGCTGAGGTTGCCGCGGCAGCCTGTCGGATGGCTGTTGCTAGGGACGGGGACCCTCCTCCAGGTTGCCACGGCAGCCAACGCTTACTCGTGGGCGGCGTTCATTCGCGGGCCGGGGGCTTTGCCACTGGGCGAGATCGCGCTGCTCAGCCGTGTCGCCTGGATCCCCGCACTCGGATGTCTGCTCCTGGCGATCATTTTGTTTCCCACCGGCCGGCCACCATCGCGACGCTGGGGCTGGGCTGTCGCTTTGGTGCCTATCGCGAGCGCGCTCTTGGCGGCGGCCTCGCTCGCGCCGCAACAGTTGCAGGTAGCGCAACCGATTTGGGCTCAGGGCGCTCCTCCGCTCACGCTCGCGAATCCGCTCGTTACCGGGGGAACGCCCGCGATGCTGCTCGCGTATGTGTCACCTTTCGCGTACGTCGTTTTCCTTCTTCCCGTGGCCGCGGTCCTGATCCGGTTTCGAACCGCCACTGGCACCGAGCGACAGCAGCTGAAGTGGTTCGCCTACACGTCTTCTATCGCGCTCTTGTTCTTGTTCTCTTTCGCGTCGGGCGTCCTGCCGGCATTGCTCTCGAACCTTGCGGGAGCCGCGATCGCTTCGGCACTCCTTGGACCACCCATCGGGCTCGTAGTCGTAGATCTGGTTCCGATCTCGGTCGCGGTCGCGATCCTCCGGTACCGCCTCTACGACATCGATCTGCTGATCAACCGCACCATCGTTTACGCCGTGACCAGCACTGCGATTGCCGTGACGTTCTTCCTCGGCCTTGTTGCGCTGCAGGGCGCACTCCGCCCACTCACGTCAGGCTCGGAGCTCGCCGTAGCGGCCTCCACCGTCTTCTCGTTCGCACTCTTCCAGCCGGTCCGCCGCCGCGTGCAGGATGCCGTGAATCGCCGCTTCGACCGGGCCAGGTACAACGCAGCGCGCACCGTCGACGGGTTCGCCGACCGGCTGCGGGATGAGGTCAACCTCGACGAGCTGCGCACGGACTTACTCGGCGCGGTCCAGCTGACGATGGCGCCGGCGCACGCAAGCCTTTGGCTTCGGGAGCAGCGGCGATGAGGTCCTCGCTTCGGCTCTTGGCGCTTATTCCCGTGCTCGTCGCGGTGGGTTCGGTCGTCCTGGACCTCGTGCTGATCGAGTTCTTCGGCCCCTTCTTGCTACTCATCTTGAGCCAGCTGGTCTTTGTCGGCGTCGGACTCCTGCTCACGCTCAAACTGCCACGCCATCCAGTCGGCTGGCTGCTGCTTTGGGCGGGGGCGCTCTTCCAGCTTTCGTTTGCAGCCGGGGCGTACAAGTGGGCGGCTTTCATTCGCGCGCCGGGCACATTGCCACTCGGCGAGGTTGCCTTGCTCCTCGGATTGGCCTGGCTCCCCGCACTCGGATGCCTGTTCCTTGCCATCATGCTGTTCCCGACCGGCCGGCCGCCATCCCCACGCTGGGGCCTGCCTGTCGCATTGGTCGTGATGGCGACCGCGCTCTCGCTGGTGGCGTTCTGGCTCGGACCGCGAGAGTTCTCGGTCCAGCCATTCCCCTTTGGCTCTCAGGGCGCTCTGCCGCTCACGGTGGCGAATCCGCTCGCGATCGATGGACCGCTCGGGACGCTGCTCGGGTACGTGGGTGCGTTCCCCCTCGTCGTGTACCTCATTCCCGTGGCTGCGGTCTTGGTGCGGTTTCGCACCGCCGCCGGGACCGAGCGGCAGCAGCTCAAATGGTTCGCCTACGCCTCTTCGAACGTGATGGTGTTCTTTGTTGCAACAACCTTCGGCCTTTTCTCGTATCTCGGGGGCGTACTTGCATCGCTGGTGGCGGTCGTGGTCATGGACCTCATTCCGATCTCGGTCGCGATCGCGATCCTCCGCTATCAGCTGTACGACATCGACCTCCTCATCAAACGGACTGTCGTGTATGGCGCGACTACGGCTGCGGTCGCTGGCACATTTTGGCTCGGAATCCTCGCCCTCCAGAGACTCTTGAGCCCGGTCACATCTGGTTCCGAAGTGGCCATCGCCGCGTCGACGCTGATGAGCCTTGCGTTGTTCCAGCCGGTCCGCCGCCGTGTGGAGGACGCGGTCGACCGGCGCTTCGACCGCTCCCGCTACAGCGCATCGCGCACGATCGATGTCTTCGCCGATCAATTGCGAGATGAGGTCGATCTGGCCGCGGTCCGAGCCAATCTACTGAGCACCGTTAGCGCGACGATGGCCCCGGCGCACGCGAGCCTCTGGCTGCGGGAGCGACCGCGATGAGGCCGCCACTGCGTCTCCTGGCGTTCATTCCCGCGCTCCTCGCTGTGGGTTCGGTCGTCCTCGACTTCGTGCTGCTCGAGTTCTTCGGTGTGCTCTTGCTGCTCCCCTTGAGCCTGCTGGTCTATGTGGGCGTCGGACTCCTCCTCACGCTCAGACTGCCGCGCCAGCCTGTCGGCTGGCTCCTGCTCGGGGCGGGGACGCTCTTCCAGGTCACGTTTGCAGCCGATGCGTACGCGTGGGCGGCGTTCCTTCGCGTGCCGGGCACGCTGCCATTCGGCGGAGTCGCCTACCTCAGCGGATACGCCTGGGTCCCCGCACTCGGATGCCTGTTTCTTGCCGTCACGCTATTTCCGACCGGCCGGCCGCCATCCTCACGCTGGCGCCTGCCCGTCGCATTGGTCGTGATGGATACCGCGCTCTTGCTGGTGGCCAACGCGCTCGTACCGCGGGACTTCCCGGTCCCGCAATCCATCCTTCCCGCTCAAGGCGCTCTGCAGCTCACGGTGGCGAATCCGCTCGCGATCAATGGACCGCTCGCGACGCTTCTCGGGTACGTCTACTCGTCTCCAGTTGCGTACGCCGTATACCTCATCCCTGTCGCGGCGATCCTGACGCGGTTTCGCACCGCCTCCGGGAATGAGCGTCAGCAGCTCAAGTGGTTCGCGTACGCCTCTTCGATCTTGACGCTGTTCTTTGTTACGGCAGGCGTCGTGCCTGTTTTCTCGTATCTCGGCGGACTGGGACCGCTGGTGACGCTCCTGCTCATGGACCTCATTCCGATCTCCGTCGCCGTCGCCATCCTCCGCTACCGGCTATACGACATCGACCTGCTCATCAAGCGGACGTTGGTCTACGGCGCGACGAGCGCCGCCGTCGCCGTGACGTTCTTCCTAGGCTTGGTTGCGCTGCAGGCGGCGCTGCGCCCACTAACGTCAGGCTCGGAGCTCGCGGTGGCAGCCTCGACTCTCTTCTCCTTCGCACTATTCCAGCCAATTCGCCGCCGGGTACAGGATGCCGTGAACCGGCGCTTCGACCGCTCCCGCTACAACGCTGCGCGCACGGTCGATGGATTCGCCGACCAGCTGCGCGATGAGGTCGACCTCACCGAGTTGCGTGCGGACTTGCTGGGCGCGGTCCAGCTGACCATGGCACCTTCTCACGTGAGTCTGTGGCTTCGCGAGCGCGCGCGATGAGGAACTCACTGCGTCTCTTAGTGCTGATCCCGATGCTCATTGTGCTGGGCTCGGTCGTCCTTGACTTTGTTCTGCTCGAGTTCTTCGGCGCGTCGCTACTGCTTTCCTTGAGCCTGCTGACGTATGTCGTCGTCGGCGTGGTGTTGACGCGGAGACTCCCGCGGCATCCTGTCGGCTGGCTACTACTCGGGACAGGAACCTTCTTCCAGCTGTCCGCTGCAGCCGGCGGATACGCGTGGGCAGCGTTCATCCGCGCGCCGGGCACGCTACCGCTCGGGGAGGTCGCGCTGCTCATCGGATTCGCGTGGATCCCCGCGCTCGGGTGCCTCTTCCTTGCGGTCATGTTGTTTCCGACCGGGCGGCTCCCATCCAGACGCTGGCGGTTGCCAGCCGCGTTGGTCGTGATCGTCTTCGTGCTGATGTATGCAGGCTCGCTGGCAAACCGAGAGTTCCCGGTTCGGCAGTCGTTCTTCGGTGAGGGTGGGCCGCCGCTCAATGTCGCAAGTCCGCTCGCAATCGATGCGTCGCTGGCGACCCTGCTCGGATACCTCCCCGCGACTCCTCTTGCCTTTGTCGTGTTCCTCATTCCCATGGCGATGGTGGTTGCACGGTTTCGTGCCGCCGTGGGGAAAGAGCGTCAGCAGCTGAAGTGGTTCGCCTACACGTCATCGATCATGGTGTTGTCCTTTGTGGTAACTAACGTCGTGCCTGGGCCCTTCTCGATCCTGCCGCTGCTCGTACCGCTCGAGGCAGTCGTGGCGATCAACCTTGTCCCGATCTCGGTCGCCATCGCCATCCTCCGCTACCGCCTCTACGACATCGACGTGCTAATCAACCGCACGATCGTCTACGGCGCGACGAGCGCCGCGATAGCCCTGACGTTCTTCCTCGGCCTCGTTGCGCTCCAGGGGGCACTCCGCCCGATCACCTCGGGCTCGGACCTCGCGGTCGCGGCGTCGACGCTTCTATCGTTCGCGCTCTTTCAGCCGATCCGCCGCCGCGTGCAGGACGTCGTGAACCAGCGGTTCGACCGCGCTCGGTACAACGCCGCGCGCACCGTCGATGGGTTCGCCGACCGCCTGCGCGATGAGGTCAACCTCGTCGAGTTGCGGACGGACTTGCTCGGCGCGGTCCAATTGACCATGGCCCCCGCACACGTGAGCCTGTGGCTGCGGGAGCGCGCGCCATGAGCAGTCGCGCGGCGAGGATCCTTTGGGCGTCGATAGCTGTGGCGAGTGCCACCTGCCTAGTCGGACTTTGGCTGGTGCTTGCGCTCCCGCGCTCAACGCGACTTGACGCCGAAGGCGGAGGCACCGCCTTCGCCCTCATCGCGCTAAGCGCCTTTCTGGCCGTAGGCGGGATCATTCTCTGGCACCGCCCAACGCACACGATCGGGTGGCTCTACTCGTTCTCCGGACTCCTCACCGCCGTTTTGGTCTTCTCGTCTGCATACGAGAACTACGACGCGAACGTGCCCGGGGTGCTTCCGTGGGCCGACCTCGCGAGGGCCGTCAGCGGCGTCGCGTTTCTCGGGGGGATCGGTCTTCCGCTTACGCTCGGCCTTCTCCTGTTCCCCGACGGCCGGCTCCCATCACGCCGATGGTGGCCGATAGCCGCCCTGCCCTTCCTCACTCTCGCGTTGGCGAGCGTTGCCGCAGCGTTCCAACACAGCGCCCTCGCCGACGTCGCCAATGGCGTTGTCGGTTTGATCCTTCCCTTTGCGATCCTGGCCTCTGTAGGGTCCCTCGTCCACCGTTGGCGCAACGCCAAGGGCGAAGCCCGGCAGCAGCTCAAGTGGGTGGCGGGCGCTGGTTTCGTCGTCGTCGCGGCTCTGGTGGCATCGACCGTTGCCGGTATCGCCGCACTTGGGTCGGATGCTGAAGACGTCAGTTTGACCATCGGTTTCGCGTTCCTACCGATCGCGGTAGGGATCGCGATCGTGCGCCATCGCCTCTACGACATCGACACACTTATCAATCGCACCGTCGTGTACGGCGTGACAAGCGCGGCGATCGGAGTGACGTTCTTTGTCGGGATCGTCGCGCTACAAGGCATCCTCCGCCCGATTACTTCAGGCTCCGAGCTCGCGGTCGCAGCTTCGACGCTGGCCTCGTTCGCGCTGTTCCAGCCGATCCGCGGCCGCGTGCAGGGTGCGGTGGATCAGCGCTTCGACCGCTTCCGCTACGACGCAACACGCACGATCGACGCATTCGCCGATCAGCTGCGCGACGACGTTGATCTCGACGTGCTGCGGATGGACTTGCTCGGGGCTGTGCAGCAGACCATGGCGCCGGCGCACTCGAGCCTCTGGCTCCGGGAGCTCGGGCGTAGATGAGCGCAAACCGCCGTCTTGCTCTGGGGGTCGTGGTGAGCGCGGTGGTCCTGCTTTCGGTCGGGACGGCGTTCACGGCGCTCCCTGGTGTGCCCACGGAGATGCAGCTCCCGCGTGTCGCGATATTCGTGGTCCTCGCGCTGGCCGTGGCCCTCAACGGCGCGGTCATCCTCTGGCACCGGCCGCGCAACCCAATCGGTTGGGTCTTGTGCGCAAGCGGTGTGATCGGTTGCGCAGAGCATCTTTCTGGGAGCTACGCGGCCGCCGCGATCTACGGCGGCGGCGTCGCGCCGTTCGGACCGGCTGCCGCATGGATCTTCTCGTGGCTCGACGTGTTTCACCTGGCCCCACTCGGCACGTTCGCACTCCTGCTGTTCCCGGACGGGCGTCTGCCGTCAGCCCGATGGCGACCGGTGGCGTGGGCCTCCGCTGTGTCGATGGGCACCCTAGCGGTGGGCCTCGCGTTCCTTCCCGCGGCCGTTCCAGTGATCGGAATACCAAACCCGCTCGGTCAGTCCGACCTTGGGGGAGTGGCGCTCTTGCTGGTCAGCTTCGGGTTCATTCTCCTTGCGCTGAGCTCGCTCCTCTGCGCCCTGTCGTTGTACCTTCGGTACCGGCGCTCATCAGGCACCGAACGGCAGCAGATCAAGTGGGTCGCTTTCGCCAGTGTTTTTGTCGTGTGCATCGTCGCGATCGTCGTGCTCGGCGTCCCTTTGAGCATCGGCGCGTTGATCGCGAGCTTTGCCGCGGTCCCTCTGCCGACCGCGATCGCGATCGCGCTGATCCGCTACCGGTTGTACGACATCGATTTGCTAATCAAGCGGACGGTTGTCTACGGCGTGACGACCGGGGCGATCGCGGTTACGTTCTTCATAGGAATCGTCGCGTTGCAGGGAGCGCTCCGTCCGCTCACAGCGGGCTCCGAGCTCGTGGTCGCCGTCTCGACACTCGTCAGCTTTGCGCTCTTCCAGCCTGTCCGTCGACGCGTACAAGACGAAGTCGATCATCGCTTCGACCGGTCCCGCTACGACGCCGCGCGAGCTGCCGACAGCTTTGCCGACCAGCTACGTGACGAAGTGGACCTCGAGCGGGTCGAAACCGACCTCCTGGCGGCCGTCTCGATGACGATGGCGCCCGAACACGCCAGCCTTTGGCTGCGCGGCGCAGTGCCTGGGATGAGCAGCAACACCGTAACGATTTCCGGACGCCCGGTGGTTAGAAAGGAGCTCGCATGATGACTTGGACGCGAACCCTGCGGCGGGTGATCGGGCTCGGGGCCCCGAAAACGGCCGATACAGACGTGCAGCGCGCGGCGGCGACCGCCCGGCGGCAGGCTGTCGAGCGACCGCCGATCGACATCGCCCCGAACGACCCGCTCCTTGCGTACTTCGCCGAATCGCGTGGGGCGGTGAGCCTCGACGAGCTGCAACTCGACTCACCCGCGGTGCAGGCTCTTCGCGCACGCGGCAGCAAGCTGGTCGTCCCGCTGATCAGCCAGGGCGAGCTGATCGGGTTGCTGGACCTCGGCCCTCGGCTCTCGGACCAGGAATACTCGCGCGAGGACCGGCGGCTCCTGGACAAGCTTGCGGGCCAGGCCGCGCCCGCTGTGCGCGTCGCGCAGCTCGTTCGCGAGCAGGAGTCCGAAGTCCGCGCGCGAGAGCGTCTCGAGCAGGAGCTCCGTGTCGCGCAGCTGATCCAGCAGCAATTCCTACCGAAGCACCTGCCGGAGCTACGCGGCTGGCAGTTTGCGGCGTACTACCACGCGGCGCGTGAAGTCGGCGGTGACTTCTACGACTTCATCGAGCTGCCGAACGAGCAGGTCGCGCTCGTGATCGGCGACGTCACCGGGCACGGCGTCCCCGCGGCGCTCGTGATGGCCACGACCCGCAGCATCCTCCGCAGCGACGCGCCGCGGCTTGTCTCGCCCGGTGCGGTGCTCGCGCGGGCGAATACCCTGCTCCACGGCGATATCCCCCCGAACATGTTCGTCACCTGTCTCTACGCGGTGCTCGAGCCCGCGACCGGCAGGTTGCGGTACGCGAACGCGGGTCACGACCTCCCCTACGTGCGAGGTGAGTCTGGGGTCCGCGACCTTCGTGCCACCGGCATGCCGCTGGGCTTGATGGCCGACATGACATACGAAGAGAAAGAGACCGTCCTCGACCCCGGCGAGGGGCTGCTGCTGCACAGCGACGGCCTCGCCGAGGCGCACGATCCGGAACGAAACATGTTCGGCTTTCCGCGGATGCGGGAGCTCGTCGGTCGCTTCGAGGCGGGTCAGCCACTGATCGACGAGCTACTTAACGATCTCGGACGATTCACGGGCGCGGCTTGGGAGCAGGAAGACGACATCACCCTCGTCACGCTCGTGCGGTCGGAGGGTGTCGAAGACGTGCGCGTGCTCGATGAGTTCGAGATCGCAAGCGTCAGCGGCAACGAGCGTCAGGCGATGGAGCGCGTCGCGGCGAGCATCCGCGGCGTCGCGCTTGCCGGCCGAAGGCTCGAGCGTCTGAAGACCGCCGTTGCCGAGGCGACGATGAATGCGATCGAGCACGGGAATCAAGGCCGTGCCGAGCTACCGGTCCGTCTCGAGGTCAGCACGAACGATGGTCACGTCGTCGTCCGGATCACCGACCTTGGCGGCGGCCGCGATATCCCCGAGGCGACGACCCCCGATCTCGAAGCGAAGCTCGCCGGATTGCAGAAGCCCCGCGGCTGGGGTCTCTTCCTGATCAAGAACATGGTCGACGACGTTCGCGTCACGAGTGACGAGCGACACCACACCGTCGAGCTGGTCATGAGGCTCGGAGGAGGGTCCGATGGCAGAGACAGTTGAGCGCGCGGTCGTGCGGCGGCGTGACGGCGTCACGGTGATCGATATGCCCGCCCACATCGACATCACCAGCGAGGCGGCCCTGGACACCGCGTATTCGGAGGTCAGCCCAAAGGGTGCGGTCCTCCTGAATTTCACCGGTACCCAGTACATCAACTCGAGCGGGATCGCGCTCATCGTCGGCATCCTGGCCCGCGCGCGGAAGCAGAGCCGACCGATCGGAGCGTACGGGCTCAGCGACCACTACCGCGAGATCTTCGAAGTGACTCGACTTGCGGATTTCATGGGTCTCTACGGCGATGAGCAGGCCGCAATCGCGGCGAAGCGATAAGGAGGACGGGGTGGCTCAGCAAATGACGGGAACGAGCGTGCGACCGGTCGACAACGCGGCGAGCGTCATCGACATCCTTGGCGAGATCACCGCGCAGTCGGAGCCCCAGCTGATGGAGGCCTACGCGCGAGCGAGCGGAGCGGAAACGCGTGTCGTGATCCTGAACTTCGCGAGGTTGGACTACATGAACAGTGGCGGGATCGGGCTGCTCGTAACCATGCTCGTCCGCGCGAACCGGCAGAAGCAAAAGCTCTGCGCCTACGGACTCAACGAACACTACCGCCAGATCTTCGAGCTCACGCGCCTCGACGAGGCGATCGCGATCTATGACGACGAACCCGCCGCCATCGCCGGAGCGAAGGCGAGCTAGGGAAAGGGAACGACGATGTCCGAGCCGACAACCGATCACGACGTCGCCAGTGAAACCCCGCGCAGCGACGCGGGCAACTGGGCCAAGCCAGTCCGAACGCTCACTTCGAAGGACGTCCCGGCCGGGGCGATGGACCTCAACGTCACCGGCCACCGAGTGGCAGGCGCCGCAACCGGCTTCGGCCGGCTGTGGCAGAAATCGTTCTCGGTGCGGCTCGAAGGCGCGACCATCACGCCGCGCGAGGTCATCCAGGTGTGGAAAGAGAACTTCGGTGACTTCTGGCCGAAGGGTCAGCGG
>Ga0207684_10001863_pt1 | contig 21964 bp, 23 predicted proteins | sample KBSK5501metaG_FD_184342 | JGI IMG/M metagenome (GOLD analysis project Ga0207684, IMG submission 184342) | Corn, switchgrass and miscanthus rhizosphere microbial communities from Kellogg Biological Station, Michigan, USA - KBS K5-50-1 metaG... | ecosystem: Host-associated > Plants > Roots >...
CAATCAATTATTCTGCTCAGAATACGAAGATCATAAAAGACTTGCTTATGGCGCATTCAGACGAAATAGATAAGGCAGCCGAGCGGGAATTAAATCCACAACCTATGGCGTCTATATCAGTTCAAGAGTTTTCACAACCGCTTCCAGCACATCAAGAGAAGAAGCCAGAACATGTAAGACCGCCGAGCATTTAATGTATGCAAGCCAGTCAAAAACCACCTACTATCTTCACAGAGTTGGTCAGAGGAAAGCCTGTCACATATTGCAGGTGTGCTGACTGCCTGACAGTGCTAGCAATCGTAACCGATGATATGGATACGTGGCCTGCCGTTTGTACAGATTGCCTAAAAAAGTGGCGTGCAAAATACCTACAGGTAGAACTACATTAAGCGGTAGAGTTCTCATACATTGAGTTTGATCTTGGGGTAAAGGTAGCGAGACTGCCATATACCTCAAAGGAAGCAACTAAGGACGTATAGACCCATCAGGCATGGTTGCGCCTTGTAGTGACTTGGCTTTATCTAGTTGTTCGGTAGTGGTGCCTTTGGCTGCGTTCAGGTTGGCTACACTCAGGTTGGCTCCATTCAGATCGGCCCTACTCAGGTCGGCTCCATTCAGGTCGGTTCCGCTCAGCTTGGCTTCGCTCAGCTTGGCTCCATTCAGATCGGCCCCACTCAGGTCTGCTCCATTCAGCTTGGCTCCATTCAGATCGGCCCCACTCAGGTCTGCTCCATTCAGGTTGGCTACACTCAGGTCGGCTCCGCTCAGGTCGGCTCCATTCAGATAGGCTACATTCAGGTTGGCTCCGCTCAGGTCAGCTCCGCTCAGGTCAGCTCCCCACAGCTTGGCTAAAAACAGGTTAGCTCCATTAAGGTCGGATAAAGACAGATCGGCTCTGCTCAGCTTGGCTAAAAACAGGTTAGCTCCGCTCAGCTTGGCTCCGCTCAGGTCAGCTCCTCTTAGGTCAGCCTTGCTCAGGTCGGCGTTCCTCAAATCGGCATTTAACAGATTAGCTCCGCTCAGATCGGCTCCTGTTAAATTAATGATGCGTTTGTCCTTGTCTATTAGACCAGACTCATGCAGGAACAGGAGCACGCTTCCTTTCCGTTCTGCATCGCATCTCCGTACCACTGTCAACGTCAGTACTCGTGCTATCGTCCGTACCTCATATTCTGGTTTTGACTTACGCAATTTTTCATGCAGAAGAAGTTCGGACATTTTGTCGATATACTCTTTCAAGGCCTCTTCACGTTGGTTGTCTTCTGCTATGTAACTTTCTGTTTTAGCACGCTCTCGTTCAATCTCTCTCTCAGCATCCGCACGTAACTCAGCCGCTTTCTGCTCATTCTCAGCACGTAGCTCCGCCGCCTTCCGCTCTCTGTGATTAAACCAAAAGCCAGCGGCAGCCAACACTACAGGTATAAATAGCAGTTGCATCCAGTCCCACAGCGTTTTGCCTGGTTGATATGTCTCAGTTCTTGTGATGGTTGGTGGTGATCCGCTGATGGTACGTATTGTCGATGTTGTGTAGTAGCCGTTGAAACCAGTTCCGTTAATCAGAGTCTCAACGAAGATGAGCACCATCGCTGCTATCACAAGGGCAATAATTATAGCCACTATTGGGTGTTTTCGTATGTAATGCCACCATGAACGAAGCTTTCCCACCGCTTGCTCTCTCCTTTGCGATATACTTTGCTGAGTATAGCAGACAAAGCATAACAGTGCATAATGGCATATGACACATTTGCTACTTCCAGTTTGATTTAGTGATTTAGTGGTATGCTAGCTATAGGGTTATCGCATACGACCCTGCCCCGTCGCTGGTCTTTTTTACGTACCTCACCAGCAATAGGGGTTATTTTTATGCCTCTGGCTTCGATAAATAATACATAGACTAATGTCGTATAATGTACACAATAGATGCGATATTACCTGGGTAGCACCACCTGGACACCTGTCGAGTAGCTAACGACACGCCGTTCATGCCGGACTAGCCATGCCGATACAGAAGCATCTTTGCTATAGAGAAGAGGTATACCTATGTTAAGTTTCAAAGAGGCGTGGGAACGTGAAGTGGAGATGCAGCGGAAAGAGTACTTTGATAGGGTTGGGGGAAGCCCTTCGTCTAGTACTCCACCGCTGCGTCCAGGTGCTCGACCGCTGCCTGTCCCTGCACCTGCATCTTATACACAAGCCTGGTCGGAGCTTGGTGGCATGTCACGTATTCGCGCACAACAGGACTATGAGCGTGCTGTGAAGGCCCAACAGGACATGTATACTGGCAAGAACAGCAAGCGGTTTATGGCTGCAATTGAGAAGCTAGAAAGGTTTCGAGGGTAAAGAATTATGGCAAAAAGTAAGGGTACACCCAAGGGTCAAACAGACGCTAACCAAGCTTTTAGGGCTGATAGGGGACAAGCAAGTCGTGGATATGATACAAGCGGAACACCGCGAGGACAAACCTACGCAAATCACCCCAACCCTACAATGCGTCCGAAGCCTGCGTCGATGGTCCCGTCACATCATGCACAGATACCGGGCGGAATGCCAGTCAAGCCCAAAGCAATACCGCCTGATGATTATCCGGTACAGAATTAGGGGAGGCGTGTATAAATAATGACTCTTACTACTGACTTCTTTGTTGGTACAGCGACGGTAGACTTGACCACATCAGCCAGTGCTGATGCTTTCTATGCGTGGAAGAGTACCTGCGCTGTCCTGCAAGTGACTGGCACGATGCCGCCACCTTTGTCTGCTGTGCCAATTTACTTTATAGCAAAGCAGAATGTACCGTTAAACGTCGTTGCTTCTAGCATCGTGTACAGTAACGTAGTGACAATGACGGTGTAAGGAGTGACCATGAATGGACTTACTAAGAGAAGTACAACAATACCTAGCAGACGAGGCAGACGCGCAACGCTTTCGTTGGAAGGGGAATGAGTATATGGACCCAAATGATATCAAAATAAGAGAACCGTGGCGCGGCTTTGGTGCGTTGCCGGATGCATATGATAGTAACGGTGTGAAGATAGGTGGTTTTAGGGGTGATATTCCACTAGAGCACCAGGCCGAATGGGATGCTTATCTGAAGAAGAACCCCGAAGCGTTTAGTGGAAAAGCGGCGAGTACATTCACGCTTGACTCAAGCGGCATCACGGTCCAGGTCGACCCACAAAACGGCGATGTGTATCTGATACAAGGCGGTCGCCTGCACGTTGTGGTTAAACATGGGGACTTGGCACAACTGGCAGGCATTATGCACGGTGCGAGTGTTGATGCCTCTGTCGGTGTAACTGCACCTACGCCACATGTTGTCAACGGTCCACCTGTACGACCTGCACCTGCACCGTCTTTTAGCAATCCACCAAATGCGTCACAAGGGCCACATGGTCCGTATCAGAACTCTGCACCTATAGCGCCTGTTGTCAAAGATGCTGCCTACGATCCAGCACGTCACAACCGACAGGCACAGAGGAACGCCGAAAGTTTAGAGTTTGCCGTCAAAGCAGAACGCAAACTTATTGATGACCGTGATCGGCAGATACGCCGGAGAAATGGTCAAAGGTAGATAAGCAGCGAAAATGGTATAGATGAACTACTACTATTCAAAATCAAAAGGGTAATGTAGGGGCTTCTGGTTGCTCTCCCCTGGCTTTGGGAGCTTGTTTGAACGTGACATTCACCTGTCGTAGTGGGGGCATGTCTACCCGTTTTCCGTCTAACAATTCAGCAATCGTCAAGATTTGCAAACGGGGATGTTTCCCCCATGCCGATTGATAGAACCCCGCCCCTGATGCTTCTGTTCGCATTGGCTGTGTGGGTTCTTGCATGGTGAGTAGTACCCCTATCTCTGCTTTTTCACGGTCTATCACGCCGCGTAAATCTCGTATATCTTTGACGCTGGTATGCCCTCCCTTCACGGAAAAGATCACCTGTTTGGTTTTACCGCCCTCTGCTTCATCGTGAAAATACAGATGCCCATCAATGCCTTGATCGGCCCCTTTCTTTTCCTCTACGCCACGCGCCCCCACGAGTCCTAATGCCCACCATTGGAACTGGTACTTATCATTATCTGCTAACGCTTGTGCTTCAGAGAATGTGGTGGGTTCCCCTCTCACCTTATAGGTTTTTGCAATGTCAGCACCATAGGCATCTAGTAACCGTGTCTTAATGAGATTAATTGCAATGGAGGTGATATCAATTCCTATCCAGTGTCGATTGAGTTTTTGCGCGGCGGCAATTGTGGTACCACATCCACAAAAAGGGTCAAGTACCACATCCCCTGGATAAGTGGTCAATTGAATAATCCGCTCTAAGAGCATTTCTGGCTTCTGTGTTGGATACCCTAATCGCTCCCTTGCCTGTGAATTGAGGGGGTCAATATCATTCCACACATCTGTAACCGGTCTACCCCGTTGCTCATCAAGATACCGCTTATATTGTGGAATAGCCCCTGGTTTCGTCTGAATAACCAATCCTGCTTCATAGGCCGCTTGCATCCGTTCTTTTGTCCAACGCCACACTTTGGTATGCCCAAGAAATTCGTAGGTCAGATTGGGTCTATCTGGATTAGGATTGGTCAAATCACTGAGACGGTAGACGCGCCCGTCAGCATCATGATAGCGGTATTTAATGGTGGTTTTCTCATCTAAATCATCGTGATCATAAGCAATGAAAGCAGCGTCATTGTTCCAGGTAGCTCGCTCTGCTGACATTTGATAGCTCAAAATGATGTCATGATTGCGGGCTAAACGTCGGCTCAAGAGTCCTTTGGGAGTGGAACGACGCCAGATAATCTCATTGCGGAAGTTGACGGTACCAAAAATCGCATCCATCAATATCTTCAGATAGTGGCTTGCTGTTGGGTCACAATGCAAATAAATACTTCCCGTTAGTTTGAGGACACGGCGTATCTCCACAAGACGCGGGGTCATCATCACCAGATAGGCCAACATGTCACTTGTGCCAAGTAAACGTCGAAACGCTTGCAAGGCTTCTGAGGCTTTCCCGCCCTCTTCTACCACTTGTTCATAGGTTGCTGAAGCCACGGTGTCCCATTTCCAGGTATCACCAAATGCCTTAATTTGTGCGCTAGAACGGGTACCGCTTTTCTCAGCAAACAAGACGTTGTAGTCCTGATTGCTATTAAATGGAGGGTCAAGATACACCAAGTCTACGGACCCATCCTTGATATAGCGACGTAAGATATCCAGATTGTCCCCATAATACAGATAGTTCTCAGCCATAACACTTCCCCCTATTGCCCTGGTTAAACTGAGCTTATTATACCATACTCATACTTCGACTAATCCTATCTTAGTCGATATATCCTATCCCTACCACCCATGAAAATACAGTGGGGGGGGTAGAGGCTAATTAGCATCCTGCCATGACTCTCTGTTTAGCGGGCAAGGTGGAGAGTAGCAAAGTGGGCAGGGTCATGATTAACAAAAACATTGGCGGTCTATTCATAGTAGGGCATGGACAGGCCGCTATTTGCCGTTTACAAGACGAGTATTTATGCATCTATAAAAACTCGTTTGTTTTCGTAGGGCAAATATAACTATAACTAGCAATGGGTACTAGAATGGCTTCTGGGGCTGCTTGGGGCATATGCCTTGAAGCCGCCCGCAGCGCGGCCTATGTATAATTATAGTAGGGGGCGGGCGGCAGGTGCGGTGGCGGCGGACTTTAAAAACTGAATACGCTACACCGGAGTCATTCAAGAAGCGGCGAAGTTAAAGCAAAGCGTACGTGACAGCCGATGAGATAGATACACGAACTGGTGAAGCGGCAAACAAAATGAAACATTTACTAGAAAGGATACTACAATGGCACTTACAGCACAAGAGAAAAAGGCGCGACAACGCGCAAGTGTTACAGGCTATGCTAAAAGCCGCGAGTCTGACTGGAAACGCCGAGGCATTCAAAATGCCAGCTATACCACTTACTTAGAGAAAATTGTAGAACAGCATGCAGCATGCAGCATTTGTGGGCGTGTAGTTGACAATACTTCCGCTCTTGATCATGACCACCTGACAGGTCAAGCTCGTGGTGTTCTCTGTAGTTCCTGCAATTTGCTTATTGGCGGCATGAATGATAATGCAGCGCTTTTAAGAAGCGCCGCTAATTATCTTGATCGTTGGGCTAATTGATAGACGGTAGTGTGTAGCTCCGGTTACACATTGACGCCTGTCAAGTAGACAGGATAAACACATGATGCGGATATCGCATAGAAAAGGATTCACTACCATGGCAAGCAAAAACGTTAAGAACCAAGAAGCTATTGAAGACAAAATTGTTACTGAAACCGCTGCACAAGCTGTAGCTACAGAAACCGCCGAAATCCCTAAAGCAGAATTGACGCTTGATGAACTACGCGCCGAAGCTGCTCGAATCACAGAAGAAGTTAAGCAGCGTCAGGCAGATGCTCGCAAGGCCCGCCAACTTCTGAAGCAAACGAAAGCCCAACAAAAGGCATTGCGCGATGCAAACCGCAAGGTGAAGCCCGTTAGAACTGCTGAGAAGAGTAGCGCCCCCATTATGCGCACGTATCAAACTGGCCTTGATGTCACAGGCTGGACGTCCCAGGAGATTATCGATAAAGCCGCTGAGATGGAAAAAGTATTCGACCGCAATGTCGATATTCTGCTAAGCGGGAATATGTTGAACGATGGGGGCGAAGTGAAGCATTTTGGCAACGTTTTTCACCCCGCACATCATCTTGATGGAGACAAATGGTCGCTGTATTATGGAGGCAATCTGCATGTGCGTCCTGCAAACGGCAGCACCTGGGATCATGCGAAAATTGTCATCTTCCCTGAGGGTGAACTTGATGCATGGCAACGGCACGAGAGCAAGCTACAAAAAAGCGGTAATCGCCCGCGCAAGTAGAACCATCGCTGCTGTCGCATTGAAACTTGTAGTGCGTATTGAGTATCTAACCAGGGCGGGCTATCTACCCTGGTTGCATTGGTGCTTTTAAAGCACAGAAAGTGAGAATATTTTGAAAAGCGTTCTTGAAACTGCCGATGAATTTATTGCACGCAAAGAGGCAGAACAGCATCCAACAGCAGAATTAACAAGTCCTGAAGAGGGCAAAACCTGGATATTCCCAATTGAAGCACGCACGTTCGTTGTTGGGTCTCCTAAGCAAGTTTTTGTTATAGAACGGCTTAGTGGCGGTTGGATAACGGGCGCGGGCGTCATGTATCGCATAGGGTACTTCAGGCAGAATGAAAGTGGACACTGGAAACGTCCATTGCAGAACCCTGTTCTTTCAAAAGAAGTACTTGCATCGCTTCTAACACAAGCCCGAAGCGATAAGACGCTGCTTTAAAGCAATTAGGCCAGAAGCATCACTGCTACGCATTGCAGTGTAAAAGCTTCTGGTCTTTTTTTATGCTCTTTAACTTTACCTTGTGCAAAAATTTGTCTAGGGTTTTAGCCTAGCTGGCGGCTGTCATATACCGCATATGCCGCATACCCCTCAGCAAGCAAGCAGTGTTATGTGCATGCATTTATAGAATAAATTTTTACTATAGAGTATAGAATAAAGATGGTCGTATTTACGCTTATTTGCGCGGCATGGGGTATAATAGGGCTATAGTGTTGTGGCTGTACATGATCTATGGATGGTCCGCATTAGAACAGCGGCGATAAAATGTAACACACACGCACAAACAGTGCAGTTACTAGCAAGGCAATATCACACATGCAGCAACCGAAGCCCAAACATAAGCGCGGTCCCAAACCGGCACCGGCGCGGGATATTTTAAAAGCGCGGTTCTTAGAGACAATGGGCAAAACGTACAATGTCACCTGGTCGGCAGAAGCAGCAGGCATTAATCGGCGCACCGTGCAAAACTGGCGCAATGATGGGTACTTGACCGCTGAAGAAGAACAAGAGGCATACCAACAATTCCAAGACTTTATCGCCGCCGAAGTCGTGAAGCGCGGGTTGCTTGGCACGCAAGAACCGATGATTAGCAATGGCCGCTTTGTTAAAGACGAACATGGCAACATTATGACCCATCTTGTTGTTGATAAACGCCTGCTAGCACGCTTAGCTGAACGGCACCTGCCAGGGTACGCGCCGCACTCAGAACAACACGTTACCGTAGACCACACAACAAACGGCATTCCAAATCAATACCTGCTGCAAATCGATGCACGCGACCTTACAGATGATGAATGGGCTATTCTCAAAAATGTCGCCGATTCTGTGCAGGCCCGCAAGGCTGTAAAAGTTATTGAGAGTGCTGAGTTGTAGCCACATGCCGGATAAATCTATGCTATTTTTAGTGCTGCCGATTCTGCTAGACCCATCTGTGTATTTATGTGATAAGCCTGTAGACCATATGCACTGGTTGCGCAATGAGACATCACTGCTATGTAGTAAATCAGTTGTGCATACTAGTGCTAGCTGCCTGTATGTCCAATGTATCATCCCTGTTGTTATGGTATCAGATAATCCCAATAGCATATGGGCGTTTTTGTAGGGGCATTTCTGCAAGAATAGCAGCGGTAGAATAGCAGCGGTTATATAGAGTGGTAAATAAGAGTGGGTAAATAGGGTGGTAGAATTGCAGCGGTAGAATAAAGTGGTAGATATACTCTTGGTAAATACTCCTGCATACATTTCAGGAATACGTACATTGTTGTATAAAAGCATCTATGTGATATCACTGCACTATGTAGCTACATGCCTACTGTGCCTTATCCTGTGACGTCTACATGCTATGTGTGGTGTTAGCTTGTATGCTATGCGTACTGTTAGTGCGATAGCGCTGCTACATTGTTAGTGTAATGGCATGCTACCACCCCACCACCCCCACACTGGCAAGCAGCGCAGCATGTGTGCAATGTGCTGTGACCGCGCAGGAAGCATTTTGGTTATAGTGTGACGGCGGCATGCCTGTACAACATACGATCCAAAATTCTCAATTTCTGCCATGTGGCTTTAGTGTATAGTTGTATACTATAGCATGAATAAATTTACAGTTGGTAGCCTGTTCTCTGGCATTGGTGGCCTAGACCTTGGGCTAGAACATGCAGGCTTTACAATAGAATGGCAGGTAGAAAACAATGAATTCTGTCAACAAGTCCTTGCCAAACACTGGCCGCTGGTACCCCGGTATGGAGATATCAGAACCATCCGATCTAACGATCTTGCCCCAATCCATGTACTTGCTGGCGGCTTTCCTTGCCAAGATGTCTCAGATGCAGGAAGCCGCGCAGGCATCGACGGCAGCAGGTCAGGTCTCTGGACAGAGTTCGCCCGACTGGTTCGCCAGCTACAACCCCAGTACGTCCTTGTCGAGAATGTCGCCGCGCTACTTTCCCGTGGACTCGAAAGAGTTCTTGCTGATCTGGCCGCGTGCGGGTACGATGCAGAATGGCAAGTGCTACCAGCGGCGGCCTTTGGTGCCCCGCATCTCAGGGAGAGGCTTTTTCTTGTGGGCTACCCTCACAGCGACAAACATACTGCCAACGTATTCCCGCCTTACTTCAGACCGCAGCAAACATCACCGGCTATCTGGCAAGAAGTTTACGCTGCACTTACCAGAGCGACTAGCAGCAATCGGGGTCGCACTTACGCCGACACTCGCCGAGAGTTTTATGGGCTTCCCGACAATGTGGACCGCCTTACAGCACTAGGTAACGCCGTAGTGCCGCAGGTAGCACAATATGTTGGTGAATGCATTATAACGCACCTGCTAAAGAACCAGGCCAGCATGCCGTAAGCATTCGAGTAACTTCTCATTCTCGGGAAGCAAGTACATGCTAAAAGCTATATCAAGCGCCTGCATAACTGCAAGCTGTTCATCTAGTGGCATAACCCGCAGGCGTTCAACCAATGCAGGCCCATCGATACCATAATACGTATCTAATTTTTCATCCCACAATGTATCTTGCACAGTTCTCCACATAAGAGCGGCATGCTCTTCTGTAGCAGAAACGCCGCGCATGCAAGCGGCAATAATAAGCGCTTCATCGGCAGTAAATTTGGGTACCATAGCATTTTCCTTACGCTTGCAGGTCTCTTTGTTGCTGTGATGGTAGTTCACCGCCACTATAGCCTATGCGATGCAAGTAGTGCGCAAAAATTGCTTCAACAAATGCAGCACCGCGTTTTTTATGCATGGCAACTAAAAATTCACTTAGCAAAAGATCCAAGTGTTCTTCATCATTTGTGTGATACACCAGATCAATGTCTTCTGGGTCATCAGGGTTTTGCGAAAAAGACACCTGTAACTCTTGTGGGAACACAACATCATCTTCTTCCATGATATACTCCTTTTATGCTAAGTATACAGCAAGGGCAAAAGCTTGCATGCCCCCGCCCTGCTGATCTATACGAACGCACTACTACTCTACAGCTTGAAGCTGTTCTTCTAGCATTGCAATTGCTTGATCGATGCTTTCCAGTAACTCGGCACACTCTTTACGTTGCGACAGCAACGTAGCAAGCTCTTGGTGTATGTCTTCTGGTGAAAGTTCTGGATAGCCAGCATTCGCTTCTTGTAGCTCCTGCAAAGCAGTATTCTTTTCGCTTACATCAGAATACGCTTCCTCTGCTTCCTGCAAAGCAGCATTCTTCTTACTTTCGACATCTATTGCAGGTGTTACATCAGATTGTTCTTCTGTATGATGCACTGGCACCTGTTGCGATTCAGCAGGTTGCGATGATATATCTACAGGTACCCGTTGAGTTGTAGCTGATTGCGATGGTATATTTCTAGCTGCGGATTTACTTGATTGCGCTGGCGTTCTTGACTGAGTAGGAGCTGACATTCGCGGGGGTATTTGCTTTACAGCTTCTGCTATTGTTAGCTCACCTTGTCGCACCTTATCTGCTAATACAGAACTATGCTTTGCAATTTTTTCAGCATCAATGATATATTGCCGATTTGTGCCAACAAGCGCGGCAATTTTATCAGCAGTCCTACCCTGTGCAAAAATTTGTTCAGGGTCAGCAGCGCGGCCAGCTTTCATGCGTGCTTGCGCTTCTGAAGCTAGATGCTTCTTAACATTAGCATCAATGGCAAACATAGCTCGTTGACTGCTTGATAAATGACGACGGCTCACATTTTTGCTGAAGACATATGAATATGGATCGCCCTGCTTATCCACCTCTTCAGTCACATCTTTAGTAGCAGGTTCAATACCCAGCTCTCTACACATGCGATAGCGGTTGCGCCCATCAATAATCTTCCCTTGATATAACTCGATAGGCTCACGCAGGCCATGGGCAGCTATATCAGACTTTACTGCATTGTACTCTTTTTCTGACATCACGGGAATGAAATTCGCTGCTTCGTGAACCTCAAGCTCTTTTTGACTCTCTGTTTCTGTCAATTTCTTAACCTTTCTTTGCCTATGCAGGCAACCACCAGACCACTTTTTACAGCTAACCCTGGCTAGTAGGGGCATGCAGGCTTAACACGCCCTACGGCCAAGATATACGCACTACGACATATCAAAGTTTTATCTTGTATCCTGCTCGCTCCAAATCCTCAACATCCAACGATAAATCAATGTCATCGTCACTATAGGCTTGACGACGAGCCTCCTCGATGTGAGCTTCCTCGGCTATGCGTGCCCAATGCGCCTTTATATCTTCTGGTGAAGACATATGATCATGCCCATTAGATGCAGGTTGCGGGGCTTGCGGTACTTGCGGGGCTAAATTGCTGCTGCATGAATTTTTACTATTAGCAGTTTGGCACGCTTGTTCTACATTATTTAAATTGATGTAAGGCTTATTTGCCACCGCAGCCCCCGCAAGCCCCGCAACTTTATCTTCAGGGTTCCTTACATCAACGCGATAGGTGGCTGCATGTGTATGAGAATCTTCACCTTTAATGATGCGCAAGTTTTGCAAACCGTACGGCATGTGGTTTTTCTTAGCTAGCGTCCTGCTAAATTTTTGCGCAAAGCTCTTATCTTTATCGCGGTTCTGAAATTGGGCATTGAGCGGTTCTGGCAGCAATGGTGCTAAGTCATGCCTTAGTACCAAAAACTCATTTACAAAGTCTGAAACAGTGTGTGCTTTTTGCGTAAGAAAGTACCAGTGTTCAAGAAAAGCAGTCCACTCGCGGCCCTCAACATCGGCATCGGCATACATCTCTGTAAGATTGCCTAAAAAGCCATCAATACCTACAAAGCTAAGAATGCCAGAAGTGACGCGTGCCCACTCGCTAAAGTCATCTTGAAATGCTACTTTTTGTTGTGGCGGCGGTTGACCTGCAACGCACCAGGCCCGCACCATTGTAAGCAGATTAGCGATAATTTCTCCGCGTCGCTTAGCAATTTCATCAAGCAGCGGATGATATTTAAATGTATCTCGTGTCCAGGGAGCTGACATACCTGCATCAATAGTGATTCTGTAGCATCTTCTTGGCAGATCGCCGCCTATCATAATATTGTTGCCTGTTATAACAGGGATAGTGCGTTGCTCAAGTTCTGGCATAGCATTGCTACCAAGCAAGCGTTCTTTCCATACAGGCGTTGTAAGAAATGATGATAATATGCCGCTTCGCACCATGCTATCGCAATTGTCAAAGCAGAATGTGATGCTTGTACCTGTAAGCAGCAAGCCTGTTAGCACTTTGCTCATTTGCTCTTCAGATGTTGGTAGAGGCGTTGTGCCGACAGGACGCCCTGTAAGCAGGTATGCAATGACTTTAAACAGCAGCGTTTTGCCAGTTCCAGCTTTATGCGCATTTAGCAAACAAAGCGGTACAAGTGAACACAAAGAGCGTGTAACAACAGTAAGCATGAGTGCGCAAGCATTCGCCCTATCTACATCAGTAGCATAAGGAAACTCGCTAATAAAGTCGAATGCAAAAGCAGCAGCCTCTTTAGCTTGCTCTTGCGTAGGATGCTCTGGAATAGCTGGAATAAGCAGTCCAGCCTGTGGCAGGTAAAGCAAACGGGATGCGCTATCATAGCCATTCGCATCGAGTATTGTGCCATCGCTTCTAATAACAGGTATTTCTGTAATGCCTCGAAGCGGTGGAAAGTTCCAATAGCCCTGCACAAGCACTTGCTTTGCATTCGTAAATGATGGATGCGCATCTTTTAAAACGCCCTTGCTATTCAGCTTAAAAAAGTCTGCTGCACGCACGATATGTGATAGCGCAATATGCTCATTCATCAACTCAATTCTGGGACGATCTTCTTCATCAAATGCAAGCCGAGATAAGAAGCCTCCACGCACATAAATTGCAGGTGGCTCACCATCTGGTTGATTGCACCCATACAACTCTTTTAATATTTCATCAGTTACGACATCCAATTGTTGATCTAAGCGAATCTTAGGTTTTTCCAATTCTCTCTCACTTTCAAGAACCGCTGGCATCTTGACGAGAGAAGTACTTTGCTGTATAATTTCTATAGATCGTCATACAACTGAATACTTCTAACCTTGCCGAGAAGCCGTTCCAGCGGCTTTTCTGCTTTTTAAACACTAAATTATATCCTCCTTTATAACAAAAACGCGCTGCACGCAAATATCCCAAAATCTTGAAATATGCGCATGCAACGCTAATTCTCTGCTCCACGAGCAGCAATAAATTTCTAGTAGTTAGGCAGGCACTTGCCGCTTAACCGAAATGGACACTTTGCCGCCATTGCGGGCAGCTTCAATCAGAATCACGCGCAGGTAAGCTGTCAAAGTTAAACCTGCTGCTTGGCTCTGTTTCTTCAATTCTACAAGGACATCAGGCGGTAAACCTGTTATCGTTTTATCCATGATACACCTTTCTTCATGGGTTAAAAATGCTAAGCTTATTAAACTACATTCAAGGTAAAAAAGCAAGCATTTTGTGTTGTTCAGCTTACTTTTCTAATGTTTTTACCCACAACTTATAACTCATCTACTAAAGTATGCCTTAATAAGCTAAGCTATTTACGCTGCATGAAAAAGCTTGCAAATCAGCTTCAAGTAGATGCATGTCAGTGGCAAATGTGGAACCTATATGCGCCACCTACCCCACACCTCTCTATCATCGCCCCAGGCTATATGATTCTTTAGATGGGTAAATTAGCTATGCAGAGAAAGTGAAGAATGTAAATTTGCCTATTGACGCTCATTGAGTCACATGGTATCGTTATTTCATCCTCAAACAGGTACAGCTTTCATATACAGGACACCGAGGAATTTAAAATGAACACATCTGCACCCACTATTACACACTACCGGGTTGCAGCTATTCAATATGAGCCGGCGCAGGGCGAGAAAGAGAAGAATGTGGCCGACCTTCTCCGCCTCGTTGAGGAGGCTGCGCGGCATGATGCACGCTTGATCGTCTTACCGGAAATGGCGACAACCGGCTACTGCTGGGAGTCTCGCACTGAAGTCGCTCCCCATGTTGAACCTGTCCCCGGGCCAACTACTGGCCGTTTTCAAAAACTCGCCACACAGTATGCTTGTTATATCGCGATCAGTATGCCCGAAGTTGATCCAGCTACAAACGTGTACTACAACTGCATGGTTTTGATTGGTCCAGATGGAATCATTGGAACATATCGCAAAATTCACTCCTACATCTCTGAACCTCGCTGGGCACGTGATGGCGACCTGGGCATGCCAGTATGGGAAACTCCACTGGGCCGCCTATCAGGACTCATCTGTATGGATGCCATGTACTTCGAGGCAGCGCGTATCCCTGCATTACATAATGCGGATGTTTTGCTTTTTCCTACGAACTGGCTGGAAGAAAAATGCCCGAGTAGCTGGTGGATGGCCCGCGCATTCGAGAACGGGGTGTACTTCATCGCTGCGAACCGCTATGGTCTCGAACGCGGCGTACAGTTCAGCGGCGGAAGCTGTGTAATTGATCCCGATGGATCCATCCAGAGCTATCTAGACGATGGCGATGGGATTGTCTATGGAGAAGTTGATTTGACCCGCAGCCGCAACAAGATCTGGGGCGCAAATCAAGAAGAAATGGCCGGGGACCGGCTGGCTGACCGCCAACCTGCCGAGTACATTACCCTTGTCAACAATACATACCTGTGGGAGCCTCTGAAATATCATGGTCTGTATGAGCTTGGAGAGCTTCCGCCCGGACAACTTTCCTGCGTCGGCTTTATCCAGACTGATCTGCAAGCTTTTTTCCCCGCGGGACATCCGCAAGGATCACCTCTCGAGTTATTGCGCAACACACTTAGAACACTGCTCAACGACCACGCCCCGGCACGACCGGACATGCTGGTACTACCTGAATTGATCCTGCCAGGCCCACTCGATGTACAAAATGGGACGCCGAACGTGATGGCTACTATGCAGGCAGGGGCTATTGAGATTCCGGGACCGGAAACCGATGTCCTGACCGCACTCGCCAACGAATTCCAGTTGAGCCTTGTTCTTGGAGTTGCAGAGCGAGTTTCGGGCGCGGGCAATCGAGAAGCGAAATATTACAATACAATTTTGCTGATTGATCCTGAGGGTGTATATGGAACATACCGCAAATTGCACCTGACGCTCAGCGACCGCCTCTGGGCCAGCCCTGGTAGCCTGGGATTACCGGTGTTCGATACGCCCACTGGACGCATCGGACTGGCAACGGGTTACGATGTGCTCTTTCCAGAAACCTTGCGCGTGCTTGCCGGGAAAGGCGCTGACCTGGTATGCGCCCCGGCATTCCTTAACTTCCCACAACCAATTGGGCTTGGCCCTTCAAGTATTAAGTATAATCCGCCTGTCGCGCCTGATGAATACGATCCTACACATTCGTTGATCTGGCGCGTACGAGCAGCCGAGCATCATGTCTACCTGGCCCTGGCGAACTGGAGCGGCGCGTCAAATGGATTACGTGCCAATGGCTACAGTGGCATCTACTCACCTACTTACTCTACCTATCCATGGCCAGAGGTCATCGCTGAAGATGACGAGCTTACACTGACGATGATGACCATCGACACACGCGAACAGCGCACCGGGCGGCGAACAACGGCTGCTCTGGGCTATACCCCTGGCGAAATGGCGGGATCGCTGACAGGGGAACTGGCCTATGATATTCGCGAAAGCATTCCCGGCAATGTGGTACGCAGCAAACCGCTGCTGCGCAAGCGTATGCCGTTCTGGTACCTTGACCTGGTAAAAAAATTTTAAAGGAGACACAAACCGCATGAGATTGCGAGACAAAGTAGCGATTATCACTGGCGCTGCCGGAGGCATGGGCCAGGCCGCAGCAGAACTATTTGCGCGCGAGGGCGCGAGTGTTGTGATTACCGACATAGCCACAGACGAAGGCGAAGAAACCGCTCAGAAGATCCGCGATGCAGGTGGCAAAGCCATATTTGTCCAGGCCAACGTTGCTAAGGAAGCCGATGTTAAAAATATGGTCGGCGCGGCCATCGATGCATTCGGCCACGTGGATGTGCTTTACAACAACGCGGGCATTATGCCATCTGATGACGGGAGCGTTACCGCTATAACCGGGGAACTCTGGGATAGAGTGATGGATGTGAATCTGAAGAGCGCTTTCTTGTGCTCGAAATACACCATACCGCACATGGTGGAGCAAGGTAAAGGTTCGATCATCAACGTGGCTTCATTTGTCGCCTTTATGGGCTGCACTGTACCACAGGATGCATACACCGCTTCTAAGGGCGGTATGCTCTCGCTGACTAAATCATTTGCAGTCCAATATGGCCGTCACGGTATACGCTGCAATGCTATTTGTCCTGGGCCTATTGAGACACCTTTGTTGCGTTATCTCTGGACAAGCGAAGAGGCGCGCAACCTGCGTCTCGACCGCATCCCGCTGGGCCGCTTTGGAGAGGCCAAAGATATCATCTACATGGCGCTTTACCTTGCCTCCAACGAGTCATCCTGGACGACCGGGGCTTGGCTCGTCGTTGACGGTGGTATCTCGTCGAATTATTTCTAGGTACTTATGTAGTATGGCGCAAAAACGTTGTTGTAAGTCAATACAATGTATTGACTTACAACAACGTTTTTGCTATAATATCATTTGAATGGTTAGTGTTGAAGCCACTGCGAAACTTTGTCCAGGAGGTATTGATCGTGACGATCTCTTGTAGGCTACGGTTGTTGCTCGCTAAAGCGAATGTTGAACGGGCTAAACAAGGACAACCATCTTTGAGTTTGCGGCGCCTTGCCGGGGAGAGCGGCGTATCTTTGAGTGTGCTGGCCGCTTTAAATACAGGGCGCAGTCAACGTATTGATTACACGACCATAGATCACCTGCTGCGCTACTTCAATACTTATTTTTCAGTCACAACCGGTGACCTGCTTGCTTGGGAGCAGGATCAAGAGGAAGATACCAGACTTGCTTCTCTAGGTTAAGAGTGTTATCCGCCATTCAGGGGAGTGCAGGGGGACGCTCGTCCCCTGCTGGGGTTCGGGCATGCTCACGCCGAGCTTGAGCGCCTCCCCTTGCAGGGAGCGCAGGGGGACGAGCGTCCCCCTGCCGGGGTTCGGGGTGTCCCCGAAAAACTCTCTTTTCTTCTGCCGCCTGCGGCGGCACTCGAAGAAAAAAACTTGCACGCAGGGTTAGTTACCAATCAAAAAAAAAGAGGAAAATATGGCAGTTACATTAAAATCACGGAATGAGATTGCGCAATTGCGTGAAGCGGGACGCATTGTTGCTGAAACCTATGAAGTATTACGCCCGTATGTTAAACCTGACACATCCACAGCAGAATTAGACAAAATTGCAGAGGACTATATCCGCAGCAAGGGCGCAAAGCCCATCTACAAGGGCTACGGCGCTCGCCCAGCCAGGAATGGGCTGCCTGCTATTCCTCCCTTTCCTGCTACGATCTGCGTCGCGATCAACGACGTGATTTGTCATGGTATCCCCAGTCCCAAGCAGATTCTGCACGAGGGAGACATTATCGGTATTGACATTGGAGTACTTTATAAGGGCTGGGTTGGTGATGCATGTGTGACGTTCGCCGTTGGAAGACTTGACACCGAATCACAGCGCCTTATGGACGTGGCACAGCGCTGCCTGGAACTAGGCATTGAGCAGGCACGTCCGAACAAACAACTCGGTGACGTTGGTGCGGCGATTCAGACCTATGCCGAGTCGCAAGGTTTTTCGACGGTGCGCGAATATGTGGGCCATGGCGTCGGTCACTCGCTTCACGAGGACCCACAGGTACCACATTATGGACTCGCGGGTACCGGCCTGAGGCTTCGACCTGGCATGGTTTTTACTATTGAGCCGATGATCAATGCCGGGGGATACCAGACGCGGGTGCTAGCAGATAAGTGGACCGTCTGCACGGCCGATGGCTCGCGCTCGGCGCAGTTCGAACATTGTATCGCGATAACCGACGGTGCCCCGGAACTGCTCACACTTCCTTAATAGCCCGCTTATCCGCATCCTATTGCTTATACCTTCCCAACTGCAATATCTCTCTAGCTTCGGCAGGTGTTGCTACGGGACGATCCAGTTCTTGAGCCAGACGCACAATGCGGGCAACCAATTCCGCATTGCTTTTTGCCAGTTGGCCTTTGCGGTAGTAAATATTGTCTTCGAAGCCTACACGCACATGGCCACCCATTGCCAGGGCTATAGTACCCAATGTCGATTGATGTCGTCCAATACCGGCTACGCTCCAGGTGCTTTCCGCTGGCAGGCTACGTACCAGGTGCACGAGTTGAGCAGAGCCGGCACCCATGCCGCCAGGAACGCCCATCACAAAATCGAAATGTAGCGGGTCGGTGATCAAACCCTTATCGCGCAGGCGCGTGGCCTCATCGATCATGCCTGTATCAAAGATCTCAATTTCTGGCACGATGCCATAGTCAAGTAAGCGTCCCGCGAAGGTTTCTACTAAGCCACGACTGTTCATAAATACCCCATCGCCGAAGTTTACCGTTCCAGTTGTGAGCGTTGCCATGTCCGGTCGGCACTCAATGCTTTGGAGACGTTCTTCGGCGCTCATCCAGATGGCCCCACCCGTTGATACCTGCGTAATCACATCGCAACGCTCACGAATTCCTTCAACAACTTCGCGAAAGATATTGGCATCCTGCGTGGCGTTTCCCGCGGCATCACGCACATGAATATGGATGATCGCGGCACCCGCTTTATAACACTCCACAGCGGCAGCAATAATCTCTTGCGGGGTTGTGGGTAAATTGGGTTGCTGATCTTTAGTTACCTCCGCGCCGACCATAGCTGCAGTAATCATGACTGGTTCCATCGAGTTAATCCTTTCCTCTTTTGCATGCAAAGCATCTCATTAGTACTATTATAACTGTATGTAGTACTCATTGGCCTTGTTAAGGATTTCTTGTGTACAAATGTGACAAATTGCATGCTTTTCAGGTATACTATTGAGGGTCTTTTTTCCGCTGCAGTTGTCATTAAAGTTCCTAAGTATTACTTACTGAGGGAAACCCATGTCGGCACGCTTGCCTGAGATACATTTGAAGACCACCATAACCGATAAGTTGACGCGAACCTATCTGCGGAAACTAAACCAACAAAACTATATTGCTACGGCAAGCGCAGCCCTGATTGTTACTTTCAGCCTGATCTGGCTGATCTTTCAGATCGGTGGATATGCAAGCACTACTGTCACCTTCTTCGCCAACTCCATGTATGCTTTAACCTCTTTGATCGGTGCCTATTGGGCCTGCATCACAGCTTATCGAGCGCGTTACGGCCCTTTGCGGCTGGAACCACGCCACCAGTTAGCCTGGCTTTTCATTGGTATCGGTTTGTTCACAAACGGCATAGGAGGAATAATCTATACCTACCTGGAAGACTATGTACAGAAAAATCCGGTGCCATCCCCTGCCGATATCGGTTTTACGCTTTTCTATATATTTACCTTTATTGGCTTGCTCTATATGCCCACTGAGCCAACTCGCAGAGAATCATCCGTACGTATTGCTCTGGATGCCCTGATTACAACGATCTGTGTCTTGGGAGTGATCTGGTATTTTGTAATTGAGCCAATCTTCGGATCGCAGATGCAAAGGCCCGGTTTCTCTTTAGGAAAATTGTATGTAGCAGTATCCTATCCTTTCTTGGACGTACTGCTCATATTTGCTATCATATTGCTTATACGACGGCGCGTAGAGCGCATATTATACCCATCCCTGCTGCTAATTGGCGTAGGTATCATTTGCCAAATATGGGCCGATTCATTCTATGGTTACTTGGTTCCATTGAATACATACCACACCGGTACAGCTTACATTGACACATTCTGGTTTATTGGCTACTTGCTGATAGGACTTGCTGCACTCTATCAATATGCAACAATTGCTCGCAGAGTCTTTCGCGAACGATCTAATACGTCCCATGCGGACAATACTTCAGAGTATGTACCTGATAGCCAGGACGAAGGATCACATCGCCGCTACATACTCCTGCAAAGCTTACTTATCTATATTCCTCTTGCAGCTCTATTGGCACTAACACTTTATAGTGAGATCACGTATAATAATCAACTTTCATTCTCCCTGGTTGTAACGACTATTATTGTCGCCATACTCGTGACTATTCGTTATCTTTTCGCTACCAACGAGAACGAAATACTCCTCAGAGAACGAGAGCAACGAAGTGAAATGGCCGAACTCTTACGTATTCTTGCCACACAACTCACCGAAGAAATTGTGCTTGATCGCTTGCTTACACGGCTCGTAACTCTAGCAGCATCAGCCCTGGGCTTTGATGCTGTGATGCTCTTGCTGGCAGAGGATTACGATCGCCCACTCGATAAGCAGTCCATTTTGCTGGTTCGTGCAGCGTCGTCTACCACACCAGGGGTGTATACCTGGAGATTTCAGGGAGAACAACTTCACCTCTGCAGCGTAATTGCCGGAAAACAAATCGACATTGTCTGGGCCGAGCAGAAGATAAATTTACCGGAAGATATACAAGCCTGGCAAAAAGAGCAGCAAATTCGCGCAACACTTTTTGTATCGCTTACCTACCAGGGAAAAACCCATGGAAGCCTGGGATTCGCCCGTCGCAAATCCAGGCCTCTCAGTGAGCGCGACATGTATCTCGCTAAAGCCTACACAGAGGAGGCTGCTTCAGCGATTGAACATGCACATCTTTATCAAGCAGCTCGCGAGCATGAATTATTCTCTCAGGCATTGGCTAATATCGCGGCACGCTTGAATAGTGCCGTTGCTTCAGGCACGAGTGTTGGGACTGAAATCTTGCAGTTGATTTGTACGGAAGGTGCAAATGCATTACAAGCCGATTATACGTTATTATATGTCAACGATTACAATGGACAACTCGTACCAGCCGCAATTTATGTAAATGAGCGGGAACCAGTAACTAGACCCGGCGACTGGCCCCCCATCCAACGACATGAGTTCGAGGCTAGAGCGCTTGGGTCACTACAGCCAGTACTCATTCAAATTAATGACCTATCTACTGGTAGTGGCCACTTCCCTGCCGTTAGTAGTGGTAGTTTACCTGCCGTAAGCGGGAGAATGCCGGCAGTAATAGCGCCATCGGCACAGCAAAGCTTTTCCGATACTCTCCCAAGGCGTACTCCAACAGGCGGGCTAAGAGGGCGACGGAACCCAACCCTGAGAGAAGCATTGCAACAGCGCAATGTGCCGACAGCAATACTTGCGCCATTGATTTCCGGGAATACGGCTGTTGGACTGCTGATTCTGGCACGTTCAATACATGCCCAAGCGCAGCAAAAAAAAGCTTTGGCGACAGCGGACTTGCCGCAAGCCCAAGATTTTGCGGAGCAGGCGGCCATTGCCTTCACCAACGCTCAACTCTATCAAGAGTTACGCAATGCACACCAACAACTGCAACAGCTTGACCAGATGAAAGATCAATTCATGATTACTGCCTCGCATGAACTACGCACACCTCTCACCGCTGTACAAGGCTATCTTGAACTGCTGGCAGAGTATGGAGGGGCACTTTCGCTTGACCAGCAGCAGGAATTTCTGCAAAAAGCGCGGCGCGGCTGCGATGAATTAGTG
>Ga0207684_10001866_pt1 | contig 21944 bp, 19 predicted proteins | sample KBSK5501metaG_FD_184342 | JGI IMG/M metagenome (GOLD analysis project Ga0207684, IMG submission 184342) | Corn, switchgrass and miscanthus rhizosphere microbial communities from Kellogg Biological Station, Michigan, USA - KBS K5-50-1 metaG... | ecosystem: Host-associated > Plants > Roots >...
TGGCCCCAGCTCCTCGCCGACCTGGGCAAGGCCGACGCCGGGCTTCGCGTGCTTGACACGGGTTACCGGGTGCCGCGGCAGATACTCGACTACGCCAGCCGGCTGCTGGCCCATATCGCCCCCGGCCTCGCGCCCGCCCGGTCGCTGCGGCAGGACCCGGGCGCGCTGGCCATCATCGAGGCCACCGCCGGCTCACTGCCCGGCGACCTGTCCCGGGCGTGCGCCGCGGCCATGGGCCGGCCGGGGTCCGCCGCGGTGATCGCCGCGGACGAGCAGGTGGCAGCGGTTTCGCTGCTGCTGCGCCAGGCCGGCGTCCAGCATGAAGTCCTCGACCGGGTGAGCGGCAGCGGGCTGACCCTGGTACCGGTGACCCTGGCCAAGGGCCTTGAGTTCGACGACGTCATCGTCGTCGAACCGGCCCGCATCGCCGCGGCGGAGTCGCGGGGCCTGCACCGGCTCTACGTCGCCCTGACCCGTGCGGTGTCCCGGCTGACCGTGCTGCACGCCGAGCCGCTTCCGGAGCTTCTGCGCTGACCGCGCGGGCCGAGCCTGCGCGCCGGCCACGCGGGCCGTCATTGCTCCTTGATGACGGACATGATGCGCGCCGCGGAGTCCTCGAAGGACAGGGCCGTGGCCCGCAGGTGGTTGAAAAACATGTTGTAGCGGTCCACCTCATCGACGTCCTCCACGTACAGGGCGCTGGTGAGGTCCTCCAGGTACACCACGTCCGGATCGGCGCGCTCCGGGAAGGCCAGGATGACGAATGGCCTGCCCATCGCCGGGTGGGCGCCGGCGCCGAAAGGGATCACCTGGATCGCGACGTTCGGCAGCCGCGCGAGGTCGAGCAAGTGATCAAGCTGGAGCCGCATCAGGCCTGCCCCACCCACCGTGCGGCGCAGTGCGGCCTCGTCCAGCACGGCCCACAATCGCGGCGGATCGTCGCCGGTGAGCAGCGGCTGGCGGGCCATCAGCAAGGCCACGTTGCGTTCCGTGCCATCGTGGTCGCCGCCCACGGTCCCGGCCGCGATCACCGTGCGGGCGTACTCTTCCGTCTGGAGCAGCCCGGGGATGAGGGTGACCTCGTAGATCCGGATCTCCGATGCCGCGCTCTCCAGGCCGATGTAGGTGGCGAACTGGGGCTGGATCGTGTCGCTATACGCATGCCACCAGCCTTTCTGGCGCGAGTCCCGGGCCAGCTGGACCAGGCTTGCCCCCTGCTGCGCCGACACGCCGTAGAGATCCAGCATGTCGCGCACGTCCCGGGGCGAGACGGAAACCCGGCCCGTCTCGATCCGGCTGACCTTTGACGTGGAGCACTCAAGGTGTTCGGCTACTTCCTCGCAGGTGAGCCGGGCAGCTTCGCGAAGCCTGCGCAGTTCGAGCGCTAGCCGGCGGCGCCGGACCGTCGGGCTGTGCTCCGCGGCCATGTGTCACCTCCCATCCCGGCCGTCGCGTATGAGTCCTCCGCGGCGGGGCTGGTGCCTGGCCCGCGCGGGAGGGAGGAGCAGGAGTTGCCACTAGTGTGGCGACCCGCATGTCCGCCGTCCAGCGCGTCCCGGAGCCCCGTCATCGTCAGCCTGTATTGCTCATGCCGACGGAGCCGATTGTGCGAATCACTCTATGCATGTTGCAAACAGCAACGCAGAACGGCATCCTGAACCTTGGACCAACTCTACGCATCTATTCCGTTACTAGAGGTGAGCAAGATGGCGATGGGCACCGAGCAGCGGGCTGGCCTATCTCCGCCCGACCAGGCGTACACGGACCGGCTCGACCGGCTCGCCCAGACGCTCGTCGGGCACGGGCTGCACGTCAGCCTGCTGGCACCGCCGGGGCGCGTGCCCAGCCTGCACGTCGTGAATCCCGCCGTCCTGGCCCTGGCCGAGGACATTTACGCGGGATGCTGCGAGGACGGCCGCTGGTGGTTCTGGTGGTCGTGGGCGGAGCGGATAGCCGCCGACGATGACCTGGAGGGCGCGGCGGCGCGCATCGGGCACGTCCTGGCCGCGCCGCGCGAAACCTGAGCACGGGCAGCGGCCAAGGTCAGGAAGCTGCTGGCCGCGGCGCGGATGTGGTGGCACGAGCACTGGCGGCAAGCCCGGGAAAGGCGGCCGCGCGGCCTGTCCAGGACGTGGCGCGCAGCGCCGATGCGCGCACCTGCCGCGCCCCCCAGGCTCGCAGCCGGGGGTCATCGAGCGCGACAAGCCGCAGATAGGCCGTGGCCACGCCGTCCTCAAGGAAGGCCGCGAGCGCGGCCGCCGCGCTGCTGCTGTGCACCGGGAAGGGCAGCTGATAGGCATCCTGGGCGGCCACCGGCTGCGCGCCAAGGGATGAAAGCCTGGCCTCCAGCACGTCCCGGGCGACCTGATGCGCGGCCCAGTCCCGCTGCGCGGCTTGCTGGCGTGCTCCCTTCAGGTGCGCGCCGGCCACCCCGTAGCCATAGATCGCCGCGTGCTCGGCGGCCAGCGCCGACTGCAGGGCGCTGCGCGTCGCCGGGGCGCTGCGTGATCCGCCGCTCCGGGTCATCAGGCCTCTCCATGAGCGGTCGCTCCGCGTCATCAGGCACCTCCCCGCAAGCGGAGCAGCAGGGCGTGGCTGGCCTCGGAAGCCGCGATGCTGGCCAGCAACTGGGCGAACGAGGGGGTGACCTCCGCCAGGTGGCGGACCAGCGCGCTGGCCGCATCCTGCTCCGCGGCCTGCAGCGCGGCGAGGGTGACGGCCAGGCCGGAGGTCGCCGACGAGCCTGGCGGTGCGGCCCCGCGGGGGGAGGGTGAGCTGGCCTGGCTGGCCGCCCGGGGATCGAGCAGGCGCGACCGGAGCCTGGCCAGATGGGCCTGGTGCTGGGCGAGCAGCGGGGCGAGCAGGGCCGATTGAGCAGGAGCGCCGGAGATGGCGGCGTGGTACCGGGCGATCATCAGCTTCTCGGCGGTGATCGCGTGGTCAAGCACGGCGACATCGGGCAACGGCAGCGGCGGGGTGCCGAGCGCTCCGACGCCCTTGCACCCGGCCGCGAGCAGCGGGAACGTCATCGCCGCCGCCGCGAGAACGCTCCGCCGCCCAAGAGGCCGTGCGGACAGGACTGCTGGGCTCGCGTCGCGCGCCCGATCCGTGCGGCCTCTGAGATCTGCCGGCACCGGTCCTCCTGCTATGTCCGTGATTGCTCCGCTGAGCGTAGGGGAGCGCGCGGTGGCCGTGCGCGGGCGTCCAGGATGTCACGGCGCGCCGACCTGTTGGCACCCGGTGATCACCGTCTGTGCGCAGGTCGGCCAGCGCCCGAGTCACCCCCCGCGACCGCCGGGTCGGCGCACCGGCCACCGCTGCCGCCTGCTCCGGTTAGGCTAGACCAGGCTGGACAACAGCACAGGTGGCGGACGAGGAGGTCGTGATGCGCGGTAGTTCCCGTCACGGACCGTCACGTCCAGACCGGGCCAGGCGGCCTGCGGCGGATGGCGCCGGGCCGCGCCGTGAGGGCCGCCCCGGACGCCAGCCGGATACCCGGGCCTCCGGGAGCCAGCCCGCTGGCGCCGCGGCGCCGGATCGCCCGCAGGCCGGCCGGCCTGTGGAGCCCGAGCGCCTCACCAGCCTGCTGGAGCCGGTGGTCAGGTCCGCGGGCCTCGACCTTGAGTCGGTGCGGATCAGCGCCGCTGGCCGGCGCTGGCTGCTCCGGATCGTCGTGGACGCCGACAACGGGCCCGGCCTGGACGAGATCGCGCTGGTCAGCCGCTCCGTGTCGGCTGAGCTCGACGCCTCAGGGGTGATGGGCCAGGCCGCCTACACCCTGGAGGTTTCCTCGCCCGGGGTGGACCGGCCGCTCACTGAGCCCAGGCACTGGCGCCGCGCGGCTGGCCGGCTGGTTTACGCCCCGCTCTCCCGTCCGGCGCCGGCGCCGCTGGGAAAGACCACCCCGTCCAGCCCAACGGAACCCGCCAGGTATCTGACCGCCGTGCAGGGCAGGGTCGTGGCGGCGGGAGCGGACGCGGTGACGCTCGAAATAGATGGCGAGCGGCGCGAGTTTGGTTATCGGGACCTGGGACCAGGCCGGGTGCAGGTGGAATTCAGCAATGCGGGGGCCGCGGGGGCGGTTTCCGGGGAGCCGGGGGACGAGGGGGAGCGGGATGGACATTGACCTGAGCGTCCTGCGCAGCCTGGAGAGCGAGAAGGATATCTCGATGGACCTGGCCATCAAGGCCATCGAGGACGCGCTGCTGGTCGCGTATCACCGCAGCGAGGGCGTGCCCGCCACGGCCCGGGTCGAGGTCGACCGCGGCAGCGGGCACGTCACCGTCTGGGCGGCCGAGACGGCCGAGGACGGCACGGTGCTGCGGGAGTATGACGACACGCCGAGCGGGTTCGGCCGGATCGCGGCGACCACGGCGCGCCAGGTGATCCTGCAGCGGCTCCGTGACGCCGAGGACGAGCTGACCTTCGGGGAGTACGCGGGCCGTGAGGGGGACATCGTGGCCGGCGTGATCCAGCAGGGCAAGGATCCCAGAGCGGTCCTGGTCGACCTGGGCAAGATCGAAGCCGTCCTGCCCCCGTCCGAGCAGGTCCCCGGCGAGCGGTACGCGCACGGCGAGCGGCTGCGCTGCTACGTGCTGCATGTCCGCAAGGGTTACCGGGGACCGTCGGTGACCCTGTCCCGGACCCATCCGAACCTGGTGAAGAAGCTGTTCTCGCTGGAGGTGCCGGAGATTGCCAGCGGTGCGGTGGACATCGTCGCCCTCGCCCGCGAGGCAGGCCACCGAACAAAGATCGCGGTGATCTCGCGCCAGGCCGGGGTGAACGCCAAGGGCGCCTGCATCGGGCCCATGGGCAGCAGGGTGCGTAACGTCATGGCCGAATTGCACGGAGAGAAGATCGACATCGTCGACTTCTCCGACGATTCCGCCCAGTTCGTGGCCAACGCGCTGTCCCCGGCCCGGGTCTCCCGGGTGATCGTCGTGGATCCCCAGGCCAGGGTGGCGCAGGTCATTGTGCCCGACTACCAGTTGTCCCTGGCGATCGGCAAGGAGGGGCAGAACGCACGCCTCGCCGCCCGGCTGACCGGCTGGAAGATCGACATCAGGCCGGACACGGCGGCCGACGAGCCGGCCGCCCCCGCCGCGGGCGGTCCGGCCGGCCCTGGCACCGCCACGGAGGCGGCCCGGGAGCCGGCGGACGGCGGGATCCACCCTGCGGGCGCAGCGGGCGCCGGGCACGGTGCCGCCGACGCGCCGGCGAGGTAAGCTTGCGTCGACAATGACCAGACGGTCCTTGCGGCCTGTGCGGGTCGCGCCTGCGATCCGGACATGTATAGGTTGCAAGGGCCGTGCGGCCAAGTCTGACTTGCTGCGCTTGGTGGCGGCAGGGGACGACATCGTTCCCGACCCTCAAGCGCGGTTGCCCGGCCGGGGCGCGTACCTGCATCCCCGCCAGGAGTGCTTCGAGCTAGCGCAACGCCGAAGGGCGTTCCCGCGGGCGCTACGCCTGCCGGGACCGTTCGGTGCCAGCAGGCTCGCGGAGTACCTGGCGGCGCAGGGCGAAGGACCTTCGCAGGTTCGCCCGGGCTGAGCGGCCGGGGCTGAGGCGGAAACGGCAGTACTGCCGGGAAAGCGGGATCAGTTGTGATGAGCGCGCGATGAGAACGCGTCGATGAGCACCAGAAGCTGACGCCGGCCGGAGCACGCGCTGCCCCGGACCGGCCACGAGGGTCCGGATGAGCCGGACCGACCAGAGGGAGCGCAGTGGCGAAGGTCCGGGTGTACGAACTCGCGAAAGAGTTCGGAGTAGAGAGCAAGGCCGTGATGGCCAGGCTCCAGGAAATGGGCGAATTCGTCCGTTCCGCGTCGTCGACGATCGAGGCGCCGGTCGTCCGCAGACTCAAAGAGGAATTCTCAGCCCAGGCACCAAAGGCGGCCCAGGCCCGCAAGCCAAGGCCAGCGGCGGAGCCGTCCGGGGCCGCGCCCGGCGCGGCGGCGCCCGATGGGGCGGCGGACGGGCAGAACGGCGGCCGCCGGGTGGCCCGGCCAGCCCCAGGCCGGCCGCAGGCGCCTGTGCCGGGCAGCCCGGGTGCTGGTGCCGACCGCCCCGTCATCAGCCCGCAGGCCACCGGCCCGGCACCAGCGACGGCCACTGACCGGCCTGCCGCCGCCAGCCCGGTCGCGCCGAGCCCGGCTGCGGCAGGGCCGGCTCCAGCCGCTCCAGCAGGCCCGGCCCAGACGCGGCCGCAGGCGCCGGTGCCGAGGGTTCCGATCGAGGACACCTCGCAGGTCACCGGTTCGCAGCCACCGGCGGGGGGAGTGCCTGCCCCGGTGCCCCGGCCGGCCGCACCGCGCCCCGGTCCCGGCGGTCCGCCGTCAGGCGCGCCGCGGTCAGGATCTCCCAGGCCCGGCTCGCGCGGCGGCCCGCGCCCCGGCCCGCGGCCAGGAAACAACCCGTTCAGCTCGACGGCAACCGGGATGGGCTCGGCCCCGCGCGGGGCGCCCCGTCCCGGGCAGCCACCGCAGCCCGGGCAGCTCGGGCCGCCCAGCCCCGGCCAGGCCGGGGCCAGGCCGACCGGCCCACGGCCACCGGCCGGCCGGCCGAGCCCGTCGGACGCGCAGCGTCCGGGCGGTCCGCGCCCGGGCGGTCCGCGCCCCAGCCCCAGCAACATGCCACCCAGGCCCGCTCCGGGCCGTGGCGGTCCCGGTGGTCCGGGCCGTGGTGGTCCCGGCGGCCCCGGCGGCCCGGGCCGCGGTGGTCCCGGCGGCGGGCCGGGTGCCGGCGCGGGCGCCGGCGGGCGCCAGGGGGCTCGTGGCGGCCCTGGTGCAGGCGCCGGCCCGCGTGGCGGCGGTGGTGGCACCGGCCCGCGGCCAGGAGGCCTCGGCGGTGGTGGTGGTGGTGGGGCCCGGCCAGGCGGCGGCGGACGGGGCCGGAGCGGCACGCAGGGCGCCTTCGGGCGACCGGGCGGGCGGCCATCCCGCGGCCGGAAGTCGCGCAAGCAGCGGCGCCAGGAATTCGACAACATGCAGGCGCCTGCGATTGGCGGCGTGCAGATTCCCCGTGGGAATGGCCAGGTCATCCGGCTGTCGCGGGGCGCGTCGCTGAGCGACTTCGCCGACAAGATCGGGGTGAACCCCGCCTCGCTCGTCCAGGTGCTTTTCCACCTGGGCGAGATGGTCACCGCGACCCAGTCGGTGAATGACGAGACGCTGCAATTGCTCGGCGCGGAACTCAGCTACAACGTGCAGGTGGTCTCCCCGGAGGAAGAGGACCGGGAGCTGCTGGAGTCGTTCGACATCGAGTTCGGCGAGGACGAGGGCAGCGAGGAGGATCTCGCGGCGCGCCCGCCGGTGGTCACGGTCATGGGTCACGTCGACCATGGCAAGACCAAGCTGCTGGATGCGATCAGGCACACGAACATGGTGGCTCGCGAAGCGGGCGGTATCACCCAGCACATCGGCGCCTACCAGGTCATCACTGCGGTGGACGGCAATGAACGCAAGATCACCTTTATCGACACCCCGGGTCACGAGGCCTTCACCGCCATGCGGGCGCGCGGCGCGGAGACCACCGACCTGGTCGTGCTGGTGGTGGCGGCGGACGACGGCGTGAAGCCGCAGACGACCGAGGCGCTCAACCACGCCCAGGCGGCGGGGGTCCCGGTGGTCGTGGCGGTCAACAAGGTGGACAAGGAAGGCGCCGACCCGCAGCGGGTGCGCTCGCAGCTCACCGAGTACGGGCTCGTCGCCGAGGAGTTCGGCGGCACCACCCTGTTCGTGGATGTCTCCGCCAAGGCGGGTACGGGTATCGACACCCTGCTCGAGGCGATCATCCTGACCGCGGACGCCGAGCTCGACCTGCGCGCCAACTCGCATCAGCCGGGTCAGGGCGTCGCGATCGAGGCCCATCTGGACCGCGGCCGCGGCCCGGTGGCGACCGTGCTCGTGCAGCGCGGCACGCTGCACGTCGGCGACTCCATCGTCGCCGGCGAGGCGTTCGGCCGGGTGCGGGCGCTGCTCGACGAGAACGGCGCGCCCGTTCCTGACGCGCCGCCGTCGCGCCCCGTGCAGGTGCTCGGCCTCACCGCCGTGCCCGGTGCTGGCGACAGCTTCCTCGTGGTCAGCGACGACCGGGTGGCCAGGCAGATCGCGGAACGGCGTGAAGCGCGGGAACGCAACGCCATGTTCGCCCAGCGTCGGCCCAGGGTCACGCTGGAGGACCTGGAGTCCGCGCTCAAGTCGGGCCTGCGGGAAGAACTGCTGCTCATCATCAAGGGCGACGTGTCCGGGTCGGTCGAGGCCCTGGAGGACGCGCTGCTGAAGATCGATGTGGGCGAGGATGTGGTCCTGCGGGTCATCGGGCGGGGCGTCGGCGCCATCACCCAGGATGACGTCAACCTGGCCATCGCCTCGGAGGCCGTGATCGTGGGCTTCAACGTTCGCCCGGCCGGACGGGCTGGGGAGCTGGCTCAGCGCCAGGGCGTCGACATCCGCTACTACTCGGTCATCTACCAGGCGATCGAGGAGATCGAGGCCGCGCTCAAGGGCATGCTCAAGCCCGAGTTCGAGGAGATCCAGCTCGGCACCGCCGAGGTCAGGGAGGTCTTCCGGGTGCCGCGGATCGGCAATGTGGCCGGCTGCATCGTGCGATCCGGCACGATCATCCGCAACAACAAGGCGCGCCTGGTGCGGGATGGCGTTGTGGTGTCCGACAACCTCACGGTGGAATCGCTGCGCAGGTTCAAGGACGACGTGACCGAGGTCCGCGAAGGCTACGAGTGCGGCATCGGCGTCGGCTACAGCGACATCAAGATCGGTGACATCGTCGAGACGTTCGAGATGCGAGAGAAGCCCAGAGGCTAGCGGCGTGCCCCCGGCGCTCCCCATGGAGCGTCCGGGGCGGGCCCGGCCGCAGCCGGAGAGGCCGTCATGTACGCCACGGCCGGAGAGGCCGCCGTTGTATGTCGGTGCCCTGACACTGGACGTGCTGCTCGGCGACATACGCTCGCTCAAGCAGAAGCGTTCGGCGGTGGCCTCGCTTGTCGCCGAGGTCAGGCGCCGCCATCCCGGTGTGGCCGTGGCCGAAACGGGCCACCTGGACCGGCGCCGGCGGACGGAGATCGGGGTCGCCGTGGTGGCATCGACGGCGGCGCACGTGATCGAGGTGCTCGACGCGTGCGAGCGCCTGGTTGCGGCGCGTCCCGAAATCGAGTTGCTGTCCGCACGGCAACGGCTGCTGAATGAGGAGGAGTGACAAGCCATGGATGCAGCGCGGGCGCGCAAGCTGAGCGACCGGATCGCACGGATCGTCGCTGAGATGCTGGAACGCCGGGTCAAGGACCCCAGGTTGGGTTTCGTCACGGTCACTGCGGCCCGGCTCACCAACGACCTGCGCGAGGCCACCGTCTTCTACACGGTGTACGGGTCGGCTGAGGAACGCGCCGAGACCGCGGCCGCCCTGGCCAGCGCGACCGGCCTGATCCGCTCCGAGGTGGGCCACCAGACCGGCCTGCGGCACACCCCGTCGCTAGCGTTCGTCGCCGACACCGTGCCCGAGGGGGCGCGGCGGATGGAGGACCTGGTGGCGCAGGCCCGGGAGGCGGACGCCCGGCTGGCCGCCGCGCGGGAGGGCGCGGCGTGGGCTGGTGACGCCGATCCCTACCGGCCTGCCCCAGGTTCGGCCGGGGATGGCCAGCCCGGGGCGGCCGGGGATGGCCAGCCCGGAGCGGCCGGGGATGGCCAGCCCGGAGCAGCCGGGGATGGCCAGCCCGGGTCGAGCGGCGATCTTCTCTCTGGAACCCCCGGCGGCGGTGATCACGGCGCGGGATACTCGCCACCGTGAGTGTGGCGTCGCCTCAGGCAGCCGGCGGCCGGCCAGGAATTCAGGCCGACGACTGGGCCAAGGCCGTCACCCTGCTGGAGGGGGCCGACGAGGTCTGCCTCGCCTGCCACGTCCGCCCGGACGGGGACGCTCTGGGGTCGATGCTCGCTGTCGCGCACGCGCTCCGCGGCCCGGCCCGGTCCCGGCCACCACGCGTCATCGCCTCATTCGGCGACCAGCCTTTCGAGGTACCGGAGATCCTCCGGTTCCTGCCCGGAACCGACCTGCTCAGCCCGCCCGGCTGCTACCCGGAGCGGCCGCGGCTCATGGTCACCTTCGACGTTGGCAGCATCGACCGGCTGGGCCTGCTCACGCCCCACGCCTCACGCGCAGACGAGCTGATCGTCGTTGACCACCACGCCTCCAACACCCGGTTCGGCACGGTCCATCTGATCGACCCGGACGCGGCCGCCACGGCGGTGCTCGCACGGGACCTTATCGGCGCCCTCGGTGTCGAGCTGACCAGGGAGATCGCGTTCGGCCTCTATGCCGGGCTGGTCACGGACACGGGCTCATTCAAGTACTCCTCGACCTCGCCCGCGGTGCATGAGATGGCCGCCCGGCTGCTCGACACCGGAATCGAGCCCGGTGCGGTGGCACGAGAGCTGTGGGACCGAGCTCCGTTCGGCTATCTCAGCCTCCTGTCGGCCGCGCTGGGCCGGGCCGAGCTCGAACCTGGGCAGGCAGGTGGGCACGGCCTGGTGTGGACGACCGTCACCCGCGCGGACCGGGCGGCGCACGGGCTGGCCTTCGAGACGGCCGAATCCGTGATCGACATGGTGCGCCGCACCGACGAGGCGGACGTCGCGGTGGTCCTCAAGGAGTCCGATGACGGGCTGTGGCAAGTGTCGGTGCGGTCCAAGGGGAAGGTGGACGTGGGCCGCGCGTGCACCAGGCTCGGCGGCGGTGGCCACCGGTTCGCCGCTGGATTCACCGGCCGCGGCACCGCCGCCGAGACGTTGGCGCGGCTGCGCCCGCTGCTGGAGGAAGGTGGCTAGGAGTGCTTCGTGAATCCTGGCCGCCCCAGTCCTGGCCGTCGTGAGCGGCCGTCCGGAAAACCGCCCGGTGACCGCGCGGAGCGGGCTGATCATCGTCGACAAACCCGGCGGGTGGACGTCCCATGACGTCGTGGCGCGGATCCGCCGCCTGGCGGGCACCAGGCGCGTCGGTCATGCCGGGACCCTGGATCCGATGGCGACCGGTGTCCTGGTCGTCGGCGTGGAGAAGGCCACCAGGCTGCTCGGCCATCTCATGCTCACCGAAAAGGAATATTCCGCAACGATAAGGCTCGGCCAGGCGACCGACACCGACGACGCCGACGGCCAGATCATCGCCGCTACGCCGGCCAACGGCGTTTCCGCGGAAACGCTCACCGCGGCCGTGACCGCGCTGACCGGCGAGCTTCAGCAAGTTCCGCCCGGCATCAGCGCGATCAAGGTCGGCGGTAAGCGGGCCTACAAGCTGACCAGGGAGGGAGCGCCCCCGGTGCTCCAGGCCCGCGCGGTGACCGTGCGCTCCTTCGTCATCACGGGCGTGCGCCCCATGGGTGAGCTGATGGACGTGGACGCGGTGGTGACCGCCTCAAGCGGCACCTACATCCGAGCCCTCGCCCGCGACCTGGGCCACGCGCTCGGTGTCGGCGGGCATCTGACCATGCTGCGCCGCACCAGGGTCGGCCCCTATGACCTCAGCGCCGCCCGGAGCCTGGACGAGCTCGCGTCGGGTCTGGACCAGCCCGGAGCGGTGCTGGAGATGGTGTCGCTGGAGGACGCCGCGGCGGCAGCTTTCCCGTCCCGTGTCCTGACCGAGCCCGAGGCGCGCTCGCTTGCGCACGGCGCGAGCCTTCCCTGGACCGGGCCGGCACCGGGTCCGGTGGCCGCGTTTGGCCCGGAAGGCACCTTGATCGCGCTGGTCGAGGAGCGCGGCGGCACCGCCAGGCCGCTGGCCGTTTTCGTGCCCTGACAAGTGGTCTGTCAGGGGGGTCCTTGGAGCGAACGGCGACGTGCAGCCCAAGAAGACTCCCCTGGCAGACCACTAGGCTTGACCGGTGGGACGCCTCCGGCGTGCCGCGCCCGTGCGCCTGGGAGAAATGAGGGAGCCGAACCGTGCAGCGCTGGCAGGGCCTGGATGACGTGCCGGGGGACTGGGGCTCTTCCGTGGTGACCGTTGGCGTGTTCGACGGCGTGCACCGTGGTCATCAGCGCATCGTGTCCGGCGCCGCGGGCGCCGGCGCGGACCTGGGGCTGCCCGTGGTGGTGATCACCTTTGACCCGCACCCGGCCGAGGTGATCCACCCCGGCTCGCACCCACCACTGCTGTGCACGACCCGCCGCCGTGCTCGGCTGCTGGCCGGACTGGGCGCTGAGGCGGTGTGCGTTCTGCCGTTTACGCATGAATTTTCGCAACTAGGACCGGATGAGTTCGTGCGCGCGGTGCTGATGGACCGGTTGCATGCGCGCCGGGTGGTGGTGGGGGAGAACTTCCGGTTCGGCCACCGCGCCGCCGGGGATGTCGCGTTGCTGGCGGAACTGGGCGAGAAATATGACTTCGCCGCCGTGGGCGTGCCGCTGCTGGCGGATGGCGGGGTCACTATCTCCTCGAGCGGCATCAGGGCGCGGCTGGCCGCCGGCGATACGGTCGGCGCGCGCCGGGACCTGGGCCGCCCGCACCGGGTGGAGGGGGTCGTTGTCCGCGGTCACCAGCGCGGGCGCGCGCTGGGGTTCCCCACCGCCAACCTGGAGACGCCCGCGCACACCGCGATCCCCGCGGACGGCGTGTACGCGGGCTGGCTCGCCCGCCTCGACGAGGAAGGGCATGAGGAGGAGCGCTGGCCGGCCGCCATCTCGGTCGGCACGAACCCGACGTTCGGCGGGCGGGAGCGGACCGTGGAGGCCTACGCGCTGGACCGCGACGATCTTGATCTGTACGGAGTCCACGCAGGAGTGGATTTCGCCGAGAGGCTGCGCGGCATGGTCCAGTTCGAGTCGGCCGCCGCGCTGGCCGCGGCGATGCGGCGCGACGTGGACGAGGCCCGCACGCTCATCGTCGGCTCCGCCCGCTGACCAGCCGCTCGGGCACACCGAGATGCTGCGGGAAATCCTCCGGCGGCGGCCCGAACCCGCGTGAGACCCGCTGCGGTCCGGGCCCGGGCGGGTGCGTGGTACCGTGAATTGCGGTCGGCGTTGTACGACCGGGTCAGCTGTACCCTCAGACGGCTGGCCGAGGGGGGCTCCCAGGCTGCGGCTTGCCGCAGCGAGCCCCACCGACACTAGTCACAAAGATAGGAATGACACGTGCCGCTGGACACAGCCGTGAAGCAGGAGATCATCGCCGGGCACGGCACCAGTGAGGGTGACACCGGTTCGCCGGAGGTCCAGGTCGCACTGCTCACCCGGCGGATCAATGACCTGACCGAGCACCTCAAGGTGCACAAGCATGATCACCACAGCCGCCGCGGCCTGCTGCTGCTCGTGGGCCGCCGCAGGCGCCTGCTGAAGTACCTGGCTGCCAAGGACATCACCCGCTATCGCGCGCTCATCGGGAAGCTGGGGCTGCGCAGGTAGGGCCAGGAAAACTCAACAAGACAAACTATCCCGCGGCCCCGATCCCGGAGCGCTCAGGGCGCCAGGACCGGTCCTCGGTAGTGGTTCTCGGGTAGCTAGGCGCACGCCCCCATGCGGTGCGCGGCGCTGGGCCGAGGGCTTCGATCGAAGACCGGGCCGGCCGTCAGCCCGGCCTGCATGGCCGGAGCGCGCCACCGGCGGCGGGCAGACGCGGGACCTCAATCAAGGAGGTCTCACCCGTGGAGGGTGTGCATACCGCCGAGGCCGTTATCGACAACGGCCCCTTCGGCACTCATACGCTCAGATTCGAGACGGGCAAGCTCGCCCGCCTCGCCGCAGGCTCCGCCGTCGTCTATCTCGACGACGAGACAATGGTGCTGTCCGCGACGACCGCGTCCAAGCACCCCAAGGAGGGACTCGACTTCTTCCCCCTCACGGTGGACGTCGAGGAAAAGATGTACGCGGCGGGCCGGATCCCGGGCTCGTTCTTCCGCCGGGAGGGGCGCCCGTCCGAGGACGCGATCCTCACCTGCCGGCTGATCGACCGGCCGTTGCGGCCGACGTTCGTGAAAGGCCTGCGCAACGAGGTCCAGATCGTTGAGACGATCATGGCCCTGCATCCTGAGCACCTGTACGACGTGGTGGCCATCAACGCCGCCTCGCTGTCCACCCAGCTCGCCGGGCTGCCCTTCTCCGGGCCGATCGGCGGCGTCCGCGTCGCCCTGATCAAGGGCCAGTGGGTGGCGTTCCCCACGCATCCCCAGCTAGCGGAGGCCACGTTCGACATGGTCGTCGCGGGCCGCGTCCTCCCGGACGGCGATGTGGCGATCATGATGGTGGAGGCGGAGTCAACCCCGGGCACGCTCGGCCTGCTGGCTGACTCCGGCAGCGGCGCCGTCGCCCCCACCGAGGACACGATCCCGGATGGCCTGGAAGCGGCTAAGCCGTTCATCAAGCTGCTCTGCGAGGCGCAGCAACAGGTCGCCGCCCAGGCCGCCAAGGAAACCGCTGAGTTCCCAGTCTTCCTGGACTACCAGCAGGACGTGTATGACGCCCTCGCCGAGGCGGTCTCCGACGAGCTGGCCGCCGCCCTCACGATCGCTGGCAAGCAGGCGCGCGACGCCGAGAGTGACCGGGTCAAGGCCGTGGCCACCGAGAAGCTGGCCAGCCAGTTCGAAGGCCGCGAGAAGGAGATCAGCGGCGCCTTCCGCGCGCTCACCAAGAAGCTGGTCCGGGAGCGGATCATCCGTGACGGTGTGCGCATTGACGGCCGCGGCCTCAGCGACATCCGGCAGCTGTCCGCCGAGGCACACGTCCTGCCCCGGGTCCATGGCTCCGCCCTGTTCGAGCGCGGCGAAACGCAGGTGCTCGGTGTCACCACGCTGAACATGCTCCGCATGGAGCAGATGATCGACACGCTCAACCCGGAGCGGACCAAGCGGTACATGCACAACTACAACATGCCGCCGTATTCCACCGGCGAGACCGGGCGCGTCGGCTCGCCCAAGCGGCGCGAGATCGGCCACGGCGCGCTTGCCGAGCGCGCGCTGATCCCGGTGCTTCCGCCGCGCGAGGAGTTCCCCTACGCGATCCGTCAGGTTTCCGAGGCCATCGCGTCCAACGGCTCAACCTCGATGGGCTCGGTCTGCGCGTCCACCATGTCCCTGCTCGACGCGGGAGTGCCGCTGAAGGACATGGTGTCCGGCATCGCCATGGGCCTGATCCACGAGGGTGGGCAGTACGTGACCCTCACCGACATCCTGGGCGCCGAGGATGCGTTCGGCGATATGGACTTCAAGGTGGCCGGCACCAAGGACGTGATCACGGCCCTGCAGCTGGACACCAAGCTGGACGGGATTCCCGCCTCTGTGCTCGCCGAGGCGCTGAAGCAGGCACGGGGGGCCAGGCTGACGATCCTCGACGTCATGCGCGAAGCCATCGACGCCCCGGGTGAGATGAGCCCGCAGGCGCCGCGGATCATCACGATCAAGGTCCCGGTGGACAAGATCGGCGAGGTCATCGGCCCCAAGGGGAAGATGATCAACTCGATCCAGGAGGACACCGGCGCCGAGATCACCATTGAGGACGACGGCACCATCTACATCGGCGCCACCGACGGCCCGTCCGCCGAGGCGGCGCGGGCTACGATCAACGCCATCGCCAACCCGCATATCCCTGAGGTCGGGGAGCGGTTCCTCGGCACGGTGGTGAAGACCACCACGTTCGGCGCCTTCATCTCGCTGCTGCCCGGCAAGGATGGGCTGCTGCACATCACCCAGATCCGCAAGCTGCACGGCGGGGCCCGGATCGAGAACGTCGACGATGTGGTCAAGGTCGGCGACAAGATCCAGGTCGAGATCCGTGAGGTGGACGACCGCGGCAAGCTGTCCCTGGTTCCCGTGGAAGTGGTCGAGCGCGAGGCCGCGGACGGTACGCCGAGCGACGAGGGCAGCGGTCCCAGCCGGGACAGGGGCGAACGCGACGACCACCGCGGCGCCCCGGGCCAGGGGAGTGACCGGGACGGTCACCGCACCCGTCACCGCGAGCGGAGGCACCGCGACTCGTGAGCACACAGCCGCTGGCGGGTGACGATGAGGCCGTCACCCGCACGGTGCTTCCGGGCGGGCTCCGGGTCATCACAGAGTCGCTGCCCTCGGTGCGGTCGGCCGCGTTCGGGATCTGGGCGGGCGTCGGTTCCCGTGACGAGGGCCCGGCGCATGCCGGCGCCACCCATTACCTGGAGCACCTGCTGTTCAAGGGCACCCGGAAGCGTACGGCACTGGAGATCTCCGCCACCATGGACGAGGTCGGCGGCGAGCTGAACGCGTTCACCGGCAAGGAGTACACGTGCTATTACGCGCGGGTGCTCGACGCCGACCTGCCGCTGGCGATCGATGTGCTGTCGGACATGGTGACCAGTTCGCTTATCGAGCCCAAGGACGTGGACGCCGAGCGTGGCGTGATCCTCGAAGAGATCGCCATGAACGACGACGATCCCTCGGACAGTGTGCACGAGGCCTTCGTCGCCCAACTGTTCGGTGACACCCCACTCGGCCGCCCGATTCTCGGCACCGTCGATTCGATCAACTCGATTGCCCGGGAGGAGATCGCGGAGCACTACGCTGCGCGGTATACCCCGCCGAACCTGGTAGTGGCGGCGGCGGGCCACCTAGAGCATGAGCGGGTGGCCGAAGCCGTGCGCCAGTCGTTCAGCCATGTCCTCCGCGGCGACCCGGCCCCGGCCGGGCCGCGGCTGGGCGGGTCGCGGGTGGGCGGGCCGGGCGCCAGTACAGCGGCAGGCACCGGGGTGCGGCTTATCTCGCGTGGCATCGAGCAGGCCAACCTGATACTCGGCTGCGAGGGGCTGTCCCGGACCGACGAGCGCAGGTTCGCGCTCGGCGTGCTGAACGCGGCGCTCGGCGGCGGCATGTCCTCACGGCTGTTCCAGGAGGTGCGCGAGAAGCGCGGGCTCGCGTACTCGGTGTACAGCTTCTCCTCCCAGCACGCCGACACCGGCATCTGGGGCGTCTACGTCGGCTGCCTGCCGTCTAAGGCCGACGAGGTGCTCGCGATCTGCCGGGACGAGGTGGCCAAGGTGATCTCGGGCGGCCTGGACGACGCCGAGTTGGAGCGCGGCAAGGGCCAGCTGCGCGGGTCGATGGTGCTCGGCCTGGAAGACCCGTCGTCGCGGATGAGCCGCCTCGGCAAGGCCGAGCTGGCCTACCCGAGACTCGAGCCGGTCGACGAGATCCTGGCCTCGATCAGCGCGGTGACCCACGACGATGTGCGCCGCGTCGCGGCCGAGATTCTCGGCCAGCCCAAGGTTCTCGCCGTGGTCGGCCCGTACGACGACGACGCTGCCTTCGCCGAGGCAGTGGCCTGAAATGGCACGGTGTTGAATGGCACGGTGTTGAATGGCACGGTGTTGAGATGGCCCGGTGTTGAAATGGCCCGGTGTTGAGACGGCACGGTACTGACATGGCGATGGGCTGACATCATGATCAAGGTCGGGGTCCTGGGCGCCAAGGGGCGGATGGGCTCCGAGGTCTGCCGGGTGGTCGCTGCCAGTGAGGGCCTGGACGTGGTCGCGGCGGTCGACGTGGGAGACTCGCGCGACACCTTGGCGGAATGCGACGTCGTGGTCGACTTCACCCATCCCGGCGTGGTCATGGACAACCTGCGCTGGTGCATCGGCCAGGGCCTGGACACGGTCGTCGGCACCTCGGGTTTCGACGAGCCCCGGACCGCGCAGGTCACGGGATGGCTGACGGACGCGCCCGCGGTCCGCGCCCTCGTCGTGCCGAACTTCTCCGTGGGCGCAGTCCTCATGATGCGGTTCGCCGCCCAGGCCGCACGGTTCTTCGACTCGGCCGAGATCATCGAACTGCACCACGCGGGAAAAGTGGACGCGCCATCGGGAACCGCGGCACGGACCGCGTCGCTGATCTCCGAGGCGAGGCAGGCCTCGGGACTCGGGCCGCCGCCCGATGCCACCGTCTCCGCTGCTGATGGGGCGAGGGGCGCGGTCCTGGACGGGGTGCACGTCCATTCGGTGCGCCTGGCCGGGCTGGTGGCACATCAGGAAGTCCTGCTCGGTGGGCATGGTGAGACCTTGACCATCCGGCATGACTCGCTGGACCGGGCGTCGTTCATGCCCGGCGTGCTGCTCGGGGTGCGCGGCGTGGCCTCGCTGCCGCCCGGGCTGACATTCGGCCTGGAGTCACTGCTCGGCCTCGACTAATTCCGCCGACCTTTCACGCATTCGACATCTTTTCATGCGCACGGTGCCCACAATTCGGGACAAACCTCTCGTGATCATGGTCGTAACGCGTGAAGAGTCGGTGGTTCCGCCGCTGCGGGCCCGTTCCGCGGCCCCACCTGACCTGACGGCCCCGATCATTAGCCGCTGGCGCGAGTTCCGCTCGGGTAAGTTTCATTCATGTGCCGCAGCATCAAGACCTTGCGCCCGCCATACGCCGACGCCGTGACGGAGGAGGAGGTGCGGGCCGCCGCGCTTCAGTACGTCAGGAAGGTCAGCGGTTTCCGGGCGCCGAGCCGCTCCAACGCGGCGGCGTTCGACCGGGCCGTGGACACCGTGGCGAACGCCACGAGCGCGCTGCTCGACGAACTGAACGTGCGCGCGGCCAGCTGACGCCCGGCGGAGCATGCGCCACGGTGCTCCGCGCCCGTTGGTAGGCTCGGGGCAGCTGGCCCGGGATGGTCGCCGGGTACCCGCGCGCGGGGGCGCAGACATGCTGAGAATCATCCTGAACGTGATCTGGTTCATGCTGTGCGGCCTGTGGATGGCGATCGCCTACGCGGTCGCCGGGCTGGCCTGCTTCATTCTGTTTTTCCTGGTCGTCATGATCCCGTTCGGCATCGCGGCGTTCCGCATCGCCAACTATGTGCTGTGGCCGTTCGGGCGGACCATCCTGCCCCGCGGCGACGCTGGCCTGGGGTCGCTCGTGGGCAACATCATATGGATTGTCCGCTTTGGCTGGTGGCTGGCGCTGGGCCACCTGATCACGGGCCTCGCGCTCTGCGTGACGATCATCGGCATCCCGCTCGGCATCGCGAATTTCAAGATCATTCCTATCTCGCTCATGCCCTGTCTCCCGTTCGCCTGCGGGGCGCCTTGGGGCACCGCCTTCCCTCGTCGCTCGTACCTCGCTCCTCAGTCCAGGCAGCGCCGCGCCCCTCCGGCTCGCTCACTGGTGGGTGTCCGGATCGTCCCGTCCGGTGAGGCATATCCGGTATCCGGCTGATCCCTCGTTACCCCTGGTCAGCCCGCATTGGCGGGCAGCAGAGTGTCACCGCGCGCGGACTCCTCGTGGCAGTTCACAATTGCCGTGTTTTCTGCTGCCATCAGGGGGCTGAGGTGGCGTAGTTTCGGCTCATGTGCCGCGACATTAAGATCTTGCGCGCTCCGTACGCCTTCGGCGTGACCGATGAGGACGTGCGGGCCGCCGCGCTCCAGTACGTAAGGACAGTGAGTGGTTTCCGGCGCTCAGTCCCGTCCGAGATCGAGGCGTTCGACCGTGCCGTGGACGGGGTCGCCGCCGTGACCCGGGACCTGCTTGCGCAGCTTGAAATCCGCGCCGCGCAACTGGGCGCCTGAACCATCCGGGCCGGCCGCGGGCGGGCTGCCGGGTAGCCCCTGGGATCGCTGGATCGGCTCAGGGGAGTCCCATCGTGGCCGCATGCGTGATCAGCATCGAGTCAGGCGGTGTGACATCCACCCCGTCAGGGTCGTTCAGGTATCCGGGTGCGGTGCCCGGCACTCCCGTATGCCCGTATTGCCACACGATCCGGTCGGTGGTGGGGTCGATGACAATGACCCGGTGGTGGTAGTCGTCATTGACCAGCACGTCACCGTTCGGCAGGGGAAGCGCCAGGGACGGGTGGTTGAGCCCGCCGAACCGCCAGAGCAGGTGCCCGCGCGAACCGAACTCGACGACCTGCCCGGCGCTGGAGTAGTCGGCGGTCAGGTACCGGCCCGGGTAGACCTCGTTGGTGTCGGAGGGGTACGCGACGCCCGGCGGGTGGGTGGACCAGTAGACACGCCCCTTCAGGCTCATCTCGCTCGCCCAGTCACCGTTGATCTCGGTGACCAGGTACCTGCCGTTGGTGCTGGGGAATGCCCCGTTCGGGCTGCCGAAGGTGAATGGGGGGTGGTGCCCGCAGCCGGCGGTGGACCCGATGATCCGCCTGGGGTGGTGCGACGGGGGCTGGACCAGCAGGATCCGGCAGTTCTCGATGTCCGCGACGAGCAGGGTCCCGCCCGGCAGCAGCATCGCGTCATCGGGATTGGCGGCATGATTCGGGGCGCTGCCGGGTACCCCGGGAGTCCCGTACCGGTAAACGATTGTGTGGGTGGCGATGTCGATCACGCTGATGACGGAGTAGTCCTCCTCGGTGGCGACGATGTCCCTGCCGTTCGGGGAGAAGAAGGCGTCGTCAGGAAACTGGAAGGCCTGCCCCCGGGCGAGATCCCCCGGCTTGGGGAACTGCCACCGGACGCGTCCTTGCGGGTCCACGATGAGCAGCCGGTTGTTCCGGTTGTCCGCGATCAGGACGTCCCCAGGCAGCACGGACGGATCCGAGCCGGGCGTCAGGTGGCCACGGCCCCGGGCTGGGGCCAGCCAGGGCAGCGTGGCCGGGATCGGGCCGCCGCCCGCGGCTTGGGCGGCTGCGCGGCCCGTCCCGCGTGATGTCGTCGTCCCGGTTCCAGGCGCCGCTGCCGCCGACCCCGCCGGTGCCGCCGGACGGCCCGCTCCGGCTGGGATGCCTGCGGCTGGGATGCCTGCGGCTGGGATGCCTGCGGCTGGGATGCCTGCGGCCGGGATGCCTGCGGCCGGGATGCCTGCGGCTGGGATGCCTGCGGCCGGGATGCCTGCGGCCGGAGTGCCGGCGGCCTGCTGTATGGCCGAGGCGGCAGCCACCAGCCGGAGCCGGGTCACTGTCGGCACATCCCGCTGCCCGTTGTTTCCACCCACCAGGAAGGCGGTCCCGCCGAGGATCGCGACGCCAGCGTTGGCGACCGGCACGGGGAGCCTGCCCGCGGTTGTGACCGTCCGCCGCCCCGGGTCAAAGCCGAGCACGGCTCCGCTGGTCGCCAGGGGTGCCGAGGGGCGGGCGGCCGCCCCCGCACCGGCCGGTGCCGCAACCTGCCCGCCCGCGATATAAAGCATGCCGCCCAGCGAGAATGCTGATCCACCGGTCATCGGCTGCGGCAGGTGGCCCGCCACGGCGGCCTTGCCGCTGGCCGGGCTGACCCGCTGGATCACGCTGGTGATTCCGGCCGGTGTCTGCCCGCCGAAGACCCAGATCTGGCCGCCCGAGACGGCCACGGCCGCATACCGGACCGGCACGGGCAACCTCGCGACGGTGCGAAACCGCTGGCCATCGGTGGTGGCCAGGACGGCAGCATCGTAGGCAGCGCCGTCGTACCCGCCGAGCAGGTATGCCGTGCCGCCCGCCGTGACCGCCGACAGGTCGGAACGGGGACCGGGAAGCCGGCCGGTCACCGTCGCGACGCCATCAGGCCCGATCGCCTGCACTGCCGCAACACTGGTCTGCTCGCCGCCGCCGAAGATCAGCGGCTGCCCGCCCACCAGGGCGGCGGCCGCGTCGTGCGTGGCCGAAGCCAGCCGCCCGACATGGCGGGTCTGGCCGGTCTCCGGATCAAGCAGGGTAACCGCATCGCTCGATGTTGCCTGCGGGGTGAGCCCCCCGGCCACGAGCAGGTCTCGCCCATGCGGGAGAACCACCTCCCGTGAGATCCCGGCCGGCAGCTGGTAGGCGGCTGGAGCGACCTGCAGGGTCAGCGGAACCGAGGGACTGGCCGGGGCTTGGACCGGGGGTGAGGCAGGCGACGCGGCCGAGCGTGCGGCGGGGGAGGGCCGTGGGCCCTGCTGGTCGGCCGTGGCCGAGCAAGCCGCAGCCAGCAGCGCTAAGCAGAGGCTGACGGCGATAGCGGGAAGCCGACGCCGACGGCCCGGCGTGCGCCGCGCAGCATTCCCCGGGCATCCAGCCGACACA
>Ga0207684_10001867_pt1 | contig 21943 bp, 19 predicted proteins | sample KBSK5501metaG_FD_184342 | JGI IMG/M metagenome (GOLD analysis project Ga0207684, IMG submission 184342) | Corn, switchgrass and miscanthus rhizosphere microbial communities from Kellogg Biological Station, Michigan, USA - KBS K5-50-1 metaG... | ecosystem: Host-associated > Plants > Roots >...
CTTGTCCATGAGCTGCAGGACCAGGTCGTCGAGCACCTCACGGTAGGAGACCAGGATCTCCCACGCCTCGTCGTGCGCGGACTCGATGAGCCGGCGCACCTCCTCGTCGATGGTGGAGGCGATCTCCTCGGAGTAGTCCCTGGTGTGCGACATATCGCGGCCGAGGAACGGCTCGCCGTCCCCGGTGCCGAACTTGCGCGCGCCCAGCCGCTCGCTCATCCCGTACTCGGTGATCATGCCGCGGGCGATCGAACTCGCCTTCTCGATGTCGTTGGCGGCACCCGTGGTCGGCTCGTGGAAGACCAGTTCCTCCGCAGTCCGGCCGCCCAGCAGCATGGCCAGCTGGTCCATCATCTCCGACCGGGTAATCAGGAACTTGTCCTCGGCGGGCGCCGAGGCCGTGTAGCCGAGCGCCCGGCCCCGGGGGATGATGGTGATCTTGTGCACCGGGTCGGCATTGGGTAGCGCGTGACCGACCAGCGCGTGACCGCCCTCGTGGTAGGCGATGAGCTTGCGCTCCCGCTCGGATAGCAGCACGCTCTTGCGCTCGGGGCCCGCCATCACCCGGTCGATGGACTCCTCAAGCGCCGCCATGCTGATCAGCGTGCCGTTGGCCCGGGCGGTCAGCAGCGCACCCTCGTTGATGACGTTCGCCAGGTCCGCGCCGGTAAAGCCGGCGGTCCGGCGGGCGATGATGTCGAGATCCACATCGGGCGCGAACGGCTTGCCACGGGCGTGCACCCGCAGGATGCCCCTGCGCCCGGCCAGGTCGGGCTGGGCGACCACGATCTGCCGGTCGAACCGGCCCGGGCGGAGCAGGGCCGGGTCGAGGATGTCGGGCCGGTTCGTCGCCGCGATCACGATGACCCCGCCCTTGACATCGAACCCGTCAAGCTCGACAAGCAACTGGTTCAGCGTCTGCTCGCGCTCGTCGTGACCGCCGCCGAAACCGGCGCCGCGGTGCCTGCCGACCGCGTCGATCTCATCGACGAAGACGATGGCCGGCGCGTTCGCCTTGGCCTGCTCGAACAGGTCACGAACCCGGGAGGCGCCCACTCCGACGAACATTTCCACGAAGTCGGAACCGGAGATCGAGTAGAAGGGAACCCCGGCCTCCCCGGCCACGGCGCGGGCCAGCAGAGTCTTGCCGGTGCCCGGCGGGCCGTAGAGCAGCACGCCCTTCGGGATCTTGGCGCCGATCGCCTGGAACTTGCCGGGGCTCTGCAGGAAGTCCTTGATCTCCTGGAGTTCCTCGATCGCCTCATCGGCCCCCGCCACGTCCGCGAAGGTCGTCTTCGGCGTGTCCTTGGTGATCAGCTTCGCCTTCGACTTGCCGAAGTTCATCACCCGCGACCCGCCGCCCTGCATCTGGTTCAGCATGAACACGAAGAACAAGATGATCAGCAGGTACGGGACAATGGTGAAGAGCAGGCTCCACACCGAGCTTCCCTTGGGCACCTGGACGTTGTAGCCCTGCGCAGGAAGATGATTCTGGAGTTCCTGGGCGAGTTGCTGCCCTTGGTTCCCGACCCAGGAGGCCTGGTATTTCTGGCCCTGGTCGGTGGTGATCTGGATCGTCTGATCCTTGTCGATCAGCAACGCGGACCGGACGTGGCCCGATTCGATCAGCGAGACGACCTTCGACGTGTCCGCCTGCGTGTACGAGGTGCCCGAGCTGGCATATTCGTAGACAACGAAGAAGACAAGCAGCATCACAAGGACCGCTACGAACGGCCCGCGGAAATAGCGCTTCACATCCATCGGTGAACGACCCCGCCAGCGTATAGCGGGTTCCTCCTGACCAGCGTCACGCCCCGCCGACCCCCGGCGGGACTGCCTTGCGTCCCAATGACCATGCCCGGCTTCCTTGTCATTCCCGGCGCTGCCGCGGGGATATCCGACGGTACACCGCGCCCGGACAAGCCGGCACGCGGAAGGCACCGCAAGGCTTCAGCAACCCTTTCCACACCCAACGCTTCTCATCGCTCATCGTGTTCCCCTGGCCGCGGCGCGGGGCCGCCGGCGGTGGCATCCGGGGAGGGCGAGCCTGCGCTCCGCCCGTAGACGTGCGGAGCGAGGGTCCCGATGAACGGAAGATTGCGGTAGCGCTCCGCATAGTCGAGCCCGTAGCCCACGACAAACTCGTCGGCGATATCGAACCCGGTGTAGGCGACCTCCACATCCATCCGCGCCGCGGCCGGCTTGCGCAGCATCACGCAGATCTGCACCGAGGCCGGCCCACGCGACCGCAAGTTGCCCACCAGCCAGGACAGGGTCAGGCCCGAGTCGACGATGTCCTCCACCACGAGCACATGCTTGCCCGAGATGTCCGCATCGAGATCCTTCAGGATGCGGACCACTCCGGACGATCTGGTCCCCGAACCATAGGACGACACGGCCATCCAGTCCATCTCCACCGGCAGGCGCATCGCCCGCGCCAGGTCCGCCATCACCATGACCGCGCCCTTGAGCACGCCGACGAGCAAGAGTTCGCGGCCGGCGTAATCAGCGTCGATCTGCGCGGCAAGCTCCGCCACCCGCGCCTGCAGTCGGTCGGCCGGGATCAGTACGTCCTTGAGGTCAGTCCCCACGTCAATCGCGTCCACCCGCGCCCTCCGCGTCCTCGGGTCCCGGCGGCCCTGCCGTGGCTGACGTGGCTGCCTCCAGCAGCAGCCTCCCATATTGCCGCCGCCCGCGGACGCCCCCTGGCAGGTCTGCCCAGCGCTGCCCCCGCCAGCTGGTCACCAGCGCGTCAAGCGCGTCAATGTGCCGCGCGGTCAGCGCGCCGGCCGGGCAGCCGGCCGCGATCGCCGACTCGCGGAGGACACGGCTGCGGATGGCGACCGGCAGCGGCGCGAGCGCGCCAGCGTCCAACCCGGGCCCGGCGCCAGCGAGCCGCTGCGCTTCTTCACGGGCGAGCGCGTCCAGGGCGTCGCAGTCGGCGCGGAGCTGGCGGGCGCTCCGGGCGAGGGCATCGGCGATGCCCGGCCCAAGCTCCTGCTCGAGCACGGGAAGCACCTGGTGGCGCACACGGGTCCGGCTATAGGCCGGATCCGTGTTGTGCGGGTCATCCCAGGGCTCGAAGCCCAGCGCCTGGCAGGCGGCCCGCATGGTGGCCCGGCTGACGCCGAGCACGGGTCGGCGGTAGCACCCGCGCCGGGCGGGCATGCCGGCCAGGGAGCGGGCGCCCGAGCCGCGGGCCAGGCCCAGCAGCACCGTCTCCGCCTGGTCGTCGCGAGTATGGCCGAGCAGCACAGCGGCCGCCCCGGTGCTGCGGGCCACCTCGTCAAGCGCGGCATAGCGGGCGGAGCGGGCAGCGGCCTCCGGGCCGCCTTGGGCCGACTGCGTCGCCGCCGCGACCCGCACATTCTGCACGGGGTCCAGGCCCAGCCGGGTAAGTATCCCCGCGACGGCGGCCGCACGCTCCGCGGAGCCCGCCTGCAGCCCGTGATCGACCGTCACCCCGCCCGCGCGCAGCCCCAGCCGGGGTGCCTCATGCGCGAGCCCCGCGGCGACGGCGAGCGAATCGGCGCCACCCGAGCAGGCCGCGAGAACCAGGTCGCCCGCATCCAGGTCATCCAGGCAGCGGCGGACGCAGCTGCGCGTCTCCGCCACCGCAGGGTGCGGGCCCATAGCCGGTCAGCCGCCTGCCGCCAGGGCGCCGGCCTCCCCGATCCGGTCCAGCCATCGCCGGGGGGTGTTGAACTCATCCTTGGTCGGCAGGGTCTCCGGCGAGGTCCAGACCTTGTTGAAGGTGGCCATCCCGGCCTCCTCGACCACGGTCCGCACGAACCGCGAGCCCTGCGCGTACTGCTTCATCTTCAGGTCGATGCCGAGAATCCGCCGTACGGTCCGCTCCAGCCGGCCAGCTGCCACCCGCCGCTCGTTGAACCGCGCCCTGATCTCCTCCACGGAGGGCACCACGCGCGGTCCCACCGCATCCATCACGTAGTCGCCGTGCCCCTCCACGAGGGTCATCACGCTGGTCAGCCGGTCGAGGATCTCGCGTTGCCGGGGACTCTGGATGGCCTCGATGAGGCTGTCACCCTCCCCGTCGCGCACCGCGCCCGCCACCGCGTCCGCCGCCGAGCGCAGCCGCTCCAAGATCGTGGCCGGATCGAGGTCGGAGGCGAGCAGGAACTCGGTCATCTGCTGCTGCACGTACCCGCGCAGCCAGCTCACGGCGGTGAACTGCGTCCGGTGGGTCTCCTCGTGCAGGCACACCCAGCGCCGGAAGTCATGCGGGTTAACCTGGAGCTCGCGTTCCACCATGAGGATGTTCGGCGCGACCAGGGTCAGCCGGCCCGCCGGAGCGACGCCGTCAGCGGCGTTCGGGTCGGGGGGGAGGAAGAGCTCGTACTGCCCCAGCACCCGGCCGGCCAGGTAGGCGAGAATCAGCCCGGCCTGCATGCCCGTGACCCGCGATCCGACCGCCCCCATCATCGAGCCGGCCGGCGGGGCGCCGCCCTTTTCCCGCAGGTGCGCGGCGAGCGGGTCGAGCACGACGCGGAAACCGTCCACGTTCGCGCGGATCCACCCGGGCCGGTCCACGACCGCCACCCATCCGCCGTCCTGCGCGCTGAACATGCCGGTGACCTCACGGACCGGCTCGGCGACGGCCGCGGCGAGTTCGCGGAGTTCCGCGACCACGGCCCGCGCCTCGGACAGGCTCACCTGTGGCCCTGGCCGCGCCCACCTGACTCCGGTGGAGATAGCCACGTCCCAGTCGATCATCTGCGCGCTGCTCACCCCACCACCGTACGTTGTCGGCCACACAGGCCGGGTCCGGCGGGCCGAGAGGCCCCGCGCGCCGTGCCGGCCGGCAGGCGCGGATGAGGCCGATCTTCGATGACGGATGAGGATGAAGACAGCGGCTGTGGTGAGTGGTGCGGACGTTACGTTCGGAAAGAGGTTTGATGGCGGGTCGGTTGGCCTGGTCCGCTAGCGGCAGCCGCAGCCAGCCAGGAGCGTGGCCATCGCATCGATTTCGGCGGCCGCCTGCGTCAGGCTGCCCGGGGGCACCTGGTCAGCCATGAAGGCGAAGGTGAGGAGCTGGCCCTGCCGGTCATAGGCGAGGCCCGCCATGGCGGCCACGGTGTCCAGGTTGCCGGTCTTGGCTCGCACGGTGCCCAGGGCTGGCCCCGTGAAGTGCCCGAACACGCTCTGGTCCGGCGCCAGCGTGCCGGAGAAGCCGGCTACGGGCATCCCGGTGACGGCCGGCCTGAGCTGGGCGTGGCCCGCACCGGCGGCCACGGCGACCAGGCTGGTCAGCGCGCTGGGGGTGGCCCGGTCGTCCGGGGACAGGCCGCTCCCGTCGACCAGCAGGATGCCGGAGATGTCCAGTCCCCGCAGCACGCGGGTGACCGCCGCCGCCGCGCCGCTGAACGACGCCGCCGCGCCGGCGTGCAGCGCGACCTGCCTCGCGAGATCCTCGGCGATCACGTTGTTGCTCTCCCGCAACATCCAGCCGACGATGGCGGACAGCGGTGGCGATGTAACCGCGGCGATCGTGGCGGCGCCCGCTGGCGCCGTCCCTTGGGCCACCGGGCCGGTCACGATGATCCCGTCAGCTTTGAGGAAGGACCGGAAGGCCGTGGCCGCGACCGCGGCCGGGTCGAATGACCGCGGCCGGAAATTGCCCGGGTTGTCGGCGTCTTCGGGGAGGCCGGACGGGGTCAGCCGGCCCTGGTCCACTTCCAGCGACGTGATCGGTGTCACATTGCCCGTGCTGACATAGCCGGTGGGCCAGCCGGGGGCCAGCAGCGGGCCGCTGAACAGCGAGGTGTCGTAGCTGAGCCGGACCCGCGCCAGGCCCTGGGCCCGCAGCGACCGGGCCGTGGCGGCGGCCAGGGACGCAAGCGTGGCCGGCTGCGGGTAGTCCGACGCGGGCGGCGGTCCCGCCGTGAGCGTGGGGTCACCGCCGCCCACCAGGACGACCGATCCGGCCACGGCGCCCGCCACGGCCCGGGTGGTGAACCGGGCGCCGGGACCGAGCACGGCCAGCGCGGCCACCCCGGTGGCCAGCTTCGCGGTCGAGGCTGGTTCAGCCGGAGAACTCCCGCCGCTGGAGAAGAGCACGGCACCAGACACGGGATCGGTGACCACCGCGGCGACGTGCGAGCCAAGCGCTCGTGAGGCGAGGATGGGGCCCAGCGCGGCGGACAGGCCGTGGCTGGTCGGCAGCGGCCCAGCCGGCTGCGCCGGGCGCAGGACCTGGCCCCCCGCCACGAGAGGCGCCGCGGCGACCCGCGGGATGTTCCACAGGGCGAGCCGCCCGGGCAGCAACCGCGCCACCGCCACCCCTGCCCCCAGGGTGCACACATTGACCATGGCCAGCGAGACCAGAGCGGTTATCCGGAGGCGGTTCGCCAACACCGCTCCTCTCACGAGATGCTTAATCCAGTCGGGAGTCAATCATCTTCGCGCCCAGGGAGCGACATCGTGGAGTTCGAGGTCGTCATCGAGATCCCCAAGGGGCAGCGCAACAAGTATGAGATGGACCATGACACAGGGCGGATCCGGCTTGACCGGATGCTGTTCACGTCCACCAGATACCCGTCTGACTACGGGTTCATCGAGGACACGCTGGCCGACGACGGCGACCCGCTCGACGCCCTGGTGATGCTGGAGGAACCGACGTTCCCTGGCTGCCTGATCCGGTGCCGCGCGATCGGCATGTTCCGCATGCGGGATGAGAACGGCCTGGATGACAAGGTGCTCTGCGTGGCCTCGACGGACCCGCGGATGGGTCATTTCAGCGACATCGACGACGTACCGGAATTCGACCGCCTGGAGATCCAGCATTTCTTCGAGGTCTACAAGGCCCTGGAGCCCGGCAAGGAAGTCGAGATCGGCGGCTGGGTGGGCCGCGCGGAAGCGGAGGCTGAGATCATCGCGTGCCGGCAGCGCGCGGTGCGGGCCGCCGTCCACGACATCGAGTAGCTCGCTGACCCACCTCGCTCGCAGGTCACTTAATGCGGGACACTGTGCAGAGGACATGCGCGAGGAGGCACCGGTGGACCACGCGGACGACGTGCTGAGCCGGGCGCCGTTGTTCGAGGATCTCGACGAGGACGGCGCGGACGCACTGCGGTCCATGGTGACCGACGCCGAGCTTTCCCGTGGCGACCGGCTTTTCGATGAAGGCGACGCCGGCGACCGGCTGTACGTGGTGCTCGAAGGCAAGATCAAGCTCACCCGCGCGGCGTCGGACGGCCGGGAGAACCTGCTCAGCGTGCTCGGGCCGGGTGAGATGTTCGGCGAGCTGTCCCTCTTCGACCCCCGGCCGCGCACGTCGAGCGCGGTCGCCATCACCGACGCGCGGCTGGCCGCGCTCGCCCACGCCGATCTCCTGAACTGGCTCACCGGCCGCCCCGATGTGGCGCTGCACCTGCTGCGGGCGCTCGCGCGGCGGCTGCGCCGGGCCAACGATGTCATGGCCGACCTGGTCTTCACCGACGTGCCGGGCCGGGTGGCCAAGGCCCTGCTTGACCTGGCGGCCAGGTTCGGCGAGCAGCAGGAGGACGGGCTCCAGGTTCACCACGACCTCACCCAGGAAGAACTCGCGCAACTGGTCGGGGCGTCACGCGAGACCGTCAACAAGGCCCTGGCGGACTTCGCGACGCGCGGCTGGCTCCAGCTGTCGGCCAAGTCCGTGTTGCTGATCGACCCTGACCGGCTGGCTAAGCGCGCCCGCTGACATCTGGGCGCGCTTACACCACGGCCGGCCTGTTGACTGATTGTTTGGGCTGGTCCGCAGCCGTAAGTAAGAAAAGTCCCTGCCGCCGGCCAAGGAGTGGTCGCCATTTCGTCAAGGATGCTCCTGCTTTAGAGCAGACCTCGCTGGCCTTGAAATCGCGCCTCTAATATCGGCTCGTATGACGAAACTTCGTAGGAGGAGGGTCCGTCACACGGGTAAGTAGCCGTGGAGTTCGCGATGAGTGGCACGCTGCCACTCGTGGGCGCGCGGCTCCCGGATTCGGGCCCGATGCGCCACCCAGCCGTCAGCAGCCCAGCCGTCCGCAGCCTAGCCGTCAACAGCCTGGCCGTCAGCGGCCTGGGCGACACCGGGCCAACCGGCCAGTGGCCGCCGGACCAGCCGGTCGTGACCGTCTCTACGAAATCGACCTGCTGCGAATCACCGCCGCGCTAGCCGTCGTCTTCTACCACTACACATTCTCCGGCTACGCCGGTCATCTCACCTCTATCGCGTTCCCGGCGCTCAGCACTGTCACGCGCTATGGCTACCTGGGCGTCGATATGTTCTTCACCATCAGCGGTTTCGTCGTGCTGCTCAGCGCGTGGGGACGGCGGCCGCACGAGTTCGTCACTTCCCGGATCGTCCGCCTCTACCCGGCGTACTGGGCGGCGGTAACCATCACCGCGATCGTCGCGATCACGCTCAGCCGCGGACTGTTCAAGGTCACGCCGACGCAGTATGCCGCGAACCTGACGATGATCAACTCGTTGCCCCACATCGCGAACGTCGATGTCGTCTACTGGACGCTGTGGGCAGAGATCCGCTTTTACCTGCTCGTGTTCGTGCTCGCGTGGATCGGCATCACCCGAAGGCGGGTCATCACGGCGGCGTGGCTGTGGCTCGCCGCGACGGCGGTGATAGAGGCGCACGTCCTGCCGGCCAGCGTGGCCGGCCCCCTCGACGTGCTCGTGCAGTCGCAGTGGTCGCACTACTTCATCGCCGGCATGGCGCTATGCCTGATCTACCGCACCGGCTTCTCCTGGCCGCTCGGCGCCGTAGTGACAATCGCGTACGGCAACGCGGTGTACCAGGCGATCAACTTCGGGCACCTCGTCTCCCACCGCTACCACCAGGCCCTGCACCCCCAGGTGATTGCCGCCGTCATCACGGCCATCTTTATCGTCGCCACGCTCATCGCACTGCGGGTCACCCGGCGGTTCGGGCGGCCATGGTTCGCGTTGGCGGGCGCGCTGACGTACCCGCTGTACCTGGTGCACGCGTACAACGGGTTCGTGCTGTTCAACCTGTTCGGCGGCACGGTGAACCGCTGGGTGCTGCTGGTAGCGATGGTCACTGGCATGTGCGGCGCGGCTTACGCGATCCACCGGCTTGTGGAGGTCAGGCTGGCGCCGCGGCTCAAGCGTGCGCTCATACGGCTCGCCGCCGCTGGCCTGGCCAGGCCGCCGGCCACCGGCTCAGTTAGTCATCCCGGGCGGCAGGGCGCCCTCGTCGGCCAGGTAGGCCAGCTGCGCCCGGACCGACCACTCGGCGAACGGCCAGAGCCCGCGGTCCACGTCCACGTACACCCGGGCGACTATCTCGGCCGGGGTGCGGTCCCCGGCGGCGAGCGCGGCCGAAACCTCGGCTAGCCTCTCCCGGCGGTGGGCGATGTAGAAGTCGAGCGCGCCCGCCGGGTCGGTGAGCAGCGGCCCGTGGCCCGGCAGCAGCACCCGCAGCGGCGCCTCGTCGGCGAGTGCCCGCAGCCGGTCCAGGGAGCCCAGGTAGTCAGCCAGGTTGCCGTCCTGCGCGATCACCGTCGTCCCCCGGCCCAGCACGGTGTCCCCGGTGAGCAGGGCACCGTCGGCGGACACCAGCAAGCAGACCGAGTCCGCGGTGTGCCCCGGGGTGGCCACCACCCGGACCTCGCAGCCCGCCGCGGCCAGCACGTCCCCCGGGCCCAGGCCCGTCTCACCGAGCCGGAACGCCGGGTCCGCGGCTAGCACCGGGGCCCCGGTCAGTGCGGCCAGTCTCGCCGCTCCCGCGGAGTGATCGCCGTGCCCGTGGGTGAGCAGGATCTGGGCGGCCCGCTGCCCCGCGCCGGCCAGCAGGTCAACGACCCGGCGCAGGTGATTCTCGTCGTCCGGTCCCGGGTCCACGACCAGCGCGGTCGGCGATCCGGGCTCGGCGATGAGCCACGTGTTGGTTCCGTTCAGTGTCATCGGGCTTGGGTTGGGGGCCAGCACGCAGCGCGCCCGGGACGTCCCGGAACCATCGATCGGGGGCGGGTCCTCGGCGAGCGTCACAGCGGGTACTCCAGGTCCGCGGGCATGGTCAGCCATACCGCGCCCTCAGCCATGACGACCTCCGGGACCACCGCGGTGATCCGGCGCCGCTCACCAAGGGCACCGGGAACGCCGCGGCACGCGGCGAGTTCGGCCAGGGTCACCGCGGTCGGCGGCATCAGCTGGATCTCGCCGCGGCGCGCGGCGCCGATCGCCTCGCCCGGCTGCACCCAGGCCACCCGGTCCGCCTCGCCGCCGACGTCCCTGGTGCGCTGGCCAGCCGGCAGGGCGGCGGCGAAGAACCGCGTGTCGTAGCGGCGCTGCTCGGTGAGCGGGGTGACCCACCGCGCCCACGGCGTGAGCAGGTCGGCGCGGAGCACCAGACGGCGACGGCCGAGCAGGTCCGCGAGGGACAGTGACCGGTCAAGCAGCGCGCGGCGGTCTGCCTCCCAGTCCTCGCCGCGGGTGTCGGCGACGACCTGATCTGGGGACGGCCCGGCCAGCAGCACCCCGGATTCCTCGAAGGTCTCCCGGACCGCCGCGCAGACGAGCGCGCGGGCGAGATCCGGCGGGGCGGCCAGTGCCGCACCCCATTCCGCCGCGCCTGGCCCGGCCCAGGCGACCTCGCCGCCGGTGTCCCTCGGGTCAACCGAGCCGCCGGGGAACACGTAGGCACCCGGCCCGAACGCCATCGAGGGGGCGCGGCGCAGCATGTACACCTCGATGGAATCCAATCCTCCGGGCCGCAGCAGCATCACCGTGGCCGCGTCGCGTGGCGGGGCCGGCTCTTTACGCCCCTCGAGGACGTCGCGGGCCTGCTCGGCCATCCGTCCCCCGAGCCGCAGGACGGCGCGGCCGGGGGAACCGCGGTCGCCAGGTGCGCTCAATCACTGACCTCAGCGATCAGCTCAACCTCGACGGGCGCGTTGAACGGGAGGACCGCCATCCCGACCGCGCTGCGGGCGTGCCTGCCCGCCTCGCCGAACACCTCAAGCAGCAGCTCACTGGCACCGTTCACGACCTGCGCCTGCTCGGTGAAGCTGGGTGCGCTGGCCACGAAACCCGTCATCTTGACCACGCGCACAACGGAGGAGAGCCCGCCGGTCACCGATGCGACCGCGGCCAGCGCGTTCAGCGCGCAGACCCGGGCGAGCGCCGCGGCCTCCGCCGAGCTGACCTCCGCGCCCACCTTGCCTGCCATCAGCAGCACGCCGTCGACCAGCGGCAACTGCCCGGCGGTGTAGACGTGGGCGCCGGTCCGCACGGCCGGCACGTAGGCCGCCAGCGGAGCGGGCACCGCGGGCAGGGCCAGTCCCAGGGCGGCGAGCCTGGCCTCTGGCGAGCCGGCCGCCGGGTCGGCCGTCATGGCGTGCCCTTAGCCCGCTTCATGTAGGCGACGAGCTGCTCCTGGTTCGGCCCGGGCACCAGGGCCACCAGTTCCCATCCATCGTCGCCCCAGTTGTCGAGGATCTGCTTGGTCGCGTGCACCAGCAGCGGCACAGTTGCGTACTCCCACTTCTGCATGGCGCCAACCCTAGCGGTCGGTCAGGGGACTCTCCTGGCCGACCGCTGCCCGATCCGGATGACCGAGCCGCGGCCGGACCGGCGGGACAGCGACTAACCTCCCTGGGAATTCCCTGGCGGGCGCTTGCGGCCGTCCGGGCTGCCCGCCGTGTCGCCGGCCGATGCGTCAGCGGACGTAGCGCCGGGCTCTGGCTCGTCCACCAGATTCGCGGCCTCGCCGGGAACGGGCGGGATGGCAGACTCGTCGAGCTCCGGGATGGGCGCCATCGGGATCTCCGGCACCGGCACATCGGCGATCGCGGGCGGTGGTACAGGCGCACTCCCGATCTCGGCCCCGGCTTCGGCCTGAGCCAGCTCTGCCTCGCCGGTATCCGCGGGCGGCGGCCCCATGTCCTGCTGCGGCGGAGCCGGCGCGTACTTCTCGAAGAACCGCAGCAACTCGACCGGCACCGGCATGACCAGGGTGCTGTTTTTCTCCGCGGCGACCTCGACCACGGTCTGCAGCAGCCTCAGCTGCAATGCCGCCGGATCACGGGCCATCACGTTGGCCGCCATCGCCAGCCGCTTGGATGCCTGGTACTCGCCGTCGGCGGAGATGATCCTGGCGCGGCGTTCCCGCTCCGCCTCGGCCTGCCGTGACATCGAGCGCTTCATTTGCTCTGGCAGGTTCACGTCCTTGAGCTCGACCCGCTCGACTCGGATGCCCCACGGGCCCTCGGTCGGCTCGTCGATGATGCGGCGCAGCTCCCGGTTGACGTTGTCCCGGTCGGCGAGGAGCTGATCCATCTCGGACTGGCCGATGACCGAGCGGAGTGAGGTCTGTGCCTGTTGGGAGACGGCGAACATGTAGTTCTGCACGTTCACGACCGCCTTGATCGGGTCGACCACCCGGAAGTACACCACGGCGTCGACCCGGACACTGACGTTGTCCTTGGTGATCCCCTCCTGGGCGGGCACTCCCATCGCGATGATCTGCATGTTGACCTTCTGCATACGGTCACCGATGGGCCTGATGATCGTCAGTCCCGCGCCCCGCGGGGGATAAATTATCTTGCCGAACCGGAACACGATCGCCTGTTCGTACTGCTGCACCACGCGTAGTGAACGGCCAACCACCGTCAGCCCGGCCACAACAAATAGCACCAGGATGACCACGAGGGCTGCCACCATTGGTCAACACCCCTTCTCTGCCGGCGCACCCGGCTTTCCCGCCCAGCCTAGTGACAAATGCCTCACGCGCCAGTGCCCGCCCGGCATCCGCGCGGCGCCCACCCGATGCCAGCCGGATGCCCGCGCGCGCTCGGCGGGTGGGAAAGCTGGTACACGGGCAGCGATAGCCTCCCTTAGGTGAGTGCGCGGGACACGGACTGGGAGGGCGTGCGGCTGCATGTCGTCACCGGCAAGGGCGGAACCGGCAAGACAACCGTCGCCGGGGCGCTCGCCATCGCGCTCGCCTCGGGCGGCGGCAAGGTCCTGCTCATCGAGGTGGAGGGCCGCCAGGGAATCGCCCGCCTCTTCGATTGCCCGCCGCTGCCCTACCAGGAGCGCCGGATCGCGGTGGCGCCCGCCACGGCCACGCTCCCCGGCGGTGATGTCTACGCCCTCGCCGCGGATCCGGAAACTGCCCTCATCGAGTACCTGCAGATGTTCTACAACATGCGCCACGCGGGCACGGCGCTCACCCGGCTCGGCGTCGTGGATTTCGCCACCACGATCGCCCCCGGACTGCGTGACGTGCTGCTCATCGGGAAGGCGGCCGAGGCCACCCGGCGGCGGTCCAGCGGGCGGTTGGTGTACGACGCGGTAGTCATGGACGCGCCCCCCACCGGCCGCATCGGCAAGTTCCTCAACGTGGCCGGGGAGGTGTCCGGGCTGGCCAAGGTAGGGCCGATCCATGGCCACGCCGATACGGTCCAGAGCGTCATCCGCTCGCCGCAGACGGCGGTCCACTTCGTCACGGTGCTGGAGGAGATGCCGGTTCAGGAGACCCTGGACGGCGTTGCCGAGCTGCGCGGGCTGGCCCAGGGCGGGTTCCAGCTCGGCGGCATCATGATCAATATGGTGCGGCCGGTCGAACTGGCCGGACAGCAGCTGCGTGCCGCCGCGGACGGGACGCTGGACCAGCACGAGCTGCGCCTGGGGCTGAAGGCGGCGGGGATAGAGGACAGCGACGACAGCCTGGGCCTGGCCGCGAGCCTCGCCGCGGAGCTCACGGAGCATGCCCGCGAGGCTCAATCGCAGCAGGCGCAGCGGCGCCGGCTGGATGAGACGGGCCAGCCACGCTACGAACTCCCGCTGATCGCCGACCTGATGGACCTGGGCGGGTTGTACCGGCTGGCGGCCGCGCTACGCGACCAGGGAGCCGCGTGATGGCGCTGGATGCCGGCGACCCGAGGCCGCCGGTCCTGGAGGTGGACAGGCTGCTTGATGACCCCCGGACGCGGATCATCGTGTGCTGCGGGTCCGGCGGGGTCGGCAAGACCACCACCGCCGCCGCGCTGGGCCTGCGGGCCGCGGAGCGGGGCAGGCATGTGGTCGTGCTGACCGTCGATCCGGCGCGGCGCCTGGCCCAGTCGATGGGCCTCACCTCGCTGGACAACACCCCGCGGCCGGTGCCCGGCGCGGTCGCTGACCCGGGGCTGGGCGGCAGCCTGCACGCGATGATGCTGGACATGAAGCGGACCTTCGACGAGATCGTCGAGGCGCACTCCGATCCGGACCGCGCCGCGCAGATCCTCGCCAACCCCTTCTACCAGTCCCTGTCATCGAGCTTCGCCGGCACGCAGGAGTACATGGCCATGGAGAAGCTCGGCCAGCTGCGCCAGGCGGAGGAGTGGGACCTGATCGTGGTCGACACCCCGCCAAGCCGCTCAGCGCTGGACTTTCTCGACGCACCGCAGCGGCTGGGCAGGTTCCTGGACGGCCGGCTCATCCGGCTGCTCACCGTTCCCACCAAGGTCGGCGGCCGGGCGTACCTGCGCGTGGTGACGGCCGGATTCGGCGTGGTGACCGGCGTGGTCACGAAGGTGATCGGTACCCAGCTGCTACGGGACGTCCAGACGTTCGTGGCCGCTTTCGACACGATGTTCGGCGGCTTCCGCCAGCGAGCCGATGACACCTACCGGCTGCTGCAGGCGCCAGGGACCGCTTTCCTGGTCATCGCGACGCCGGAACCGGACGCTCTCCGTGAGGCGTCGTACTTTGTCGAGCGGCTGTCCCAGGACCGGATGCCACTCGCAGGCCTGGTCGTGAACCGGGTACACCGCTCGCTAGCGGCACAGCTTTCCGCCGCGCGCAGCCTGGCCGCCGCGGAAGCATTGCAGTCCGCGCCCGTCCAGACACTTATCAGACCGAACGAAGGTCCCGCCGCGGGTGCCGGCCGCTACCCACTGGCCGCGACCGCGCTCAGACTGCACGCCGAGCGGATGCAGCTCGGCGAGCGCGAACGACGCCTGGAAGAACATTTCACCGCGGCTCACCCGGTGATTCCGGTCGCCGAGGTCCCGGCCCAGCCGGTGGATGTACACGATCTCGACGGGCTCCGCGCCATCGGGGCGGAGCTAGCCAAGGCGGCCGGCCCTGGCCCTGGAACTCCCGCCGACGGGTAGCCGGCGACCTGCATCAGCTAGCTGGCGACCAGCTCGTCCGTGCTCTGCTCGTACTGGTTACGGGCATGTTCGAGCAGTTCGCGCCAAGACGATACGTCTGGCCGACGGCGGAGCAGCGCCCGCCGCTCGCGCTCGGTCATGCCGCCCCAGACGCCAAACTCGATGCGGTTGTCGAGGGCGTCCGCGAGGCACTCTGTCCGCACCATGCAGCCGCGGCAGATCAGCTTGGCCCGGTTCTGCGCCGCACCCTGGACGAAGAGCTCGTCAGGATCTGTTCCCTTGCACGCGGCGCGGGCGGTCCAGTCAGCGATCCACATGTGGTCCCACTCCTCCTGATCGTCACGCCCAGTTCGGGGTCGTCACGCCGGACGGCGTTCACTTGCGGTCCAGGGCCGACGGCTGGCGCCAGCCACTGTTGTCATAGTTGCGAAAAAGTAACTTACGGAAGTCCTGGCCTCAGCGCCAGACCCCATTGGGCCCATTTAACGAATAGCCCTGATGGGCCATAGACCGCCTGACAGGTAGTCACCCTCCGGTGACAGCCACCGGCGCTTGCCGCGGGGCGTACCCTAAGTCCGTGCTGACATCAGGTCCTCTCGGCAAGATCGGTGTGGCGGGCCGACTCGCAGCGCTGTCGGTCATCGGCGGTGGGCTGGTCGCGGCCCTGGTCCTGCCCGCGGTAGGGGTAGCCGGCCTCGCGGTCCGCAACTCTGCGAACAAGTTCAACACGCTGTCCACGCCCGAACTCGGCCAGCTGCCTGTACGTTCGGAATTTCTCGACGATCATGGCAAACTCCTCGCATACTACTACCCGCGTAGCATTGACCGGGTTCCAGTGAGCTTTGCGCAGATCTCACCGGCGATGCGCTCCGCCGTGGTGGCCATCGAGGACTCGAGGTTCTACCAGCATGGAGCGCTCGACTTCAAGGGCACGGTCCGCGCGGTCATCAACAACCTGGAGCACAAGCCGATCCAGGGTGGCTCCACCCTGGCGCAGCAGTACGTGAAGAACGTGCTGATCCTGTCGTCTGCGGACCCGCAGAAGGCGCTGGCCAGCGCGACCCAGGACACGGCCGGGCGGAAGCTCCGTGAATTGCGGATGGCCGTCGAAGTCGAGCACCAGATGACCAAGGACCAGATCCTGACCGGGTACCTGAACGTGGCCCCCTTCGGGGGCGAGATCTACGGCATCGAGGTCGCCTCGGCGTACTACTTCCATACTCATGCGGCCGACCTCACCCTGCCGCAGGCCACGCTTCTGGCGGGGATGGTGGACAATCCAACGCTCTACAACCCGGTCTCGAATCCCGTTGGAGCCAAGCACCGCCGCAACATCGTGCTGGCCCGGATGGCCCAGCTCGGCGTCATCACCGAGGCCGAGGAGCAGCAGGCCAAGTCCACGCCGGTGGAGCTGCACATCACGCCGCAGCAGACCGGCTGCACCAGCAACTCGGCCAGGTACGCCGTGTTCTTCTGCGACTACGCGGTGGCCAAGATGCAGCACGATGCCGCGTACAGCCAGGCCTGGGCCAGGCTGCAGGGCACGGGCGGGCTGACCATCTACACCACCGTGGACCACCAGGACGAGGACGCGGCCCGCCACGCGGTCAACTACGAGATGCCGGCCCCGCCCTCGTCCATCAACCCGGGCAAGAACGCCGAATCCGAGGTCATGATCCAGCCGGGAACAGGCTACGTCCGGGCGATCGCGAACGACCGGCCCTACGGCACCGGCCCGGGCCAGACCACCGTGAACTACGCGGTCGGCCCGCAATACAACGGGTCCGCTGACGGCGTGCAGATCGGCTCCACCGGCAAGGTCTACACCATGGTCGCCGCTCTTGAGCAGGGCATCCCCTTCGGGTACAGCAAGACGGTGCCGGCGTCGGCCACAGTGGGCCCCTACTACGACTGCAGCGGCCGGTACGTCAATCCCTGGCCGGTGCACAACGATGAGAGCGAACCAGGCGGCACCTTCACGCTGTATACCGGGACGACGCAGTCCATCAACGTGTTCTTCGCCTACCTGGAGCAGAAGGTCGGCCTGTGCAGCACGGTCAAAGCCGCCGTGCAGATGGGCCTGACCTGGCCAGATGGCACTTCTCTGCTCAAGCCGTACCACACCCCTACGAGCACCCAACAGAGCGCGGACGGCACAGCGTCATTCACGCTCGGCTCCGACGGTGTGGCGCCGATCGACGTGGCGGCCTCCGACGCCACCCTGCCGGCGCGGGGCATCTACTGCCACCCCATCCCGATCACCAGGATCGTGACCGCCACCGGCGCCGCCCTTCCGGTGGAATCGGCCGGCTGCCACCGGGCCCTGTCCACTGAGGTCGCCGACGCGGCCAACTACATCCTGCAGGGTGACTTGAACGGCCACGGGACAGCCACGGCGGACGCGATCCCGCGCCCGGCGGCGGCCAAGACCGGGACCGCGGACCAGTACCGGTCGGCGTTCTTCGTCGGCTACACCCCGGATCTCCTCGCCACCGTGTGGGCGGGCAACCCGACAAACCCCGTGAATTTCCCGATGTCGGGTTACCCGGGCTCGTGCTGGCTGGGCGGCTGCGACGGCTTCATGTACGGCTCGATGGCGCCCGGTCAAACCTGGCAGGTCAGTTTCCTGCACGCGAATCTGAGCCCTTCAGCGCCCAGTTTCGTGCCGGTCGATCCAGCCAGCCCGCTGTGGTCGCTGGGCACCGGCCTGGTCGCGCCCAAACCCCCCAAGCCCACACCCAGCCCCAGCGCGAATGATGGTGGCGGGGGTAACGGTGGCGGCGGACCCGGCGGCGGCCCGCCCACCGTCAGGCCGACCATCCTGCCAACCCTCCCCACCGGCGGTTAGTACTCCGACCGGACTTCGTGACTTGGCGGGCGTAGCGGGCTGGACGCGGAACGGCGGTTGATGATCATGGTTTATGACGACTCATGATGACCGCGCGGGACAACAGCCGAATCAGCGTCGGAAGGTGACGTCATGGATGTGCAGTTCATCACCAGCGTCGCAGTCATCACCCCTGACCCGGGCGTCAGCCGGAGGTTGTACGTGGACGCGCTTGGCCTGGCGCTGACCGCAGAAGGTGACGGCTACCTGCACAGTGAAGACATCGACGGCTGCAAGTCCTTCGGGGTCTGGCCCCTGACTCAGGCCGCGCAGGCGTGCTTCGGCACGCCTGACTGGCCAGTGGAGCGGCCGGTGCCACAGGCGAGCGTCGAATTCGAGGTCGCGGACGCTGAGACCGTCCAGGTCGCAGCGGACGAGTTGAAGGAGAAGGGCTTCACGCTGCTCCACGACGCACGTACCGAGCCGTGGGGACAGACCGTCGCTCGGCTGCAGTCCAGCGAGGGTGCGATCATCGGCATCTCCTACGCGCCCTCGATGCATTAGCAGCGAGAAGGAACGTTCGGCGGCCAGGTTGCCCGGACCGGCGGCCGCGTCCAGGCCATGGGAACCGCGCGCTAGTCGTTACGGCCAGCGGCTGCTCAGCGGGCCAGCTTGCGGCGGACCTGGGCGGCGACCCTGGCTCCGTCTGCGCGGCCCGCCACCCGCGGGGTGACCACCTTCATCACCTGGCCCATGGCCGCCATGCCGCTCGCCCCGGTCTCCTCGACGGCGGCCGCGACCAGGGCGGCGAGTTCGTCATCATCGAGCTGGGCCGGGAGGTATCCGTCGAGGATCGTGCCCTCTTCTCGTTCTGCTGCTGCTTGTTCTGGCCGGCCGGCCGCCGCGAACGCCTCGGCCGCCTCCCGGCGTCTCTTGGCCTCCTTGGCGAGCACCTTCATGACTTCGTCGTCGGTCAGCTCACGGGCTGCAGTGCCGGCCACCTCCTCTTTGGAGACCGAGGTCAGCGCCATGCGCAGGGTGCGCGTGCGGACCTCATCGCGTGCCTTCATCGCCGCGGTCAGGTCGCCGCGGAGCCGGTCCTTCAGGTCAGCCATGACCCCATCCTGCCGTGCCGGGGCGCGGCGTGCGCGGCGGGCTGGCCGCAGTGGCCACGGCCCGGCTGGTCAGGCTGGCATGGCACCATAGTGATATGCGATCTAGAGCCCTCCAAGCCCTCGGGACCGCAGCTGCGGTAGGCGGCGGCGCCCTCGCCTACGGTTCCCTTGTCGAGCGGAACTGGTTTGCCCTGCGCCGCTTCGAGGTGCCAGTGCTGGCCCCGGGCCTGGCGCCGCTGCGCGTCCTGCACCTATCCGATGTCCACCTGACGCCCGGACGCCACCTGCTCATGTCGTGGATCAGGTCGCTGGATGCTCTTGAGCCCGACCTGGTCGTGAACACGGGGGACTCGATCGGCCACCTGCAGGCCGTTCAGCCATTCCTGGAAGCTCTTGGCCCGCTGCTGGACCGGCCCGGCGTCTTCGTCTATGGCTCGAACGACCTGTACGAGCCGAAGCCACGGAACCCGGCGAAGTACCTGTGGCACAGCAGTTCGCACGCGTTCAACCGCAACGTGCCCAACATGCCGTGGCCGGAGCTCGGCGCCGGCATGGTCGCCGCCGGCTGGCTGGACGCGAACAACCGGCGCGGCCGGATCAAGGCGGGCGATCATGACGTCGAGGTGGCCGGGGTGCATGACTCGCACACCGGCCGGGACCGCTACGAGGACATCGCCGGGCCCGCCGACCCGGCCGCCGACGTGCGGCTGGGCGTCATGCACTCGCCCGAGCCCCGGGTGATGGACCAGTTCGCGGCGGACGGCTACGATCTGCTGCTTGCTGGCCACACGCATGGCGGGCAGTTGCGCCTGCCGATGTACGGCGCGCTGGTGACCAACTGCGGCCTCGATCCACGGCTGGCCCGGGGCCTGCACCGGTACTCCGGCGGTGACCCTGGCACCGGCTGGCCGGGCACCTGGCTTAACGTGTCCGCAGGGCTCGGCACGTCGCCCTGGGCGCCGATCAGGTTCTGCTGCCGGCCCGAGGCAAGCCTTCTCACTCTGGTTCCGCGGATCGGCTAGACTGCCGGGGGCTCTGGGGATTCATCCTCAGGGCTCCTGCCGCCCAGGCGGACGGCGGGGTGTGGCGCAGTTTGGCAGCGCGCTTCGTTCGGGACGAAGAGGCCGCCGGTTCAAATCCGGCCACCCCGACCAGCTCAGGGGCCACTTGCGATCTTTGCAGGTGGCCTTTCCCGTGGGATGAGTACCCAAGTGAGTAACCGCGCTGCACGAGCTTGGACAGCGGCACATGGGCTCGCGGATCAACGCCCAGCTAGTGCTGCCGGGCGGACTGGCTCAGACGGCCTCGGACACCGAGAAGCCCGGCATTTTTCCGCAGGTCCGGCCGTGCCCGCTGCATGCCCGAACGACCGGCGAAGCACGGGGTTCCGCGGTCAGTCACGGCCATCGGGGCCGCCAGCTCGCCTGGCCCGATGCTGGTCGTAGACGGCACAGTCGCACCCTTCCAAGCTGGGACTAGCTTCCCGTGGGATGATCCGTGCGCGGAGAGACTAAGCAGACGGCCATTCCTGGAGCAGATCGCCTTCGAGGAGGTTCTGGGTGATCTGGGGGCGGCCCCAGAGGGTTAGCAGCTCGTTGGAGATCGCCACGAGCGAGAGCGGGTTTCGGCCATCGTGCGAGTCGACGGCGGCGGCCGACAGGGTGCGCGGGACGGCGCCCGCGTCGAGGAGAACCCGCCATTCTTCCGGGCCGAGTGCCAGGAATTCCAGCCTGGTCAGCCCGGCGATCTCCAGCGGGTCGGCGAGCGTGCCGGGCATGGCCTGGAGGGTCCGCAGCCGGGGCAAGTCGGCGACCGGGGCGAGGCTGAGCGGCTCGCCCTCCCACACCCCGATGGACAGCACCTCCAGGTCAGGGTTGGCGACGGCCTCGATGCTGCGCAGCGCGCCCCGGTTAACCCTGGCCACGGCGGGCATCTCGCCCCGACGGCCGCCGCCGCGCAACTTTCCCTTCCTCATGACCAGGTCCGTGAGGGAACGCGCGAAGAGCCGGGCGCCGTAGTACTCGTCGTACCGGATCATGATGACCTGACCGACGTTCCCGCGCGGGCCGGGCGTCAGGTCGATCGCGACCCTGTCGCGGGTGCCGGGGCCGCCGAAGACGATCCAGCCAGGCGAGCCGACGAGCGTCTGCACGGCGGCGCTGGGCGAGGGGGCGGCTGCCTCCATCGACGCATACACCCACGGGAGCCGTCGGGTGGTCGGTGTGGCGATGTACGCCTGGTCCGGGGGATAGGGATAGCAGCCGACCGCGCTGAACACACGTTCCGAGGCCGCGGCGTCGCTGCCCCAGCGCCCTCCCGTCACCTGGTAGAGCACCTTCAGCTCGTCGGGGAGCGGGATGCCGAGGCGGGATTCGGCGGCGGCGATCTCCGCGTCGGTCGCGCCGACGGCATCGGGGAGCCGCTCGCGAAGCGTCCGCTCCAGCAGCTCCGGGTCCACCGATTCGGCGGGCCTGGCGCGCGGTGCCGGGGCCGGCTGGCGGCGCCACAGCTCGGGAACGGCCCCCTCGATCAGGACGAGCGAGCCCAGGCCTATCCCGCCGGCCGTGACCTCCACGGCGGGGCCGAGCTCGATCAGGTGAAGCACGACCCGCCCGCCCCCTGGGAACTCCACCACGAACGAGATGTAGTTCATCCCGGCATCCGCGAGCGCCTCCCGCACCAGGGCGATCGGGTCGACCCCGGTCTGCTCGGCCACGGCCCTGACCACCGCGGTGGACATGTGCTGCAGCCCGGGTGACATATGCCAGCCGAACCCTCCCCGGTAATCCACCTGGCCGTCCACGTAACCGCCTGCGTAGTCAACGCCCTGCTGGCTGCCCCACAGGATCGCCAGCAGCGGCGCCCAGGTCGCGAAGTCACGGATCGCG
>Ga0207684_10001871_pt1 | contig 21919 bp, 10 predicted proteins | sample KBSK5501metaG_FD_184342 | JGI IMG/M metagenome (GOLD analysis project Ga0207684, IMG submission 184342) | Corn, switchgrass and miscanthus rhizosphere microbial communities from Kellogg Biological Station, Michigan, USA - KBS K5-50-1 metaG... | ecosystem: Host-associated > Plants > Roots >...
CACGCCGGTGGCGTCGAACATCCGGATGTTCGACGCCACCGGCGTGGTGCTCGACAAAAAGATGGAGCGCAAGCTGGAGAACATCTTCTTCCGGGAGGACATCCGTCGCGTGCATTTCTACGAGATGGGCGACATCACCTACCCGCAGGACGCGATCGATTCTTACATCGACGGGCTGATCGGGTTGATCGACGTCGAGGCCATCCGCCAGGGACACTTGAAGGTGTTGGTCGACTTCGACCACGGCAGCGCCTCGATGGTGCTGCCGCGCCTCTTCAAGGAGCTGAACATCGAGGCGATCCCGCTGAACACCGGCTTCGATGACACCTACCAATCGAAGACCAATGAGGCCTTCAACGAGGCGCGCCGGCAGTCGGCGCTGATCACGCGCACGCTCGGCTGCAAGCTCGGGTCGTACCTCGACTATGGGTCAGAGCGGCTGTTCCTGATCGATGAGCAGGGCGAATTGCTCGACCACCACGAAGCGCTGGGCGTGATCGCCCTGCTGGCCTTGAAGGCGAAGCCTGGGGTCCTGCTGGCGCCGGCGACGGTGCCGCAAACGATCGCCACCCTGGTTCGGCAGGTGCCGGGATCCCAGTTCGTGCCCGGCAAGACGGAACCTTCCGCGCTGCTTCGAGCGGCGCAGCAGCACCAGGCGCGGCTGGCCTCCGACGCCAATGGTGGATACGTTTTCCCCGAGCACCTGCTGGGGTTCGACGCCATCTTCGCCTTGATCAAGCTGCTGGAGCTTCTCGCCAAGGATGGGCGAGCCGTCTCGGCCGTCCGGAAGGAGGTGCCGCGGGCAGCCTACGAGCACCGGCTGGAGACAGTGCCCTGGGACGCCAAGGGACGGGTGATGCGCACGATGGTGGAGATGCACCGGGACGCGCCAGTGGACCTCGCGGACGGCATCAAGGTGTTCGTCGACGGCGGCTGGGTGCTGGTGCTGCCCGACCCGGACATGCCCCGCTACCACATCATCGTCAGCATGGAGGACTCGGAAAAGGCGCGCGCGCTGGCCGACCGCTACAGCGCCATGGTCAAGACCGCCGTCGGCGACACCGGCTCGGCCCGTCCGGCAGCCGCCCGCTAAGTCGGGGCGTGCCGATCCGACCCATCGTTCCCGGAAGGTCCAGTGCGCGTGCCCGGAACGAGCGGCGATTTGTACGCACGGCCGGGTTCTTTCGCGCGCTCCCGGCGCCGGTCGCGGCCGCCCTCCCAGCCCGATTGAAGGATGTCAGGCATCGGGTCCGATCCAGCCAGGCGCAGTGGTTCTATGACGACCCGCGTCTGCATTTCGAAGCGTGGTGGCACGCGAATACCGGCCGGCTCGAGCTCGGCCTCCACCTCGAAGCCACGCCGGCGACCAACCAGCGCATCGCCGAAGGACTCGCCCGGCAGCTGCTCATGATCAAGGCGCGCCTCGGCGAGCGGATCGATCTCGAACCGTGGGACCGTGGCTGGGTTCGCCTCTACGAGACGCACCCGATCGAAGTCTTCGATGCGGCCCGGGTGAAGGTGACGGCGGCGCGGATGGCCGAGTTGATCGGGGTCATCTGGCCGATGTGCCAGGACCTGCGGAAGAGCGATGCTAAAATCCGGCTAGCCGAGCGGGAGTAACTCAGTTGGTAGAGTACGACCTTCCCAAGGTCGGAGTCGCGAGTTCGAGTCTCGTCTCCCGCTCCATCAGACACTTCACGGGCCACGGAGATTCTGGAGGGGCCCATGGATAAACCCCGATGAGCCGCAGCCGGCGCACAAGGTCAAGCGACTCACGCCGGACGAGCGGCGCGCCCTTCGACGAAGTGGCTTAAGCGAGGACCAAATCGAGGCTGTCTCCTTGCTAGTCATGGGAGCTGACGAGGTCCATGAGCTAATGCTGCGGGGGATCGGTCCACGGAGGGCAAGTCCAGAAGGGCGGTTGCGAAAATTGCGTACGTAATTTTGCCATCGGTAGTCCAAGGTGTCCGGTCTATTCGGAGCAATGGCCCTTGGAAGTGATGCGTGCCAGGCGGATGTGTCCGGCGATATCGCACGGAGTGATCGATCGTGTGCGCAGCGATTACTTGTTGACTAACGAGGCCGGGTGCTGTAGATAGTAACTGCGCGTGCGGCGCCGACCCGCATTCGCCCGGGGGGTTCTGTCGGTTGGGGGACTCGACGTGGAAGACGGCCGCAGTCGTTCGCGGACGCTCGTCGTTAGCCGCCGGCTACAGCGGGTTCTCATCGTCCTGATTGGTCTGAGCGTTCCCCTAACGACGATTCCGCTGAGGCCGATCCCTGCGTTCGCCGCCTCGAGCTACAGCAGTACCGTGCTGGCCGACGCACCGGCTGCGTACTGGCGACTCGGTGAAACGGCCGGAACGACGATGAGCGATGCGACCTCGAATGCCAACAACGGTACGTATGTGGGTGGCTATACGCTGGGGCAGCCCGGAGCGCTGCCGGGAGACAGTAACACCGCCGTGAGCTTCGACGGCACAACCGGTGAGGCCACAGTGCCCAGCTCGAGCACACTGCAGATGAACACCGTGGCGATCGAGTTGTGGGTGAAAAAGTCGGCGCCAACCGGCTTCGGCATGTACGTGACCAAGAACCTTGGCCCGGGTGGCGGCTGGTACGAACTCATGAACGCGCAGGATGGCCAGCACCTGGAGTTTCGAGTCACGGGAGACACCGGTGCCACGTTTGATTCCGCCAGTGCGTTGAACGTGGGCGCCTGGTATTACGTCGTGGCGACATACGACGGTACAACGGCGAAGCTCTTCATCAATGGCTCGCTCGATAGCCAGCTCTCGGTTGCGGTGACCCCAACCCAGACGACGGATCCGCTGTACCTGGGGCGCAGATCGGATGGGTATTACAACAATGCGGTACTCGATGAAGTGGCCATATACCCGACGGCCCTGTCGAGCGCCCAGGTCGCGACCCACTGGCAGGCCGCCGGCTATGTGCCCGGCGCGCCGACAGGGGTGGCGGCGACCATTCCCAATCACACGACGAATCAAGCGAAGGTCTCCTGGAGCGCGCCAACCGTAACTGGCACCTCGGCCATCACCAGCTACACGGTCACGCCCCATGTCGGATCGACCCTGCGAACGCCGGTCATCGTCACGGGGTCGCCTCCCGCGACCACGACGACGATCACGGGTCTTAGTGGCGGCAGTCCCGGCACGGCCTACACGTTTACGGTGACAGCGGCCAATAGCAGCGGCAGTGGTCCGTCGTCTGCCCCGTCCGGCAGCGTGACCGTGACGGGTACCTCATATCCATACGCCGGCACCCTTCTCGCCGACGGTCCCGCGGGATACTGGCGTCTAGGCGAGACATCGGGCACGACGGCTACCGACGTCACCGGCAACACTTTGAATGGCACCTACGTCGGTGGCACCACCCTGGGTCAGACGGCAGGTCTGAACGGCGATCCTGACAAGGCTGTCAGTCTGAACGGGACAACTGGCTACATCAGCGTTGCCAGTGCGCCGGCCCTTCAGACCAATAAAGTGACCATCGAGCTCTGGGTCAAGAAGCTGGCTGCGACCAGTTACGGCATGTACGTGACCAAGAACCTTGGCCCGGGCGGCGGCTGGTTCGAACTGTTGAATGCCCAGGATGGCAACCACCTTGAATTCCGGGTGACCGGAGATCCGGGAGCGACCCTCGACTCGGTAAGCAGCTTGGCGGTGAACACCTGGTACGACGTTGCCGTGAGCTACGACGGCGCGACCGCCGCGCTCTACATCAATGGGGCGCTCGACAACTCGCTCGCCACCAATGTCACGCCAACCCAGACGAGCGATCCGGTCCTGATTGGCCGGCGCGCCGACGGCTACTACAACAATGCGGTCCTGGATGAGCTCGCGATCTATTCGAAGGCGCTGACGCCGGCGCAGATCCTGAGCCATTGGTCGGCATCAGGCGTGCCTCCCGGAGCGCCAACTGGCGTCACTGCGACCGCCGGCACCAACCAGGCAGCGGTGTCCTGGACCGCGCCTGCCGCCGGATCGTCCCCGATCACGGGCTACACGGTCACGCCGCACGTCGGCGCAACCTCGCGAATGCCCAAGACGGTCGGCGCCAGCACGCTCAGCACGACGATGACGGCCCTGAGTAGTGGAACCCAGTACAGCTTTTCCGTCGTGGCGAGTAGCGCGGCAGGCACAGGAGCGTCCGGGACCTCGAGCGTGGTAAGCCCGACCGGGACCGCGACCTATCCTTACGCTTCGACGGTCCTGGCGGACGCACCCTCCGCGTATTGGCGACTCGGCGAGGCGGCTGGGCCGTCGGCGACCGACATCACGAACAACGGCAGCAATGGGACGTACCCGAGCGGATGCACCTTTGCGCAAGCCGGTGCGATTGTCGGTGACCCAAGTACGGGCGTGGGGTTCGGTTATGGGTGCTCCGTGGATCTGCGCACCTACGCGACCCTGGAACCAGCGACCGGCGTCTCGGTTGAGGCCTGGATCCTTCCAAATGGCATCAACCAGCGTGGCGGCCTCATCTTCATGTCGCCCAATCAGGGTTACAGCTACGGCTACGGCCTGGGCTTCTCAGGCACTGGCCAAATCCAGATGTACGTCAACCCGACGGGCGCGGCGACCGCATCGGCCACGTCTGTTTCGGTGCCGGCGTCCGCATGGTCGCATGTCGTTGGTACCTGGGATGGCAGCACGGTCAAGGTCTACGTCAACGGACAGTTGGAAGCGACGCAGTCCGCCCCAGGCAGCTCGATCGCGTACGGATCGATCTCCACGCACGGCCAGATCGGCCAGGTCAATGGGTATTACTACAGCGGCACCATGGCGGACGTCGCTGTGTACCCGCGCGCGCTTACCGCCGCTCAGGTCGTCAACCACTGGGCGACGGGCGGTTATGCGCCAGGAGTGCCGACCGGCGCCGCCGCGTCCTTGACCGGCCCAAATCAAGCCCAGGTCAGCTGGACGGCTCCGACTTTTTCGGGGACGTCGGCGATCACGGGTTACACCATCACGGTGAACGGTGGCCCCACCCACTTGCCGCCGACCTCTGCGACGGCCTCACCCGCAACCGTCAGCGGTCTCAGCGGTGGATCGGCCTACACCTTCACGGTTGCCGCGAAGAACAACGCTGGCACGGGCCCGCCGTCCGCGGCGACCACTCCGGTCACGCCTACCGGTGCGCAGCTACCTGGTGCGCCGACGAGCGTGGTGGCGACGGTCACGGGCTCTGGTCAGGTGACGGTGAGTTGGACGGCGCCGTCCGATGGGGGATCCGCGATCACGTCCTACACCATTACGCCTTACCTTGGGCCGACGCCCCAGACGCCGACGACCGTGAGCGGCTCGCCTCCGGCGACGACGGCCGTCATCAACGGTCTTTCCAATAGCCAGTACACCTTCCAGGTCTTTGCAACCAACGGCGTGGGCTCGGGACCGGCCGGCGTTTCCGGATCCGTCACTCCCACAACCGTGCCCGGCGCCCCTAACACCTTCTCGCTCTCCGCTGGTAATCAGTCGGTGACCATCAACTCGTGGCACGCGCCCGCCGATGGCGGCTCACCAATCACGAGCTACACCGTTACGACCTTTATCGGCTCGTGCTGCGCAACACCCGCCCCGGGCATCGCACCGGTGACCGTCGCCTCGGCCCCGGCAACGGTGACGGGCTTGACCAAGGAGGTCTACTACTCGTTCCAGGTTGTCGCCACGAACGCGAATGGCACCGGCACCCCGGGCACGACTCCGTCCATTGCCCCATACGGGCCGGCCGGCCCGCCAATCAATGTGCACTCGGTGACCGGTAGCGGCCAAGCGATTGTGAGTTGGCTGCCGCCCTCCGACAACGGCGGCTCGGTCATCAGCAGCTACCTCCTAACGCCCGTGCTCGGTGGCGTAGCCGGAACATCCATCAGCGTGGGTCCCGGCCTCACCAGCACAGTCGTCCCCGGGTTAACCGCTGGCAGCAGCTACACATTTGCCGTCGCCGCCAACAACGGCGCAGGCATGGGTCCGTCCACGACGTCCAATGCGGTTGTCGTATCGGCGCTGCTGCAAGCCGGCAACCCCTTCAACAGCATCAACGTCTACGTCGGTTATGCGCAAAACAATGCCGGAGGTCCAGCTGGATCCCCGCCAACACCGTGGAGCGGCTCGCCGAACGTCAACTTCATCGGCTACGACCCTGGGGTTAGCGGCGGAGGCCTGGACAGCGGGGCACTTCGCGTGGACAACACCTCCGGAACAACGCTCACCATTACGGACGTGGCGGTCGATATCGGCGCGTCACACTTCGATCAGTGGGGCAGCGCGATCACGGTTCCGGCAGGCGGATCGGCGGTCTTGACACAAATCAGCAACCAGAGCTTCGACACGTCCGACGTCAATAATCCGTCGTGCACGCAGTCGGGTAAGTTCCCAACGGTCAAAATCACGATCAGCGGCATCAGCTACACGTTCTTAGACAACCAGCAGATCCTGAACAACGGCGGCTTCGACCACGCCAACTGCCTCGGCCAGGGCGAGTCGCGTCAGTGGGAAGAGGTGAGTGGCGGCCCGAGCCCGCACGAGCAGGCGGGCGATGGGCCGATTGACGAGCAGAAATGCAACTGCGATTCGACGAAGCATCCTGTCAACGACAACACTGGCAACTTCTATCACTCCTATGCCGACCTCGCAATTCCCGGACGGGGCATTCCATTGTCGTTCACGAGGACCTACAACTCGCTATCAGCAGGACAAGATGGGCCGGTGGGATTCGGTTGGGCCGATAACTACAACGCCTTTCTGAGTAGCGACGTAAGTGGCGACGTGACCGTCCATGAGGAGAATGGCGGGAGCGTCACGTTTACGTTGGTACCCGGCCAGACCTTCGGGTCGGTGTATCAAGCACCCAGCAGGGTTCTCGCGACGCTACAGCTCACCAACGGTGTCTTCTACTTCACCCGTGCTGACAAATCGCAGCTAGCCTTCAATGCAGCTGGCCAACTGACGGTGGAATCCGACCGCAACGGTTATCAGACGACCCTTGCGTACAACGGTAGCGGCCAATTGACGACCGTGACGGAGCCGGCGCAGCGGACGCTTACCCTCGCCTATAACCCGGACGGCCAACACATCAAGAGCGTCACCGACTCCACTGGGCGGAGCGTTGGGTTTGTCTACGACGCGAGCAATAACCTGCAGCAAGTCACGGATGTGGGTGGTGGCCTGACGACGTTTGCGTACGACGCCAACCACTTGCTGTTAACCATCACCGATCCAAATACAGGCGTTTTGCGCAACACGTATGACACGGACGGATCGGGCCGCGTGACGCTGCAGGTCGACCCAATGCAGTACCAAACCCAGTTCAGCTACAGCGGCAACCAAACGACCATCACTGATCCCAACAACAACGTGACGGTCGAGACGTACCAGAGCGGACAGCTGGTTTCACTGACTCAGGGCTACGGCACTCCGCAGTCCGCAACCTGGAGTTACCAATATGACCCGGTCACAAACGGGATTACCCAGACCACAGATCCGAACAACCACGTATGGACCAACACGTGGGACGCGAAAGGCAACCCGCTACAGCAGACTGATCCGCTTCAGCGTTCAACCATTTACACATACAACTCATTCAACGAGGTGCTGACTGCCCAAGATCCTCTGCAGGTGACCACGACGAATAATTACGACAATCGGGGCAACCTCACGAGCACGTCCAGACCATTAACCGGTACGTCGCAAACCTCAACGGTGATATATGCCTATGGTGACAGTTCCCATCCAGGCGATGCGACGACGATGACGGATGCCAATGGCAAGCTGTGGCAGTATTCATACGACCAATACGGTGACCGGAATCAGGTGACCGACCCAATGGGGAACATCACCACCGAAACCTTCGACAGCATTGGCCGAATGCTTACTAGAGTTCGCCCGAAAGGAAACGTAACTGGTGGTAACCCAGCCGCATACACAACCACCAACACCTACGACGCCTACGGCAACCTCAAGACGGCGACGGACGCACTATCTCACCAGGCTACCTACAGCTACGACGGAAACTTGAACCTCAAAAGTGTCCTTGACGCCAGTCAGCATCTGACGACTAACACGTACGACTTAGACAACCGATTGACTCAGGTGCAACGGGCAGATAACTCAATCGTAAAGACAACGTTTGATGGTAACGGCAATGTTCTTAGCCAGGTTGATGGGCTGAACAACCCGACGCTCTACACATACGATCCGCTCAATCGCAAGGCGACTATGACCGATCCCAATCTGAGGACCACAACCTACAGCTACGATGCCGCAGGCAATCCCCTCAGCATGCTTGATCCGATGGCGCGGACTACCTCGTACGGTTATGACGCAGCAAATCAGCTAAAGACCATCGCCTACTCGGACGGAAAGACCCCGGGCGTCAGCTTTAGCTACGACAATGATGGGCAACGACTTAGCATGTCCGATGGTACCGGACAGACGTCGTATACGTATGACTCGCTGCATCGGTTGAGCCAGTCAATTAATGGAGCCGGACAACAGGTCAAGTACCTGTACGATCTGGCTGGCCATCTTGCGTCGCTCACATATCCGGGTGGAACTAACACGGTCAGTCGTACGTACGATGCTGACGGCCGACTGCTAACAGTGGCTGATTGGCTTGGGCATAGCACGAGCTTCGGCTACGACGCCAACAGTAACTTGATCACTGAGACCTATCCAAATACCACCAAGGCGACGCTCACTTACAACGCGGTGGACCAGTTGACGGGGATCACTGACACGACAGGGAGGAAGAACACCACCTTCCTGAGTTTGGCTTATGGGCGAGATCCCATCGGTCAGATGACGTCAGAGGGGCCGCAGACCTACGGATACGATGTGGTCAATCGCGTAAAAACCAATGTTAATGGGTCGACCACAACGACCTACGGTTATGACAATGGCGACAATCTAGCGTCTATAAGCCTCAGCGGGTCGACAACGGCTACCCTCGCCTACGACGTCGCGCATCAACTCCAGACCTACACCAAGATGAACGGATCGACTCTGGTGCAGAAGCTCACCTACGCGTACGACTCCGACGGAAATCGGACGAGCGCGACCGATCAGAACAGCGTTGTGACCAGTTATGGATGGGATCAGGCCAACCGACTAATTAGCTACGGAGCAACGGCTAGTTACGCGTATGACGGCGATGGCTTGCGAATGAAGAAGACGTTATCAGGATCCTCAGAAGCCTTCGTGTGGGATACAGCAGAGGGCCTGCCCCTGATCATCCAGGACGGCTCGACCAGCTATGTGTCCGGGCCTGGCGGCCTCCCTCTAGAACAGATTAGCGGGACGACGGTTTTCTACTACCACCAGGATCAGTTGGGTAACACTCGGGCGCTGACTGATAGCAGCGGCGCGACTGCGGCAACATATAGCTATGACCCCTATGGGAACGTTACGCCCACCGGCAGCGTTAGCAACCCGTTCCAATTTTCGGGACAGTACAGGGACAGCGAGTCAAATCTGGCTTACCTCCGGGCACGCTACTACGACCCATATGTTGGCTCGTTTATCTCGTCTGATCCCATGGTCACGGTATCCCGCAAACCATATGTATACGTTAGTGACGATCCCACCAATGGCACGGATCCCTCAGGTCTGTGCGATTGGTGGGACGTCGTCTGCCGAGCGAACCAAGCAAAACATTGGATTTCAGCGCACGCACCGGTCCTCAAGGCTATAGCGGCAGTGGCGGACTATCAAGCCGACGCTTGGGGAAAAGTGGCAATGTTTTGCGGCGCCCTGACTATAGCAACTGCGCCGTCGGCCGTTGGCGGGGCGGTGTTTGGGTCTTGTGCCGCGGTAGCCACCGGCGGATGGCTCGCGGGCAAAGCTATCGCCATAAGCATCAACACCGCTGTTGCATGGTCGGGTGACGAGCCCGCGAGGGACGCTGCGATTGTGGACGGTCTGGAACTCGCCACGCAGCACTACGTTGACCGTGTTTGGTCCCTGTGCCCTCAACAGCTAAAAGAGCATGTCAGGGGCGCTCTTTTTAAGCTGGGCCTAGACTTTATGGGCCAGGGCCTCGACCAGGGGGTTGCAGAGGGCGCTAAATGATCATTCTGCACATATTGCAGCGGCCGACGAGGCCTAAACGTGCTGGCGGCGCCTGAAGGGAGCGTAGATGCGGAGTCGGACCGAGGTCGATTGACACCGCTGGCCTGGTAGGCCGCAAGATTCAAGCGTGGCATTCGTCGAAACCTTAGGAGAGGCGGCCCCGATGGGGATCGGCCCCTTCCACGAACTTGAGGAACTAAAGTGAGTCGCCAGAGGCTGTTGGCTACGCTCGGGACAGCTTGTGTTGTTGTCGGCCTGCTCGGTGGCGGGTTCATACAGCAGCTTGCTGGAGGCTCGTCAGGTTCGACTATTCCGGCGGACGGCTTCGAGTTGATTTGTGGGGTGGCGGCCCTTGTTTTCTTCGTGCGGGCGATGCGCGTACCGCGGAAAGGTGCCTCGGGTGTCGTGCCGCCAGCCGCGAGGCACCAAAAAATGTACGTAATTGGTGGGGCCATCTTGGCGGTGCTGCTGGTTGTCGCTGTCCTTTTCCTTACCGGAACCCATTAAGCCCGCCCACTCGACTGAGCCACGTCTCGGAGAAGGCGAGACCTTCAGACAAGCCGAAACTGCTCAAAACAGCGCCGGGGCCGGCAGGATCCTGGTAGGGCTCGCCGTCGTTGTAGTCGTTGGGCTAATCATTGTTCGGTCCGAGATTGGAATTCCCGTGCTCGGCTTCGCCGCGCTGGCAGCAGTTGCGTAACGTGAGCGGAGCGTCGGACGAGGGCTTTTACCCCAATTTTCAGGCTTGGTTAACGGATCTGATCGCCGGGACGCATGACGTGATTGAGAATGCCGATCGAATGGGGCTAAAGGATTGGCAAACGAAGGAACTCGAAGCCGAAGCAGGTCTCTACGCAAATCTGGCCGAACTGCTCGACACGGGAAAGCCAACGCCCGGCTCTCCAGCACCTGTTGATCGCGAGATTATTGGCCAGGTTCAGGCGACCCTAGACAGGTGGGCGGCTCGCTTCCCCGAGGCAGAGCAGATGGATCTAAGCCCCAGTCAGACGGCTGATTTGGAACGCACCAAAAAGGCTGTATCGATGCTCCGGCCGTATGTCGGCTCTTACCCGGTTGCCAACCAATGAGAACTGAATATTTCTCGGCTCGCTTCCTTTTGGGGCGAGGTTGCTCAAGTCATCGTACTTGTTCGCCCACTTGGCTGAACAAAGTTCGTCTAATTTGTCCATCCGCTAGCGGCACAACAATAGGTCGCGTGCCGGCCGTGAACCGCCCCGGGAATCCTCAAGGCTCAGAGGTGTCGTGACTTCGATGGAGCCGGATTGTTGAAGTCACGCTGTCGGTGTTGGTCAGCCGAGCCTCGAACTCGATGGGTGTGAGCATGATGGTCGAGTGTCTGCTCGCTAGCCCTAACCGATCCCGCAAAGTCGGACCGGGTCAATTTCAATGAAATCTACGGGCTTGGGTCTCTGACTTGCGATGGTTCCTCAACCGTTTGAGTGAATGCTTACTTAGGGAGCCACGACGACTCGCTCGCGTTGGGGGGCTCCAAGACGTGTACTCCACGAAGAGTTCGAGACTCGCCTCCGCTAATTGTTGAGCTTGAGCTTGCTAGCGGTGGTCGCGGTTTGTAGCAGCCTCTCTGCTGCGAATAGAAATATGCCGCAGAACCTGGAGGGTCGCTGCTCCCGCGACGCGACGGTAGGACCGCGAGAAGGAACCGGAACGCCGCGTGAAATGCGGGCATGCCGGGTTGCACATGCTGCGTTGAGCGATCAGGTTTCTCAGACTGGCGCTTGTCACGATCGAGAGGACTGCGCTCCCTACCGACAAGGCTCTCCATATAACGACGCGGGCTCTACCCGCTCCAATGTGGCGAAGGCTAAGGCACGTCATATCACCGATAGCCCCGTGGTGGACACAAATCGAACTATCGAATATGGGAACGGGACTAGACGGTTTCGGATGACGCGCACGTTAATAGGCCATGAGACCCAGGCATCGCAAGCACATCGTGCTCAGGCATGCGATGGAGCGCCGTTAGACCGATGCTGGAAATCATTGGGGCAAAGCTTCTTGCTCTAACTATCGGACTTCTTTTCTGCGCACTGGGTCTTGGGATTACGCGATTCGGAGGTTCGATTACATCCGCGCTCAGAAAAGAAGTCCGATAGTTAATCGTGGACGCCTGTCTCAAGACATTATGGACAGGCCACCGTCCGTTGAGGGGCTGGTAGTCCCGGGTGGGGTCGATGGTGAGAGCGCGGAGCAGTTCGCCCTCCTCGGTCACGATGCGAACTTGAGCACCCGCCACGAAGAGGTGGACCGGCTTGTTGCGGTGCGCCGCTCCGATGCGGATGTGTCGGAGGCGGCTGCGGTAGCGCAGCGTCACCGTGCCGGTCTTGTCGATGCGGTCGCGACGTTGTAGTGCTCCTCGGTCGTCTGTAGCCACCAGCTGTCCGCAATTGGAATGGTCTGTGCGGGCGTGCGAACCCGGCTGCCCCTGCGGCCGATGCTCGAAGGCGCGATACCCATGAGTTGTGTCACCTCGTCCGGTTCAAACGCTCCCGAGATTACGAAGTTCGTCCTCACCAGGGGCGTGCGGTCGTCGGGTGGGATCGGTTCGTCCGTCAAGGCGCCTTGAGCATAAGGCGTGCGGTTCTGCCAGAGGTTGTTCGCTGGGTAGGCAGCTCGAAAGTGTGCGCTTGGCATCCACAATACCGATCAAGGGACGGCCGGAGGGTCGACTACGCCTGGCTTTCTAGGGTCCCGACAGGCAGCTGTCGCAGACCGTCATTAGGCTCGTGTCTAAGTGAGCTACCGGACCCGAGCAGACGTTCGATATTGCATATCATCGGCGGTCCAACCAACCACGAACGAGGAGTTGATCAGCATGAGCCATCAGCTGCGGCAGATGGAAATGACCCGCGAGGAAGCCGAAGCGCTCCACCGCGAGGGCTCGCGACTTGACCGGATCCTGGCGGCATCGAACACCTTCGTCCGGCCATCCGTCGAGCCGCCGGTGCCGAACTCCCCAATGGAGCAGGCAAACAGGGCCGACCTCCGCGAGGCGTATGACATGAGCTACCTCCTACTGTTTTCAGCGGAGGACCACCTCCGCACGATCCTGATGATCCTGAACGTCGGACCGCTGCCGTGCTTTGCTCTCCTCACGCTGATTCGCGCCGCGGCGGAGGCCGACGTCCGGTGCCGGCATCTCCTGGATCCGTTGATCACGGAGCCGGAGCGGTTGGCCAGGGGAATGAACGAGCGACTCGACAACCTGCAGGAACAGCGGAAGGTTGACGCACCGCAGGCCGACAAGCATTACCAGCGGCGCGTCGCGCATCTTGAGCAGCGAGCGAAGGCGAACGGAATCACGCCTCTGTACAGCAAGGGCGGCGGGCCAATCCACGCTTTCGTGGAGCCGCAGAAGACTGACCGCGATCTGTTCGCCACATACCTCCCCGGCGGAACCGGCTCCATGGCCTTCAGCTTTCTGTCCGGCTACGTCCATTCCAAGCCGTGGGTCACAGTCCAAGCAAGTCGGGCGAAGCCGTCCGCCGAGCGCGGCGTGGCCGACGTCGCGACCGACCTCAACGTCGTGCTGTTCGCCAGCATCTTGAAGATCGTGCTTGATGTCCATGACTTCAACGTCGGCCAGTGGCTCCGTCTGGCCGGTTACCCGCCAGAAGTCTGGGCCAACGCGAAGAAGGTTAAAGCGGCTGCGCGGCCGGGGAGCACACAGTTCGAGCAGGGAAGCGTTCCCTGATCCTCGCCGGCCCGGTGGCGGCGAATGGTGTCGGTCACGGTTGCCATCAACGAGGTCCGCGGTCAGCTGAGACGCGCCGCGACCAAAACTCGTTTGCCATTCCTGGTTGTCCCTAGCTCGGGTCCAAGCCCAGTCGCGCCCGCAGCTGACCTAAGCGGCAGTGGCGAGGATCCGCTTTCCTCTCCACCTTGCGTCCTTCGCGAGTCCGAGACTCGTCTCCCGCTCACTCGAACCCATCGTTACGCTGCAATCAACCGGGATGGACGGATGTTCCAACCTGGCTGGACCCCGGCCACCTCCTCCATGGACGCGATGATGGTCGCATGCTGGATCGTGCTTGGCCGGTGCGCAATGGTGATGGAGGTGCGGCCCATCATCAGCCGCTGCAGGCCGCGCACCACCAGCTGTTCGGTCTGCTGATCCAGGTTGCTCGTCGGCTCGTCCATGATCACGATCGGCGTGTCGCGTAGGAGTGCTCGGGCAATGGCGATGCACTGTTTCTGCCCGCCGGAAAGCGTCGTGCCGCGCTCGCTCACCATTGTGTCGAAGCCCTCGTCGAGGCTATCTACGAAGCTGGTAACGCCGGCCGCTTCGGCGGCCGCCAGGATCTGGCGGCGGGTGGCATTGGCTCGTCCGTAGGCGATGTTGTTCCAGATCGTGTCGCGGAGCAACAGGCTTTCCTGCAGGACGACGGTGACATGCGCACGGAGCTCGGCCAGCGGCAGGTCACGAACATCGATGCCGCCGACCAGCACGCGCCCGGCCGACACGTCGTAAAAACGCGGAACGAGGGAGAGCAAGGTCGTTTTGCCCGCCCCGGTCGGCCCGACGAGAGCCGCGCTGGCGCCCGCGGGGATCGTCCATGACAGGTCGATGAGGACCGGGTTGTCGGGTATGTAGCCAAAGGTCACACGCTCGAAGGCGATGGAGAGAGGTCCATCCGGCAAGTGCCACGGTCGGGCCGGATCGTGGATCACCGGCGCCCTGTCGAAGATCTCATCAAGACGTTCCGCTCCGACAGCCGCCTTCTGGGTCTGCGTGGAGAGCTTCGCCAGCTGCCGCAGCGCTCCCAGTGTGCCGCGCGTGTAGGCGATGGCGAGCGTCAGCTGGCCCACCGTGATGACGCGCTCGATGGCGAGTGTCGCCGCCAGCACAAGCACCAACCCGGTCAGCAAGGCCGAGGCCAGCTCCACCAGCGGCTGGACCCGCGCTTGCAGCTCACCGGCGTGCAGAGCGGCCTGCAGCCCGGCCTCGCTTTCCCGGTGCATGCGGTCACTGGCCTCAGCCTCCCGGCCGTATGCCTGTACCAGTCGTGCGGCACCCAGGCTCTCGCTGATGATGGCGCTGACCTTTCCTTCGCGTTTGCGCGCCTCGCGGCTGACCTGCTTGATCCGGATGCGATAGTGACCGGCCAGCAGCAACACCGGCAGCGTGCCCAGTAGCACGACCAGGCCGATCGGCCGCGCGACCTGAAACAGCAAGGCAATCATCACGATGGTGGCGCCGCTATTGGTGATGAAGCTGCTGAGGGCCGTGGCGACCAGGTCCTGCAGGGCCTGGACGTCTGATCCCAAGCGGACCTGCAGATCACCAAGCCTGGTCTCCGCGTCATGATGGAAGGCGAGCGAAAGGCGCTGCATGTGGGCGAAGAGCGCGCGGCGCAAGTCGGTGACGGCCTGCTGCGCACTTCGGGTTGTGTGGCGAAGATCAAGGTACGTAAAGCCGGCGTCGAGCAGCGCGATGACGACGACCAGCAGCGCGAGACCGGCGAGCATCAGCACCTCGTGGCGACCGACCTGCCGGCGGCTGGCGAGGATGGGCCGGATAACCTGGTCGATGGCGCGCTGGATCGGGATCGGCGCCAGCACCGCGGTCAGAATCTCGCCACCCATGGCAATAAGGGCGAGCATGAGCCCGCGCCAGTAGCGGGCGGCGTAGGGAAGGAGCAGCCGGATGGCCGTGATCACGCCGCCCCCTGCTTCAAGACGATGGATCGGTTCCACGCCATGCCCGAGATCAGCGCCGCCTCGACCTTGGCGGCAGCCGCGTCCCAGGTGAGGCCGGCGGCGTGGCGGCGCGCCGCGAAGTGCATGGCGCGTCGCAATTCCGGGTCACCTAGAGCTTTGTCGAGCGCTTCGGCCAGCGCGACATCATCATCTGGACGCACCATCAGGCCGGCCTTGCCGACCAGGTGGGCAAGATCGCCCTGCTCGCTTGCCACCACCGGGAGGCCCGCGGCGAGATACTCGACTATCTTGAGCGGGGAGAAATAGAAGTCCGTCTGGAAACGGTAGGGCGACGCCGCCACGGTCATCGCGGCCAGGTGCTCTGGGACGGCGTGATGCGGAACGGCGCCGGTAAAGACGACGCGATCGGCGATGCGCAGCTCGCTGGCCAGCGCCTCCAGCTTGCTCCGCTCCGGCCCGTCGCCGACGATCAGAACCCGTACGTCGGCGTCGAGGCGGGCAGCGGCGCGGAGGAGGAGGTCGACACCGTGCCAGGCTTTCAGGCTACCGGCGAACCCCACAACGCGCGCGTTCCCAAGCGCATAGCGTTGTCGCACGGAATCACCATTCACCGACTCGAACGGTTCGAGGTCAACGCCGTTGTGGACGACGACGGCGCGGTCGGGCGCCGCGCCGCAGCGGATCACGTGCGCGCGAACGCTGGGAGAGACGGCTACCACGGCATCCGTGGCGCTCAGAATGTTTCGCTCTCGGGCACGCCAGATGGCGACATCTCGCAGACCGCGATATCGAGCCGCCTCGTCAACCAGGGGAGCGTTCACCTCGAGGACGTGCCCGATGCCAAGCGCGCGGCAGGTTTCCCCGACCTTCTCAGCGCCCAGCGAGTAGCGCTCGAGCACCACCTCAGTTCGCCAGTCACGCAACAGCTGGGTCAATGTTCCGTTCGGTAACTGGGCTAGCATCACGTCGGGCGGCAGCGGGTTCGCGCCATCCAGCCGCGCGCTGAGCAACGTCAGGGCGTGACCGCGCCGTGCCAGCGCCCCGGCGAGCGAGCGCAGGTGGACGGACGCTCCCTTGTCACCGAGCGGTGAGATGCCGGGATCGGCGCAAACGTAGGCGATTCTCATGCGGCCTTGACCTCCGAAACGCGATCCTCCATTGGCCTTCCCTCGAGCAGCGCGCGTAGTCGGTGGGTATTCGCGACCAGGTCGAAGTCTCGTTCCACCCGCCGCCGCCCGGCGCGCCCCAGTTGAGCGGCGAGCTCCGAGTCGATCAGCACCCGTTCGATAGCGGCGGCGAGCGCCCCGGGGTCGTGTTCGTTTACAAGCAGACCATCGATCCCATCGGTGATCAGCTCAGGGATGCCCGAGATCTTGGTCGCGACCACAGGAACGCCTGAGGCCATGGCCTCGACGAGGACGTTCGGGATGCCATCCCGATCGCCGTCATCGGTGACGACCGGTGCCAGGACGAAGACTGCCGCGCGCCGATAGGCGGCGAGGATCTCGTCCTGCAGGCGCGCCCCGTGAAAGGTAAGCCGACCATCGAGGCCGAGACGGTGTGCCCTGGCTTCCAGTTCGTGTCGAAGCGGGCCCCCGCCGTAGACATCGGCGTGGATGCGAAGGCCTTTGTTCTGAAGCAGCGCCAGCGCATCAACCAGGTCTTTGTACCCCTTCTTTGAGACGAGACGGCCCACGGACAGGATGCGCTGCGGTTCAGCGAGCGGCCCACCCGGGCTGAACCGTTGCAGGTCGGTGCCGTGATAGACGACGTGGATCCCCGCCGACACGACGCTGGCGAGGTGCGCCGCATTAAAGCGTGTGCAGGTAATGACAAACCGGGCGGCGCGGGCCCGGATCCGCAGGTTGCGCGGTAGCGTCGTGTAAAGGTCCTTGGCATGCGCCGTCACGCTGAAGGGGGGACCGCCGGCCAGGAAGGCAAGATAGGTCACGGCGGCCGGGCTGTGGATGAAGTGTGCGTGCACGTGACCGACGCCGTTTCGGCGTAGGTCGCGGGCCAGCCAGAGGCCTTCGATCGCGTGACGGAGCGAGGGAAGAGAACGATGCACGCTGCACAGCGCCCAGAGCACCCGCAACCCGCCACGCGGGTGGGACAACGCCTGGAGAACGGCACCGCCGAGCAGGCGACACCACGAGCTGAGCTTTCGGCGCGGGTCGTGCAGATAGACAACGTGGGGCTGAAGCCGGGCCGCCTCGGGATGGACCTGACTTTCCAGCGGGTCCATGAGCGCGTAGATCCGCAGCGCAATGCCCTGCCGTTGCAATTCCAGCATCTCATTCAGAACGAAGGTCTCGGAGAGGCGCGGAAACCGCTTGAGAACGTAGGCCAAGTGCGTCGACATCAGGCGGCTACCTGCACAGAAACCGGCGTGGTCATTTCGAGCAAAAGGTCGGCGACCCGTTCGGTGCCACGAAGATCGATCGCTCGCCAAGCATGGGCCGGAGGTGGGCCGGCCTTGAGCGCCGACACCATCGCGTCGGCGATACGCGCGGCCGCATCACCTTCACCATCGAGCCGGGCCACCTGCGCGAGCCCCAGGCGCCCCATGATCTCGGCTCGTATCAATTGCTCACGCCGCGGCGCCGTCCGAGGACAGATGACCAGCGGCTTGCGAGCCGCTACCGCCTCGACCACGCTGTTGTAACCACCCATCGAAACGATCAGGTCGGCGGCCGCGACCAGGCTGAGCATCGTCGTGGACGAGCGAATCACCTGAACGCCGGCAACCTGGCCGGCCAGCCGTTCAACCTCGGTCCGGTCCGCGGGTGCCATCAGCGGGCCAACGACGATCACGGCCTCGCCATGGAGCAAATATCGAAGGCTGTCCCAGGCGTGAATAGCGGCCAGCAGCATCGGGGCCGCGTCGCCGCCCCCGCCGCCCATCACGAGGATTCGTCGATCACCGGCGCGACGGGCCTGAGCCCAGGTCTCCCGGCCGTTGATGCTCCGTTCCAGCCCGCGGTCCTTCGCGAGATAGCCGCTGAACTGGACCCGTCCCGCAACGGTGTCGGGAATGCCGTATTCGCTAACGGCGTCGAACAGTTCCCGGCTGCCATAGACGATGACCTGGTCGTAAGCCGTCTGCAGGATCTGATAGACGCCCTGCGCGCTCCAGGTGGCCCGCACGGCGTCGGGGTCATCCAGGACGTCCCGCAACCCCAGGACGACACGCGTGTCGGGGAGCTCCTCGCGGGCCATCTTCAAGGCGAGGCCCAGCTCGCCCTTCATACCGAGCGGGGCGTGGTCCACGAGGAAGACATCCGGGCGCACACGCAGGAGCGTTGAGGCGATGATTCCTGCCCGTTCAGCGCGCACGGCCGACATCGAGCGCGCCTGGACCGGCTGATACTCTTCCGCCCCAACCTTGATGACCGGCGGAAGTCGGACAATCGACACGCCGTCCGGGAAGGGCCACTGGTCGGCCACCGGGGAACCGGTGAGCAACGTGACCTCAAGCTCGGGCGACCGTTGCACGAGGCTGTGGGCGATGGTGGTGTTCCGTCGCAAGTGGCCGAGACCGTAGGTGTCGTGGGAATAGAGAAGGATGCGCGGTGCCGAGCCCGGTCGGGCTCGCTGGGTTGGCAGCCCACCCGCGACGATACCGCTCGAGGACGGCCGGGGCATCGAACGAAGCTGCCAGTCGACCTGCTGCCCTAGGCCATCCTCGATGCGCACGCGGGGCATCGCGCCTAGCGCGCGCAGGCGATCGGTGGCGGCCTGGGTATCACGAGCGTCGCCCGGCGGCGCAGGGTTCTGCTCGACGAGCGCCTTTCGCCCAATTTTTTGCTCGATGATCGCGATCGACTCCGCCAGCGTGACGGTCGATCCACCGCCGACGTTGATCGGCTCTCCCGGCCGGCCACGCGCGGAGGCGGCCAGCAGCGCAGTAACGACGTCGCCCACGTAGGTGAAGTCGCGTCGCTGGCTTCCATCGCCGAAGACGACGATCGGCTTTCCCTGCGCGATGGCATCAATGAATCGGTTGAATGCCATGTCTGGCCGTTGGCGCGGGCCGTAGACGGTGAAAAAGCGAAGAGGCACGACCGGCAATCCGAACGCCTTCCAGTAGACGAGCCCGAGCAACTCCGCCGTCAACTTCGTCACGCCGTAGGGCGAGACCGGGCGAACTGGTCCGTCCTCGCGCATGGGCAGCGGCGCGTCGCCGTAGATCGATGATGACGAGGCGAAAACGATGCGCGCTGCCTGACGCGCTTTTGCCGCTTCGAGCACGCGCTGGGTGGCATCGACGTTGGCCCGTGTGTAGTCGACGAAATCTTTGCCCCAGCTGGCCCGAACACCCGGCTGGCCCCCCAGGTGAAATATCACGTCGCCCGGGCGAAGCACTTCCTCCAGGTCGAGCTCATTCAGATCGGCCGGCAAGAGATCGAAGCATGGATGCGCGCTCGCCGCCGCGATGTTCGAGCGCTTGAGTGCCGCCGGATACGACGAGGTGAAGGCATCGATGCCGACCACTTCATGGCCGCGTCCGAGCAGAGCCTCCACGAGGTGGGAGCCGATGAAGCCGGCCGCGCCCGTCACGACCGCGCGGTACGGGCGCGTGTCAGTCCCCTCGCTCTCGCTCATGCGTTGCATACCCTCGGGATCCCACCGTCCATCCCCACAAGCAGGTGGGCGCCCGAGCACAGATTACGAAGCCCGCGCTGACAGGTGGGCGACGCGTCGTAACGGATTACGTAAGGCGACGTAGCGGAGACGGGCCAAACTACCGCAGACGACGTAGCGAGCGCGTGACGTCGCTTGCGAGTGGCTCAGCGACGCGAGGTATTCTGGACTCGGATCGGCTCAAGGTTGCCCTCGGCGTTCGGATGGCACCAGCGAGCAAGCTACCAGGTAGTTACGGATTTGTGGCTAAGCAACCCGGGTCGTGGCAACACCTACGCCGTCAGAACAAGGCGGATGCCAGACCATTCGTGGTCTTGCGTGAGCCCAACCCTCGTCTCTCGCTCTCTAGATCTGTGCAAGTTCGGCTGATACACGACAAGTCAGCTCAGATAAACGCCATGTACAGTCGCACGGCACTGGTACTGATCGCGAGCATCATGGGGCTTGCTGCCGCCACACCGCACCTTGTAGCCGGGCCGACGCATTTTGGCGAAAGCGCCGTCCTCGGTGTGGGGTTGGTAGTGGGCGGCGCTGTGCAAGCGGTGGTCGCAATTGGCCTGGTACTCAAACCGTCGCGCCGAAGGATGCTGGCCAACCTGCTCTTGGCGGCAGTCGGTGTGGTCGCATGGTGGTTCGTGCGCAAAGTCGGCCTTCCTCTCGGTGGAGGCTTGTGGCGGCCCGAAGCCACCAGTATTCCCGATCTCGTGGTTCCGATTGCTAATACGATTGCTGCGCTCGCGCTGGCTGCAGCGCTCATACGACCCGCTGCCGCATCCGCCCGAGGGTGGCTGACCGCGGCTGCGACCGCACCTTTCGTGTTGTTGGCGTTGGTATTCGGAGCTGTCGGTGCAGCCGCGTCGGCAGACGACACCTGGCTGTCACTCTCGGCTCCCGTTCGGGCTCCCGAAGGCCAGACGGTGACGCTGATGTACTGCGACCCGAACGGCGCTCCGCTGGCCATGGATCTCTCAGAGCCTGGCCCCGGCTCGGCGCATCCAGCGCCGGTGGCCCTGTACATCCACGGTGGCGGCGGCGCCGTCGGCGATCGTCAGGCTGCCGGCCCCGGGGCCGCACTGGCAAACCAGGACGGTGCGCTCTTCGGCCAGATGCGAGCAATGCTTCTCAAAATGGGTTTCGTGGTTGGAAGCATCGACTACCGCCTGCAGCCCCTTTACCCCTGGCAGGACCAAGTGGCTGACGCCAAATGTGCCGTTCGCTTTCTGCGCGCCAATGCGAACAATTTGGGCATCGACCCGATGCGCATTGGCGTGTGGGGAAGTAGCGAAGGCGGCTATTTGGCCACCATGCTCGGGACCGCCACACCGGCCGCGGGATTCGACATTGGTGACTACGCGAATCACTCGAGCGGGGTCGAGGCGGTGATCGACATGTTCGGACCCAGCGACTTCACACGGACGAGCGACTCCAGCGGATTCGTCAAGGCCATTCTGGCAATGACCTTTCACGGCGATATTCGGGCCGAGCGA
>Ga0207684_10001872_pt1 | contig 21888 bp, 26 predicted proteins | sample KBSK5501metaG_FD_184342 | JGI IMG/M metagenome (GOLD analysis project Ga0207684, IMG submission 184342) | Corn, switchgrass and miscanthus rhizosphere microbial communities from Kellogg Biological Station, Michigan, USA - KBS K5-50-1 metaG... | ecosystem: Host-associated > Plants > Roots >...
GAAGAGCGTGAGGGACAAGTGCGTACCCGACAAAACTGACAGAACCTCGGTTGGGCTGTTCGCCACCGGGGCGACGTCAGGAGCGTCGGAAAGCCTCCGGAGGCACGTGGCGCGATCGGTCATGCCGGCCCGCCAGGAGCCGCGGGTTGATCCGGAACCGCACGCTCGGCCGCCCGCCGTCGGGGGCCCGGACCGCGTCCGACCGCAGCCACCCGCACTCTTCGAGGCAGGCGAGCGCGTCCTGCACGACCCGGGGCTCCGTCAGGCCCGTCCACTCGTTCCGGTACACATCCCGGGCCGTGAACGGGCTGGGCAACCGGCCGTGCGTGAGCTGGGCCGCCAGCAGCGCGGCGGCCACCCGCGTCCGGTCGGTCACGCTGGCGTAGAGGCGCCGCGCGTGCCCCTGCAGATACTCGCACCAGGCCACTGCCCGCGCCGCCGCCGCGCCCGAGACCGGCCCGGTTGGCCCGCCGGCCACCCCGTCGATCAGATGCCCGATCAACGCGAGCGACGGCATCAGCGACCGATACTTCGCTACGTGCGAAAGCCGCACCGGATGCTCCGCCTCGGCACGCAGCGTCCGCTCGAGGTCGCCCCGCCACGCATCGAAGCACTCTTGGGCCGCGGGATCGAAGCGCTGGAACGGCACCTCGTCCGGCGTGAGCTCCTCGGCGCCGACCCCGGCCGGCTCCAAGGTCGTCAGGCGCTGGAAGACCTCGTTCACGCGCGCCCGCGCGTCCGTGTTCGGCCAGCGATCCACGTTCCGCCACCGCCCCCCGCCGTCGGGCCACACCGCCAGCTGGAAGCGCTGGAGCAGGCCATCATCCCCGCGCCCGGCAAAGACCTCCCGCAGGTAGCGCTCGAGCGGGCCCGGTTGGATCCCGCCGAGCACCGAGAGGCAGGCGGCCCGAATGTGCAGCGTCCCCCGCCCGATCCGATCGTACGTGTACGCCCCCGTGCCGTTCCAGGCCTCGCAGTAGAAGGCCCGGTCGTTTTCATGCCCCCGCCGGTCCATCGTGTGCAAGAAACCACTGAGTTCGTCCCGAAACAGGAGCAGGCCATTGGGATGGTGGTTCAGCAACTCGCCCAACTTCTCCACCGTCGTGTCGTTGACCAGGTACCGCTGCTCCACCGGCGGCGAGTCCGGCCGCGCCACCTCCACGGGCTCCCGGGGGGCCTCCGTCGGTTCCTCGCCCGCGACCGCGTCTCGCAGCCGCCGGGCGAGATCGTGGCGGCGCGCCTTCTGCTCGGCGAGCCACATGCGCTGGGCGAGCCGGTGCTCTTCATATCGGGCCTGGGCGTCAGTGATCAGTCGACGCAGCGGGCGGAGCGCTTCGGCGAGGGCCGGACTTTTCATGCTCCCCGGCGCCCCCACCGCGAGCCCCCACAGGGTGGGCACCACCGCCCAGTCATCCTGCCGCTTCGGCCGGATCGCGATCTGCCGCCCGATGACCCCGGCCGCCGCCACCATGACGCCCACGGCGACGAAGTCCGGCGGGCATTGGACCCGGTCCGCGATGTCCGCGACCCAGGGCGCGAACGCGGCGGGTAACAGGGCAAGGCTGAACGGCGGCACGGGCGGCCGGCCCTGCGGGACGGGCTGGGGCTCGGGCCACGGCGCGCCCCGCGGCGTTGCCGTCCTGGGCTGCCGACGCCCCGTCCGCGCGCCGACCATGGGGCGCATCACGGGGCCTCTCACACGCTCTCTCCTCGCCACTCGCGGATCTCTCGCTCACCGCTTAAGATGAAGCATCCCGTGCGATCACAGCGGAAATTCGGGTACCAAAGTATCCAGGACGCCACCGCGTCGACGATGGCCTCGATGGCGGAGACGCTCGGCATGACCCTGCCCGGCAACGCGGCGATCCCCGTGGCCGACTCGCGGCGCATGGCGCTGGCCGAGATGTCAGGGCGGCGCATCATGGAGATGGTGCGCGAGGACCTCAAGCCGTCGAAGATCTTGACCCGCGAGGCCTTCGACAACGCGGTGCGCACCGGCATGGCCATCGGCGGCTCCACCAACGCGATCATCCACCTGATCGCGATGGCGGGGCGCGCCGGCGTGGACCTGCCGCTCACGCGCTTCGACGAGCTGTCGCGCACGACGCCGATGCTGCTCAACGTGCGCCCGTCCGGAAAGTACCTGATGGAGGACTTCTTCTACGCGGGCGGGCTGCCGGTAGTGCTGAAGGAGCTGCTGCCGCTCCTGCACGGCGACGCCCTCACCGTGACCGGCAAGACCATCGCAGAGAACAACGCGGAGGCGGTCAACTACAACGCGGACGTGATCCGCTCGCTCGCCATGCCGATCCTGAACGAGGGCGGCACCGCGATCCTCACCGGCAACCTCTGCCCCAACGGCGCGGTGCTGAAGCAGTCGGCCGCCTCCCCGCATCTGCTCACCCACCGCGGGCGCGCGGTGGTGTTCGAGGACCACGCCGACCTGCACGCGCGCATCGACGACCCCGCCCTCGACGTCGACGAGACGTGCGTGCTGGTGCTCAAGCGGGTGGGGCCGAAGGGCGCGCCGGGCATGCCGGAGTGGGGCGCGGCCCCGATCCCGAAGAAGCTCCTCCAGAGGGGCGTGAAGGACATGGTGCGCATCTCGGACGCGCGGATGAGCGGGACGTCCTACGGCACCGTGGTGCTGCACGTCTCGCCGGAAGCCGAGGCGGGCGGGCCGCTCGCCCTGGTCCAGAACGGCGACCAGATCGAGCTGGACATACCAAACCGCCGACTGACCCTCCGGGTTCCCGACGAGGAACTGGCCCGGCGACGCGCCCAGTGGAAGCCCCGCCCCCCGCACTTCACGCGGGGTTACGGCCGCCTCTTCCTCGATCACGTGCTGCAGGCCCACGAGGGCTGCGACTTCGACTTCCTCCGCGGCAAGACCCCTGTCCGCGCTGAAGACACCGCGGGCCCCAGCCACAGCTAGGATCCTGGATTCGGATCGTGAGAATCGCGCCGAAGCTCTGAAGGCCAAGCATCGTTTTGATGCGCGGGACCGTCAGCGTGTGAGGTGTCGGCGCTTCCGCGTCGACCACAACTCCGCCGAGGGGAAGGATGCAGCCGCCAAAGATCGCGAAGGTCGAGGCCCATCACCGAACCGCCATCCTTCTCCACTTTACCGACGGCTCGGTCATCGAGTTGGTCGCGATTGGCCAAGAGCTCGAAGCCCAGCAGGTCGTCCTCGTTGCGCTCTGGGATCTGCTGCGACGGGCGGAGGGCGCCGAACATCGCACGCCGTGACCAGCCGACGCCGGCCGGTCCCACACACCCACTCCTGATTCGCCAGGCGCCGGTGACCGAGAGTCTCTAGCCCAGTCGGTTTGTCGACGCCCTCCGTGGCGTGCTGAAATTCGAAACTCGATGCTTGTCCACCGGCCCGCGTCACCTTACGGATTTTGGCAAGGGGATGGCGCGAAAGGGCAAGATCACACGGGCCGGAGTCGCTCCAGGGCCGTAAGTCCCTGTCGTCATGGCAATGTGGTAATGGCAACGAACCTGCAAGAATTACACGTGGACCCCCTGCGCCACATGTGGTCCTGGCTCACCCGGCTCCCGCAGGTGATCTGGGCTGCCATCCCTGAAGGCTCCGAGTTACCCGACAGGGTTTGGCCAGCGTCACCAGGGCATCTTGGGGGTGGTTTGGCTCCACGCGATCGGCATCGCCTGCTTCTCCCTCTATACCGGGTACAGCTTCGCCCCCAGCCTGTTCGAGGGCGGCATCATCGGCAGCGCCGCGCTCGTGGCCGCCATCCCGCTACGTCCCCGGACGCACCGGGCCTCCGTGGCAGCCTTTGGGCTCATCGCGTCCTCCGCCGTGCTCGTCCATCTCTCGTGAAGCAGAGCGGGGGGAACATCTGGGTGTACAGCGAGCCCGGTACGGGCACGACGTTTAAGGTGTACTTGCCTCTCGTCCACGACGTGGCGGACACCGCGGAGCCAGAGCTTCTCGTGGTGGAAGACGAAGACGACGTGCGCGCGCTCGCCTGTGAGGTCCTCGCGACCTACGGGTATGCGGTTCTTCAAGCGCGGACGCCGGCCGAGGCCCTTCTGATCGCGGAGCGGCACCCGGGACCGGTTCAACTGCTCCTGAGGATGAGTGGCCGGATGCTGGCGGAGCACCTGGCGCCGCTGCGCCCAGAAATGAAGGTCCTGTGCATGTCAGGGTATACAGACGATGCCATCGCGCATCATGGGACACTGGATGCCGGCACGCCCTTCATCCAGAAGCCCTTTATACCGGATGCCCTCGCCGGTACTGTCCGGCGGGTATTGGATACTGCGGGGATTGCCGCGGAGTAGAAAGATTACTGGCCGAGCCACGCACCAGGGTTCCCTACGACGATGGCGTGATGGCGCCTCCGGCGTGAGGGGCGCTGAGTCTTCGGAGAAGGAGAACGGCAGAAATGGAAACAATCCTGCTCGTCGATGATGAGCCCGATGTCTGCCACCTCGCCCGGGACATCCTCGAAGCGAAAGGGTACCGTATCTTGGAAGCCGGCGGTGGTGATGAGGCGCAGCGGATTGCCCAGAGCTACGCTGAGCCGATCCACCTGTTGCTGACCGATGTCATGATGCCCGGCATGAGCGGCCACGAGTTGGCGGCGCAGCTCCGGCCTCAGCGGCCCGACATGAAGGTGCTCTACATGTCCGGCTTCGCGTTGGTTCGCGCGCAGCACGAGATGTTAGAGCGCGGAGTTGGGTTGGAACCCGGCAGCCCGATTCTTCCCAAACCTTTCAGCGTTGAAGGCCTCACCCAAAAGGTGTGTGAGGTCCTCGCATCTCGGGCCCCGTCTCGTTCCCCCTTTGCCCGCCCGCTCGCTCGTGGGGGGCCCGACAGCCGGTCTGACCCGTGGTGGCCCTGAGCCAACCCCTCGCCTCCCCGGGGACAACGATGCGGAAGAGAACGCTGGGTTCTCCTCAGCGGAGCGTCCCTTTGGCGCGGTGAACGCCATGACGTTCAGCATGACCGGGAGCGCCGGTGCCCCTCGACTCGGGAAGAGGTGCGGTCTCGGAGCCTGAGGGTATCGGTTGGACGGGCGCGTCGTCGGCCGGCGGCAGCCATTTTTGGAGAGTCGTCGCGAGCTCCTTGGGCTCTACCGGTTTGGAGATGTAGTCGTCCATCCCTGCTGCGAGGCACCGTTCGCGATCCGTCTGCATGGCGTTCGCCGTCATGGCGACAATGGGAATGCGGGTACCTGCGTGCAGTTCTCGCTGGCGAATCACCGCCGTCGCTTCGTAGCCATCCATCTCTGGCATCTGGCAGTCCATGAAGAGGACCTGATACGGAAGACGGGCCGATGCTTCGACCGCTTCGCGTCCATTCGCCACCACGTCCACGCGGCACCCGAGCTTCTCCAGCATCCGCACCGCGACTTTTTGATTCACCGCGTTGTCCTCGGCGACCAGGACTCGCGCGCGTAACTGGGCCTGGGCTTCCTTCAGGGTATGGCGCGTGATCAGCCGCGGCGGTGCCGGCGCAGTCGCCGTGCCCATCACGGCAATAATACAGTCATACAGTTGGGATTGGCGGATCGGCTTGAGGAGAAAGGCGCTGAAGCCAGCGTGCTGGGCTTCTCCTGCGCAGCCGCGGTAGCTCACCGACGTGAGCAGCACCAGGGGGAGCGTCGCGAGAACCGGATCCGATTTGATGGCGCGAGCCAAGGTCATGCCGTCCATATCCGGCATTTGGTGATCGAGGATGGCCAAATCGTACGGGCGGGCGTCGCGGTGTGCCATCCGCAGGCACTCGAGGGCCCGGGCGCCGTTGGCCACGCAATCCACATGCATCTCCCAGGCGCTGAACTGGGCCACCAGCAAGGCGCGATTCGTCGCGTTGTCGTCGACACCGAGGACGCGCAGACGCCGCAGCTCGGTCACATCGACGCGCGGGGCGGTGGATGGCACGGGCCGCTTGGCCAGTCGCACGGTGAACCAGAACGTGCTCCCGTTCCCGGGGGTGCTCTCGACGCCGATCGTACCCCCCATCATCTCAACGAGCCGCTTGGAGATCGCGAGCCCCAGGCCGGTCCCACCATACCGGCGCGTGGTCGAGCTGTCGGCCTGTGAAAACGATTGGAACAGCCGCTCACGGGCCTCAGGGGTGATGCCGATGCCCGTGTCGGTGACCGCAAAGCGAATTAAAGCGTCCTGATCGGTCTCCTCGACGAGGGTGCTCTGCACGACGACCTCACCGCGTTCGGTGAACTTCACGGCGTTGCCGACCAGATTCGTGAGCACTTGCCGGAGACGGCCGGGGTCACCGCCGACCCAAGTCGGGAGGGTCGCATACGGCAGATAGGCCAGTTCCAGCCCCTTTCCGTAAGCGCGCTCAGCGAGCAGCTCCAGCACATTTTCCACTGTGATTCGGAGCTCGAAGTCGATCGCCTCCAGGTCAATCTTGCCTGCCTCGATCTTGGAAAAGTCCAGAATATCGTTGATGATGGCCAGGAGTGCTTCCCCGGACCGGCGTACCGTCTCCGCGTACTCTCGTTGCTCAGCGGTCAGCTCGGTGTCTAACAGCAGCCCGGTCATGCCGATCACGCCGTTCATCGGAGTCCGGATCTCGTGGCTCATGGTCGCGAGAAAGGCGCTCTTGGCGCGATTGGCCGCCTCGGCGGCGGTACGGGCTTCGCTCGCGGCGTGCATCGCCCGCGTCATTTCAGCTTCGGCCTCTTTGAGTTCCGTGATGTCTGTGTATACGGCCACGGTGCCAATCTCGTTGATCTGGCGCTCACTGATCTGGAGCCAGCGGCCGTCGCTCAGCTGTTGCACGTAGGGCCCGGTGGGGTGGTGGTACCGGATGAGGCGCTCTGCGATCCACGCGTCGACACGTCCCGCGGCGTCCGGCATCCGGCCGCGCTCGGCGGCGGTACGGATAATCTGTTCAAACGTCATCCCCACTAAGGCGTCCGCGGTGGTGGCATACGCGAGTTCGCGATACCGACTGTTGCAGAGTACGAGCCGGTCGTCCCTGTCGTACAGCGAGAAGGCTTCGGAGATGCTCTCGATCGCTTCGAGTAGGCGAGACCGACTCAGACGCTCGGCGTGCGACGCCGCTTCCAAGCGGCTATCGACGACGGTGATGAAGATGGCAAGCCCGGTGATGAGGACCGTGGCCACGCTGACCCAGGCCCCCAGGAACGTCGGATCTAACCCAGCACCAACCGCGTGAGAACCGTGGGCCGGGAACACATATGATGCGGCCATGCCGGTATAGTGCATGCCGGCCACGGCGCAGCCCATCACCAGCGCGGCTCCCGCCTTCATCCAGTGGCGGTGGGCGCGGCCGCTCTTCCGGTTGACCAGAAATTTGGTGTAGAGCGCCGTGATGGCGAGCACGATCGCCACGACGACGGACACCAGAAAGAGCACCGGATCATAGCGCATCTCCGCGTCCATGCGCATCGCCGCCATGCCGGTATAGTGCATCGCGCCGATGCCCGCGCCCATGAGCGCGCCGCCGAGGATCAATCTCAGGGGTGAGATCCCCGCCTGGCTGATGACGGACAGCATGATCCCGCTGGCGAGCACGGCCGGAGCCACCGACACCAGCGTGATCCAGACATCGTAATTGACGGTGACGGGCAATCGAAGCGCCAACATGCCGATGAAATGCATTGCCCACACGCCGATGCCCATCGTCACGGCTCCGGCGGCCAGCCACGATCGCTTGGCGAGTGGCGTGTCTGCCGCGCTTATCCGTTCCGCGAGACCCAGCACAGCATAGGCTGCCAGGGACGCGATCACGATCGAGAGCGTGACGAGCGTCGGGTCATATGTCCCGGCCAATGCGAGCCGTGGATCGATGCTACCGTCGAGGAATCCCCAATGGTGTCCGAGTGCTTCCATCCATCGCCCTCCCTTGTGGTCTCGGCTTGCGGTTCGCGGTTGCCGGCTTCAGGCGTGCTCGCGCCAGACGACACGCGCGATCATCTCTATGTTCCCTGAGAATTCACGTCGCCCACCGCAAGCCCGTCACTGTCTCGCGACTGGCGACCTGATTCGATGCGCGTAGGGGCGGTCTCCGTCTGGGAATACCGGTCGGCGTGAAGAGCCGCGTGGCGCGGCGCCTCATGTCTCGGCGTCAGCAACGCGCCGGAGCGGTGCCGATGCCTTGACCCGGCACGGCGGGCAAATGGCGTGGGTGAACTGGAGCCCTGAACGCTTGGTCAGGTAGCTCTCGACTTGCTCCCAAAAGTTGCCGTCGCTCCGGACCTGCCCGCACCACGCGCAGATGGGAATGAGCCCCTGCAACTGTTGGACGTGGGCGAGCGCCTCCTCGAGCGCCCGCACCCGGTCGGCCAGCTGCTGCTGCAAGGTCACGAGACGCTCACCGACGGTGAGCCGCGCCCTCAGCTCCTCGATCTCGAACGGCTTGGTGATGTAGTCATCCGCCCCGGTTCGCAGGGCGCTCACGACGTCCTCGGTCTGGCCTTTCGACGTCACCACGATCAGGTAGATCGGGCCCCTTGGCGCGGTCTCACGCACCTTACGACACACATCCACGCCAGTCAGTCCTGGCATCATCCAGTCCAGGAGAGCGAGCGTGGGGCTGTCCTGGCCGCGCAAGACGTCCCAAGCTGCCACGCCATCCGCTACCGGCAGCACCTCGTACCCGGACTTCGTGAGGGTAACCTCCAGCAGGCGCCGAGCGAGCGGATCATCATCAGCAACCAGGACCCTCACCGCAGGCGCTTCTTCCAGTCCGGCGAATTGAAGAACGCGGTGATTCGTACCATCTCCTGCTCAAGCGTCGCGCAGACTCGAGCGGCATCGTCAAGCCTCCCGGTACCGGCTAATGTTTCCAAGTCATGGGCGAGCGTCCGGGCCCGCTCGGCAGCGAGAACTCCGAGAGAGCCCTTCAGACGGTGTGCGGATCGAGCGGTCTCCGTGTGGTCACGGCTCCGGATCGCCTCCCGGAGTGCGTGGAGGCGCTCCGGGAGTTCTTCGTGGAAGGTCCGGACAAGCTCCTCCAGGAACTCGGCGTCGCCGTCGACGCGCCGGAGAGCGACGTCGAGCTGGATGGGAGATCCGTCGGGAGCGACCGAGCGATCGTCGTTCATCGGCGCGTCTCCGGTATCGCCGGTCTTCACGACCAGCGGATGCAAGGTCTCGACGACGGGATGTCGTGGGTACGAGGTCACGGGCTGCAGGCGAGCTCCCCCCTGCCCGTTGCAGGAAGCAAGAGGCAGACCAGAGAACACCGCATATGATTGCAGTTGGTTAGCCTCGCGCCTCGCCTTGGTAAGACAAATACCGGCAGTCATACTGCCAAACGCGGGAACGGCCAGCGAGGCTTGCGGCGGGCCGCCCAAAGGAAAACATCCACCCAGACCTGATCCGGCCTGGTGGCCAGCGATGGAGCAAACCTCGGCTTACCGCGGCGCACGCGGTCTAACGGAAGGCTCGCGGACGGGGCCGCCTTGCGAGCTTCGGCGGCAGTGACCGGCCGTGGACAAGGGCGCGGGCCAGCCAGCGCCCGAGCCGAGCCGGCGATCTCACCATCGCCGGCGGCACCATGGCCCATTGTTTCATCACCCGGCCTTTCATTGCGATGAACGGGGCGGCCCCGGGCAGGGCGAGAAACCGCTCGCGATCATCGGCGGCCAGCCGGATCACCATCCGGTCGCGGACGAGGCCGGCGATCATGTTGCCGTTCACGAACACGGCCGGGTAGCCGAACATCTTCCGCGCCTCGACGGCGCGCAGCCGTCCGGTCGCCTGCGCGAACGCCGTGACGAGGGCGGGTGGCGCCGGCGGCCACCTCACTCGAGCACCTCGCGGAACCGCTCGGGCTCCACTGGGCGCGTCACGATCCCGGCCGGGATCGGCCCGTGCTCACGCTGGAAAGCCGGGAAGATCGTCCGCGTCTGGTCCTCCAGCGCGGCCGGCGAGGGAAACGTCTCGTGCAAGAGGAACACGACGGGCTCCGTCCGCGAGCGATAGAGCCGGTACGTCACACCAGCGGCGTGCGCGTTGACGAAGTCGCGCAGCCGGAGCAAACGGGTCTTCAACTCGCCCTCGCGACCCGGGGTCGGATGGAAATGCACGATGACCAGGATGGGGTCGTCGCCGGCCGGTGCGGGCGGGGGCGCGGCGGTCAGGGCCGCGGCCAGCAGTGTCAGCGCGAGAAGCGACTTGGCCATGGGGACCTCCTCGCTCCAATGACGTCCCGAGCGGCACGATTTCGACATCACTCGCCCGTCGGGCTGCGCTGCGCCAGGAACGTCGGCCCGGCCGGGTTCTCGGTGAGCCCGATGGCCCGCCCGTAGCACGAGCGCGCCTCGCCCAGGCGCCCCGCCGGCCGCTTCGGTGCTGACCAAGATCAACTTGGCGGGATGCTCAGGATGACGCGTCGCGTACATCATGGCGACCGTCCCACCGAACGACACGCCCAAGATGATCGGCCGTACAATCCCGACGACCTCGCAGAACGCATGCACGTCGTCAGCCCACTGCGCAAGCGTCCAGGTCTCGCGGGGCCCAGACTCGCTGCGCCCGTTCCCCCGATGATCCAGGAAGACCGCTTGCGCGATATCGCCCAGGCGCGAGAACTGGGGCTTGTACAGCGAATGATCCATGCCGGGGCCTCCGTGCAGGAGCACGAGCGTCGGCTTCTCGCGCATGGTGGGACCGTCAGGAACAAGCCCGGCGCCTTCGACGTCAAAGAAGAGCCGTACGCCGTTGACCAGCACGTGCATCTCGTTACCCCTTCTACCGGCCCGTCGTCGTCTGCACGCTCCCCTGCATGCGATCGAGCACTTGCATTCTTGAGTGCCCCTCGTGACTCAGCTAGGATCGGCCACCGCGATGTGCTCTCAGCAGACTCAACGTGAGCTGGGCCTCCCCCCAATGTTCAGCGGCGTGTCGAGCGACGACGAGCAGCACCTCGCGTCCTGTGAGCCGGCCCCGCCGGGGATGGTCACGTTCCCGATCCAGCTCCGATGGCGCCAACTGAGCCAAGGTCACGCCGATCTCGCTCTCCAGGAGCCGCCACTTCTCGCGAAGTGCGTTGGACGACGTGGCTCGCGTGGCGAATTCCCCATCGCGATCTCGCTCCACGACGACGCCACAGAGCGTCCCGAGAAGATTCTCTTCGGTGTTCCCGAGCACGTGCGTGACGATGGCCAAGAGACTGTTCGTCTCCTGCGCTGGCGGGCGCCAATTCAACGCCTGCTCATCGAGCCCATCCAGCGCCTCGACGAGCTGCCGGATCGTACTGACGATATATCGCCTGAACGACTCAACCTCCGCCGCACGATGGCTCATCCCATCGCGCGCTCTTGGCCGCGCTCTCGCAGCCCCCAGGCGGGAGGGGGTCCCATATCGACGCGCCTAACGTCCCGCATCGCCGGCCAGCCGTAGGCTGGTCCGCACGCATGCGGTTGTTATGTGGCCCTGACGTTTTGTTTCTAGCTGATCCAACCTTTGCTCCTGGCCTGCCTCGAATACCAGGTCAAAAACGCCGCCACCACCGGCGGCATCAGAATCATCATCACGATCTCCGAACCATCGCTTTTCGAGCCGACCATGCCCACGTGAGGGATCATCTGCACCATCACGCCAAGCAGCGACGCGATAAACACATAGAACGCAGCCGACTTCCTGAGCAGAAGCAGAAGGCAGCCAAGCGCACCACCGAAAACGGCTGCCGCGAAAGCTCCGGTGGCCCATGCGGGTCGCCCTTCGATTATCGTGCGGTGCGATTCTGGATACGAACCGAGCGCGTCTGGGTTCAACTGCACGAAGAACTTTATGACACCCGTAACATTCCAGATCAGCGCGACAGCGCCGATTGTCCAGAAACTCCAGTGAACACCACCAACGGTCTCATCGTTCATCGCATTCCCCCATACCTTGTCAGGCGGCCGACACGCTTGCCACATAACGCCCCGGTTGAGCGGCCCGAGCGAGCGGGCAAGGCCCGCTGACTCGAATCCGCGCCGCCGTTCGGCAGCTTATGCATCGAACCCGTCCCACACAGGGTCATGACTCCCTTACGCGAAGAGCCAGGCGACCTCCACGCCGCACGTCACTCCGTGAGACGTGGATATCCGTCAGCCGCTCGGTTCTAACGTCGCCCTCTCCGAGCTCGGCCCGAGAGTGCGTCGTGGCAACGGCGACGACCCGCATTCCGGCCGCGCGTGCGGCGCGAATACCGGCGGGTGCGTCCTCGATGACTACGCATTTCTCAGGTCTCACATCCAGTCTCGCTGCTGCTAGCAAGTATGCTTCTGGGTTGGGCTTGCCCCGCTTGACGTCGTCCGCTGTGATAAGAACCGACGGCACCGGCACTCCTGTGTGTCTTAAGCGAGTCATCGCGGTATCTCTCGTCCCTGAGGTCGCGATCGCCCACGCATCCTGTGGAAGCAAGTGCACGAGCTGAGCGGCGCCTTCGACCGCCTTCACGCCATCAGTGTCGAACGCCTCAGCGGCGTCCAGCCGAGCTGCTTCCTCTTCGGCGGGCAAATGTGGCGCAACGAGGCGAATAGTGTCGACCGTTGGCCGTCCATGCGCGACTCGGAGGATCTCGTTCCGGTCCAGCTGGTGTTCCATTGCCCACCGTCGCCAATGGCGCTCGACGCACTCGGCCGAGTCAACGAGGACACCGTCCAGATCAAACAGCACCGCATCGCATTCGAGGTGTGTCATGAGCGTTGCGTGACCATCACGAGTGCCGAACGCTCGCGCTCACCGGCCGGGGCGAGCAGCGCGAGCACCGGTCCGCTGAAGTGCAGGGTCGGCGTCCCCTAGATCCGGCCATTGAATGCAAGCTCAGACAACGTCGCCCCAGAAAGCGTCACCGCCGTCGCAAAACATCAGGGGCTCGGATGCCCAATGACGCGTCTCCTGGGCAACTCCCGCCACCTTCATTGAGAACGCATTGATGTACACGACTCTTGGGCCGCCCACGACGAGCCCGAGATATTGTCGATAGTAGTCGTGCACGTTGGTCACACGTGCGCCGGGAATACAGCAGCGTGACGCTTTGAGTCGCTGCAAAAGCGGCAAGCATTGCGTCGACCGTCGAGCCCTGTGAACGACCGAGAAATATCCCCGCACAACCGAACAGGACGCAAAGAACCTGCCACCGTCGAGGACAGCCGCTGGATTCGCAGTCCATTTCGCCGGCTCGGCCAACGGTCGCGTTGAGCGGCCGCGGCGAGCGGATGCGAGCCAGCGGTCTGCTCCAGCGGGTGGTTAGCTGGAGCCGCCGATGACCCCAACGCCCCACCACACGACCAGGATGGCCACCACAACCTCGACGCCCATGACGACTGCGGACAGTGTGACGTCGCCGACGGCATGGGCGGGCCCGGACTTCCTCCCGGCATCATGCCGGGCGCTCCGATATCGGGACGAGAGAAGGTAGAGGCAGCCGCGGTACAGCCACGGATCCAGCGTACCCAGCTCGCCAAGCAGGCTCATTCGGTTGATCGCACCTTTTGCCAGCTAACGCTCCGGTTCAGCGGCGCGGAGCGCTGTCCGCTGCAACCGGTTGTTAGCCAGCCGTCCTTGCTGCGTGGCGTGCTCGTGCTTTGGCAACCTTCACCATGTTCCGCTCCGCCCATTGGCGCAGTGCATCCACGACAGCGAGCAAGGAACGACCAAGCGCGGTTAGGTCGTACTCTACGCGCAGCGGGGACGCGGTATGAACGCGACGAGACACCATGCCATCGTGTTCCAGCGACCGGAGTACGGATGTCAGCACTTTGGGTGCGGGACTTCCAATCTCACGCTTGAGCTCCCCGAACCGTAGCGGGCCGTACGAAAGCGCCGAGACGATCAACACCGTCCACTTGTCGCCGATTCGGTCCAGAAGGCCGCGCGTTGGACAGCGGGGATCGAAGACATTCCATTTCATCGCCGACGAGTATACGGGCACGCATTGGTTACCACAAGGTACCTACTTGCCCTGAGTAACGCCACCCGGCACGATTCTGGGCGACGGCGTTGAGCGCCGGACCTTGGGACTTTGCCGCCCCGAGAATTCCTCAAGGAGAGATGGATGAGCACTAAGCAGAAGATCGACGAGGCGATTCGGACCCTCTACGAGAAGGTCTTCAACGAAGGGCGCGCGGACCTGCTTTCGGGTTTGATTGCTGGCCCATACATCCAGCACAACCCGCTATTCCCCGATGGCCCGGACCCGCTGATGGGCTATCTGAAGCAGGCCGGCGGCCTGCCGTGCGAGGTCAAGCGGCTCGCCATCGACGGCAACCTAGCTTTCGTGCACGTACGGTACCCAGACTGGGCGGGCAAGGAACATGCGGCCGTCGACATCTTCCGCTTCAACGACGAGGGCAAGATCGTTGAGCACTGGGACGTGTTGCAGCCTGTCCCGGACACCTCCGCGAACAACAACACCATGTTTTGACGATTCCAAGCTGGCCCGAATGCCGCCTCGGGCGGGGAAGACGGGCAACCGCTGGCTAACGGTCTGGGGGTTAGACGGCCCCTTGTTAGCTCCTCAACCCGAGTCCCATGATCACCAACGAAATCACCGCCAAGAGAACCACTGCTAGCCACTCCACCCTGCTCAAACCTAGCGATGTGAGCTGGCCGAGCGCGAGACCGTCGATGAACTCTCGCAGCGTCAGCCAGCCGAACTGCCCGACGACCTGATCGTGGATGAACGCGATTCATTTCACCTAGATTCCCGTTCCCTAAACTAGTGGGCAAGTAGTACGTGAGTTAATCGGGCACGCGCTCCCAGCCGCGAGCCCTCGACACGCCGCACCGCCCGCCTCGATGGGGCTCACGATGCACTCGACATTTCACGCCGATCTCCGAGCGGTGTTTCACAGGTGTGGGCGAGCAGGTCGACCGACCGCGCTTCTGGCTAGGCGTCGGTGCCGGTGTGCTTTGCGCTCTGATCTGGGGCGGTCAGGCTGTGGTGATGCGGCTCTCGGTGTTCGAGGGTCTCACGCCCGCCGACGTGACGGTGCTGCGCTACCTCATGGCCGGAACGCTGGTGCTCCCCTCGGCCCTTCGCTGCCGGCCGTTCCCGGTCGGTCGGCTCGGCTGGCGTCGTGGGTTCGTTCTCGCCATGCTCGCGGGGGCACCCTACAGTCTCGTGGTAGTCGGCGGTGTCGCGTTCGCGCCCGCACTCCACAGCAGCGTCGTCACGCACGCCGTCATCCCGGTTGCGGCGACGGCCCTGGCCTACTGCGTGCTCGGGGAACAGCCCGGCCTCGGCCAGGTGATCAGCCTCGGGTTGATCCTCGTCGGCCTTGCCTTGTTCGGCTGGGAGAGCTTGAGCGGCGCCCCGGCGCGCGGCTACCTACTGTTCGTGGTCGCCGCAACCATGTGGGCGGGGTTCACGACCCTGTCCAAGCTGTGGCGGGTGGACCCGATGTCTACGACCGCGACCCTCGTCGTCCTGTCGCTGCTGAGCGTGCCGCTATGGCTCACGCTGTTCCCGGTTCGCCTCGCTCACGCGAGCATCGGTACGCTCGTCCTGCAGGCCGGCTACATGGGCGGCCTGGTGACCTTCCTCTCCACGTACCTCTACACCCAAGCGATCGCCCTCGTGGGCGCCGTCCGCGCGGCGGTCATCGTGACGCTGGTCCCGGTCGTCACGAGCCTCATGAGCCCCGTCGTGCTCGCCGAGTGGCCAACGATGCGCGAGGTTGTCGGCATGGCGGTGGTGATCCTCGGTGTTGTGCTCTCGCTGCGTCTCAAGCCGGACGCGGCCTCGCACGTGTCGTAGATACCAGCGTCGTGACGACATAGAGCTTCGTCTGCGAGAGCTTCATCTGGTCGATGGCGCACTCTCCAGCACAAGCGTCCTGAGCATCTGCTCGGTCGCGAGCAGCGCCTTGAAGCGAGGCCGCTGTCGGCACGTGAGCCATTGCGCGCGCAGCTCTGGGCGCCAGAACGGGGGGGTGCTCATCGCCGGGCACTCATCCGCCGCGCCAGCGGTTGGAGCAGTAGCGGCGAGAGGTACATGGGGAAGTAGCAGAAGGCGAAGTACAGCCACGTGAGATCGGGCAAGGCGCCGCCCGTCGCGGCCAGCATCAGCCCTACGTTGCGTTGCGAGGCCATGAACCCAAGCGTAAGCGCGCGCGCCCGCCCCGCCGACGCGAAGAAGAGGGTGGTCAGGCAGAGCACCGCGAAGGACACCACGAAGGCAAGCGCGGCGAGGCCGATGGTGATCATGGGCGTAGCGAACAAGCGAGCGGCGACGCTCTCCATGACGGCCGATACGAACACGAACAGGACGAGGATGTTGAACCCGTTGATCGCATCCTTCTGCCGCTCGATAGCGATGGGGCCAGCGATCCGGCGCACGGTGAAGCCGACCAAGGCCGAGCCTGCGAGAAGCGCAAGCAACTTGAGTCCGAGCATCGACGGGGAGATCGTCAACGCAGGGCCGATGAAGGCGTAGGCGAACAAGGGTGCGGTAGCGGGCAGCAACGCCGTGCTCGCGACCATCGTGCAGAGCACGAGCGTGGCGTCGAGCCCCATCAGCGCGGCGAATGCGGGAGCCGCCATCAAGGGCGACGCGGTTGCTTGCAGCACGAGCGCGAGGAAGAGATCGTGTGACTGATCGTGAAGACCGAACCCCAGGTAGCTCACGCCCAGCAGGGCTGGGATCGCCAAGGAGGTCCATGCCGTTCCTGCGAGCACGATGGTGGGGCGTCGCAGGTAGCTCCTGAACGCCGCGCCGTCCACGAGAACGAAGGCAACACAGAGTAGCAGGAAGACCGCCTTGGTGACGAACGGCTTGAGCAGGGCGCCGACCGCTGGCACCGCGATAGCAATGACAATGAGCGCTGCGACTGCGCGCGGGCCTTGCCGGCCGAGCCACGATAGCAGCGCCGCGATGCGGGTCACCATGGTGCCCCCTCTATCGGGAATGTCCCGAGGAGTTGCTCCTCAGCGAGAAGCACCTCGAAGACGGGTCGCTGCCGCCGCGTGAGCCGTTGCCCGCGCGCCTCTGGGCGCCGGATCATCGCTTCGATGATACTGCTCGGCACCCGCTTCGACGAGCTGTCGCGCACGACGCCGATGCTGCTCAACGTGCGCCCGTCCGGGAAGTACCTGATGGAGGACTTCTTCTACGCGGGCGGGCCACGCCTGCACGGCGACGCCCTCACCGTGACCGACAAGACCATCGCGGAGAACAACGCGGAGGCGGTCAACTACAACGCGGACGTGATCCGCTCGCTCGCCATGCCGATCCTGAAGGTCGGCCGCTCCCCGCATCTGCTCACCCGCCGCGGGCGCGCGGTGGTGTTCGAGGACCACGCCGACCTGCACGCGCGCATCGACGACCCCGACCTGGACGTCGACGAGACGTGCGTGCTGGTGCTCAAGCGGGTGGGGCCGAAGGGCGCGCCGGGCATGCCGGAGTGGGGCGCGGCGCCGATCCCGGTCCGCGCGGAGGATACCGCCGGCCCGAGCCACTTCCTAAGAACTTCCTTAGAGAAGGTCGCGTAAATAAGCGCAGGCGAGCGTGCGTCATAGGGGGCACAGAAGGAGGTGCACCCATGTCGCGGTCTTCAATCAGGTGGTCGGAGGGTTGCTGGCCCACCCGGCCCGTGTACGCTCACCCGGCGCCGGTCGTCATCGAGCGACCCCTCCCCGTGTACCGCCCGGTGATCGTGACGACTCCCCCGCCTGCGCCGATATATAGAGACTTCGTGTACTACCCGAACGGCCGATACGAGCTGCGTGGTGATGGGGTCGACACCGCCGGTCAGTGGGTGGGGATCCCGAGCGTGGCCCTCGTGCCGCCGGTGCCTCCCCCTCCGCCGCTTCCGTAGTCCGGCCGCGGCTTCGCAGACGATGGGCCCGGCGGTCGGGGTGAGACGTCGCCCCGGCCGCCGGGCCTCAGGCATTCTTACTGCGTCCTCTTGACCGGGCGACGCCGGCCACGCGGCCGGAGCAGGAAGGAGGTCGCGATGACGAAGACCACCGGCACCCTCACGGGCCTGGCCCTCGCCCTGGCGATCCCGGCCGCCTCGGCCATTCCGGCGCCGTCGTGCCCCGACGTCGAAGCGGCGCGGGCGATGCTCGCCAAGGCGGCGGCCACCGAGAACGAGCGCGCGTTGAAGGAAACCCCGTTGAAGGAGACCCGGCCGAAGGAAGCGCCGGCGCCCACTGCCCCGGACCCGTCTCCCGAGAAGAAGCGCGCGGCGCTGCTGGTGAAGGAGGCCGACGAGGCCTGCCAGGCCGGCCAGACTGCTGCGGCCTCGGAGAAGGCCAAGGCCGCGATGGCCCTCTTGCGGCAACAGAGTTGGATCTCGACGCGACTTGACGTGGCGCCTGCACGTCGCCATCCTCACCGCATGACCACACCCAGCGGCTTCACCGATCGGTTCGCGAGAGTCAACGGGGTTCGGCTGCACTATCTCATCGGAGGCAAGGGCAGCCCGGTCGTCCTGCTGCACGGCTACGCCGAGACCGGTCACATGTGGCGGCCGATCATGCCGCTCCTCGCCCAGCGCCACACCGTGATCGTGCCGGATCTGCGAGGGGCCGGAGGATCGGCCAGGCCGGCGGGCGGCTACGACAAGAAGACCATGGCGGTGGACATCCACGAGCTGACTGCGTCCCTCGGGCTCGATCGTGTGCGCATCGTCGGCCACGACATCGGGTTGATGGTGGCCTACGCCTACGCCGCGCAGTTCCCGCAAGCCGCCGAGCGCGTGGTGCTCATGGACGCCTTCCTGCCCGGAATCGGCAACTGGAAGACCATGTGGCTGCTGCGCGACCTGTGGCACTTCCACTTCTACGGGGACGTGCCGCTGGCGCTGGTGAAGGGGCGCGAGCGCATCTACCTCGAGCACTTCTGGAACGACTTCGCGGCCGACCGGAAGCGCTCGGTGCCGGAGGCCGACCGTCGCGTCTACGCGAGGGCCTACGCGCAGCCCGGGGCCATGCGTGCGGGCTTCGAGTACTTCCGCAACTTCGAGCGGGACGCGGAGGACTTCGCGCGCCTGGGGCAGACACGGCTCGCCATGCCGGTGTCGGTGATGTCGGGCGAGAAGTCGGGCGGCACCTTCCTGATCGACCAGGTGAAGCTGGTGGCCACCGACGTCCGCGGCCAGGTGATCCCGGGCTCCGGCCACTGGCTGATGGAGGAAGCCCCCAAGACCGTGATCCCCGCCCTCCTCGACTTCCTCCCCTGACCCCGGCCTATTCGAGGGCGCGGCGAAGAGAGCCGGCGGCCTGCTTCAGGCGGCGGCGCGCTTCCTTGGCGTCGATGCGGAGGCGGGCCATGGCGATGGCGACCTTGGCGCTCGCGCCGGAGGCTTTCAGGAGCCGCTCGGCCTCGCGGGGCGGCACGCGGCCGAGCTGGCCGACCAGGCGCAGCGCGCGGGCGCGCAGCTTGGCCGAGCGCGGGCGCAGGTCCACCATGCGGTTGCCGTAGACCTTGCCGAGGCGCGCGAAGGCCGCGGTGGTCAGCGTGTTGAGCGCCAGCTTGGTGGCGGTGCCCGCCTTCAGGCGCGTCGAGCCGGTCAGGACCTCGGGGCCGACGGCCAGCGCGATGACCACCCGCGCGGCCCTCGCCGGTACGTCGGGGTTGCAGGTGACGAGTGCGGTCGCCGCTCCGCGCCGCCGCGCCTCCTTCAAGGCCGCGCGCACGAAGGGCGTCACCCCGCTGGCCGCGATGCCCACCACCATGTCGTCGGGCCGCACGCGCCGCCGGATCTGCCGCGCGCCCTCGGGCCCGTCGTCCTCCGCGCCCTCGGAGGAGCGGAACACGGTGCGCTTACCGCCCGCGATCACCGCCTGCACCAGGGACGGCGGCGTGTCGAAGGTGGGCGGGCACTCGGCGGCCTCGAGCACGCCCAGCCGCCCGCTGGTGCCCGCGCCCACGAAGATGAGGCGCCCGCCCCGCGAGAGCGCGCGGACGATGAGATCCACCGCGCGCCCGATGGCGGGCGCGGCCCGGCCCACCGCGCGCACCGCGCGACGATCCGCCCGGTTCATCAGCCGCGCGATCCCGGCGGCGGACAGGCGGTCGAGCCGGCCGCTCTCCGGGTTCACGCGCTCGGTGAGCAGCCGATCGTAGCGGATGCGGCTCACGCCGACATCTTAAGTGCTAGTGCGCCTCGAACCCGAGCCATTCCTCGACCTGATCGGCCAGCCGGTCGCACCGCTCGTCGAGCTGCGCCTCCGTGAGGTTGGCGATCGGATGCGGCATGTCGAGAAACGGGTAGCCCGGCTTGCCCCAGCTCTCGGCCATCGCGCGGCCGGTGTTGCGGAACGGGGCGGTGACGATGGCGATCGCCGGCACCCCCTGCTCCTCCATCAGGATCGCATCGAGCACACTGCTCGAGCTGCACGACCCTCAGTCGCCGATGCCGGAGATGACGAGATCGGCCTGCGCGCGCAGGGCCTTGATCCCGTCCCCGTCCACCTCGTGGCTCGCCGACCGCTTCCGGTTCCGCACCGTGACCGTCATCTGGTGGCGCTGGGCCAGCCGCGCGGCCAGCTTCTCGAGGATGGGGCTCGCGTTGAACTTGGTGTTCTCCACCAGCCCGAGCCGCAGGCCCCGGGGGCTCGCCGGCCGCGGCGCCAGCTTGATCGCGCGCTCCACGGGCTTCGAGGTCGGATCGAAGAGCTTCATGTCGTGCCTCCTTGGGGTGCATCGATGCGGGGGGGTGCATCGATGCGGGTGGTGACGCTGCGGGTCCACTTCGTCCCCCACCCCGGCAGGCAGGCGGACCAGCTCCCCGCGCGGCCGCCCGCGAACGCGATCAGGATGTCCTCGGGCCGCTCGAAGCGGTAGCGCCAGGTGGTCTCGTCCGCCTCCGTGACCGCGCCGGGCAGCCGCGCCCCGCGCTTGTAGTCGGCCACCGACCGCCGGGTTTGCTCGATCAGGAAGCGCTGCACGTCGAGGCGGCTCCAGCCCGCCTTCTGCAGCACCTCGGCGTGCTCGCCCGCGAAGACGATGAGCGTCTCGTTGAAGCCGAGCAGGTTCGGCGTGCCCACGTTGCCGAGCGCGTCGGCGAAGCAGAGGAGGAGCGGCTCGGGGTCGGCCGCGAGGTGGTTGTACACCTGGTAGAGGCTGTTGGAGGCGATCAGGGTGACCGCGCTGTCCTCGCGCCGCAGGCCGCGCGCCACGTGCAGCGGCTCCCACGGATGATCTGCCTCGTTCTCCGCGAAGCAGAAGCTGTACTTGCCGGGGTTACCGAGGGTGGCGCGGTCGAGCAGGCCCGGGCGCGTGTTCATCACGTTCATCATGATGAGGCGCACCGCGCGGCCGATGGTCGCGTTGGGCCGGTGACCCTGGCCGAACGCGTTGTTGCCGCTGTTGATGCCGAGCCGCGACGCGATCGGCCCGTTGACCACCAGCGCCATCGCGGAGCCGCCGGTGCTGCTGGCCGGGCCGTGGTACGCGAAGGCGGGCGCGCAGAGGCTCTTCACCGCCGCCACCACCACCGGCATGTACTCGGGGCGACAGCCGGCCATCACCGCGTTGGTCGCGGCTTTGTCCGCTATCACGATTGCATTGCGTCCCGGGATCGCGCCCAGCTCCTCGTGGCCCTCGAGCCCGGCCGCGGCCAGCATCGCCGCGATGGACGCGTCCGACGGCGGCACCACCGGCAGGCCGTCCGTCCAGCCCGCCTCGTAGTACGCCTCGATCAGCGTCGCCGGATCTGTCGCCTCGTCGATCTCTCTCACGGGCGCGAGGCGCCTAGCCGCGTCCCACGAAGGGCATCTTCGTCGCCATCACGGTGAGGAACAGCACGTTGGCGTCGAGCGGCAGGCTCGACATGTAGACCACCGCGTCCGCCACCGCCTTCACGTTCATGGTGGGCTCCACCGCGGTGGTGCCGTTGGCCTGCGGGACGCCCTTGGCCATGCGCGCGGTCATGTCGGTGGCCGCGTTGCCGATGTCGATCTGGCCGACCGCGATGT
>Ga0207684_10001873_pt1 | contig 21885 bp, 15 predicted proteins | sample KBSK5501metaG_FD_184342 | JGI IMG/M metagenome (GOLD analysis project Ga0207684, IMG submission 184342) | Corn, switchgrass and miscanthus rhizosphere microbial communities from Kellogg Biological Station, Michigan, USA - KBS K5-50-1 metaG... | ecosystem: Host-associated > Plants > Roots >...
AATCCGAGCGACCTCGGGTACAAACGGTTAGAAAGACGAGGGTTGGAATTGCGTCGTCGGATAACAAGCCACGAGCGGGACGAGAGCGTTCATGAAATTCGGCCATGAGAAATATATATATAACATCCCATAAACATGTTTGTATAATAAAATCGCCCATGAAAATGAGGGTGACGAGCGTTGGGTCCAGGTCGCGCAGGAGCGCGAACCCTACCAGATAACCGGCAACCGCGCCCTGAAAGGGCGCGCTACCCAAACCGTTGCTGCCAATGTGCTAGCGCAGCAACGATCTCGTCCTTCGATACTTTGGAGCTCAGTTCCCAGACAAACGGAATATCGGCGTCGATTGAACGGATCAGTGGTTCCAGTTCAATCATGCCGCTGAATGGAACTTGATGGTCTTGATCCGGGAATTTTACATCGTGGACATGGCATCCCAGCAAATGTGGACGCATCTGATTTAGCCATTCCGCGTGATCGATGAACGTTAGATTATGGCGTACCTGAGCGTGCCCAAAATCGTGCCAGTACCCAATCGATCCGTTTGGTATCTGAGCGAACAGTTGCGCGAACTCGCGTTCTGACGGGAAAGTCTCAATCCCAATGCGATTTTCGATTCCAAGCTTAACCCCCGCTTCCGCGGCATGAGCTACAACCGGTTGCAACCAATCGAATACTCGATCGAAAACAGATTTCGCCTCTCGTTCCCGGATCGCTTTGAGTTTCAACGCGACGTATCTGCGATCAAGATATTGCCCCGATTTGATTCGATCGACCAGGCGCCCCGTGTAATCGGGGATCGGCGCTGAACCGAGATGCATCACAACTCGATTCGCGCCAAGTTTCTGTGCGTAGTCGATTGTTTGAAGTGTGTGCCGCAAGCATCGCTGGCGTTCCTCGACACGCGGTGATGTGCATTGATAGCAGTCGGGAGCGGCGTACGGCACCTCAATCGGCAACGGGCAAAAATTGTGCAGGCTGGTTAAAGTGACCGGGTGATCTGCCAGAAACTGTTCGATGCCTTCCCAAAGCGACAGCCGGATGCCATGGCCCAATTCGATCCGATTGATTCCGAGCAAAAATATTTCCTCGAGCATTTGGTCGCCCCGCGTATGGCGAGCCGAATTCCAACAGGTCGAGAATGCGAGAGTCATCGAACGTTTCGCGTTTCGCGTTTCGCGTTTGGCGCTTGGCGCTTCTCGGAGAGGTCGAGTCGCGAAACGCCAAACGCGGAACGCCAAACGCGAAACGCTTTCTCTAGCCAGCCCAAGTAATTAGTCGCAGTTCGTGGTCTTGGGCCAGGTGAGGGTGGGTGGGGATAACTCGAACATTGAAGCCGTAGCTGCCGCTTTCGGTCGCGGGAAGAACGCCACGGAAGCGGTATGTCCCTTTGTTCTCTGTCTTCTCGATCTCTGCCAGGTCAACAGTGTGGGAGTTCGATAGATTTCCGTTACTGGTTTCGCCGACGTACGCTTGTACCCGGACATGAGCAGGGTCTAATGGGCCGAGAAAAACGCGGGCTGTGATTTCCAGTTTATCGCCTACGTAAAAAGCGGTCTGGCCATCCTGGCTGGTGTTGACTGACTCGATACGTACCTGGGGCCAATCTACTCTTGTAGCATGTTTCCACCGGGCCAGCTCCATGGCCGGCGCACAGTTATTTGCGCTGAGCGCTTTGTACCGGGCGGCAGCCGGTTCATACAAACGCTCGGTATATTCTTTTACCATCCGGTGCGTATTGAACGCAGGCGTTACGCTCCGAATCGACTCGCGCATCAGCTGAATCCACGCGATCGGAATCCGCCCGTCCGGTTTAGCGTAGTAAAGCGGCGCAATCTGGTTCTCCAGGATATGGAAGAGGCTATCGGCATCGATATCATTCTGGTATTCGGGCGTTCCGTCGGTGATCTCGGCCCCAATCGCCCAGCCGTTCTTGCCGTTGTAACCCTCGCACCACCAACCGTCGAGCACGCTGAGGTTTAATCCGCCGTTTGGCGGCAGCTTCATACCACTGGTTCCACTCGCCTCGAGCGGGCGGAGAGGATTATTCAGCCAGAGATCGACCCCTTGGGTCATTCGCCGGCCGATATAGGTGTCGTAGTCCTCAAGGAAAACGACCGAGTTCTCTAAACCTGCTTCTCGCGAAAAATTGTAGACCTCCTGGATAAATTTCTTACCGGGATCGTCCTTTGGATGCGCTTTTCCCGCGAAAAGAAATTGAACAGGCCGTTCGCGGTTCTGCACCAGACGGAGCAGGCGCTCTTTCTGGCTGAACAACAGATTACCGCGTTTGTAGGTCGCGAACCTCCTGGCAAAGCCGACGGTCAAAACTTCGGGATCAAGGATACTATTGATCTTACGAAGTTGTTCCGGCGATTCGCCGAGCCTGGTACGCTGTTGCCGCAACCGTTCTCGAACGAAGCTGATCAGCCGCGCTTTCAACAGGTGATGCGTCTCCCACAGGACTTCGTCAGGAATATCGATAACACGTCGCCAGTATTCGGTGTCAGTCAGATGCTCTTCCCAATCCGCGCCGAGATATTTCGAGTAGATCCGATGAAACTCCGGCGCGGTCCAAGTCTTGGTATGGATTCCGTTCGTGATGCTGGTAATCGGGACTTCTTCTCGAGGCACCCCGGCCCAGACATCTTGCCAGAGTTTTTTGCTGACTTCGCCGTGGAGTTTGCTGACTCCGTTGGCAAAACGACTGGTCCGCAGGGCGAGAATCGTCATACTGAAAGTATCTGGTGGACTGATCCCTGGCTGCCCAAGCCGAAACAGGTCATCGAAACTGATCTCGAGGTCATTCGCGAAACCTGAAAAATGGCGCCTCATCATTTCACGCGGGAACGCGTCGTTCCCCGCGGGTACCGGCGTATGCGTGGTGAAGACATTTGAAGCCGCCACTACCTGAAGTGCGGAATAATAGTCCAGCTGCTTGCCTTGGACATACTGACGGATCCGCTCGAGGGAAAGGAAAGCTGAATGACCCTCATTCATATGGTAGACCTCGGGTCTGATCTGCAGCGCATCCAAAACCCGTACTCCGCCGATTCCCAGAACCAACTCCTGGCGAATGCGCATCTCCAGATCGCCTCCATAGAGTTGTTCCGTAATCAATCTGTCTTCGGGCGAATTCTGCTGAATATCTGTATCGAGCAGGTAAAGCTTGATACGCCCGATCTGCAATTCCCAGACCTTGGCTGTTACCGGCCGGCCCAGAATTTCAACGGTGACATAGAGCGGTTTCCCGGACGCTTGTGTCTCGCGCAGCGGCAAATGATGAAAACTTTGATTCAAGCTGACTGCTTCCTGCCAACCATCTTTTCCAATCTGTTGCTTGAAGTAGCCGTGCCGGTACAAAAGGGTTACGGCGGAAAAATTGAGATCGACGTCGCTGGCCGATTTGCAATGGTCCCCGGACAGGATACCTAGGCCTCCCGAATAGTTCGGCACCGATTCATGGAAACCGAACTCGGCCGAGAAATAAGCGATACACGGGGCCGATTGCCGACGCTTTCCATAGGTATTCGCGCTACCCAGGTACTCTTTGAACGCGCGATGCACGCTTTGCATTTCATGGATGTATTCGTCGTTTCCCGCTAGCTTCAGCAGGCGCGCCTGGCGCGAGAGCTGCAACATCCGGATCGGATTGTGATTTGTCTGGTCCCAGAGGACAGGATCCAGATGTCGAAACAAGCGGCGCGCATCTGGCTCCCACGTCCACCACAAGTTGTGAGCCAGTTCACGGAGCGGCTCAAGAACTTCGGGCAATCGAGGCGACACATTGAAGCTTTGGATCGGTTGCATAATTTGTTCCCCAGGGTGACGTGCCTACGGCACGCGCGGTTTTCGGTCAACATTTTTTGCGTTTTAGACGGGTCAAAGGCCGAAGATTCGCAGGGATATATCATTGGTAGGGCTGAGCTTCAGCTCAGCCTCGTGCGGCTGCCATGTCCACGAGGCTGAGCTGAAGCTCAGCCCTACCGGCGATCGGCCAATAGCCGCATCGGCGACGACAGAGCGTCGCCCTCCAGTGTCCCCAATCCGTCCCCCAGGGGTTGCATGCTAAATTCGATCGGCACATAGTGGCGGTGATCCAATGAAATATCGTACTTATCGAAATACCGACCTGACAGTAAGCGAAGTCGGATTTGGCATGTGGACCGTATCGACCGGCTGGTGGGGAAAATTCACCGAGGGCGAGGCGATCGGCCTGATGCACAAAGCATTCGATCTCGGAATTACCCTGTTTGATGCAGCGGACACTTACGGCAACGGGCTGAGCGAAGAGCTAATCGCCAAGGCATTCGCCGAGCACCGCGACGATATCGTCGTTGCTACGAAGGTTGGATACGATTTTGTACATCATGGAAACGAGCGGCGCGGTCAGCGTGAAATTCCTCAAGACTTCTCTCCGGAGGCCATTGTTCGAGCCACAGAGGCAGCTTTGGAACGCCTGAAAACGGATCGAATTGATCTGCTTCAGCTCCACAATATCCGGATGGAACAGGTGACGGATGAAGCGGTGTGGACGACGCTGGATAAACTGCGTGGGCGAGGCCTCATCCGCTACTACGGTATCGCGCTCGGGCCTGCTATCGGCTGGCTATATGAAGGGGTTAACTGCGTCAAAGAACGGAATGTGACCAGCGTTCAGCATATTTACAACATGCTGGAACAATATCCGGGGTCGAAAATTCAGGATGCGGCCAGCGACAACGGAAAGGATACGATGTTCCTGATTCGCGTGACGCATTCGTCCGGGATGCTGGAAGGTCATTACACCGCCGAAACCACGTTTCCGCCGACCGATCACCGGAGTCATCGCCCTCGGAGCTGGCTCTTGAACGGAGTGAAGAAGGTCGACCAATTGCGATTCCTGGAGGGACCGGACAGAACATTGGGACAAGCGGCTTTGCAATGGTTATTGGCTGACCAATGCGTCGCTTCGACATTGCCCAATGTTTACGACGAAAAGCAATTGGTGGAATTTGCGGCGGCCCCGCAATCCCCCGAATTGACCCCGGACGAGCTCGAGCAAGTGCACGCGTTATATGCATCGGGTTTTGGATTGGAGGAGGACCCGCCGAAATTCAAAGGGACGATGGAGCTTGTCGAGGCGCGGTAGGCCAGGATGGGACTGGGATTGAACACAGCGCCGCGAAGCCACAACCACGAATGCCGCGGGTGTCGGCGTGTCGGCGTACCGGCGTGGAATGAGCCATACTAGCCACTGTGGAGAACTACTCGCCAAGAACTCGTGAAGCGATGGCGGATTTCTTGCGGCCGCCAAAAGTGGAGCGAGAATTGCGTAAGGAAGCCGAGATACTCGAGAAAGCGGAGATCAAGACCATCCTTATCTCGCCAGGCACAGAGAACCCAGAAGAACGGATTGTCTATTATCGTTGGGGAAATGGTAGCCGGCGTGTTCTTCTAGTTCATGGGTGGGCGGGTAAAGCGGCTCAATATTTCAACTTCATTCCGTATCTGGTTGAGGCGGATTTTGAAGTAATCAGCTTTGACGCGCCGGCACATGGCCGTTCTTCTGGGGAACTGGCAAGCGGCCCGGCTTTTGCCCGCGCGGCACGAGAGGTGGTGGACGCGGCCGGCTCTGTGGATTTCGCTATTGCGCATTCGCTGGGCGCCGCCGCGTTAAGCATCGCGATCTCCCGTGGAATGCACGTTGAAAAAGCTGTCCTGCTTGCGCCGATGGCTTTCGTCATGCCGTTATTGAATGACTTTATGACGAGTCGTGACATGCGCGTCGACGAACGAGAACAACTCACATCAATGTTCCAAAACCGATATCGGAACAAGGTGATCTCGGTGCCTGATATGGCTCGAAACTTTCAGACACGTGTGTTGATTCTTCATGATCCAGAGGACCAAGAACTGCCATACAAACAGGCCGAGGCGATTGCTGAGGCATGGCCGGACGCGGAGTTGGTCAACACGCCGAACGTTGGCCATTGGCGGATTCTGCGGAGCAAGGAGGTGATTGAGAGGAGTATAGCGTTTTTGAAGAATTCGCGGTCAGACGTCGACCTAGAAGGTCAACCCACGGTCAAGCCAGAGGCTTGATCGAGCTAATCCGTTCGGTGCATGCTGCGAGCACAAGCCTCCGGCTTGACCGTGGGTTGAGCTTCCAGCTCGACACCAAGATTTGGAAGCATCCAATGCGAACCGTTATTCAACGTGTTAAAAGCGCGTCGGTCAGCGTCGACCAAAAGATCGTCAGCAGCATCGGACCAGGACTGCTGGTCCTTTTGGGCGTCGAGTCTGCCGATACTCAGGAGGATATCGAATGGCTCGCCGGAAAAATCAGCCGGCTTCGTATTTTTGCGGACGATAATGGCGCGATGAACTGGTCAATCCACGATATCGATGGAGAGTTTCTGGTTGTCAGCCAATTCACCCTTTTTGCCAACACACGTAAAGGCAACCGCCCCTCTTTCCTGGAAGCTGCTCCTCCTGATCTTGCTGAGAAACGCCATCAAGAATTCTGCCTCCAATTGGAAAGGGAATCGGGGAGAACCGTCGGGCGAGGCATATTCGGCGCCCACATGGAAATTAGTCTCACGAACGACGGTCCGGTGACGATCTGGATCGATAGCAAGAAACGAGCCTGAGCTGCCTTTCCTGTACTCGCCTGCATATCTGTGTAGTGTGCGGGACTCAATGTGGATTTCTTAACCTTAGTAATTGCTGCGTTGTTGGTTGGAGCAAGTGTCGCAATTTACGGCCGATTATTCCGGGGCGTTTACCTTTCACATAGAGGCAAGGTGTCGGGCGACCAGTTTACGCGATTGGATGTCTATTTCGTTTTTATCATCGTCCTTTATATCCTCTTGATGTCGTTCCAGACGGTTACCTCCGCCCGTCCGTTATCTACCCGCCGGGTCGATACGAGTCTGCTTATTATCGGAGTTTTGATTCAATGGTCCGTAATTCTTTTGCCGATCCTCATTTCTTTCACGCTGCGCCATATGCGACCAACTGCGTTGTTCGGTCTGGACACTCTTCGATTCCGAAAAGTGGTTTTGCTCGGTGTTGGACTATTGTTGGCCGCGTTACCAGTAATCGCGCTGAGTAGCGTAATTGTTTCGAGTATATTTCATTTTAGTCCTCAACGGGACTCGCAAGAGATCGTTCGAGTATTTGAGAACGCCGCCTCTCCGTCACAAAAGATCCCAATCATTGTGTTGGCGGTGGTTCTTGCGCCAATGATCGAAGAATTTGTTTTTCGCGGGTTTGTTTACGGCGTGTTGAAACGACATTTCGGAGCGTTTGCGTCGTTGCTCTTTACCGGAATATTGTTTGCGGTTGTCCACCTGCATCCTCCTTCGTTGGTTCCATTGTTTCTTCTGGCCTGTGCACTCACCATTGCTTACGAGTTTTCCGGTAGCCTTTTGGTACCGATGACGATGCACGCCTTTTTCAATGGTCTAACGCTGGTTGGTGTTTTCTTTGCTCGTTCATGAAACTGCGCGAGCTCGGTGAAGATGAGGTTGTTACCTGCCTGATCCGTTCGCTACCGGTTGATCGCCGCGTGTTAGTTAGAGCGGGTGATGACTGCGCGATCGTGCGGGTTGCTGGCGGCCTTCAACTCTTGAAAGCGGATTGTATCGTTGAAGGGATTCATTTCCTGCCGGAAGCTGATCCGAAGCAGATTGGCTGGAAAGCATTGTGTCGGGCGATCAGCGATATCGCGGCCATGGGAGGAAAGCCCCTCGACGCAGTAGTCACTGTCGCGTTGAGCCGCGAAATTGAATTTTCCTGGTTGGATCGCGTGTACGCCGGGATGAGAAACGCGGCTAAACGCTATGGCGTCAGCCTGGTTGGTGGAGAAACTGCGCAATCGCCTGGTCCTGTTTTCATATCAGTTGCCCTCACCGGAACACCAACCGACGGCAAGTATGTTACCCGGTCCGGAGGTCGTAACCTGGATCGTTTGTATGTCACTGGAAAACTAGGTGGTTCGTTGCGTGGGAAACACCTGCGATTCCACCCGCGGATGTTGGAAGCGCAATGGCTGGTCAGGAAGTTCCCGATTCATGCCATGATGGATTTGAGTGACGGATTGGCCACCGATCTTCCGCGGATGGCAAGTGCGAGCAAGATCGGCTTTGAAATCGATCTGGCCGAGTTACCAAGAAACGATCAGTGCACGGTCGAACAAGCGTTGCGCGACGGCGAAGATTACGAGCTGCTTTTCGCAGTTGCTCCGGGCGCCGCCAAACGTTTAGAGATCGCCTGGCGAAAACAGTTTCCGCGAATCGCGTTGACTTGTATCGGAAGACTAATCAAAGGCGGCGCGACGAGCTTCCGTGAAAAAGGATTTGACCATTTCAGGCCCGAATGAAAGGAACCGCCGATTACGCATATTCCACAGATTTTTCTTAAACCCAAGAAGGAAATCTGCGGTTCCTTCTACTTCTGGATTTAGATGACGACCCGGATTTCGACTAGCGCAGCGGAAACGCGGGCGATCGCGACGGAGCTGGCGCACGGGTTAGCTTCAGGAAGTGTTCTGATCCTGACCGGTGACCTTGGCGCTGGTAAAACAGAGTTTGTCAAAGGGTTGGCCAAAGGTCTGAGGATCGATGATTCGGTGACCAGCCCTACTTTTACTTTGGTGCACGAATACCGAGGTGACCTAGTGACTCTCTATCATCTCGATTTGTACCGCTTAAATAGCGAGAAAGAACTCGATGAGATCGGTTTTGATGATTGTCTCTCCGCTGGCGGTATTTGCGCGATTGAATGGGGAAACAAGTATCAGAGCAGATTGCCAAAGGGCTATTTAGAAGTTCGTCTGACGATCGGTGATAACAGCGAACGGATTATCGAATGGTGAAATGGCGAAGGTGTTACTAATCGAAAATTCGACCGCATCCGGTTCGCTTGCAGCTTCGGTTGGTGACGTCGTTAGATATCGTGCCCAATTTTCTCGTTCAGGTGAGCTGGCAATAGAGCTGGAGAAAGCTATCAAACAGATCGGGGCTCCGGACGAGATCGTTGTTGGGATTGGGCCAGGGTCCTATACGGGACTTCGTGTGGCAGCCGCGACGGCTATTGGTCTCGCTGCAGCTTTGGGATGTACGACGTATGGTTGTCCGTCGGTTCTGGCTATTGAATCGGACTCTTGCTGGATCGTGGGCGATGCCCGCCGAGAGTCAGCTTTTCTCGCGAAGGTGGAGCAGGGAAGGTTGAAAGCCGAACCGGAGTTGGTTTTGCTGGCCGACTTGAAGGCGCTTTTGGGCGAGCGACGAGATCGCAATGTGTTCGCTGTGGGACCGATACCTGGGCATGATGATCTGCCAATTGTTGTGCCGAAGGCTGAGTATTTGTTGAAACGGCGCGAGAGTTTTCGTGCGTCTTTGGAGCCGCTCTACTTGAAGCCGCCGCATGTGACGACGCCGAAAGGGCGGTGATCGGTTGTTCGAGGACGAGGGGGAGAACGAGGACGATTGGAGAGTGCCGACGGAGGGGGTCGAACCCACACTCCCTTGCGGGAACCGGATTTTGAGTCCGGCGCGTCTGCCAGTTCCGCCACGTCGGCTTGCAGGGAAGGGAATAAGTAATCGGAGAGAAGAAAAACGCAAGCGCCAGTTTTGGCTGGTGGGCAGCACTTCTGGAAGAGGAGCAATGAGCATCGAGCTGCCCGTTCCTCCGGACTGACCGTGGGCTGACCTTCGAGGTCGGCATGAGCGCGGGAGTATGGGTGCGCGCTGATTGTCGAGCTAGAAGCTCAACCCACGGTGAAGCTGGAAGCTTCGCCCCTCCAGAATGGCATTCGATTTTTGGGCGCGCCCGGAAATTTCAGTAGTGCGGCGTGGCTCTTCATGGATAGTTGGGAACCTCTCGTATGAACCTGGCCCTTTACCTCCTCGCGGTGCTAATCTGGGGGTCTACCTGGTTGGGAATCAAGTTCCAGGTGGCATCGGCTGTTCCGGCACCTGTCTCGGTTTGCTGGCGTTTTCTTTTGGCGTCCGGGATTCTGTTCGGATGGAGCTTGCTCCGAGGCCGTTCGATGCGGTTCTCGCGGCGGGATCACGTTCTGATTCTGGTTCTCGGGCTGTTCACCTTCTGCTTTAACTATGTCTGTTTCTATGAAGCAGAACGCTCACTGGCGTCCGGCCTGGTCGCTCTGGTGTTCTCTCTTCTGCCGGTGTTCAACATGATTAACGGCGTCGTGTTTTTCCGGCGTTACCCAGAGCCGAGGGTCGTGCTCGGAGCGACGGTAGGCATCGCGGGAATCGTTGTGGTGTTCTGGCCGGACATCGTTGGGTTCGATCCGCACTCTACCGGCAGCCTCGGTTTGCTTTTGAGTGTGCTTGGTACGATCTCAGCTTCGTTCGGTAATATGGCTATGGCTCGCATCCAACGCAGCGGCTTGCCGGTTATCCAAACGAATGCGATCGGGATGGCGTACGGTGCTATCGCGATCGGCATCTATTCCTGGCTGAGTGGAGCACGCTTCTCGTTCGATCCATCACCAGGGTATGTATTATCGCTGGGGTACCTTGCGATCTTTGGAACGGTGGTGGCCTTTGGGGCATACATCACGCTACTTGGCCGCATCGGTCCGGATCGCGCGGCCTATGCGGCCGTGCTATTCCCGATCGTTGCGCTGGCTCTTTCGACCTTGTTCGAGGGCTATGTCTGGAGCGGTCGCGCGATCATCGGCGCGATCTTGATTCTGGCAGGAAATGTCTTGGTACTGGCGAAGGGGCGATTGCCACAAGCTACCAAGCCGAGTTCGGCAGAGGCGTGATAAACGCCGGGAACGAGCGTGAACGCCGAGATCGGAAGATGCGAACCAAGGAAAAGGCGCTGGTAGGGTTCGCGCTCCTGCGCGACCTGAACCGAGCGCTGGCCACTCACACCCGCCAACCGTCGATTGAACGTGAATCGAGGGCCCCTCACAAAATTCGAGATCAGCGATGTGGAATATCAAGGACGCGGCTGCTCCTCGATCCAGGTCGCGCAGGAGCGCGAACCCTACCGCGGGCGTACCGCCCGCTGGTTCAAAAAACTGTCGGTGACGACATGATGCGCCTTCTGAGTCTCACTCAAAAGATAACTCAATTGTTCTAACAGGGCGTCTTTACGAAGCAGCTCAATCTCCTGGCCAGTTCCGAAATAACTGTACCAATCCAGGCGTTGAATTGAGAGGAGCAGTTTGTCGATAAATCGGATCGCTGTTTGTCCTGCATCTGAGCTTTCGGGCAAGGAAGCCCGAATCAGCTCGGCCGATCGCCCGAGCGCCGAAGCGACCGACCGAGGCATTGCCGCGTTCTGCCACACTAATTCAAGCACTTGCGGGAGCTCAGCTCTGCTCTGATAGACTCGTCTGTACGCGTCCCGGCATCCGAGTAATCTGAGAAAGGCCGACAACTCGATCTCGCTCGGGTGCGAAGCTTCCAAGCGTTGAACGATTGATTGCGTCGCTCGAAAACTCGCGTTCGCCGTGGTGATCGCTCGTTCTACCAGTTGCCCTAATTCGCAGAAGCGCCAGCCGTCGTCGGTGAGCATCGAAAATCGCGCTGTCGCAAAAAACTGTGGTATCAACCCAATGGTTGTTTCCGATACGCGCCGCGCAGCTTTGCGAGCCTCGAGTGTACCGGTTTCCGATCGGTAACGATTCCGGACGAAAGTCGCACGAAGGGTTGCGAGCGCCGACCATGCTTCCGGGCTGATCACCTCGCGTAAAGAATCAGCGTTCCGCACGCTCCTTTTAATCATGAATGCGACAGATCCGGATTCTTCCGCATCGAGAAGGAGGCGATAACGCTCCAGCGGCGTGCTGATACCTTGTCTTCGTTGCCTGGTGCCGTTGTCGAGCGGTGGCAACAACTGGCGCCAAAGCGGCCGATAGAGTTTGCGTTCGGTAGCATTAAGTTCTTCGGTCTCGATCGTCTCGATCAATTGGATCATCATTGCCAGATTGAGCGCCCGCTCCAGATACCTCCCGAGCCAATAGAACCCTTCTGCGACCCGACTCGTTACCAGTCTCGCTGGTAGAGTTTCTTGGCGATGACCGGGCGTCGCAGGAACGGGTACCGCTTCACGCAGGATCCAGGTGTCTCGGCTGCTGATCCGTTCATCGCCCTTTTCTTTGCCAGCCGGCCGGAACACGCGAGTAAGTGCACCGGGGAAGGCGTCGATCCGCTTTCCATCTCTGATTCCGAAGACTATGTGATCTTGCAGCGCCGGGACCAGCTTACCATCTGAAAACCGAGACACCTCGGCGCCTTCGTCGACCGCTTGAGCGACAAACAAATGGGGAGCCTTCCGAATCGCGGATAGAACGTCGCTCAAGAAACTCTGGTCAATCGAGCTTTCTCCAGTGACAGAGTAGAGGCGAAACCGATCGGGGCGTTCGAGAACCATCTCGCGCTGGTCGAGGTCGCCAAGCCAATAAGTTTGAACTGTTGGAAGAATTGGAGATTCACCCAGATAGAACCGGATAATCGCGTTCGAGTAGTGCAATAAACCTCGGTCATCCACGAGCTGCGAACCGACAGCGTTAACGATCGAGACGGTTCCTTTACGGATACAATGAATGAGACCAGGAACTCCGCCTTCGCTATTAAATGCGAGCGGATCCAAGAGCGAGTCTTCCAATCGCGTGTAAATGACGTCGACCCGCTCAAGCCCTGAGACGGTTCGCAGGAAGAGCCGGTTATCGAGGACCACGAGGTCGCCGCTTTCAACCAGCGGGATACCCATCCTGCGCGCTAGAAAGCTATGCTCGGAATACAATGCGTCCGCCGGCCCGCGCGTGAGCAACACCACCGCAGGCGCTTGGCGGCGCGCGACAGATTGCAGCGTCATCAGAATCCGGGTCGGAGCATCGGTGATGGACTCGATCGGCCGGAATTGGAAGATTTCGGGAAGCACTCGGGCAAGCAGCCGCCGATTATGCAGCATATAGGAAAGGCCCTCAGGATGCCCCAGCAGATGCTGTTTCACAGCCAGCGCGCCGGAAGTCGTTCGCACCAGACAGAGGCCGCTGAGATGCAGGAAATGTTCCCCGCCTCGCGGCAGACCCACGGCGTTCCTCTGGTAGTTGGGACTACCAAGTATCAATGGGATCGGCAAAACACTCTGTTTCAGAATTTCGCGTTTGCCGTAAACATCTTGCAGCAAGTGTTCGAAGGCCCGGAATCGCTGTTGAAACCCGAGAAGGATCTGATCCCAATCGTCACTGGAAAAAAGGTGCGGGAGCAAGTCGCACGACCAAGGTACACGTTGTCCTTCACCTGCGACCTCCGATATCACACCGAGTTCGCGCGACACCGCGTCGAGGCGGTCTTCGAGTTCTCGAATTTCGGTACGATTGAATCCCTGCAGATGTCCGATGAGCTTAGAGTAAAGGAGTTCATCGTTCTGGCCGGGGTGCAGCGAGATTTCCATGAAATCAGCGCGTAAAGCTGATGGAGCGGACGGACGCGGTCAAGCCCTTCCAGGGCGGTTTTCAGTTTTCAGTTTTCGGTTTTCGGTTCGGTGCTCCGACAGGAGCGCTGGATGTTAGCCCCTTTTTGGGGCGTGGTTTTCGAGTCAACGCCACGACCAATCGCCGTGGGCAAAGAGGCGAATCATCGATAGTTACGAACCGAAAACTGAAAACCGGCAACTGAAAACCGAAAACTCGCCGCCCCGAAGGGGGCGCGAGATGGTAGCCCAGGGCTTCAGCCCTGGGTTTTGGTGCGCGGCGAGCCCGCTCTGAAAGAGCGGCAGACCAAGGCGTCGCCTGCAAAAATTGGCACGCCTAAATTCGGTTGCCCTTTCAGGGCAAGTCCCATTTGGACCAATTACCCAGGGCTAACATCCAGCGCTCCTCTCGGAGCGCAAATCGTCAACGCCATCGAACTGAAAACCGAAAACGGAAAACGGAAGACCGATAACCTCGCCCCAACGGGGCGGCGATTTTTTCAGTTTCCTTCTCCCGGTTTTCAGCTATGACACACCCGCATGGCAGTAAGTGATCGCCAATCGGCGACGAAGGCCGCTGGGGTTGTGAGTTTTGCGGTGATGCTCAGCCGCGTTCTGGGGCTGGTGCGCGACCAATGTTTTGCCGCGCTTTTTGGCGCCGGACGAGGCATGGACGCCTTCGTCATCGCCTTTCGTTTGCCGAACTTGCTCCGCGATCTATTTGCCGAGGGAGCTCTGTCGACTGCGTTTGTAACAACCTTTTCTCGTAAAATCGCTGTCGAGGGCGATGCGTCGGCCTGGAGTCTTGCTTCGAAGGTCGCGACATTGACAGCCGTCTTCATGAGCATCGTGTCGCTCTTGGGCATCGTGTTCGCTAATCCATTAGTCGCTTTTTTAGCCTCAGGATTTCCATTGGCAAAACGAGAGCTGACAGTCGGTCTTACCCAAATCATGTATCCGTTTATTCTTCTCGTTTCATTGGCGGCCCTGGTCATGGGGATGCTGAACGCGAAGAACCGGTTCGCAATCCCAGCCCTGGCATCCTGTTTTTTTAATATCGGCTCGATCATTGGCGGGGTCGTGATCGGGTATTTGCTCGATCCCAAGTTCGGCGATCGCGCGCTCACCGGTTTGGCGATTGGTACCTTGCTGGGTGGGTTGCTCCAGCTGGTCGTACAGCTTCCTTCTTTGAAATCCGTGGGTTTTCGCTTCCGGCCCGATTTTCGATGGCGCGACAAGGGAGTGGCAGAAGTTCTCTATCTGATGGCGCCGGCTGTCATTGCCGCCAGCGCCGTGCAGGTAAACGTCATGGTCAACGGCTGGTTTGCCTCTCATCTCGGCGATGGACCGGTAAGCTGGCTCAATTACTCCTTCCGGCTGGTACAGCTTCCGCTTGGGGTTTTCGGTGTCGCGATTTCGACTGTGACATTGCCGGTCATTTCCAAAAGTGCTGCGCTCAAAGACACTGCCAACTTTCGCAGCACGCTCGCCCGGGCGCTCCGTCTCGCGTTTTTTCTTACAGTTCCGTCGACTATTGGGCTGGTAGTGCTGGCCAGACCAATCATTCAAGTGTTGTATGAACGAGGACATTTCTCTCCGCACGCCACGCTGGAGACCGCCTCGGTGTTACAATATTACACGGTTGGCTTAGCCGCCTACGCCGGAATCAAGGTCTTGGCTCCGGCATTCTACGCGCTGAACAAAAAGCATACGCCGATGTTGATCAGCCTTTTTTCAATCGGTCTGAATTTGCTCCTGAATTGGGTCTTTACCTTCCAACTCGGGTTTGGGCCACGCGGTCTTGCGCTGTCAACGGGACTGGTTGCCGTCACAAACTTTCTGCTTTACTACCTGATGATGCGGTGGCATTCGCGGCGCCTTGAGACTGGCCGCCTCATTGACAGTTTTCTCAGGATTCTGTTGGCGGCTGTGGTGATGGGAGGAGTCTGCTGGGCTGGAAACCGCTACTGGATTTCTGGGATCCACAACAAGCTTTTGGAAATCGTCGCATTGACGGCGGTGATAGTCGTCGCCGGACTGGTATACCTGGGAATCACCTACCTTTTCAAAATCGAAGAAGGCCAGGACATCCTGGCGATCGTTAAACGCCGCTTTTTGAAACACCCGCAAAACGCTTGAACATCCCTCCGATTCTTCCCTCCTATGCAGCACATCTATGCCGACCACACGTTTCAGATGGCGTGTGATCAGTTCGACCTCATCGCCGATTACCTCAGCATCCCAGCTAACCTGCGCGAGCGGCTCTTATACCCAAAACGATCTGTGTCCGTCGCCGTTCCAGTGCGGATGGATGACGGATCGACGCAGTTGTTCCACGGCTACCGCGTTCAGCATCATCTTTCCATAGGCCCAACCAAGGGAGGAACCCGATTTGCTCCGTCGGTGACGATTGGCGAGATCGGGGCTCTGGCGATTTGGATGAGCTGGAAATGTGCGCTTTCCGGACTCCCTTACGGGGGCGCCAAAGGGGGAGTTAACGTTGATCCCAGAAAGCTTTCGGCAGGCGAGTTGGAAAGGCTATCGCGACGCTACATGCAAGAAATGATTCCTTTTATCGGGCCCCACACCGACATCATGGGACCTGATATGGGTACAAATGAACAGGTGATGGCCTGGTTCATGGACACCTACTCGGCATACCGAGGGATCTCAGTACCCGAAATTGTTACAGGGAAACCGGTTAGCATAGGAGGAACGGCCGGACGACGCGAGTCCACCGGCCGCGGCGTGGTGTATCTGATTGAGCGCGCGGCAAACGTGATGAAAATGAAGCTTCCCGGTGGAAAGGCGGTCATTCAAGGCTTTGGGAACGTCGGCGCGGTGGCAGCTCAAGGATTGGCCTACAAGAACGGGATGAAGGTGATTGCGGTGAGCGACATTGACGGCGCATATCATAACCAACATGGCATCGACATAAGCGAAGCTGAGAAGTACATGCGCAAGCATCGCGGGAGCTTAAAAGGATTTCCGGGAGCTGAGACGATGCCCGCAGATGAAATGTTAACACTTCCCTGTGATGTCCTTGTGCCTGCTGCGGTAAGCGAAGTGATCCATGGCGGGAATGCCGGCCAACTAAAGTGTAGAATCCTGGCCGAGGCCGCCAACGGCCCTACTACAGTAGACGCGGACAAGATACTGTTCGAGCGGTGGAACGAGATTTTCGTTATCCCGGATATTCTCTGCAACGCAGGCGGGGTCATCGTGTCTTACTTTGAATGGATACAGAGCTTGCAAAGCTTGTTCTGGAACGAGACCGAAGTGGTTGACCGGCTGTTTCGCGTTCTAGAGACCTCTTTCAGCGCTGTAATAAAGCGCTCCCGTGACGAGAAAATCCCGCACCGATTTGCTGCGATGGCAATTGGAGTCGAAAGGGTGATGCAAGCGAGAAAAGATCGCGGGTTGTTTCCGTGAGCCTTTGACGCCGGAAATTGAAAATGACGATATTGGATTTGAAGGAGTGGTGACTTTCGTCAAAACCATTGATCCTTTTTGATCAATCCGTAGAACTTATATAGTGTTTCCAACATCAATGAACACCCCCGTGCAAGGCGCCGAACGCCAAACGCTCCAGGCCACGTCTGACCGAGCAACAATCGAGCCGCAGACCAGTGGCGTTGCCAAAACGAACAAACCTCTCTGGTTTAAAGAGGCGATCATTTATCAGCTTCACATTAAAACGTTCTGCGATGGCAACAATGACGGTATCGGAGATTTCCAGGGCTTAGTAACCAAGCTCGATTACCTCAAGAACCTTGGTGTAACGGCTATTTGGCTGCTGCCTTTTTATCCCTCGCCGTTGCGAGACGACGGATATGACATTTCGGACTATTACACCGTCCACCCTTCCTACGGAACGCTGGAGGACCTCAAGAGTTTCCTTGATCGGGCTCACGAGCTGGACCTTCGGGTAATTACCGAGCTAGTTTTGAATCATACCAGTGATCAGCACGCTTGGTTCCAGAAATCAAGGCGGGCGCAACCCGGCGATCCCTGGCGGGACTACTATGTCTGGTCAGATAACCCGAGCAAATATAACGAAGCGCGGATCATTTTTAAGGACTTCGAAGTCAGTAACTGGACTTACGATTCCTTAGCCGGAGCCTACTACTGGCACCGCTTCTTTTCGCATCAACCCGACGTGAATTGGGACAACCCGGAAGTGAAAGCCGCGATGTTCCAAATAGTTGACTTCTGGCTCGATCTGGGAGTCGATGGGCTTCGACTCGACGCAATTCCATATCTGATTGAGCGAGAGGGAACCAGCTGTGAAAACCTGCCCGAGACGCATCAAATCCTGAAAGAGCTCCGCGCGCATATCGACTCAAAATACGCGGAACGCATGTTGCTCGCGGAGGCAAATCAATGGCCGGAAGATGCTGTCGAATACTTTGGAGAAGGGGATGAATGCCATATGGCGTTCCATTTTCCGGTAATGCCTCGGATGTTCATGTCGCTCCATATGGAGGATCGGTACCCGATCGTCGACATCCTGGAGCAGACACCGGCAATCCCGGATAACTGCGGCTGGGCGATGTTTTTGCGCAACCACGACGAGCTAACACTCGAGATGGTGACGGAAGAAGAACGCGACTACATGTACCGCGTCTATGCGCGTGATCCGCGCGCGCGAATCAACCTCGGAATTCGCAGGCGGCTTGCCCCGCTTCTCGGTAACAACCGCAAGAAATTGGAGCTAATTCATTCTTTGCTGTTTTCAATGCCGGGCAGCCCGATTCTTTACTACGGCGACGAGATCGGGATGGGGGATAACATTTACTTGGGTGATCGGAATGGCGTCCGGACTCCGATGCAGTGGAGCTCTGATAAGAACGCTGGATTCTCCCGAGCGAACCCGCACTCACTTTTCTTACCGGTCAACATTGATCCTGAATTCCACTACGAAGCCATCAATGTTGAAGTTCAAGACACGAATCTTTCTTCATTCCTCTGGTGGATGCGGCGGGTAATTGCGATCCGCAAACGATATCCGGCATTGAGCCTAGGGGATCTGCAGATGATCACCCCCAGCAACCATAAGGTGCTGGCGTTTAATCGCAGTTATGAGGGGCAGACCATGCTCGTCGTTGTTAATCTTTCGCGATTTTCGCAGGCGGTTGAGCTGGATTTAAAAAATTGGGCTGGTTGGATACCAGAGGACACTTTCGGGCATGCGAAGTTCCCAGTGATTCGGGATAGTCCGTATCCGATTACGCTGGGAGCGCATACCAGCTTCTGGCTGTTGCTTGTTCCACCGGATGTACCTGGCTCAACCGACGGCGAGCGCGTTCTGCCAAATATCCAATTCAACGGAGAAGCCAGCTGGTGGACGACTCCGGCGGGCACTCGGTTCCTTGACCGGGAACTGACGCCGTATATCCGAAATTGTCGATGGTTTCGCAGTAAATCTCGCTCGATAACCAATGTCTCGATTGCTGAGCTGATCGATCTTCCAGCAGACGTCGGCGGCCAACTGTTATTGATCGCGTTTAACTATACTGAGGGACCACGCGAGCTCTACGCGCTGCCGGTACTAGTCGTCTCGGGCGATGAAGCGCGGACGATTGAAGTAGAATTTCCTGCGACTGTGATCGCACGAGTCGGGCAGGATGGAGAGTTGTTGGTTGATGCCACGGCGCACCAAGGATTCCACAAGTTCTTGTTGGACACGGTTGCGGCCGGCCGTTCTCTGAATGGACGATCCGGAAGACTGACCGCAGCCAAAACTGCTCGCTGGTCGGAGAAATTCGCAGCGGGCCTTCCGCAAAGCTCGCGTATTCTGAAAGCAGAACAAAGCAACAGCTCTGTTCTGTTTGAGGACAAGATCTATCTCAAGCTGTTCCGTAAACTTGAAGAAGGGGTCAACCCGGATTTAGAGGTCACTCGGCAGCTCAGCGAACGCTGCAATTTTGAACATGTGCCGACTTACCTCGGTGACATCCAATACGTTGTGCGTGGACAAGAACCGGCTTCGCTGGTCATGCTCCAGGCTGCTGTTCCCAATCAGCAGGACGGATGGTCGCACGCGCTCGCGGCGATTGGTCGTTATTATGACCGTATGATGTCGGAGTCGCAGCTCCCACCACCACCCACCGTCGGTTTGTGGGACCAGATCCCAGAGCCATTTCTGACATTGATTGAAGGGATCCACCTGGAGACAGTGCGATTGTTGGGTGAGCGTACAGCCGATCTGCACCTTGCCTTAGCCCAAGACACCGAAACGCCGGATTTCGCGCCGGAGCCTTTTTCGCTGCAGCATCAACGGTCGATCTATCAATCGATACGGGGCGAGATCAAGCAGACGATGGCGCTCCTCAGCAGTGTCAAAGATCGTCTGGATGACCGGGCGAAAACGTTGGCCGACGAGGTTCTGAATCGAGCATCCGAGCTCAATTCGTGTCACGATTATTTGCTGCATGAGCCAATCCAAGTGGCAAAGATTCGGATTCACGGCGACTATCATTTGGGGCAACTCTTATTCACCGGGAAGGATTTTGTGATTCTCGATTTCGAGGGCGAACCGGCTCGACCGATTGGGGAACGACGCCTGAAGAAATCGGGGCTGGTTGACGTAGCCGGGATGCTCCGCTCGTTTGATTATGCTGCTCACCAGAGTCTGAGCGAGGGGAGAACAGTCCGGGTAGTGGATCGGGAAACTCTCGACGCTTTCGGCGATCTATGGGCGACACGGGCAAGCCGGGTCTTTCTCGACGCGTACCTGGCCAAAGCGCGTGGGGCAGCTTTTGTTCCAAAAGACCAAAAGGATCTTCGACTGCTTCTCCGTAGCTTCCTGATCCATAAGGCTGTCTACGAGCTCCGTTATGAGTTAAACAATCGGCCGAACTGGGTTTCTACTCCGCTACGCGGTCTGCTGAGAATAGTTCATTGAGCGCGAGTCTGAGTGGGCGCGCGAGTACGCGATTCGGGCGCGTCTGCCGCATAGGACCTATAAGTTTTATAGGTCCTGTATGACCTATTGATTCCACCATGAAGCTTATCAAGTCCCTCCCGTCGATGCAGCGGCTTGCATCTCGTCTGCCTCATCCAGTTGTGCTGGTACCTACCATGGGTGCGCTGCACGAAGGGCATATTGCCCTGGTTCGCCAGGCAAAACGGCGCGCCGGGAAGAAGGGAACGACAGTTGCGACCATCTTCGTCAACCCGACTCAGTTCGGACCAAACGAAGATTTTGCAAAGTATCCCAGGCGGTTGAAGGAAGACTGCGCGTTACTGAAAAAGGCAGGGTGCGATCTTGTTTTCGCTCCGGCAGCGGGCGACATGTATTTTACGGATCGCTCGGTTACCGTAACGGAGACCAGCCTGACAACCGTTATGTGCGGCGCATCGCGTCCGGGGCATTTTGCCGGTGTTTGCACAGTTGTGTCGAAGCTATTCAATCTGACCAAGCCAGATATTGCAGTTTTCGGCGAAAAAGATTTTCAACAGCTGGCGATCATCCGGCGCATGGTGCGGGACCTGAATTTTCCGGTTCAAATCGTTTCGCATCCGACTGTGCGAGAACCCGATGGTCTCGCTCTCAGCTCGCGCAACAGGTATCTGACACCGGAAGAAAGGCGCGAAGCGCCGATCATCTACCAGACTTTGTTGCGGGGCGAGCAGAAGCTTGGAGAAGGCGCCGAATCCACCAAGCAGCTTGAGAATTGGATGCGCAGGGAAATCGCTAGCGCTTCGCATACGAGGGTGGACTATGTCGTCGCGGTCGATCCCGTAACGCTTCGACAGCGAAAGAAGCTGGAGAGACCGGTGCTGCTAGCAGCCGCGGTTTTCTTCAGGTCGACGCGGTTGATCGATAATCGGTTGGTTCGGTAGGCAGCCGCGTTGCGGCTGCCGTTTTCAGTTTTCGGTTGCCGGTTTTCGGTTCTCCAACGGCGAGTAGCCTTTGATGAGGCGCCTCATCACGATCCAGACAACGATTGCGGCAACTGGCCCGAGAAACGTTCCTAGCTGAAAACCTGTTGTTTATTAAGCCCAATTGCGGACAGATGAATCTATAATAAATCGGCGAGGTGGTGGCCGCACGAGGCCGAGATAAATCTCGGCTCTACCGATGACAGATCCTGTCGTATGCGCTGGAACACAAAACTGAAAACCGAAAACCGATAACTCGTGGCCGCAGGCAGCGTCGCCAGGATGTCACAAGAAAGTAACAATTCCGACAGCCCATTTTCTGCAATCGCAGGCTAGACTGGCTCGATTCGAGAGAGCGGAGAGGCCGTCTCATTGCGAGGGGCTGCTCAAGGCGAGCTACAGGGGGTCGTTGGCGGCCTGCTAACCTGCTGACTAGAAAACATCTAATTCGAGACCGATCCAATGAAGATCCAATACAAACCTATACTGACTATTGCAGTGCTTGCTGCTTCTGTTCTGTACGCGGGGGCGCAGTCATCCGCGGTCACAGCGAAG